>Ga0306925_10002324_pt1 | contig 16272 bp, 18 predicted proteins | sample flu12Cox44000176_FD_203755 | JGI IMG/M metagenome (GOLD analysis project Ga0306925, IMG submission 203755) | Lab enrichment of tropical soil microbial communities from Luquillo Experimental Forest, Puerto Rico - flux8day.12C.oxic.44.000.176 (v2)... | ecosystem: Environmental > Terrestrial >... | reverse complement strand
CCGTGCCGACGGCGTTGCAGGCGAGGATGACGACTTCGGCAGGCTGGAAATGCTCAATCCCATCGGCATCGTAATAGACTACCCCGGACGCCATGCCGTGTTCGCTGGTGGTGATCTCGCGCACCCGGCAGCGCGTCTTGAGCTCGATGCCGGCGCGGATCGCCGCCGGCCAATAGGTGATGTCGGTGCTCGCCTTGGCACCCTGCGCGCAGCCTGAGGTGCAGTGGCCGAGATTGATGCATTTGGCGCGCCCCTCGTAATCCACAGAGGCGATCGCGCTGTCGGACGGCCACCAGTGCCATCCGAGCTTGTTTAGCCCGCGCGCCAATGTCGCCCCCGACTTGCCGAGCGGCAGCGGCGGCATCATCGGCTCGTGAGCCGGATAGGCGGGATCGCCGGCCAAGCCGGACACACCCATGATGCGGTCGTTCTCGGCGTAGAACGGCTCCAGGGTCGCGTAGCCGATCGGCCAGTCATCGGCGACACCATCCAATGTGCGCACGCGGAAGTCCGATGGGTGGAGGCGCGGGAGGTGGCCGGCATAGAGCACGGTGCCGCCGCCGACACCGTTAAAATTGGCGATCTTGATCGGCGAGCCCGTGTCATTGATCGGATAGTCGGTATCGCGCCTACGACGGTTGGGGCTGATGTGGAAATCGTCGAACTGGCGCGCCTCCCAATCGCGAGCGGTGCTCGGATATTCGGACGGCTTCATCCAGTCGCCTTGCTCGAGACAGAGAATGTGCATCTTTGTCTCGGCCAAGCTCAAGGCGACAGCTGCACCGGAAGCCCCGGCGCCGATGATCAAGACGTCAACCGGAGCAGTCATGCGGCGTGGTCCTGCTTGAGTTGCCGGCAGCAATCAACCGGGGTCTGAGCCGGCTTGTCAATGGCGCGCCGCTAACTCCGCGCTGCCGCTCATGCGCAAGTTCTGTGCGATCGGGGCGCCTTTCAGCAGGCAAACGGCTCATACTTAAGAGCGAAACCGAACGAATTAAATAAAATTTCTTTAAGGGTTTAGGTAATATAACTTAATTTGGTTAAGATGGTTGCTGAGTCAATGTCCTTGCCAACACAAAGAGCCAAAAAAGTCACAAGACCAAGTTCTGCACAGGTTGACAACAATCCTTTAGCCTGCCTAGCCTAGCAACTCCTACCTTCGAAGCCCGGTCCCATCGGGGACAACTGGGCATCCACCGATCTGCATTCTCTCACCCATCCACATTATTGGCGTGGGGCCCGGAGATCTATTGCCCGCGGCGAGGGAATGCTCAGCAAAGGATGCGATGCGATGCCAATGCGTCGAACGATCGGTATCTCCTTCGCGTGCCTGGTGACATCCGCCTGTGCGATAGCCGAGACGCCGGAAGAGAGCACAGCCCAGTCCATCGGTGTCACTTCGGGAAACGCACAAATGCCGAGCAAATCTCAAGGCTTCGCTTGTGCGGAGGAGAAACGCCAGCCGGTCGAATATGGCTCCGAACGGTTGGACGAGAGCCTCGCGCCGCTAGCAGATGCATGCGTCGACGCCGCAGATCGCTGCTGCGGCCCGATGCCCATGGCTGGGCATCGTGAGTTCGGAAGAGCTACCTGGTATGGCATGGTGGGCAACCTGACCGCGAGCGGCGAGATCCTCGACACCCGGACGGCCACCGCCGCGCACCGCTCACTTCCGCTGGCCTCTTACGCGAGGGTAACGAACCTCGACAATGGCCGCTCAGTCATCGTCAAAATCAATGACCGCGGGCCATACACCCGCGGACGCATTATCGACCTCTCGCCGCATGCTGCCGACGTGCTCGAGATGAAGCGTGCCGGGGTGGTGGCCGTCGTCGTCGAACCGATGGTCTATTAGGCAGTTCCACTATCGTTGGTCCAACCTGACCTTGGCGTACGGAACCCAACCACGCACCAGCACGTTAAAGGCGCGTCTGCACCAAATTGGGGGCAAAGCCGTGCGGGTGACAGAAGTGCGAATCCCTGACGGAAGCGATCTTGTTGAGCGACTGACGGATATGCGGGTTTGGCTCGATGAGCATCGTTACGAACCATCGACCTTTACCTATTTCTTCCTCCCCTCGGGCATGAAGATTCGGGTCTCATTCAGGGTCGAGAATGAGGCGAAGGAGTTCGCCGAAAGATTTGACGGTTCTCTGCTCGATTTAATCGAGGGCGATCGCTCGCCTTCCGACAGTCTAGCGCTACGCGACGGCCAGCCGCCATTGAAGTCCGAACCTTGGCTTGACTATGATGCTGGGCAAACGCGACGAGAGGCGAACTGCACCCCGGTTGAGTTCGACGTGAGCAGCTCAAAGGTTCTGAAACCGCGCACCCTCGAGTGGCGCGGGAGGGTCGGTGTGCTCGACAGGAGCCAGGGAGGCCTGCTTTGGGATGAATGAAACCTCGCGGCCGGCTGTAGGAGGAGAAGGCGCGCGAAGTCGCCTCCAGCCTGAGCAGCGCGAGCACGACCGGACTTCAGATTCGACCGTCCCCACCACATGCGCGTCGGGCGAGGTGGAGATGGTCTCTGATAGCGAAATCGAGCGGCGCGAGCCGATGCTTGTGTCCAGTTTTGTGTCCGGGGAGCCGCCGACCCCGGCCCCCGGCCGCCATGGTATCGCGGAGCCGAAGGGTGCGGTCGGCGCCCTGCTATACCTCGCCCTCATCGGGTTCGTCGCCACCGGCACCATCGGCATCTTTTTTGGCGCTGGGTTTTCCTTGCTCGTTCCGCCCCCGGCGACCGCAGTCGTCGATCCAGGCGCACGCGACCGCAAGCACGCCGACGGCGAATCCGCGCTGGCGGGCCGCGAGATTGCTCCGGTTTCACAAAAAACTGCGGCGTCAGGCTCGGCTGCAATAGCCGCCATTCCCAGGCCGCTCGCCCAGCCTCCTCCGATCGGCAGCTCGACGCAGGTCTCTCCGCCGGCTCCACCCACCACCGAGCCGTTGAGGCAGACCAGCCTGGCGGCTGGCCCTGCACCCGGCCAGACGGGCTCACTTGCTCCAGCGGTACAAGCAGGACCAGCCCCATTCGCTACGACGAGCACCGCGCTTGCCAGTGAAAAGGCAGACCACGCAGACCAAAATACGCGACCTGCCGTCAGTCAAGGCAGCGATCGCGTGGCGGCGGGCCGTCAATCCGCCCATCGCCACCGCAAACGTGCGGAGAAGCCTGCGGCCTTTAACAAGCTCATCACGCAGCTAACTGGAGAGACCAATTTGGTTGATCGCAGACTGACGCCACCGCGAGCATCTTTGTCGCCACCCGGTTTCGCAACATCCCAAGCCGGTCGGTAAACAAGCGCGATTGCAACTGGTCGTGCCTCTCTACGACGGGAAGAAAGATCAAAATTTACCCGCAGCGCCTGAAGCGCTTCTAGTGACTTTGGTGGCGGGCATCGTCCCGCTCACCGGCTCCCGATAACCCGCCTCCGGCTCGCGCGCCGATCTGCCCATGGAGTTGAGTGCGCCGGCCCGGGCTGAGTCGCTCGTAAACAACATGCTGATAGAGTGAATGAACGAGGCGATAGCGCTCGGCGATCGTACCGTCAGGCCATGCTTCGACGCCGGCAGCCATCAGGAATTGGCCGCGCCGGGCAAGCTCCGCACATCGATCCTCGACGAGGCGCAATGCTTCATCGGTCCCCCGTGGCAGCCGCTGCCGTCGAAAATTCACGGCCCACGACACTTGCGGACTCGAGCGTGCGTTGTTGCTCGGGCTCAGTCCGTCGAATAACTGCTCGACCATCCCCTGGAGGCTCCGCGGGACTCGTGCTGCAGCCTCTTCGGCTCCTGGCTTGATCCGCCAGCGAGCGCCGACCTCCACAACCCATCCTTGCTGGACCAGCGCGTCAACCACCGCGACGATGAACAGCGGGTTTCCGTCGGTGCGCTCGTGGATTACCCGCATCAGCCTGTCCCATACCTCGCTGCCCGGGAGCCGAAGTGTCAAATACCGGGCACGTCTGTGTCCCGCAGCAATTCGAGCGGCATCTCCTCCGCGAGTCCGTGCATCCCGAGCTCGCTTGTGACGGCGTGCAAGGGATGTGCCCGCACGGGACGATAAGTGCCGAGCAGAAAGAGCTGGGTTAGCTCGCGGCGGCGGGCCAGCCAGTTGATCAGGTCCAAGGTCGCACGATCACTCCAGTGGAGATCCTCGAGCACCAATACGCGGGGCCTGTCGGCGCTCAACGCTTCGAGCGCGTCGACCATCTCCGCGAGAATCCGGTTGCGGGTAGCCCCGATGAGCAGTAGTTGAGGGGTTTCGTGCAGCTTGGCTCTTACGACCCCCGGCAGCTGTTCCAACCAGGTTGGTGCGTATTTGCCGAGTACAGCAAGAGTGCGCTCCGCCTCGGACCCCCGAAAAAGGCGCCCGATCGCGTCCAATACCGGTAAGTAGGGCTTACCAGACCCGCGGTACTCGATGCAGAGGCCGCGCGCGATCCGGGCGTCATCACCCTCTGCACCCGCGCGAGAAACGCATCGATGACCCTGATTTTGCCAATTCCGGCCTCGCCGGTCACGAACGCCAAGTGGCGTTCCCCACCAGCAGCTCGGGCTAGGCGCTCGTGGAGGCGTGCCAGCTCAGCGTCCCGCGCGACGAGGGAGGCCGGTTCGCCATTCAGCAAACGCCGGCGCCGCCATCCCAGTCCGCGCGTCGCGACCCGTTGGCGCGATGAGCCGATAACCCCGGCAATGGACAGTCTCGATGAGACGGGGGCTCTGGCGTCATCATCCAGCCGTTGTCGTATCTCGCGGATACACACGGTCAGTGCCGCGTCGCTCACCGCGATCCCCAGCCAGACGGACTGTCACAGCTCGTCTTTCGTCACTAACCGGCCTGGACGGGCCAGAAGCGCGCGCAGAACTGCGAACGCCTTAGGTGTCAAGTGCAGTGCTTTACTCCCCCGCCAGATACAGGCGTTCTCTGCATCCAAGCGGAAGGGCCCGAATTGAACGGACATCCCGTCCGGCCATGACCCCCGCTGAAAAAATTGTCAGCAGAATCTTCGAGAAATCTCAGGACTTCAATCCCCGATCGGTAGCATCCTGCCAGGAATGAGCTATTACACTTGATGCTTCAGCTTCCTGCAAAGAACCGGAGGGCCGGTATCGCGCAACTGTCGTCGAGATGCTATATGCTCCGACCGCGCGGCCGGGGTACGAGCCGGCTCGACTACGTTCCTGCACTGCGGGCTCGCGCCGATCCTCTCATAACGACCGGAGGATGCCGAGCCTCTTCGCCATCACCGATAACGGCTCGGGCCGCGCGCTTGGGCTTGTTTATACAACTGCCACATCCAGTCCTCCGGCTCCTGGCCGGCACGCTTGAACCAGTCGAGCATCTGGACGGTCGAATCGACCTGGTCGCCGTGCTTCCCTTGGGAAGCATCATCAGCTCGTGCAAGTATTCGGCAAGCCAGGCTTCCTCTTTTGGCAGATGGACAAAGCCGTTCTCGATCACCGCGGTCTAGGCGTCCATGCGCATGTCCGACTGCAGCGCGTAGCGGGTGACCGTGCGCAGGCCTTGCTCGATCAATTCCTGGATCAGCTGGGTGTCCGAGGCTTTGTCCTCGAGCAATACGACACTGGCCTCGAAGGCCTGGTACTGCTCGCACACCGCACGTTTTTGGGCTCGGGATATTTCATCTGCTTGCGCAGCACGTTCAGCAGGTACAGGTTCTTGCCCTTGATGCCCAGCTGGTGCAGACGCTGAAATCGCTGAGCTCGGAGGCGTTGTTGGCGGTGCCCCAGCTCTGCACGATCTGGTCGAACTTGTCCGACCGCTCGTTGGTAGCTCGCGAACCACGCCGTCTTGACCATGCCGCCGCCCTGGGGCGACAGCATCTGTTGGTACTGGCCGGCAATATTATATTCGCCGATCGTGCGGCGAGGATGGCGACCGGCTGGCGCTCCGGGTGCAAAGCCTCGCCGCGAGACCGGGTAACTAGACGGGTCTCGAGCGGCGTTTCGATCAGGTGGGTCTCGTCCTCCTCGGCGATTGCCGGGTAGCAAACCACCTTCCACAGCTCCCGCGCCTGCACATGGCCCGCGAGATCATCCTCGGGTCACGTCACGCCCCAGGGCAGGCTCTCGTGCAGCGGGTGCACGATCAGGATGATCGCACCGCTGCGGGTGTCGTTCAGCTGGCCGTAGAGAGTGTGTCGAACCAGTCTTGGCCGCCTGCCGCTGGACCTGTGAGAGGGCTTCCTCGGGCTTTAGCGGATCATCGATGATGATGATGTCGGCACCACGCCCGGTCGACTGAGGTGGCGAGCCGGCAGCCCTGCGCCTTGGTCTCGAATTCGGACATCGCTTGCCGCTGCGCCGAAAGGCGAGTGACAAAGAGCTGCCGGTACCAGTTGCTTGCGACGATCTGCCGGCAATCGCGGACAGTTTGTCGGCGAGGTCATGGCCCCCGGGCTAGGCTCGCGACGGACCGGCGCTTTGAAACCCGGGATGACGGAAAGGATCTGTGCGCTCGCGTCGTGACCCAGGCACCAGGCCGGAAACGCGACGGAGGCCAGGCGCGATTTTCAGATGACGCCAGATCTCAGTTGCAACTACTGATGGCAGCTCAGATTTTCTCCGATGACAAATTGAGGAGCTGGTGTCAATTGGTCGTGAGTCGGCATGCTACGACGACCGGGCTATGCTCCGCAGCAGATCGACCTTGCGGTTTAGCGCCATGACCAAGCCATCCACCCCCTCTCGCCGAAGAATCGCGTTGAACTCCGAACGTTGCACTGCCAACTGGCTGATTGTACCGTCCAGGTACACGTCCGAGATTTGCCAGGCTCCCAGGTTGTGGCGCATCAGATAGGTGAGAGTTGTCGCCTCACCATTCGACTTGACGATTTTGGTCTCTACCATAACAGCAGATCCATAAGGCCGCTCGTCCGTAACCTTCAGCTGCTCGCCGGAATAGGTATTAAACCGATCGGCATAAGTCGCGGAGATATAATTTCCAAAGGCGTCTGTTAGACGCTGCTGTTCGGACGGAGCAAGGGTCGCCCAGGAGGGGCCCACGGCGAGCCGCGCCATGAATGCGAGATCAAATGTCCGATTTACGACGGGCGCAAGTCTCGCGTACCGACCATTCTGCCCGAGCGATCGACCATCCCGCATCGTGCTGAGTAGAACCGCGTAAAAGTCTTGCGCAACCTGTTGTGGGTCTGAAGCGGCGGCCGCGCGCTGCGTTGTCACACCTACCGCGAACCACAGCGCGAGGCAAACGCTCGCAGGCTTGCTAGACCAGGCACACCGTACGATCCGACTAGCCATTTTCCTATTCCTGTTGCTTACCCACTCTGGTGAATCGTGCTCCCTGTCCTGCGCTGGCCCACGATTGGTGTGCGAACCTCTGTCAGCACTCGATCGGCGACCCTATACACCAGGAATGCCCGTATAGGTCGAACAGCCTGCCGTGCCGGTCACCTCCGAACCGATCTTGAGCTGTTTGGCCCCCGGGTAAGAACTTGGTCAACCCGGCTCGCAATTGATCATCCACGGAGTCCCGAATTGATCCACCAGCATCCCAAACCGGGTGGCCCAAAAGGTTTTCTGGATCGGCATCTGCACCGTCCCATTTTCCGACAAAGCACGGAAGATGCGTTCGGCGTCATTGGGGTCCTCGATGCCGAGGGTCACCGAGAAGCCTTTCATTGGTTCATAGCGGTCGGGCGGGGCATCGGAACCCATCAGGATCCTGTCGCCGACCATGAGGCGGGCATGCATGATCTTATTGCGCCACTCGGACGGTGTCTGATCCTCCATTGGCGAACCCTGGTACGTAATCATCGCGACGATCTTGCCACCAAAACACCGCTCATAGAACTTGAACGCCGCCTCGCATTGGCCGCTGAAGGATAGATAAGGGTTCAACTCCATAGCGTACTCCTTTCGGTGCACTAAGATTGAGAGAAAGGTTCTCACTCCTACTGTTTCTCAGCGACCACTTTCATTGCGGTCGCGAACTCGTCCTCGCCGTCACTTGCCGATCGCCGACAGGCCAAGCATAAATCGCGGCACACATGGGGGGACCAGAACTCATGGCTAATTCCGAGTTCATATGAACCTCAGAAAATTTGTACCTGCTTGCGATGATTCTCCTGTTCGGGTGCTCACGACGGTCTCTCTTCGATTGGGCAGTTGGCCTCTTCTCTTGGTAGCGCCACGACCACGCTTAGTCCCGCCCAACGCCACTGCTCGCGCATCCGTCAGTTTCCAAAGCAACGCTCGAACATCGTTTTCCGTTACGCCGTCGCGTCGCATAAGGAGTCGCATCGCGGTATCCCCAAACAGTTCGTCCAGAGATGGATCGGTGCAGCACCCACTAAACATGACTTCCTCCCACCACAATTGCGCTAAGGCGAATAAAATGTCGGCCAATTCGACGTCGATAAACCTGGCCCGCGACGACAAGACCGAAGCGACCTGGCGGCCGGGACAAATGTCCGATGTTGGTTTCAGTTGCACACATCAGGAGTTCGCCCGCTAATGCAGCGTAGGCTGCGTGTTTCTCGCGCAGTCATTCGCTGTCTTAGCGCCGCTCCCCGGCGTCCCTCAGAGAAAAAACCTGAATTAGTGTGAAACGATGTGCAATCCTGGCCCATGAATTTCGCCTTGGAGGATGTGATCCAATGCTACCTTGCATGTCATCGTGATCATACCAACCACCGCTAAAGCACCCCAAAAGCGTCGCCGTCGTCCTGTCCGGTTGGGTCGGCGGGCAACAACGAAGGTTTGATGCAGTGATGGGGCGGGGGACCGGAACCTTTCCTCGTATTCTCTCATGGTCATGATGACTCTCGACTGACCGGACAAGTTCGGGCCTTCGGCATTTCATCGCCGCTGCGATCAGCTGCATGCCGCGTCGATGCAGTGACGTTTGAGTGCGCCCGAAATCGACAGAGCGCTGAAGAGATTTTTGTAGCATAACGGCTGTGAACGGACACAATTTGCCCATAGGGGTGGCGACTGTGATACGATCACGGGCAATCCTTCAGATTGACGACGGGTGCCGCTCGCTCGCTTTCAAAGCACATTGGAATCTTCCTTATTAGGTTGTCGCACTACCCAAGATCTTTGCGAGAAAAGATCTGAATTCGCCTGAAAAGGTCGCATACCGTCTCAGTTTGAATCGTAAGCCGCGACGCGGGTGCTGCGTTCAGCGTTCCGAATCCAGCTTTGGTCGAGGGAGGGTGTTCCGAAGCTGTGCGAGCCGCAGCCTCGAACCGAGCGCGGCCGGTACAAGCTCCGTTTGCCCAAGGCGGCGCCATGGTGCGCGTCCAAAGATTGGGCCGTTGCAGGTGCTTCTCGTGATGGTGCTTAACCATGTGGCGGAGCGATGGCATATTCTACTTGGAGACTGCGCAGTCTCGGGCAATATATCGATCTGTTGATCGCCATTGCGGGGATCGTTCTCCTGCCGTTGGCCTATATTATGCGCAAGTGGACATCGATCTCGGGATGACCTGAATGAGCAGCCGGCAGCCTTCTGGCACCTTCACAGCCATTCTGCCGTGCAACCTCGACGTGTCTGAGCGCTTCTACAACCGGCTTGGCTTTACACGTCCGGACAGCGAAAAGCCGCTATCAGAGGAGCCTGATACCTACCGCATCCTATCGAGCGGCGAAGGCCGACATCTACATCTGACAGACGCGGTGGAGGGCTGGCTGGTGCCCGGCAGAAACCCGTTTGCGCTGTAGCTTTATTCTCAGAACGTTGATTTCCTGGCCAACAAATTCAAATACGAATTGGCCGGGAAGCAGGGTCCAGAAGACAAGCCTTGGGGGATGTACGAATTTGCGCTCTCCGATCCGGATCAAACGCTGGTTCGCATCGGTTGGCCGACACGCCTGCGAAAAAGATCGCGCTAGAGATTTCGAACTGCGACACCACCAAAAGGTCGGCTACAATCGGCGTCCATGGATCCCGTATCCGAAGCGCCGGCGAGCTTCGCGTTCGGCCGTTTCAGGATCTTGCCGCAACGCCGCGAAGTTCTCGCCGACGGCCGGCGGATAGGAATCGGCGGGCGTGCTTTCGATGCACTCGTGGTGCTGATTGAGGCCAACGGGGCCGTCGTCAGCAAGAACGAGTTAATGAGCCGGGTCTGGCCGGGCCGGATCGTCGAGGACAACAGTCTGCACGCCCAAATAAAAGTGTTGCGCAAGGCTTTCTCTGACCGCGACCTCATCCGGACCGTTGTTGGTCGCGGCTACCAGTTCAGGGGCGAAGTTCGTCCCTATAATGCGGGCAATAGAGAGCGGGCCGAGCCGGGGACGGCTTTGGAAGTTTCCGCTCCGCCGCACGCTTCAACGAACCTCCCGGCGCCGACGTCGGATCTGATCGGCCGAGACGGCGAGATCAGGGAGGTGATCGGCCTCCTGGCCGACCACCGGTTCGTCACCCTGACGGGCACGGGAGGCATCGGCAAGACGCGACTCGCCGTCGAAATCGCGCGGCACCTGCTGCCGCAATTTGCCGACGGCGTTTGGATCGCCGAACTCGCGTCGCTGTGCGATCCCCAGCTTGTCCCGATTACGGTCGCGGCGGCGCTCGGGCTCGAACTCGTATCGGGCGTCGTTTCGCCCGAACGCATTGCGGCGGCGCTCGGCGCGAAGAAAATCATGCTTGTGCTCGACAATTGCGAGCATGTGATCGTTGCCGCGGCAGGAATGGTCGAAGCATTGTTGCACGCCAACCCTGCAGCGCGCGTGATGGCGACAAGCCGCGAACCGCTCAGAGCGGAGAGCGAACACCTCTATCGGGTGCCGCCGCTCGCCGTGCCGACGGAGGATATCCAGGTGTTGGAGGACGTGCTGCGGCACGGCGCGGTTGCACTGTTCGTCGCCCGGGCGCAGGCGGCGGATCCGCACTTCGCGCCGAACCAGCAAATCAGCGCGGCCATGGCGGCCATCTGCCGGCGGCTCGACGGCATCCCGCTCGCCCTTGAATTGGCGGCAGCACGCGCCTCGGCGCTCGGGATGCAAGAGCTCGCTTCCCGGCTCGACGACTGTTTTAGCCTGCTTACCGCGGGTCGCCGCACGGCATTGCGGCGGCATCAGACCCTGCGGGCGACGCTCGATTGGAGCTACGAACTGCTTTCCGAAGCCGAGGGCTGGGTGTTGCGGCAGGTATCGATCTTCGCCGACGGTTTTAGCTTGGCGGCGGCGAGTGCGGTTATCGCGAGCGCCGAGGTTCACGCGTCGGACGTTATCGATGGTCTGGCAAAGCTCGTTGCCAAGTCGCTCGTCGCCACGGATGTCGCCGGCGCGACGGTCCGCTATCGGCTGCTCGATACGACGCGTGCCTACGCGCGCGAGAAACTCGGCGAGCGCGGGGAGCTCGAGCAGGCTTCACGCAGCCACGCCCAATATTACTTGGGCCTCTGCCGGCTGGCCGAGGCCGAATGGCAGACGCGGCGCGCGGCCGATTGGCACAGACATTATGGCACCGAGATCGCCAATGTCCGCGCGGCGCTGGATTGGGCCTTTTCGCTGCATGGCGACGCGTCGATCGGCGTGGCACTCACGGCCGCTGCCGTGCCCCTATGGTGTCAGTTGTCGCTACTCGACGAATGCCGCAGATGCGTCGAACAAGCACTCTCCCAGGTCGTTCCAGGATCGAACCGAGATGCGCAGAGCGAGATGCAGCTCGAGGCGGCGCTCGGCCTCTCGAGGTTTCATACCAAGGGCCCCATGCGAGAGGCCGGCGCCGCCTGGGCACGCGCTCTCACGATCGCAGACCGCCTTGAAAATACGGAATACCAGTTGCGGTCGCTGTGGGGCCTGTGGTCTTGTCGGATGACCACCGGCGAGTATCGAGATGCGTTGGCATTTGCGCAACGGTTCCGCCGGCTTGCCGCGAAACAACCCGACCCGGCCGATCAGCTGATCGCCGATCGAATGATTGGCACTGTGCTGCGTTACATGGGAGATCTGACCAACGCTCGGCGCCACATCGAGCGCATGCTCAGCCGATATGCGCCGCACCAGTCGCATACGATCCGCTTTGTGTGGGACCAGCGCGTGGCGGGAGAGATGGTCCTTGCGTTGATCCTGTGGCTTCAGGGATTTCCCGACCAGGCTATGCGCACCGCCCAGAGGACGATCGAGAGCGCTCGGGCGCGGGATCACACGATTTCGCTCTGCTATGCGCTATCGACTGCGGTGTGCCCGGTTGCGCTCTGGATCGGCGACCTGGCGGCAGCAGAACGTTATCTGTCGATGCTGCTCGACCATTCCACAAAGCTTGCGATGGCGGTGTGGCAGGCGGGGGGCCGGTGTTTGAAGGGAGCACTATTGCTCAAGCAGGGCAGGGTTAACTCGGGATTGGACCTTCTCCGTGGCGCTCTCGACGAGCTTCGCAAGACCGGGTCGGTCCCGCGCTATTCGGTATTTCTCGGAGTGCTCGCGCAGGGCCTAGCCGAAGCCGGGCAGCTGGCTGCCGGACGCGCGGCGGTCGACGAAGCCCTCTTGCGATCGGAGACCAACGAAGAGCGTTGGTGCGTCGCCGAACTGTTGCGCGTCAAGGGCGAGCTTATTTTATTGGAGAATGGGCCTGACGCCACCGCAGCGGCCGAAGGTCACTTCCGGCAGGCCCTCGACTGGACGCGCCGGCAGGGTGCATTATCGTGGGAACTGCGCGCCGCCACCAGTGTTGCGCGGATGTGGCGCGACCAAGGCCGGAGCAACGAGGCGCGCGACCTGCTCGCGCCGGTCTACAATCGTTTCACTGAGGGCTTCGAGACCGCCGATTTGAAAATCGCAAAGAGCCTCCTCGACCAGTTCGAGGACTGCCGCACCTGATTGGTCGGCGCTCGGCGCCACAGAATTCGTCCTGGCCGAAGCCGCTGCTGAACGCAACGATGTGCGGTTAGCGGTCCTGCGTAGTCGGCCCGTATCGTCCTATTCACCGACCAGAAGGAGTCCTGTAATCAGCGCATAATGGGCGCTGCGGATCCAGTCAATCCGATAGCGGCTCATGGGAAATACCTCCGCGCCCCCAAGGCGATTGCCGCGCCGTTGACGCCGTTCGCTGTGGGCATCCGGTCGTCGGCAACCGCACCAAAGGCGACTTGGCCCGAGGTCGGGTTGCGAGTAGCAGCCTCTCGGTTCGGGGCCGCGATAAACACGTCGACCTGCTGGCCCACAAAGGCCGGAAACTCGCTCGGAGCGAATTCGTATATCGCCTGCAGTACCCTCGTATCGACCCGCTCCGTCGTGTCCCCGGTCAGCGAGCGTTTCGGCAGCACATAGGGCTCGAAGCGGACAAAGGAGAGGGGCACAGATATACCGGGATTGCCGCGCAGCCGCGCAACCGCGGGGCGACCGGGACGAACTCGCCAGGTCTCGGTCTCGTCAATGTCCACCCGGATGTGTAACGGATCGACCGACCCCATTGTCATCAGCGGATCAGAGAGGACCCCCGCCTGCGCATACTCGCCGAGCCGGACGTTGACCTTGAGGATAGCGCCGTCGATCGGCGCTTTGACCACTGTCTTGTCGAGATCGACCCGCGCCTGCTGGAGGGTTGCCCTATTCTGCTCGAGCTTAGCCGCTGCCTCTTTGCGCTGCGCCGTGAGAACCTCGATCTGTTGCTGCGCGCCGGCAAGAGCGGCCTTCGCGGCGGCAACGCTAGCCTCGGCTTTCTGCGCGTCCGCGGTAGCGGTCTCAAGGCGCTGACGCGGCGCCCAGGTATCGCGGGCGAGTTCGGCATAGCGCGTGTGATCGAGTGAGGCGCGCATCCGCTCGGCTTCAGCGCTGTCGAGGGTGGCGCGGGCCTGATCGATCGTATTGCGCTGCTGGATCAAACTCTGCTCGATGGTGGCGATTGATGCTTCTGCCGCCACGACTGCAGCCTCGTCCTGAGCAACGGCGGCACGAAAGTCGCGGCCGTCGATCGCGAATAACGGCCGGCCGGCTTTTACCCTGTCACCGGCCACCACGTCGATCCGAGTGACGACCCCGCCGCGTTCTATGGCAAGCGCGATCACCTCACTCGCCGGTTCGACGATGCCGGTGCCGGCGACATTGTCTTCGTAGGGCTCGGTCGGGGCGGCGATCGGTGGCGATCTCACCGTTCGGGAGCTGTGCTTGGTGGCGATGGACCAGCCGGCAAAGCTGATCATCGCGGCGGCGAGAAGCGGGATGCCGTGCCGGATCGGCGAGAAATATCGGGTCATCTCACGCGGCCTCCGAAAGAGGGGCGAAAGGCGCAGCACGGACGGCACGGATACGGCCATCCTCCATCGCGGCGATGCGGTCGGCGAAGGAGTAGATGCGGGTGTCGTGCGTGACGACGATGACGGCTCGGTCCGGGGCGAGGGCTGCGTCCTTGAGGATCTCAAGCACGGTTTGGCCGGACTCGGCATCGAGCGCGGCAGTGGGCTCGTCGCACACGATCAGCCGTGGCGCGTGGACTAGCGCGCGAGCGATCGCCACACGCTGCTGCTGCCCGCCGGAAAGCTGGCTCGGCAATTTGCCGAGATGCGTCCCCATCCCGATGCGGTCCAGGATCGCGGCGGCCGATCCCGCCGCCCGCGCTAGCGGCATGCCAGCAGCGACTAGCGGGATCGCGGCGTTCTCGGCTGCGGTCAGCGCCGGCAACAGGTTGTATTGCTGAAAGATGAAGCCGACGTTGCTGCGGCGAAAGGCAACCTTCGCGGCGTCCGACATTTGCGTGATCGGGCTGCCGCAAATCTCGACCTCGCCACTCGTCGCGGTCAAGATCCCGGCGATGATCGAGATCAGGGTAGTCTTGCCGCAGCCCGATGGCCCGACGAGCATGGTCAGCTCTGCGGCGCGCACATCGAAATCGATCCCGTGCAATACCTCGACCATGCCGTCACCGGCGGGAAAGGATTTGGTGACGCCGCTGCAGCGAACGGCGATGGATGGATCGGTCATTGCCATTAGCCTCTAAAGACGATCGCGGGATCTACCACCATGACTTTGCGCAGGCTGGCAAAGCTCGCGATCACGATAATCACCAAGACGGTGCAGGCTGTGCCGATCGCCACTTCCAACGGCAGCTCGAAGCCGCGCAAATCGATCGAGACGCGTGAGGTGATCTCGAAAAAAAAGCCGGCGCACAGCCCGATGCCGATCGCATAACCGATGCCCGCGACGACCATGGCCTGCAGCAGAACCATGCGCAGGATCGTGCCGTTGGGGACGCCCATGGCCTTGAGTGCGCCGAATTGGCGCAGATTCTCGAGCACGAAGATGTAGAAGGTTTGGCCGACCACTGCGGCGCCGACGATGAAGCCAAGTGCTACGGTGATGCCGAAATTTACCGGAATGCCGGTTCGCCTGAGGTAATAGCCGATCGTGGCCCGAGTGAACTCGCGCCAGGTCAGCGCCTTCAGTCCGGTCTCGATAGTGATCTGTTGGGCGAGCAGACGCGTGTCCACTCCCTGCCGCGCATGTACCAATACGATGGACATCTGCTTGCGGGTGCGGCCTACGTAATTCCGCGCGCTCGAATATTTGGTATAAACGATCGGGTAGGTGGTAAACGGCGCCGACGCGTCGGAAATGCCGATGATCACCGCCCGGTGATCGTTGAGCTCGACCACTTTGCCAATCCCTGGCTCTTCACCCGGCCACATGAACTGGAAGCCCGCCCGGTCGATGATCATCGCGTCGGGCTGTTTGAGGTCCTCGACCGAGCCCAGCACCAGGCGCGGTGCGACTCCGGTCAATGTCGCGTCGTCGACGCCGAGCAGGATGATCTGCTGCAACATTCCATCGCGCGTATGCGCGACGGTCAGCCCTTTGAAAAAGGGGACGGCCCAATCGACCCCGTCGACGCCCCGCACCCGATCGAGCTGCATGTCGGTCATGGGCTCGATCTCGTCGACATACTCGACGCGCGGATCCATAACCCAGATGTCGGCCTCGCGGGCATCGAGGATCTGACCCGCAGTCCGCAACATCAACCCGACGAAGATCGAGATCTGGTTCGACATCAGCATTGTCGAGAAGGCGATACCGAAGATCAAACCGATGTATTTAGCTTGATCACCGAGCAGGATTCTGAGCGCTATACCATTCATCCGAGCCTCCGAAGGCGCCTACGAGGAGGAGCGGCGCGACGCCGCTTCTCGGACACGGGTCATCAAGTCCTGCTCTGCCTTTCAGCCTCGGGCTCGATCACCCATAATGTGTACGTTGTAATCATAGGCATGGATGTTTACGTTGTCAACACCTGTCGAGCAACGCTCTTATCACCATCGCGATCTCCGCCGCGCGCTGATCAGTTCG
>Ga0306925_10002319_pt1 | contig 16281 bp, 9 predicted proteins | sample flu12Cox44000176_FD_203755 | JGI IMG/M metagenome (GOLD analysis project Ga0306925, IMG submission 203755) | Lab enrichment of tropical soil microbial communities from Luquillo Experimental Forest, Puerto Rico - flux8day.12C.oxic.44.000.176 (v2)... | ecosystem: Environmental > Terrestrial > Soil... | reverse complement strand
CTCATGTTCAAGGTGTTATTGTAGATGTACTCAAGCGACGGAGTCGAGGTGTTGTTGTACCAGCCATTAGAGAAGCTATTGCCATAGCCGCCCCCAGACGTAGTGTACGTGTTCTGGTTCGAGCCCTCCCCAATATTGTAGCGGAACGTTACTGGGTTCGGCGCTCCCCACGTCAATCCCTGATCGGGCGGCCCAATCACAGTCTCAAAGCTCGGGCCGGCCGTGAAGTGAACCCAGTTATACTGCACAATGACCCCATTGTTGCCCCGGTCAATGTCCAGCCCGGCATGGTCACACGTCCCATTCACAGCTGCAGCCTGCTCATTGTAGAACTCACTGAACTGGATGGTGTAGTTGTAGGAATCCATCGTCCACATCGAGCTCGGCCCGCCGCAGCCCCCAATATTCACGCTGGTGTCATGCACCACTATGTACTGCATCGGCGAGATACCAAGCAGGTTAACTTGGCCCCAGATCAGCAGACCTAGACCGATAGCACCTGAGTTAGGCGCAGCAGGGGTATAGACCTGGCCACCCAGGTTATAGGCTAAGATGCCCTGGATGCTCGCGAAATTGATCTGATTCCCCTGATTGCCCTGGCTCTGGATGCAAGCCTGCGCCCCAGCCTGTGAGGTATTAGTCGACTGGCTACAGGTGATGTTCAGCAGGGTGACCTGCTGGATACCGCCGCCATACGCCGTACTGCGAGGGGCCGGTCCCCAGAAGTCATACGAGATCGCTGCGCCCTGAGTATTATAATTGCCCGTGGGGCTCTGGCAACCTGACGTGCTATTCACATTCTCAATAATGACGTTGCTCATCACCTGCGAGCTATAGTTAGTGAGCTTGATACCAGCTGGCACATTCCCCACCGTGTCGCAGTACACATCCACACCATTCCAGATCACGCCACTCACCCCGTTGAACTCCACCACTGCCGAGGTCGTCAGCGCGGGCGAGCTCGTATCCTCCGAAGGGCACTGAGTGGTACTATTAGTGATAGCTGGGTGGTTGCCCGTTCCATAGCTCTGGATCGTGATGGGTGATCCAGACGCCCCCTGCGTATTGCCCCCATTCCCATTGAACTGAATGCAGGTATTGCCAAACACATCTCCCTTATTGAAGTTGAACACATCACTGGGATGCACACTCATGCTGGAGATCTTAGTAGCGAGGCAGGTCGTGGTGGTAGTCAGACAGTTATTGCGGCACCCCCACAGTGGTATCACTCACGCGCGAGTTGCCAACACTCGCCAGCTGGATGTAACCATTGATGACCTGGGTTGCGCCGTTCAGCGCGCCAAAGTGGAACGGCGCGGCCGGCTGCGGTGCGCCCGAGTCCTTATAATAGACCTGATGATTGAGGGCCATAGTGCGGCCGGTGGTGTCCCAGGTGATGTCGGAGATGTTAGCATTCAGCCAGGTAGCCGAGGTCCCCGGCCCATTACTGGTAGGCAGCCCACTAACCAGGGTCTGGTTACCCGTAATGCCGAAGAACTGCAGACCATTCGAGTCTACAAGGGTCGAAGGCACCTGGTTGACCCCAAAGCTCTGCACCTCTAACGTGCCCACATTTCCAGCCATACTACTGCTAAACGTACCAGTCGGCACGATGTTGTCCGTGCTCCTCGAGGCGGGCCCTGTAGTCGTAGGTATGAACGGAGTGGCGAAGTTCCCCAGCTCCCACTGCGGCCCCCAGACATCCACATTCACGGTGCCGGTCTGCGAGTTGCTAGCTGCACCCGAGAAGCCAAAGTTGAACTGACAGTTGAAGCTTGTTGTCAAACAGGTCTGCAGAGTCGCAGTATACTGATAGTTGGCCCAGTTGGCCGTCAGTGTAATGTTCCGGCTGGTGTTCTGCAGGGAGGTCGTACCGTCCCAAAACTGCAGGGTGATGACTTTGCCCACATCACCCGCGGTGTCAGCCTTCATCCAGATGCTATCCGAATAGATACCCCCAGCTGTCAACCCGGCCGAGTGGTTAGTCACAATGGCATTGTCACCAAAGCTTACCACCGAGGTGCGCTGAAACGTCACCTTCGTTGCGTTAGTGCTGCCATCCGGCCCGACTACCACACCACCATTGCTCGGCCCCGAGATCACCACCGTCCCCGAGCCAGTGGTGTAGGGATTCCAGTAGGTCGGGTTACTGATGTCACTGGCCCCAGCAATGAGGTTCGTGCGGCCCTCCCAAACGGCCAGCCCATTACTATTCACACAACCTATGTTGGCTGCGGCGTAGGTAACTGTGGTTGCAGTCTGACAGGTCTCCTGCGTAGACCGAGTCACGCTGTCAAAGCCCGGGCTCAGTACCACCACCGTGCCATTCCAACACTGGTTCACAGTGTAGTTACAGCTCTGTGCGGCCCAACTCGGCACCCAGGAGGGCTTGATAGTGCTGCCTACACCCACCGTAAACAGGGTCGTAGCGCTGCCTGCTGCCGAGGCATTCCCATTCCCATCAGTCACCTGCCACACAACCGTCCGACTGAGGTTCGAGCCGCCATTCGTAACATCCGCCCCAGTGAAGTTGTAGCCAATGCTGGCCATCGCCTGTTGGTAGGCATTGACCGTCTGCGGACCAGTCAGGTTGAGTAGGCCGGTCCCTGCATTATAGCTGCCACTAATGCCGGCCTGATTGGTGAATACCAGCTGATCGCCCGATTGGAACGTCGAGGTGATCTGGGCCGTAGCGCTATTGATCGAGGTGCTGGAGAAGTCTGACAGCACTAGGTTCGGCGCGACCGTCACAGCCCCACCGCCCTGAGTATAGTTGTTCCCAGTAGCAGTGCCGGAGATCGTAGGCAGCGCGATGACTGTCACGTTCGAGTTCGCAGCGCTTGAGCCCGCCCCCTGATTCTGCGCCACAAAGGAGATCATGCGAGGCGACCGCGTCCCTGACTGGGTTGGATCTGCGATGCTAGTGCTGAACTGCACCGTACGCGCTACAGCCTGATAGACCGATGCGGCCGCATTCCCACTGAGGCTCAACACCCCCAGGTTGGAGTAGGTGCCATTAACCCCACCAGATGGGGTGAAGGTCAGCACGTCCCCCTGAACGAAGTTGTTAGAGATGGTGATGGTCATACCTGTGACCGTCCCACTGAGTGTCAGCGCCGAGTTAACAACTGTGGCCGTACCGCCCTGCGTAAACGAGGCGGTATTCCCACCACCTCCAATAGTGGGCGGCGTTGGCAAGCTCGGCGCGGTGGGCGCGGTGAAGCAGCACAGGAACCCCTGCGCGGCCCAGGCGCCTTGCGGCGCCGCCAGCATGAGTGCCAGAGCTAGAGCTAGCTTTCTCATAGATTAGTCCTTGGGTTGTAGGCTGTCAGGCTAAGCGTATTCGCCCCGGTGTAGTTGCCATGCGCCCCATTCGGGATGCTGGCCGTGATCGTGCGATCCACCTCGATGCTGGTCACATTCCCGCCACTCAGGTTCATGATGAAGTAGCAGGGCGTTGCGGTGCCGCCGGAGGTGAAGTTGATCGTGGAGCTACCAATAGTGATGCTGTTCGCCCAGCCACCTGCCGCCAACGGCCCAATATAGTAGGTGCCATTATTCCCTGAGGTGACTGACGAGTTCAGCGCCGTGTTGGAGTACTGGTTCGTGGTGCCCGCAGGGATGGTCATACCGCTACGCACCGCAGCTGCTGTGGGCTCGCCCGACTTCTGCGGATAAACGAACGTCGTCTGGGTCGCATCAGGGCTGCCCGTATACGTCCGTACAGGCGTGATGTTTCCGCCCTGTGCATTGACATTCGCCTCGGAGGTCATAGTCGTGGCATTCGAGCTCAGGGTGATATAGTTCTGTGTGTCCCCAGTCGGGCCGTAGGTCGTCGAGGCAAAGCCACCAGCGGCGTTGATGTTGGTAGTCATGGTGGTAGTGCCCCAGCTACCACTATCGCCGTCGCTCGTCATAATGGGGAAGGTCATGCCCCACAGCCCACTGCATCCCGTGCAGGTTGTCTGACTCAGCACTCCATCTGGCGTTAGGGTCAGGTTCTGCGTGAAGGTCGGAGTCCCACAGTTCCACACAATCTTGCCGAACGTAACAGCTGGGTTGGCAAACGTAGTAGTGAAGGTGCCATGGCAGCTCGCCGGATTCTGCGCGAGCCTCGTCCACGAGCCATTGTTCCAGGTCGGGCCGAAGCTTACCTGACCGCCAAGGCTAGGATACCCCGTGTCTGCGGGCCCAATGCGCGCATCCCAGCCCACACGGCCGATCTTCTCAATGCCGACTGCGGTCCACAGCGTCGGATTGTCGAACGTGGTGTTGGCAGTCGAGCCGGCCATTGCCGCCTGCAGCCCGGTGCCGCCCGCCGCCATCACCACCTGCGGGCCGAAGTCCGAGTTCGTAGCGAAGGCATACCCTCCGATCTCCGAGGGCATAGGCTGCTCAGTGATAGCCGAGGCAGTCTTATTAGTATAGGCCGCTGCAAGCAGATACATCAGCTGTAAGCCATAACCATAGTCGCCGCCCGAGGCCGGCGCATACTGCTGGCAACAGGCGGTGTTGGGGTTGTAGTGCGCCTTAGTCGCGAAGAAGGTCGCGCCGTTGCAGCAGGCTGGATTGAGCCAGTTGCCCGTTACCTTGAAGTCCATCTGCGCGGCATGCTCGAATTGGCCCGCGCGGAACGAGTCGCTCGCACCAACCTGCTGAGCCATGATCTCGTCCGTTAGGATGCGCGCATGCTCAACCCAGTTGTGGTGGTCCTGGCGTCCTCCAGACGCCGACTCCCCATCTTGCGCCTGCATATACATCCCGCTAAGCGCAGCCGTCGAGGTGGCAGTCCGAATGGCACCAGCTTGCGCCCCATTGTAGCCCTCGCTAATCATGGCATTGAGAGTAGTAGCTTGACGCTCAACCCACAGCCCATCTGGCGTGACTCCATTCTGGTCCATGTACAGGTCGAAGGGAGGATTGTTGAACTGGTTGGCCTGGTGCATAGTGAAAGTGTTAAAGCTGCAGGTTGCACCCGTCCACATGCAATCAATGCCTGCGGTGCCGCCCACACTACCACCTGTGAAGGTGCTCAGCCCGTTCTGGATGGCGAGCCATGCGCCCCACATATCGTACATGCCCCAGTTATTAGTATTATTACCTACTCCATACCAAGCGTTCAGGTGGTTGGTATCGAGCCACGTTGACTTCTGACTCGCGCTAAAACTCGCGCCACCATACGTATTGTAGAGCTGCCAAGCCAAGTTGAGCGGCCCGATGTTGAAGTCTTGCGCGCTGGTGTGAGCGTGGTAAGACGCAGTCGAGCAGTTCATCACTGCAGTGGCGAGGCCATTAGTGGCATAGGTCAGGTTGTTACCCTTGAACTGCGCGCCAAAGGACAGCTCCAAGCTGCCGTTGAATGCCGTCCCAGCATTGCTAGTGCCGGTATAAGGATCTAACCCCGAGCTGCCTATGCATCCCGTGCCGCTATTGGCTCTCGAGGCATACCAAGTCACCAGATTGTTAAGGCGCGTGAGGTAGGTAGAGTTAGCCACTGCCGCTGCAGTCCAAGGCCGCGCGGTCGTATGCCAGGTATTGCTGCTTGAGGCGACTGGCACGTTCGAGGGCAGTAAGCTGACTGCCGTTACGGTTCCCGGTCCGGACTGGTTCGGCGGCGGTGCAGCGGGACAGGCCGTAGTCCCATTCCAGGGGATGAAGCCCGTTGAGCATTGCGCCGTGAACGTGCTCGCGCCAAAGTTCACAGTCACAGTCCGGCCCACAATCCCCACCAACTGCGCATCTACGAACCAGCTGCACGGGGCAGTGCAGCCCGCCGTGGAGGTGGCGAAGCTCACACCTCCAACGCCCGTGCCAGGGTTGGCGCTCGCACTGCCATTCCACTTGCTGCCAGTGGTCACATCCTGCGCCCAGAATAGGCCGTTCGTCAGGTCTACCTCGACGGCCCACAGGTCCCCAGCGTTAGCATTGAGCGCCGTATTGCTGATCTGGGCCACATTGTTGTATAGGATCTGGCCCTGACCCGAGCCATTACTGCCATAGTAGCCAATGCTATTGACATCCGAGCCCACCCCAGTCGTCAGCCCGTGCGCGGTGTTGCCCACCCCCACAACGCTCTGGAAGTTCCCAGGCGTACCCAACTGCGCCTCGTAGTGATACCTACCCGAGGTGTAGCCAACCGCGCCCATCGTCTGGGCCAGCGGGGTAGTGGCTCCGACAGTAGCAATCAGCCGCGTGCTATCCAGACCAACCGAGCTTGCAGTATTGTTCGGGTTCAGCGTATTGCCTGGAGGCGCGGCCACGCTGGTATTCCAGTTGACCTGGTTACTTACGCCCGAGGTCCCTAGGGCCGTAGTCTCCGTCGCCACTGCGTTGTGCGCGCCATTGCCCAGCGCTACAGTGTTAAAGCTCCACGTATTGCCCGTGACTACAGTCGTAGTGCCATCCGGCGGGGTGGGAGGTCCTCCATCAATGTAGACTGTGATCGTGTCGCCTACGTTGTTCCCAGTCCCCGTGACCGTGGTAGCAGACGTAGTGACTGTGCCGGTCGGCCCTGAGATCTGAGGCGCGGCAATCGTCCCAGTGGTATAGGTAACGACGATCCCACCGGCTGCGCCGGACCCGCCAGCTCCTGGTGCTGGCCCCGCCCCACCAATAGCTCCACCGCCGCCGAACAGCCCACCATTGCCACCGTTGCCCGCAGTCCCACCACCCGTGCCCGTAACTGCACCAGCGCCGCCACCCCCACCACCTGGTCCAGCCACAGAGCTATCACTAGTCTGAGTGAAGCCTACGCCAGCACCACCATTGCCTCCATTCCCAGTGTTCGCAGGGCTAGCCGCACCATTACTCGCGCCACCGCCCGAGCCATGTGAGCCGGGGCCGCCATTCACTCCAGCTGTGCCGCCGGCCGTTCCATCCTGCGCTAACCCGCCAGCAGTACCATTAGTGCCACTAACTGCAGGGCTCGTGCCACCACCGTCAGCACCACCACCGCCACTGCCACCCACACTCGAGGTGACGTTAGGTAGGTTGGAGCCTTGCGCGCCATTCCCATGCGGACCACCAGCACCGCCTCCACCCGCACCACCAGCGGCGCTGGTCGGCGTGCTACCACCCGCCCCACCACTATGAGCTGTCGCGCTAGGGGTCGAGGCGCTAGCCTGACCACCTGCGCCGCCAGTTGCCCCCGGCCCGCCACTGGTGAAGCCACCAACCGAGCCGCCCTTCGCAATCACCTGGCCCGAGTTGAAGTTAGTGTCACCACCAGCTACGCCGCAGCTATTGGCCGTATTAGCGCCGCCAGCCCCACCCGCGCCGATGGTGACTGGGACCAGCGCTCCAGGCGTCAGTGTGATGTTGGCGATTGTGGCTTCTGCACCAGCACCACCTGCCCCACAGCTGCCGGTGTTGCCGCCCCCTCCACCTGCGCCACCACCCCAGGCCCAAACCGTGTTAGTCGAGGTGAAGTCGCTAGGGACAGTCCAGTTACCCGTCGCGGTGATAAAGACTGTCTTTGAGTTGGGAGGCGGTGGTGCTGCGGCTGGCTTCTTCCCGCCAAACACCTTGAGCTCAGCCCCAAGGGCTGAACTCGCTAGCGCTACGGCTAGCAGACCAGCTATGAGTACGTTGCGGCGCATCAGTTATAGGCACCTGTGCAGTTGATCGGCGTACCTGGAGCCGTGCCACCAGTCGGTGTGGATGTGGCAGCAACACTCATAGCGGTTGTGAACTGGATGCCAGGGAAGTTCATCGGAAAGCCGCCATTCTGCACCGGAGGTATACCCACAGACATGGCCGGCGTGGTGCTGCCCACCGTGATGCCGCCCGACTGATTGAACACCTGCACATATACCTCGTTCGAGGAGTTGGGATTATAGCAGTAGAGCATGCCCAACTGACCCGCGCTGGCCTTGATGCTAACTGCCGTATTGGTCAGTCCTACGAGGTTGACCGGAGTCCAGCCGCCTGTACCGGACAGGACTGGGCTAACACCGTTGGTCGAGCCAGGAGTGGTCTGGCTGATAGCCACAGGGCCTGTCGAGTCGGAGCTAAGTACGACGCGCTGCGCCCCCGCCGAAGTACCAGTACCCGTAGGTGCAGCTGCGCCATTAATCCCAACGATATTGATGTCTGCCGCCTGTGAGCTTCCCACTACCGTCCCCGTCAGACCAGCCAGGTTCGCGCCAATCTTAACGCCAGTATAGCCGGCCTGGGCCGGAACGGCTGAGCCCGTTGCGCTAGCTGCAGCGTTCGCTGCCGAGCCCGCCGCCACGTTAACATTCAGGTAGCCCTGCGTGGTCTGAGTCAGTGGGTTAGTGTTGCCAGCCGTGTAGGTCTGAGCACCACTCACCACTGCGACCTGGCTCAAAATACCAGTCTGACCACTGGTTGCCGCCCCCTGTGCGATGTTGCCCGAGGTGGTCACCAGCTGCCCCGTTCCATTGCATTGCAGCGCGACCGTCTGCGTGGCGCTAACTGCCGGACTCGCGCCGTTCTGGCACAGCGCCACAATGCCCTGCCCAGGGTCAGTGCCAACCGTCGAGCTCCCATACGCTAAGAGTTGGCTCGCCGGGGCGATGATCCGCATGTAGCCAGCCAGGTTGGTGGACAGTGCGTTGCTGGTACCATTCGAGTAGGAGGGGTCGGCCGTGGTGGCTGTGGCCAGCACAGGGCCGCCCGAGGGGTTAATCGAGCCGCTAATGGGCTGAGTGCCTGAGCCATTCGGCTGCACAAACACAGGGTTACCGCTGGTGCCCTTCTCAGCCCCGGTGTTGTCGATCAGCACATGGCCCGCGCAAAAGAGCGTACTAAAGCACGTAAAGCCACTGACGTTCACGCCCGAGCCTGGGGTGTAGCCGATGCTAGTCTGACTGCCCGCTAGGGCCGGGGAGGCCATGAGGCTCAGCCCCACTGCAAGCCATCTGAGGTGTCGCATGACCTCGCTCCTAAAAGATAATGACCAGGGGGTTGCTACCCCCTCCTCCACCACCGCTGCCAGTAAAGCCGTGGTGCCAAGCCGCCAGGGCGGTTATGAGCGCCAGACCTATGATGATACGCACTAGCATGAGGTTGCCATCCCGTAGTAGGTGTACTGGTTGTGGCACAACGCCGTCAGGGCCGCGGTGGTCAGGGTGGCATTACCCCAGTTGAACCACTCCGCGATGTTCCCGGTTAGGAAGTTGGCCTGGGTAGTCGCGTTACTCGCGCCGAGCGTCACAGTGCCACTCGTGCTTGGCACCCTCGTCCCATTGCTCGACTGCAACGCACCCAGCACATTGTCCACAGAGACGAGCCCATCTCCGACGACCTTGGTCGTAACGGCCGAGTAGCCCATCAGGAAGAAGAGGGAGTGCATCACGCTGTCTGAGGCAGTCTGGAAGGCGTTACTGGTGCCGTTGTTCAGCACCGCCTGGTTGGTCGTAGCGCCATACCCATTAGCACAGCACGGAGACGCGCCAGTGCCCTGTCCGCTGATGCTCGCGCCAGTTGAGAAGTTGGCCGTACGATCAGCTATTGCGGCGAAGAACTGCGTGCCGCTGGTGGACATGGCGCTCGTGGTGCCGCTCTGCAGGAACTGGCTGCTGCTACCTGTGAAGGTGACGCACGGCTTCCCACCGATGCAGTTGAACGTCAAGACCGGCTGCTTTGCGGCCGTGGCCTGGGAGATATGACACTGCGTCGAGCCGGTGCATTCCGTATAGGTTTGCTGGGTGTACCACTCCACCACATTACAGGTCGTCGCGTTGCACCAGGTCGCTACCGCGGTGCCATTATCTGCGGGCGTGCTACAGCCTACGACATTTCCCATGTCCCCACTGCTAGTCGGGTATACATCGCAGTTGTGGCTATCGCTCGCGCGCGTCAGGTTCATTATATTACAGCCCTGCGTGGCACAGCCCGCGCTGAAGGCCCTAGTCCCATAGTAGAGGTCGCCGCCTGCGAAGAAGCTCGCACTCACATCGGCCGGCCCCACATAGCTAGAGGCGTTCGCCACGACAGAGTACTTCATCCATGTGACTGAAGTGTCTGTCCCGGTCACCTGTATATCTGTGGAATCGGCCAGACTGAACAACTTACCTTTGTCGAAGAGGAACGACGAGGTGCAGGTTGTGGCGGGGTTGGTGATAGTGCAGTTTATGTTGCTGCCAACGGGAACCGCCGCGTTCTGGTGCAGCGTGAAGGTCTTGCTCGTGCTCGGCGAGGGGCTAATCGAGGCCGTGAGTTGGCTCAGTACGAAGTAGTTCAGCGGGACAGTGTTAAGGTCGGTCTCAGTGCTGACATTGCTGAAGCTGCCCACCACAGGGCCGTAGCGCGTCGCCGCGCTGGTCGGCTGCACCGCCGAGATGCTCATCAGGGGGTAAGAGTTCGCAGTACCATTGTTGGTGCCGCCAGCCTGCCACCGGACGCCCACCTGAGGCCATTGACCCGAGGGCTGCGTCCCAGCAGGGCACGTGCTCGAGTTCGAGGGGCAGATCTGCACACTGATGGTATCGCCCGCCACCACCGTGAAGCTGTCCACCAGATCCTGACAGCTCTGGCCATTGATCGCCGTGGTGCAGGTCAACGTGGTAGTCGCCCCATTCTTAAAGATGCGGATTTGATACTGGCCCCCGCCTGTCGAGGCGGCGTCCATCGTGTAGTACAGATGGTCAATGGTGCCTGGGAACGGAATGAGTGTCGAGCTGGCACTCTCCGTCAGGTTCGGATTGAAGGAGTTCTGGAAGGGGATGTACTGTGCGAAGCCGCCCGGGCTCGCAGTCCCGGTGCCGCCCGCCAGGATCGGGGCCTCGTTCCCCACACCCGAGGCGAAGGTCGCGCTGATCTGGAAGGCTGAAGGCTGGGCGGTAGGCGTGCCGCTCGGCGCAACCTGCCAGGCCAGCGCATCGCCCAGGTTCACTGTGATGAGCGCCGCACTCGTACATGACTGCACCCCCGTCGAGGCTGCGCAGCTGAGCGCGGTGGTCGAGCCGTTCTGCATCAGTGTGACAGTGTAGGTGCCAGTGGTAATGCCAGTGTTGAACTGGGCACTCAAGTTGCTGATCACTCCATACGTGGGCATAGGGGTCTGGGCCTGCGCCAACGTGAGCAGCGCCACGCTGAGGACGCTCGAGCCGCCTCCCTGGAGGGGGAAATAGGCATTTGTGCTAGCGCTGAGGTTGGTCGAGCCCGCCAGCAGCAGGGGTGCGACTGCGTAGGTGGTCACAGGGCCGGCCGCACCAGCCCCACCGGCGCCATAGCCCAGCGTCATGAGCTGCGCGCCTGCAGGTGCAGGAGCCAGCGCCAGGGCTAGGGCTAGGAGGTGGCGCTTCATGGGACTGTCACCACGGCGCTGAGTTTAGTCCAGGTCGAAGCAGCTTGCGCGCCACTGTTAGTGAACTGCCAATCTATTAGATCGTTCGTCGAGGTCGAGAAGCTGCCACTTAGATCCTGACAGGATGTAACTAAGCTGGTGACAGTGCAGACGGGTGAGTGGCTTACATTATTATCCCGAAAGGTCCAGGCGCGCGTCGAAGAACCTCCTGGTGCGACGGCTTGCGACTCATATAAGTTCCTGATGGTTAGCCCAACTGGAACTACGATATAGTCAACCTCGGTTGAGGTAGTAGAGCCAGGGCCGTCCACTGGCTGCCACCTGGTAGCACCAGCAGCACCGTTGATCGTTGTCTGGGTATTAACAGACACGATAGACTGGCCTGGAGTAGAGGGTATCCATCGGGATGACAGCCTGCTGCTGCGTCCGCCTGGAGCACTACCAGCAGGACAGGTCGCCGTGTTCGAAGGGCAAACCTGGAGAGACAGCGTATCGCCGGCCGCTACTGTGATCGAGTTGGTAGGATCGTTGCACTGGACTTGACTGCCAGACAGTGTACAGCCCTCAGCTGTTGGATTGCCGTTCTGGTAGATCGTGAAGGTCCAGCTAGCACCTGCGCCGGGGCCGCCAGTACTGGACTGGACGTAGAGGTGATCGACGGTGCCAGCTGCAGGCATGACAGAGGAAGCAATGGACTCGGTTGTTTGCCCGGTTGTCGATCCTCCCACCATCGCTACATACTGGATACCAGTGGCAGGCAGGTTACCACCGAGCCAGGAGCTAAGTAAGGGGCTCTCATTCCCTACCGAGGAGGTGAACACCATAGACACTTGGACCGGCAGGGTGGCGACCTGAGCCGTTGGTGTGCCTGCCGGGGTGCTGATGTAGTTTATAATCTGGCCAGGGCTGACTGCATAGGTGTTGGAGTTATCTGTGCAGGTCAATGAAGCGCTGGTGATAACGCAGCCCATTGTTTGGGTTACACCCCCTACGCGAAGCTGGATACCATAGCATGGGCTGGCCTGTAGCACGCCGTTACAAGTGCTGGCGGTTCCGGCCGCGACTGCGGTGGGAAACCTAACAGTCAGGTTGCTGAGGGTCCCAGAGACTGGGAACGGCATCTGTGTTGCAGTTTCAGCTGCATTCCAGTTGCTTCCAGCGGCGTTGCCGTTAATGAAGCCATAGTTTACGACAGTGTTGCTGGGCGGAGTACCAGAGCCACCATTCTGCGACAGTATCGGCGTTACCATCAGCGTCGGCACGGCGCTACTGCCATGAATGGCCGCCCCTGCGGGCGAGCTAGCAAGTGCCAGAGCTAAGATTAGGCGTAGGAGCTTCATTTATAGAGCACCGTCAGTGAGATGGCATTAGCTGTGGCGTTGGTGTTATCTGTGGTGGTATAGCCCGAGGTGACGCAGATCCCTATGCCCGTGCTGAACGGCAGGCCCATACTGATGTCCTGCACGAACCCAGCACCTGAGGTAGAAGCCGGGATAGCAATCTGGTAGACTATGCCCGTCGCGCTGGTGCAGGTTGGCGCGCCAGCCGTATTGTAGAACCGCAAGTAGTTGATCGTGGCAGAGTTGTTAGTCGCTGTGACGTGGTAGAGCTGCCCTGCGCTAGCCTTGATGTTGGTTGAGTTGTTACCGGCGATAGGCTGCAGGAAGAAGAAGCTCAGGCCCCCAGTGGTGCCAGGGACCGACTGCACAGCATTGGTGGTGCCGGGAGTGGTCTGGTTGATTGAGACCTGACCGACGACGTTCGAGCCGGTAGCGAGGGCCGGCAATGCGCCGGTGATCTGGACCGCATTCGTAGTCCCAGGTGTGGTTTGATCTATGCCTACCTTGCCCACAATGTTAGAGCCGGTAGGCAAGCTGGCCGAGCCTGCCACCGTGGCCGAGTCTGTAGCCACTGTGACGCGCGCTGCGCCAGCACCAGCTGCGCCCGAGCCGGACGCCACTGCGCTGCCACCAATGAACGCCAACGAGGTGCCATTCGTAGTGCCGGGAGTAGTCTGGTCGATTCCGACCTTACCGATAATGGCCGAGCCGGCAGCCAGCGGCGCGATGGCTGCATTGTAGATGCCCTTAAGGGCTGCGATCTCGGAGGCTCCACCAGATCCGGCGTAGGCTGCATCAGCCTTGGTCCCGGCCGTGACGCTCCAGCCATCCACGAAGCTGCTAGCTATGCCGCCAACCTTTAGGTTCTTCGAGGCGTCATCTTGCAGCTGGTCCCAAGTTGTGCCGTTGAATGCGTAGAGCCAGGCGACTGTCGCGCCGTTCGTCGAGCTGGTTGCTACGCCGGAGGTCGCATTGCTCGTTGAGCCACCTGCACAGCCGATGGTGCAGTTGACTTTCAGGTTCTTAGAGCCATCAACCTGGAGTTGATCCCAAGTCGTTCCATTGAAGCCATAGTTCCAACTCACGGCCCCAATGTTGGTGCTGGACGTGGCGACCGCACTCCCGGCGTTGCTGACTGTGCCCGCTCCACCGCACCCGACCGTACAGTTAACATTTAGGTTGTTCGAGCCGTCCGCGCTGAGCTGGACGAGGTTCGTGCCGTTCTTCGCGCCAATGGCGATGCCGGACGTGGGGCTAACTGCGCCGAACAAGCCTGTGCCCAGGATGACCCCATTGTAGATACCCTGGAGCAGACCGAGCATCGTAGGCGTGCCTGTGCCTGTCCAGGCGGTAGTGCTCGAGCTACCTACGTCAGGCGAGTAGCCAGTTACGAAGCTACCGACTGCGGCTGTGACCGCACCGCCCCCTCCTCCACCACCTGTGCCCGAGGTGCAGGTGTAGCCGTTCTGATCGATGGTGACTGGGGCCGGGGAACCCGGTGGTACGGCTGAGCCACCAGTCCCGCAGGTCGTAACGCGTTGACCCTGGAAGATCTGAGCGTTGGCGCTAAGGGGCGCCAACGCTAACAGGGCACCTGCTAGGAGCGGTGCCCAAATTAACCTTTTCATGGCACCCCTCCCAGGTTACTGAATCCTGTACCAGGTATTATTGGAGGCTTGGTACTGCCACTCCAGAGCCGTGTTGGCGGCGAGGGCCGAGGCAGAGGAGTTGATCGTCTGGTTCGTCATGACGCCGCCCACAGGGTTCTGGCCTGGCGTAAGGGTCAGCGCGGTGACTATCTGCGTGCTCATGATCCTCAGAGTCTGACCATTCACCGCGTTGCTGGGGAACACGATGGTGCCTGTGGCGAGCGTGCCAGCCGGCGTCAGCTGCAGGATGTTGGTTGGGGCTGTGACTGTGATGCTGAAGCCAGTGAGCGGCACAACCGTCTGCATAGAGCCAAAACCCAGCTGGGCAAGGCTGCAGGCGAAAGTGGCGGGGTTAATGCCCTGGCCGAGACCGGTGTCTACGGCGACGAGCTCTGCGCCGGTGAAAGTGTAGCCCACAGGGACAGTAGGCATGCCGTCAGTGCTGAAGCCTGGCATTGAACGTACTCCTTGGTTGAGGGTGCAGCTAGGATCTCACGGGGGTGTTGACTTATCAAGCCCCTGCGGGGAGGGCAGCGACAAGGTGTGCTCAAGACTGGGGCAGGCGCGCTTTGCCGAGCCACTGGAGCGTCGGTATAACTCCTTTGGCGCAGGTGAGCCGTAGTGCTTCCGCCATAGTGCCAACAACGAGTCTGGGATCGCTGTCTGCAGCCGCATTCCTGGCGACAATGATACCATGAGCTGGCCGCGCCAGCGCTTTAGACACCACGGGCACGTAAAGCTCAGCGAGCTGGGCACGGCCTGACAGGCAATCCGTAAGCTTGCATTCGAGTATAATGAGATGGCCGAACAATAGCAGCACAACGTCGGTCTGGCAGTATCCGAGGCCGGCTGCATCGCAGAAGTTCCACCACTGTCCATGGATGGCGCTGGGAAATTGAGCCGCAACCTTGCGTTCATAGCGCAGGCCTATTGCGGCGGTTCCTCGACAACGGCCGAAAGGCAGTCCTGGGGGCCTCTTGGAGTGTGCTGCCCAGGCTAGCTCCTTGATCACTCTGTGCATCCAGTGCGCTCCTTCCTGGCAAGGGATCCCCTAGTAGCTCCGCGGTCAAGCTTCTAGGCTGATTGAGGGCGTAATCCCGTTCCAGCCATACCTCTGGTGGCACATACCTCGTCCCTTCGACCGAGTGGTTACGCTTCCAAGGGTCCTTGGCTCGGTGCTTCCGCCTGTACTCGCGATTATATTCGCGCCGATCTATCACCGCAGCCTCAAACAACCCAGTCGGATGATGGCCACAATGGCGATCAGGACTATGATGTTAGCTATGAACTGGGGACTTAGGCACGACATCTTAGCACCTCAGGCGGTTTTGGCAGTCATGATCCCCATTGCCACTCGCCGGAGTAGACGAGCTAGAACTCGGCGCTGATGGGGGTGATCCGCCGCTGGGTGGGGTTCCACCGCTTGGCGGGCTGCCGCCTCCAGGAGGCGTGCCGCTTCCCGGAGGGACAGAGCCTCCCGGCGGCGTCCCTCCGCTGCCAGGCGGCTTGCCTCCGCCCGGAGGCTTCCCGCCGCTCGGAGGCACCCCGCCGCCACCTCCTGGGGGCTTACCCCCTCCACCAGGCGGCTTTCCGTGGTCGTGTCCGTGATCAGGGCCATGCTCGTGTCCCTCATGCTCATGGCCCTTCCCGCCTCCGCCTCCGTGCTCATGGCCCTCATGGCCCTCATGGCCAGCTCCGTGGTCATGGCCCCCCTCACGGCCGTCGCCGTGCTCGGCCAGCACGGGGTTGGCGTAAGCTAGGGCTAGAACTGTGACTGTTGCCAATAGAGCTCTGCGCATTGAGCCGCCTCCATTGTCACGACATCTTTAGGCAACCACTATGGTTTCGATGCGAGCGATGTAACCCAGGAATTGCACATACTCACCCTGGCGGCGCGGAATGATCTCAGGTGGTTGATCCCACATAAGGATGGCCTCGGCGCATCCAGGCACATCGCCCTGGTTGAAGCGCTCGAGGAAAGTGCTGTCCGCGAAAGCGCCCTGGCCGATGTTAAAGCAGA
>Ga0306925_10002311_pt1 | contig 16311 bp, 11 predicted proteins | sample flu12Cox44000176_FD_203755 | JGI IMG/M metagenome (GOLD analysis project Ga0306925, IMG submission 203755) | Lab enrichment of tropical soil microbial communities from Luquillo Experimental Forest, Puerto Rico - flux8day.12C.oxic.44.000.176 (v2)... | ecosystem: Environmental > Terrestrial >... | reverse complement strand
GCCGGCCGTCCCGTGCCCGGGCGGCCAGGCGGCATATTGCCAAGGAGGTGGCTTGAGATGGCTGACTACATGGTGTTCATCTGGGATGACGAGGCGGCGTGGGAGAACGCCGATCCGCGCACCGTGGAGGCGACCATGGCCGCGCACGAAGACTTCATCGCGCGCCACGCCGGCGCGCTGCGCGGCGGCAACCGGCTGCACCCCAGCGACACGGCGACGTCGATCCGCCACACTCCTGACGGCGGCGTCGCCATCAGCGACGGCGCGTTCGCCGAGACCAAAGAAGTCATCGGCGGGTACTACCTGATCGACGCCGCCGATCTGGATGAGGCGCTGCGCATCGCCGTACAGGTGCCTGCTCCGTTCGGCGGGGTCGAGGTCCGCCCCGTCCAGAAGACTGGCTGACCCGGAGGCAACGCCATGGATCCCGCCGCCGCGGCCGCCGTCGCCGAGGCACATCGCCGGGACTGGGGGTTCGTGCTGGCTGCGACGGCCCGGATCACCCGCGACCTGGACGCAGCCGAAGACTGCGTCCAGGACGCCTACGCCGCCAGCGCGGTGGCATCGATTGGGGGGATGATCCTGCGGCGGCCGGGCCGCTACCCGCGGGCAGGTTGGGGCGGGTCCAGGTCGTGACCCGCGACTCAGCGTGCTAGAGCACGAGCACCCAGCGGCTGCGGCCATCCGCCGGGTCCGCCAGGGCCGTATCGACGACGAACCCGGCTGAAGCCAGCAGTGACGGGGCCGCTGGGCCTCGCGCGGCAAAGACGTGCACCTGCTCGAAGCCGTCTGCCCGCAGCCACGTCAGTGCTCCGATCAGGAGCCGGCGGCCCAAGCCCTGCCCGCGCAGCCGCGCCCGGACCCCGATGCCCGCCAGCTGCGCGATCCCGGGCGCCCGGTCAAGGCGGAAGGCGGCGGCCGCGAGTGGCGGCACCGTCGGCGGCAGCGAGAGGTCGGTTAGCACCAGAACGCCGTGGTGCCGCATCAGATCAACTACCTCCTCAGGATCCACTGGCACGTCCCGCAGCAGCGCAACGACGTCCCGTTCCTCGGCTGGGTCGGCCCGCCGCACCAGCAGCGGAGGCACGGACGGATTGTGAGGGGCGGGGGTGTCCACCTGGCCAGCGTCACCGCGGCGACTTGGCCATGACTTGGCTCCTGGCCAAGTCACCGGACTGGTGAACGCCAAGCCGCTGCGCGGACCCTGGTGCTCGTACCAACGATGTCGTGGCGCCACCGGCTCAGGCGGCGCATGACCAGCACGATCGGAAAGGACCTGACAGATGAGTAGACGTCTTGTGTTCATGGTGGTGGCAGCTTCGGCGCTGGTGACTGGTTTGTCGGTGTTGCCTGCGGGCGCGAGTTCGCTGCCGAGCGGCGAGCGGCTCGTGGGGGGCACGGCTTCTCACGGGGGGACGGTGCTCGAGCCGGTGTACGACGACATGACCGGGCTGATCCGGTATGTGAGCACGCCGCGGGGCGCCCCGAACCCGGTGAACTCGAACCCGGTCGCGGCGGCGCCGTTCTACCTGCCGGTGTACCCGGCTGGCTCCACGGTCGGTGTCACGCTCAACTGCCAGGACGTGCCGGCCGAGAACTGCCCCGACCACGGGCCGGCCGTCGCGGGCCTGGCCCAGGCGCTTGAGCCAGGCGTGTACGGCGGCGGGGTGATCGGCCACGATCACCTGATGGCCGGGCCGGGAAGCCACGGCGACTTCAACGTTGCCTGGGTGCCCACGCTCGTCTTGTTCACCAACAGCGCGGCCGCCAACACGCACATCACCACGCTCGCGCAGCTGAACGCGATGATCGCCAGTGGCGATGTGAAGACGGTGCCGCTCGATGGGACCAACGGATTTCCCAACCTGACCTTCCACTGCTCGGTTGTCTCCGCTGCGGCGTACGCGCGCGGCGTCCCGTTCCTCGGATAGACAGCCCCCCGGCATCCAGTGGCCCAGCCCCGGCCCGGGCCACTGGGCTTCTTCCGCGGGACGTGGCCTTCCTGTGTCTGGACTCGGTTTGGGACCCGCGTAATGAACCGAGCGCCTAACCGGGCCGGCCAGCACGCAGCAAGGCGCAGCCCGGAGGCCGGGTACCGGCAAGGATGGCGATAGTGCGCCGCGCGCTACCTGCGGGCGGGTGTGGGTGGGCCCAGGTCGTGGCCCGCGACCCAGCTCGCGAGCTGCACGCGAGAGTCGAGGCCGAGTTTGGCGAGGATGTGGGACACGTGCGTCTTGACCGTCGGCACCGAGATGAACAACGCCGACGCGATCGCCGGGTTCGACAGCCCGTCGGCGACCAGCCGGGCCACCTCCAGCTCGCGCGCGGACAGCTCAAAGGCGGCGGCGGTCACCGCCGGGGCGGGCCGCGCCGCGGGGGCCGTGCCTGCGTGCGCGGTGGCTGCGATCTGATCCCGGCTGCGCGCATGGGCTTGCGCGGCAGCGATCTGGCTGATCAGGTGTTCGGTCCGGTTGATCCACATCTGGGAGCCGACTCGGGTCTCCTGTGCCAGGCCGGCCTCGGCGTGTTCAGCGGCGTCGTCCAGACGGCCGAGGCGCAACGCGAGCCCGGCCAGCAGGCTATCGACGGCTCCACCGCAGTCGCCGGCCATCCCGACGATGGCCAGTTCGCCGGCATACGGCGCGAGCTGGTCGTACAACCAGCCTGGGTCCGGGGCCCCGAGCGCAGCAGCGACCTGGGCCCAGTAGGCGACCGGCTGCATCCAGGTATACGACCGCGGCGGGGGAACCCACCATTGGGAGGCGATCTGCCGGGCCCGCTCGAGGTCGCCGCGCTGGGTGAAGCCTAGCGCCGCGGCGGGTGCGGCGAGGCGGGGGATGGACGGATGGTCCGGCCGGGCCAGGAGCGCGGCGATCTGCTCGGCGTGGTCGGCGAGCGTGCCGGTAAGCAGCATCTGGCAGCTGTCCAGGATGAACCGGATCGGCTCCCGCCAGGTGGTGCCCAGGTCCAGCAGGAACTGATAGCCAAGCTCAAGGAGCCCGACGCCGTGCTCAAGGTCCCCGCAGACGAGATAACGGCATCCTCGCATGAGGCGCAGCTGTGCCTGTAGCTCGGGCGAGTGCAGCACGTCAGTAGCGAGCCGCCACGCTTGCGTGAACTCGGCGTCGAACTGCCCGAGCTCTCCCATGCGGATCCGGTCCATGAGCTGGTAGCCAACTAGGATCGCCTGTACCTGCGGGGTGAAGCCTCGCCCGTCGCCGCGGAGCATCTCATTGAGGACCGCGCGGAGCTCCGGCCAGTTGTCGGTGAGCTCCGCCGACCACAGGTAGGCGCTGACGGCGATACCGAGCTCGTCTGGCTGGCCGAGCCGCCGCGCGATGTCGAGGGCTTCGCTCGCGTACCTCAGTCCGCGCTGAGCCGTCTCGTCGAAGTACAGCTCGGTGGCCAGGGCGGTGAGGATGCGGACGCGGCGGGCGGGATCGCAGTCGCCGATCCGGTCGAGTTGCCGTTCCAGCAGCGCGATGAGACGGGGGTCCATCTCGCCGTACTCGTCGGGTCCCCACAGTTGCGGGGAGGCCAACGCGACCGCTACGGCGAGCGTGCGGTCTTGGTCGCCGATCCGGTCGGCCAGGTTGATCGACTCATCGAACGCCTGGTGCGCCTCGCGGATCATGCCACCCGACCGCCGCGCCTGGCCGAGCTCAACCAGCACGTCGCAGCGGACGGCATTGGCGTCTGGCAGCGCCGGGGACAACGCCGTGAGGGCTTGCTCCAGGTGCCGGGCCGCGTCTTGCCAGGCGCCCTGCCGCATAGCCCGGGCGCCCGCTTCGCGCGCGTAGCGGACGGCCTTGGCCGGGTCGCCGAACGGGCCGCTGGACAGGTAATGATGGGCCAGCTGGACGATGTCAGCGGTGCCGGCGGAGGAGATGTCCTCCAGCGCGGCCGCGACCCGGGCGTGCAGCCGGGCCCGGTCCACCCGGCCGAGGCTGACGTACAGGCTCTCGTGGATCAGCGGATGAGCGAAGCGGAAACCCCAGCCGCCCTCGCTCGTGGTGACCAGCCCGGCGGCGATCGCCGGCTCCAGGCCCAGCAGCAGCTGCTCGGCATCGATGCGGGTCACGTGTTCGAGCAGGTCCGGCTGGAGTTCCCGGCCGGCGACCGCGGCGACCATGAGCAGCGACTGGGTGTCTTCGGGAAGCCGGTGAACCCGGCGCAGCAGCACGTCCCGGATGCCGCTGGGCACGTCGAGCGCGCGCACATCGCCGGCGGTCAGCGGCTGCCGCCGGTGTTCGCTGCCGATGAGCCGGACCAGCTCGGTGGTGTAGAACGGGTTGCCGCCGGTTCGCTCCATGAGCGCGGCGACAACGCCCGGGTGCGGCGGTTCGCGGGTCAGCCGCTCGACCAGCGCGCCGACATCCGGCGGCTCGAAGGCGCTGACCGGCACCCGCCCGGCACCAGGGTGGCGGAGCAACTCCCCCAGCGCCTGGTCGAGGGGACCGGACCGCTCGGTGTCGCGCACCGTGACCACGAACAGGACGGGCATCCGGTGCAAGTCGCCCGCTAGCAGCTGCAGCAAGACGAGCGACGCGTCGTCGGCGGCGTGCAGATCATCGATGACCGCCAGCACGGGAGCGCCGGAAGATGCCTCGCCGAGCGCGGCGGCCACCGCCTCGTAGGCCCGGAACTGACGGATACTGTCCTCCTCGCCCGCAACCTCACCGTCCAGCCGCTGCCTGGCCGCCTGAGCCAAGGGCCCGTCCGGCAGCGCGCGCAGCACCTGGCTCCACGGCCAGAAGGCGGGCGTCGACGCGGCGTCCAGACACCGGCCCCAGGCGGTCGTGACCCCGGCGGCGGAAGACAGGTGGGCCGCCGCCTCCGCGAGGGTGGTCTTGCCCGCGCCCGGCTCGCCGACAAGTACCACTGCCCCACCGTCGCCAGCAGAGACCTGCCGCAGCCGGCCATGAAGATATGTCAGCTCCGGGTTGCGGCCAACCAGGGAAGGTGCAGCTGGCCCCACGGTCGGCTGTAGCTCGGTGGGTTGTGCCTCTGCGTGCCCGCCCGCGGCGGCATCCGGTGCCGCCATGCCTCCCGTCGCGGCCGGATGCCAGTCCAGCGAGGCGTCCTGGGCGAGCACGGCGGCCTCCAGCCGCCGCAGCTCGGGCCCGGGCTCCAGGCCGAGCTGTTCGGCCAGCACGGCGCGGCACCGCCGATACGCGTGCAGCGCATCGGCCTGCCGACCGCAGCGGTAGGCCGCCACGATCAGCTGCCCCCACCGCCGCTCCCGCAGCGGGCGCGCCACCACCATCGCCTCCAGCTCGGCCGCGGCCTGGGCATGCCCGCCCAGAGCCAGGGATGCGTCGATCCGGTCCTCGATGGCCAGGTCGTACGCCTCCATCAGGCGGGCCGCCACTGGCACCGCCCACGGCTCGCCGGCGAACTCCGCCAGAGGATCACCCCGCCACAGCGCCAGCGCGTCTGCCAGGCCAGCGGCCGCGGCCGCGGGCCGGCCCTCCGCCAGGTCGCCATGCGCCCGCCGCGCCAGCGCCTGGAACCGCAGCGCGTCCACCTGATCGTCCCCGGCGCGCAGCACATACCCCGGGTCCTGGGTGACCAGCACCCGGGCCGGCGCCCGCGCCGGGCGGCCGGGTTCGAGCACCCGGCGCAGCTGCGAGACATATGCCTGCACAGACGCGATCGCTGCCGCCGGTGGAGCGTCCCGCCACAGCAGGTCGATCAGCCGGTCTACCGGGACGACGTGCCCGGCGTCCACTACCAAGATCGCCAGCAGGATGCGCTGCAGCCGCGGGCCGAGATCGATCGCCCGGCCGTCCCGTTCAATCCGGAAAACGCCCAGCACCCCGAAGTGCAGGCGGCTGTCGCCGACCGTCGCCGTCACCGGTTGGTCCCCACCACCCAAGTCTGACACGCCGGCCGTCATCGCCACAGGTCACGGACCTACGAAAGGGCGTCAGAGGAGCAGCGGGAAGCGGTTGCGGCCGACGGCCTGCGTGCTATCGCCGCCGGTGGTGAAACCGGCCGAGGCCAGCAGCGAAACGCCCGCTCCACGCTGTATCGCGCAAGCCCGCACCCGCTCGACCCGTCCGCCCGCCGGCAGGTCAGCGCGCCGGTAAGCAGCCGGGCCGGCGGCTCCGCCCGGCGGCCGGGACTGGGCCAGGGGCCCGGCGCCTATGGGACCACCTCGGCCCTCACAGCGCACTGCCCGGAGGTGGGCATCAGGGTCGGTGCCGGCAACAGGTCTTTGGCTCAGTTTGTGTCTCATTCACCCCCGTCCGCCACCGTTCACCGGTGGTCACTCTGATCGTGTTCGCGCAGGCAACGGACGCTGGCGGACGGTGGTGAACGGTGGTGCGCAGTACTCGAAAGCGTGTGAAGGCGCAAGTCTTCCGTGGGTTCAAATCCCACCTCCACCGCCGCTGACCTGCAAGAACACCAGGCTTCGCCGCCGCCAGGCGCGCCCCCCGTGTTCCTCTGGGCTCATTTAATGGGCTCAGTTACGAGCTGTAGGCGGCCCCATCGCCCGGATCAGCCGCAGGTGTCGTGCCTGGTCACGGTCACCGCGGACGCCCCTGAACAGAAGCACGCACGCCGTAAAAGCGTGTGCGCCTGTCAGTTCACCGAAACCTCACAGCGTTCGCTGCAGCCGAGCCGTGCGGGCGACGACGCGGAACGAAAGTCAGGCCACCCGTCGGTGTTGCTCGTGAGGAACCAGTTCACTAACCGATCGGCTCGGAAGAGACCTGCACCACCGGTGGCTTAGCCCCGGCCGCTCGTCGCAGCCAGGGTTTGGCTTCGAGCCGCTCGAAGATCGCGGCCGCTTCCTCGCAGATCTGGTCCGCCTGCTGGGCTCGTCCTTCATGCCGGAGCCATTCGGCCTGCTCGGTCAGTGTCGTCGCGACCCATCGCGGCATGTCGAGTTCCCGGAACATCGCCGCGGCCGACTTGAACATCGACTCGGCGAGGTCGCGCTCGCCACTATGGACCGCCAGCCGGGCCCGGGCCCGCGCCTCGATCCCCCGGAGGCTCGGGGTGATCTCACCCGGGCGCAAGGCTTCGATGACTGCGAGGATCTCCTGCACCTTCGGCAGGGCACGGGTGTCAAAGGCGACGTCGAGGCCTAGGTCGAGCCCCATCTTGAACATGTGCCCATCGGGGCCGATCCGCCTGCCCAGCGAAATGGCCTCATCGGCGGCATCCAAGGCGCGATCATGGCGGCCCTCCGCTCGGAGCACCACCGCGCGCCCGACCGCGTAGGCGGCCCGCTCCTGGACATCGTCAGAAGACTCGAACCTGGCACACACCGAGAGCACGCGCTGGGCCCCCGGCAGGTTCCCCCGCGCGACGTGGATGGCCGGGAGCGCGAGGACCGGCCCGAGCATGTTGCCCCTGGCCAGGTCGGCTTCCGGGATCTCGGCGGCGCTCTGGAGGGCTTCGTGCCACCGCCCAACCACGAACAGGGGGAACAGCCGCTCGCAGACCAGCGGGACTTCCCAGAGCCGGTTGCCGACCCGGCGAGCCAGGGCGATTCCCTCCTGATACTTCTCCAGCGACTCTTCGTAGCGATCGCGGCGGTGCAGCGTCTCGGCCAGGTTCACATACGCGCGGAGAGCGGCCGTGGACAGGTCATGATCGACGGCGATCTCCAGGGCATGCCGGAGCAAAGCGCCAGCTTCCTCAACGCGACCCTGGTACAGGCCGACCACCGCTTTTGTGTTGAGCGCCTGGGAGATCACTTCCGGCAAGGCCAGCGGCTCGGCGATGTCCAGGGCCGTCTCCAGGCGGCTCCGGGCGTTGTCCATGTCTCCCCTGAAGAAATGGAGCCGGCCCAGGGTGGCCGCGAGCGTTGCCAGGTCTTCGTCGGGCTCGTCTTGCGACAGCACCGCGAACGCCTGCTCCATCCGGTCGATGCCGTCGGCCGGGCGGCCCTCTTCGTTGTCGATGTCGCCCAGCCGGGCAGCGAGGCGGGCGGTCGCCCGCAAATCTTCGCGGGCCCGGAAGGCCTCCGTCGCCGCATCGTAGTGGGTTCTCGCGGCGCCGAGGCTGCCTGCCAGATATGCGGCCTGGCCTGCTCGTTCGAGGAGCCGCGCCCGGGCGAGCTGATCCTCTTCGAGACCTGCGGCCTGCTCGAAGTACCGTTGCGCTTCGCTGTTGGCGCCCAGTGACCCAGCGCGGTCCCCGGCTTGTGTCAGGGTTTCCCGGGCCCGGCCCTGGATCTTCGGCGCGTCGGGCGCGTGCGGTGCCGCCGCGTACGCCTCCAGGTAGTGCGAGGCGAGAATTTCCGCGATCTCGCCCTCGTCCTCGGCCCAGGCGGCCGCCAGGTACTCGGCCGATGCGAGGTGCTTCGCCTTCCGCTCCTGCTTCGGCAGCCTCTCATACGCCACGCGCCGGACCAGGTCCTGGAGGAATCCGTACTGGCCGCGTTCGGGGGAACGGGGATCGGCTTGCACGGAGAGGATCTCCTTGCGCACCAGCGCAGCGAGCAGCGGCAGCAGTGCTTCCTGGCCCATGCCCGCCACGTGCGCCACCGCCGGCACGGTGAACATCTTGCCGAGCACCGACGCGTTCTGGACGACGCTGCGCTCGGCCGGTGTCAGATTGTCGAGCCGCGCCGCGATCAGCGCGTGGAGGGTCTCGGGAACCTCAAGGGCCGACACGGCCTCGGGCACGCGATACGTGGCTCCATCACGGATGAGCACGCCACGGTCGATCAGCATCCGCACCGTTTCGACCGCGTACAGGGGCACCCCCTCCGCGCGCTGCAAGACGCCGTCCCGAAGCTGCTCCGGAAGCCCCGGTACCAGCCCAGAAAGAAGTTTCGCCATGGCGTCGGCCGAGATAGGCCCCAGCGACAGCGATGTGAAGTTCCGGCACCCTGCCCCCCAGTCCGGCCGCTTTTCCGCAAGCTCCGGCCGTGCCAGCGCCAGGATGAAAATGCGATGATCGCGCGACCACTGAAGGACATGCTCGATGAAGTCCATCAGCCCGCCGTCCGCCCACTGCAAGTCTTCGAACACCAGCACGACGGGCTCGCACGCGCTGAGCCGCTCGAAGAACACCCGCCAGGCGGCGAAGAGGCTGTCGCGCTCATGCGTCTTCTGCCCGTCGGCGCCGATCAGCTGGGCGAGGCGTGGCTCGGCCCATAGGCGCTCGTCCTCGTCCGGGAGATAGTCGGCCAGCGTGCGCGCTAGCTTGGCCCGGGCAGCGGTGGGCTCGTCATCTTCTGAGATCCCGGCCCGGGACTTAACCATTTCGCTCAGGGCCCAGTACGCGACGCCCTGGCCGTAGGCCAGGCACCGGCCGCGGTGCCACAACACCGTGCCGGCCAGTCCGTCGATGTACTTGAAGAACTCCCAAGCCAGGCGGCTCTTGCCGATTCCGGCGATCCCGGTGATGGAGACCAGGCGGGCGTTACTCTCGCCGGCGGACGCGTGGAACATCTCTTTGACCAGGTGGAGTTCCCGGTCCCGTCCCACGAACGGGGCCTCTAGCCCTTCGGGCCGCAGCGCGCCGCCAATACCCCCCACGACCCGCAGCGCCCGCCACAACCGGACCGGCTCCGCTTTCCCCTTCAGCTGGCGGGGCCCGGCGTCCTCGTAGGCGACGGCTGCTTCGGCCGATCGTCTCGTGGTTTCGCCCACGAACACCGAACCGGGATCGGCCACGGACTGGATACGGCTGGCCGTGTTCACCAGGTCCCCCGCCACCATGCCCTGGCCCGCCGCCTCCAGGTTCACCGCGGCCTCCCCGGTGAGCACTCCCGCCCTCGCCTTGAGTCCTGGAGCTCCAATCTCCTGCCCGAGCGCAGAGACCGCCTCTACCAGATCGAGGGCGGCCCGGACGGCTCGCTCGGCGTCATCTTCGTTGGCCACCGGCGTGCCCCACACCGCCATGACCGCGTCCCCGATGAACTTCTCCACCAACCCGCCATAACGCTCGATAAGCGAGCGGCTGGTGTCGAAGTACCGGGCTAGCAACTCCCGGACCTCCTCAGAATCGCGGGACTCTGACAGCGTGGTGAACCCGACCAGGTCGGCGAAAAGAACCGAGACCAGGCGGCGCTCGGCCGTCGGCGCCGGATGCTCCGCCACCAGCCCCCCGGCCGTACCCGCACCCTCGGCAGCTCCTGGCTGCGCGGCCGGGAGCAGCCCACCCCCAGGCGGCAGGCCGGTGGCTGGCGCCGGTGTCGCTGCGTTGAGCGCGTGCCCGCAAGCGTGGCAGAACTTTTGGCCGACAGTGACCGGCTCGCCACATGACGGGCAGCCCCCCAGCGGGCACCCGCACTCGCCGCAGAACCGGTGGCCGCCCCCCACGGATGCCCCACACTGCCGACACCGTTCCATGACGCCCCCCGCCTCAAGGCCCCAGGGTCTGGAGCATAACGCCCAATAATCGTAAAGCCCGCAGGCACTAGCGAGTAGATCAGAGCTTCTCATCTTGACCGCCGTGAGACAGCTTCGCTTACGAGTTCCGTGCCGCGCGATGTCAGCCCGGGTCTGCTGCGCCCGCGGCGCGGGGTCATTGCCCCGTGCGGCGTCGGCAGTCAGCCGGCGTCGGCTATGCCCTCCGCCTGCCGCTGAGTGGCGGCGTGGCCGAGCACCGCTGTCAGGAATGATTCCCTGGCGAGCTTGTACATCGTGGCGTCAGTGCGGGCTGTGACGGTCGCCGTGCGGGGACTGCACGCAGGAAGGCGATTTTTCCGACTCCCTCGCCAGGCCCGCAGCGCCGCAGGCAACGCCCGTCCTGGAAGACGTCGAGCTGCCCTGCGGCGGCCGCATGGTATGCATCCCCTCCTCGCCTTGCCGGATGAGGATTCCCCGGCCGACACCTCGGCGGGGCGAGGGCGGCCGCGAGGCCTTCGTGCGCTGGGATGGGCAGTTCAGCGAAGAGCGGGATTGAGCGCAGCAGCGCGATCTGCACGACCGGCATCCAGGCCGAACAGGGCGCCTTCCTGCGACTCGGTCTTCACGGATTGTGATCAGCCCAGGACTTCGTAAGCGTGTGCACTCCTGCCGATATGGTCGGCAAGTTGGGTCGCCAGAGTCTCTGTCGTTGCCGCGCCGGAATGGGTGATCTGTATGGGCCGCTGGGGCTGGCCGCAGCTGGTGTACCGCCGGCCGGGCGGCAAAATGCCTCGCCCGGGCGGGAGCGCGGGTCCTACAGTACGGCCGTGGCCAAGTCACGGCGGCGCTGCCAGCGCGAGCCTGACCCGGGTGTGGTGCTGGCGCGGCTGCGCTCCCCGGACCCGCAGGCCCGGGTCAGGGCGTTGCATGGCATCTGCCCGTGCGCGGCCGGGTTCGGCTGGTATGAGCGCTTCCGCGCGGAGGTGAAGCGGCTGCAAAAAGACCCCGACCCGCGGGTGCGCGCCGCGGCTCTGCACGTCGAGCACGACGCGTGCGAGATCGAGGCAATCGAGGCCGGGCTGGACCGGGCCGCCGAGCAGGGCTGGCGCTACAGCGACCCCGGCTGGGTCCGTCGCAAGCGCCAGCGCCAGGCCACCGGCCAGTGGCTGCCCCTGTGACCAGCGGCCCCGGGGTTTCGCGCGGTGCGGCAACGGGACCCGTGCTGGCCCGGCGTTCGTACCTGGTCTGCTCGGTGCAGCGGGCAGGCAGCTGGCTGCTGTGCCACGCGCTGGAAGACACCGGGGTGCTGGGCCGGCCGGCCGAGTACTTCCACCAGGGCGACGAACAGTTCTGGCGCGGCCGGTGGGGCGCGGCCAGCGACGATGCGTTCTTGCGGGCGGTGCGGCACGAGCCGGTCACCCCGAACGGGGTGTGGGGATCGAAGATGATGTGGAACTACCTGGACGACGCCGTCGCCCGGCTGCGCGCCTGGCCGCGGCTGGGCGCCGCCGCGGACGCTGGGGACCCGGAGGTCTTGGCCGCAGCCTTCCCCGGATTGCGGTACCTGTGGCTGCGCCGCGAGGACAAGCTGCGGCAGGCGATCTCCTGGTGGCGGGCCGCCGCCACCGGCCAGTACGAGCTGGCGCCGGACGAGGTGTGCGCCGAGCCGCCGGCGTTCGATCGTGAGGCGATCGGCCGCCTGCTCCGCTACGCCCAGGCGTGCGAGGCGGGCTGGCAGGACTGGTTCGCCGCCCACTCGATCCGGCCCTTGGAGATCGTGTATGAGGACCTGATCGAGGACGTGGACCGGGCCGCCCGCAACGTGGCCGGGTTCCTCGGCGTCTCCTGGCCGGCCGGGCTGGCACCGGTCCGCCCGCGGATGCGGCGCCAGGCCGACCAACGCACCGAGCGCCTCGCCGCACTGTTCAACCGGCACGATGAGCCGTAACCCCGCAGCACGCCACAAGCTCCCGCTCGCCGTGCCCGCCGCCACGCGCGGCCGGACGCTCGATACTTGGGCGCGGCGGGACGCCGAACATGCCCGCACCTGAACGATCACGCGATGTGACCGCCGCGCCCACACCCTGAACGCGCGTACCCGATCTGCTCGTCAGCCTTGTCTGTCGGTTCCGCCGTTGCTGCGGCACCGAAAGATCGTTCTGTCCCCGCCGTCGTTGTCCGGCTCTGCACCGGTGGGCTATGTTCCAGGGGCTGCATTCCGGGGTGAGCCGAGGGTTGGCCCCGATGCCATGAAGCCTGCGGCGTGCGACCATCTGGTGGTGGGTCTGACGGTGGTGATCGTGGATGACCATGCGGGCTTCCGGTCTTCGGCTAGGGCGTTGCTGGAGGCTGAGGGTTTTGACGTGGTCGGCGAGGCGGGCGACGGGGCGTCGGGTCTCGCCGCGGTCGGCCTGCTGCGTCCGCGCGTCGTGCTGCTTGACATTCAGTTGCCCGATATCGATGGGTTTGAGATCGCTGAGCGATTGGCGGGGGCGGGTGATCCGCCGGCAGTGGTTCTGGTATCGACTCGGGGGATTTCCGCCTACCGGCGGCGGCTGGCCCGTAGCCCGGCGCGCGGGTTTATCTCCAAGAGTGAGCTGTCAGGGAGTGCGCTTTCTGCGCTGGTTTCGTGACGGCCTGACCGGCTCCGCTGCGCGGCTGCGGCAGGCCGGGTGGGCGGCCGGGCTGCTGCTTGGCCTCGGGGCGGAGTGGCTGGCCCGTTCGGGGCAGAGCCTGGCAGCGGTCGCGGCCGATCTTGCTGTGGGGTGGACGCTGATCGGGTGCGGGCTGGTCGGCTGGTCCCGCCGCCCGCAGAGCGGGGTCGGCCCCCTTCTGGCGCTGGCCGGGTTCGCGTGGTTTTGCGGCACGCTGGCCGGCTCGCGGATCGGGGTGGTCGCCACCGTCGGCGCGGCGTTGCTGTTTGTGCACCGCGGCCCGCTGTGCCACGCGATCATCGGCTACCAGACTGGGCGGCCGTCGAGCCGGATGAGCCTGATCGCGGTTGTTGGGTGCTACGTGTACGCGGCGGTTGTCCCGCTCGCCCGCAGCAACGTGGTGACGATCGGCGTCGGTGTCCTGGTGCTGGCGGTGACGGTCTGGGGGTACACGCGGGCGGTGGGCCCGGACCGGCGTGCCCGGGTGACGGCGATCGCGGCGGCCGCCGTTCTGGCGATCCCGCTGGCGGGCGGGAGCCTGGCCCGGCTGATGGGGACAGGGCCGGCTGGGGACCGGGCAGTGCTGTGGGGATACGAGGCAGCCCTTGTCCTGATCGCGGCCGGATTGCTGGCAGGCCTGCTGTGGGGGCGATGGGCTCAGGCGGCGGTCACTAAGCTGGTCGTCGATCTCGGCGGGGACGCCGAGGCGGGCACACTCCGGGCCCGGCTCGCGCATGCCCTGGGTGACCGGTCGCTGGTGATCGGGTACTGGCTGCCCGAAGCGGGCGGGTACGTCGATGAGGGAGGGAACCTGGTCGGGCTGCCCGCGGCCGGGTCGGGCAGGGCGGTCACTCTGGTCGAGCAGGACGGTGAGCGGATCGCGGCGCTGGTCCACGACGCGGCCGTGCTCAACGACGCAGGCCTGGCTGACTCGGTGGCGCTGACCGCCCGGATCGCGCTGTCGAACGCGCGGCTGCAGGCCGAAGTGCGGCGCCGGGTTGCGGAACTGGAGGCCTCCCGGCGGCGGATCCTGCAGACCGGCGACGCTCAGCGGCGGCGCCTCCGGGAGCAGCTGCAGGCCAGCGCCGGTCGGCGCCTGACCCGCGCCGGGGAACTCCTGGATCTCGCCGTGGCGGAGGCCTGCGGGTGCGCGGACCCGGCCGCGGCCGGAAGGCTGGTGGCCGGCGGCAAGGAACTCGCGGAGGCGCAGTCCGATCTGGAGAAGCTGGCCGCCGGGATCCATCCGGCGCTGCTGACCGAGCAAGGCCTCGGCCCGGCGCTGGCCCCGCTCGCCGCCCGCTCACCCGTTCCCGTCCGGCTGGTCATCGCGCCGCAGCGCCTGCCGGGCGTCATCGAGACCGCGGTCTACTACGTCTGCTCCGAGGCGCTCGCCAATGTGGTGAAACACGCCAGGGCAAGTTACGTCGAGGACCGGGTGCAGTCGGAACGGGATGCGGTGACGGTCCTCGTCGCCGACGACGGCATCGGCGGCGCTGACCCCGCGGCCGGGTCAGGGCTCAAGGGAGTCGCGGACCGGGTCGAGGCGCTCGGCGGCCGGCTCGTGGTGCAGAGCCCGGCGGGAAGCGGCACGCGGCTGCTGGCTGAGATCCCGGCTGTATCCCCAGCACCGGAGGCTGACGCCGGGCATTGAATCCGGGCGTTGGCCTCGGGGAAATGTCAGATCCCTATCCTGCTCCACGGCTTGACGGTTAGCCCGGTTGGGCCCTGGATCCCCCCGGTCCACCCGTCCCTTTTGAAGGTGAGCGTGTCCCGGTACACGCTCCAGATGTACGGGCCCCAGATCTCGGTGTCGGAGCTCGGGTAGGCGTTGTCATGACGGTAGAGGTTGATCTTGTCGCCGGTCACGACGTACGTCCCGTACGCGTACCTATTGTTCGGGAGGGCCGCCGGGTCACCGCCGGTATTCCGCCACCACCAGCGCCCCTGGCTGAGCTTGAGGGTGAAATGGCCGAAGTTCCCTACCGGCGGCCCCAGCTCGTTGGGGTCTGCCCCGGCCGCGGCGAGTTCGCTCTGCGTGTAGCTGACGTGCCAGGTTCCCTGGAGCGTGGCGGCGGCGCTGATGATCCCGCTTTTGGCGCCGGCCGCTGGGCAGGTCACGGTGCTGGGCGAGTCGCCTGCCGCCTTCCGCATGGCCGCGATCTCCTCGATGAAGGTCTTGGTGGTCGGGTTGGCGTCCAGCGTGCGGTAGACCGGCTGTATCGCTGCCCGCAATCCGGCCAGGTCAGCGGCGGACGCGGAGACGATCTTGATCCCCCGGCGGCACAGGTCGGCCACTGACGCCAGATCGTTGCCCTGGTAGATGCCCGCGCTACGGGCCTTGGCGGCGGCCCGGAGGAGCACGCCGCGCTCACCGGGGGTCAGGGAGCCGAACGCGCGCTGGTTCATGAAGATCACACTGGGGCGCGGCTCGAACACCACGTTCCCGGTCAAGATGGCACCCGGGAGGGCGAACCCAGAGTCGATGATGTTAGCGGGGCCCTCGAATCCGGTCAGCCCCCTGGTGATGCTCACGCCAGACCTCGACCGGGTCTGGGTGTCCGGGATGGCACCGAGCGCGCGGAAGATGTCCGCGGTCACCTGTGAGGGCCGGATCCCGATCCTGGCCCCTTGGTAGTCGGACGCGGCCAGCAGCGGCCTGCCAAAACCGAGCGGTCGCCGCAGCGGCCCGGGAAGTATTCCGAGGCCGGCCAGACCGTATGGTGACATCCCTGCGAGCATCTTGGCGGGGATGCCGCTGTCCAGGACCTTCCGCTCGAGCGCGTAGCTGTCGATCAGGAACGGCGCCTGCAGGGCCTGGAAGTTGTCGATACCCACGATGTCGAACGCCCGCGACGCGGTGATGCCCAACTGGGCCTTCCCGGCCCGGACGTCTTTGATCACGGCCGTTTCGTAGTTCGGGTCGGGGAACCGCCAGTTGCCGTCGATCTTGATCTGCAGTGTCCCGCGCGACAACTTCCAGACCGCGTTGGCGAACGGCTGGGCGTTGGAGATGTCACCTTCCCCGTCCGCCAGCGTGAGAACGACCGGCTTCGGGACAGGGCCGCCGGCCTTGTCCAGGTTTCCCGTGCTGCAAGCGGCTACCCCGATCGCCAGGGCGGCCGTGAAAACGATCCACGTCCGGACGGGACAGCTCCTTGCCTTCATCGCGGCCCCTTCGTCACGTCGTGATCTTGAGCCACGGCTTCACAACCAGATCAGTCGGCATCGGAGCCGCCCCAGCCTTCCTGAATGTGAGCGTGTCCCGGTACACGCTCCAGATGTACGGGCCCCAGACCTGGGTGTCAGAGCCGAGATAGGCATGATCATGGCGGTGGAAG
>Ga0306925_10002307_pt1 | contig 16320 bp, 17 predicted proteins | sample flu12Cox44000176_FD_203755 | JGI IMG/M metagenome (GOLD analysis project Ga0306925, IMG submission 203755) | Lab enrichment of tropical soil microbial communities from Luquillo Experimental Forest, Puerto Rico - flux8day.12C.oxic.44.000.176 (v2)... | ecosystem: Environmental > Terrestrial >... | reverse complement strand
AGCCGGCGACTTCGTGCTATTGTTGCTCATGGCGTGGCCTCCACCGGCGGACAAACGCCGGATTGCTTGGGTTTCAGCACCCGGAGACTACGCCACCTTCAATTCCAACCACACCCCGGACGGCACCGACGGCAACATCGCCGTCGTAGCGGTTATCGGTGATGGCTCGCCTCAAGCCTCGATCCTCGAAGCGATCTCGCGTTTTCATCGGGCAGGGGTGATCGTCATTGCTTACGCAGACGGGGTCGACTCCTGGCCGATCGGCGTGCGCTGCCGCGTCCTTCTTGCCGGTGCGAAGCATCTGCTTGACGCCGGCGCACCGATGTTTGAAGAGCTCTTGTCGGAGGCGCTAGGCTCTGAAACGACCGCATTACGGCAAAAGCGTGCGGAGACGAGAGAGATGTGGGCGGTAGCCCGCAGGCACGGTCTCCTCGGCGACAGCAGCGCGATACTCGATGTCACCAGGCTGATCGTTCGTTTCAGTAAGCTCAGCAACTTACCGGTGATGATTACCGGTGAATCAGGGACCGGGAAGGAACTGGTGGCATCGGCGATCAAGGCGCTCGATCCGAGGCGTTGCAGCTTTCCGTTCATCTCGGTCAACTGCGCGGCGATTGCTGCAAGCCTCGCGGAGAGCGAGATGTTCGGCAATGTGAAGGGAGCATTCACCGGCGCGATCAGGCCGCGAAGGGGCTACTTTCTCGCCGCCCACAAGGGCACTTTGTTCCTCGATGAGATTGGAGAGCTCAATCTCGAACTGCAGGCGAAGCTGTTGCGCGTGCTGGAGGAGAAGCAGGTCTGGCAGGTCGGTGCCGATCAGCCCGTTCCGGTCGACGTGCGCGTCATCGCCGCGACCAATCGCAACATCCCCGCGCTGATCAAGGCCCAGCAATTTCTCGAAGACTTATTCTATCGTCTGAACACTCTCGCGATCGGCATCGCGCCGCTACGCGAGAGGCCCGAGGACTTGCGGCCCTTGGCAGAGCATTTTCTGGCGGCTGCGGCGTTGGCGGGCGAAACCGCCTCACGGAACCTCGATGCCGAGCTGATCGACGCTCTGGCGCTTCTGCCGCTCTACGGCAATGCCCGGGAACTGAGAAACCTCGTCGTCCTCGCGGCGGCGAGGAAGGTCGGGGGCGGCACGCTCGGCCTTAGCGACCTGCCGGCGGATCTGTGGCGCGAGCTGTCCCGCTCCGAAGCTGCCGCGGCGCCCAATGCTGCGCCCGAACGACCGGTGCCGGCGACTGAAATTGAGGTCGCCGATTTCCCGGTGCGGATCGCCCAGCAGCATGGCTGGAAGCTCAGCGCGTGTCTGGCCCATTGCGAACGCGAAATCGTCGAAGCCGCAATGCGGCAGGTGGACTACAAGCAATCGCAAGCCGCGCGCCTTCTCGGCCTGACGCCGCGCAGCATCTATAACAAGCTGCGCAAATACCATCTCTCCCGCGGAGAAAATCCCCTCAGCTAGCCCACGGCCGGAACGGTCGTTCCGGCAACATCGTTCCGGTCCGGAAGGCGCCGGCAGTCAGCCGCCCGGCTTTCGGCGGCTTGCCAGCGGCCGTCGCACCTCTCCGCCTACGCGCTTTGCTCGTCAGCTTCTCGCATGCGACGAGGAGAGGTTATTGGGCAACGCACCCGACGCTGAAGACATCCGCAATCGGCGCGCGACGTTCAAAGCCACCGATATCTATCACCCCGATGCGGGCGAGTTTCTTTGTCGGCTTTATGGGGACGCGGTTTTGCAAGGGCAGATCCTTGATGTGACGGATTGTGGCGAAGGCAACCGGAAATGTCCGGTGATCGAGGTGGAGCGCGCCATCTGTGCCGTCGTGCCCGTCGACCGGATCATCGCCGTCCTTTGAGCTTCCCGAGCTCGGGTCGGGCGGCGCAGCGGCATGGTTCCTGGTGAGGCTGGCAATGGCGGTAACCTATGTCGATCAGGTCATGGCCTATCTGGCGCTTATGGCAGCAACGGATTTCAAGTCGACAGTGTCAGCCTCGACCCGCCCGACGACTTTCGGATCCAGCAACTCATCCAAGACGATCTCCGCTTCACCGGCTTCAGCGACAAACGGACCGAGCGTCACGAGCGCAAGTGGATCGACTACCGTATTCGCAAGCAGCAAGTGATCGGGTGGATCGATGCCGCATTCACGACGCAGACGAGCTTAGCGCTCCACGCTGTGCCCGGCAGCGCGGTGTTGGGGCCCCAAGGCACTGTCGAAGCAAGCGGGCACGCAATCTGCGCCGCCGCCCACGACGTGGCGGTCCAATTTTTTGCTGGCGCTGACGACCGACCAGTTCAGCCTCAGCTACCCGCTTCAAGTCAATGTCTTCACGGCGGCCGCAGTGTCTCCGACCGAAGACCTGCGGCGCATCCTCGCAGTGCGCAATTTTCTCGAGGCCGATCCGGCTTTTCTTGTCTCGCTCGACGGGTCGCCGGACCAGCGCCCCTTGCTGTTTGTCCAAGTGTATCGCGCCGACGCGGCGGATGGCGGGCCGCTCAGCCCAGCGGCGATCGCGCAGTTGTTCGATGAGGCCGACGTCCTTGCCGCCTTCTTCGCGCTTCCAGCTTAGCGCGCGGCACAGACGACGACAAAGGAGAGGAACACATGGGCATCCAGTACGTAACAGTGAGGGTCGATACGACCGGGCTCTATCAGCCCGTTTCGGCCGCAGTCGGAGTCGTCGGCATTATCGGCTCGGCGCCGAGCGCGGGTGCCGGATTCGACAATCCGACATTGTTCACCCGCGCCTTGACCGGCGCCGATGGCGAGCCCTATGCCCGGGTCGTACCGGTAATACGGGTCGGCACGGCGGCGCCCTTTGCACCGCTCGACCCGACTGGAACGGCGATTGCCAATACCGGCTAGCAACAGCCCAAGGACAGCAAAGGCAACGTCATCGGCCCGTTTCAGCTCGTCGACACTTCGGCGGCGGTGTTCTCGCCGCTATCGGTCGACACGGCAACGCGCACACTCCGCCGCGCCAGCGGGGCGATCTTCCAGACCGGCGGCGCGAATGCGCAGATCGTCCTCGACGATTTCTCCATTGTCGCGCCGACGGTTGCCGGGCCGGCGGCTTTCTGGGGGGCGCCGCTCGATTTCGGGGCAACCGGTGGCCAACTTGCTGATGAAGCCGGACTCCGATCCCGCTGCGGCCTTCGTCGATCTCAGCGGTACGGCGCTCACGATCGACGGAACGCTCGGCAGGACGACCGCGGAACGGGTAAGCCAAAGGTGGCGGACGGGACGATCTACTACCGCCTGAGGTTCGACATCTGCCCGCTGGCAAACTCGGTCAATCTGGCACTTAACAACGGCGCGCTTCAGGTCTGGGCTTATAGGCTCGATCCCGGAGCGGGCTTCGATGACACCTCACCGGCGCTGGCGGATTTCGCCAGTCGCCAGATCAATATCGTCTGTCTCTCGGACGACAGCGATCCGCACCACATCACCTCGTTGCGCGACCACGTAGAGTCGGCTTCGCCCAACGATGCCGGAGGTGGCGGCACGCGCCCGCGCATCGGCGTCGCAATGCTGCCTGAGGGGCGGCATCGTCGACGCCGCAGGAAACGTCTCCAATAAATTCTCGGACTGGAAGAACCCCGGTGACGTGAATTCGCCGATGAATTGGGCAAGCAGCCGCATGGTGTTCGTGGCGCACAACTCCCCCGACGACGTCGCGGCTGCGGCCGCTGGGATGATCGGCGGCGTCGATCCCTGGGTTAGCTTGGTGCTGAAGCCGGTGCAAGGGATTACTCAGGTCGGCGATTTTACCGATCAGGAGTTGTTGACCCTGATGCACCCCGACCAGGTCGGGGTCGTGCAGCCTAAGGTCAACCCGGTGGTGCATCCCGAGTTCCTGGCCGGTTCAGGGCCAGTGATGGGCGAAGGCTTCACCGCCGACGGCACCGGCGAGCGCCAGTACATCGACATTGTCAGGACGATCGACGACATCGCCTTTCGCGTCAAAGCGGTGCTCACCAATCCGCAGGTCATCGGCACGTTGCGCATCAACCGGCCGGGCCTGCGCGTGCTGAGCTCGATCATGCGCGCTATGCTGAATCAACGCGTCGCCGACGGCGAGATCGACGGCTACGCGATCGATATCCCAATCCAGGCCATCGTCGAAAAGGACGAGAAGGACCGCACACCCGACGAGACCCAGCAACTGCAGCAGGTGCAGAACGGCCGGCAGCTGCCGTTCAACGTCTCGATCCAATATTCGGGCGCAATCCACCAGCTCATCGTCACGCTCAAATTCGTTTAAGGAGAAAAAGCGATGGCGCTCAATTGGAATACCAAGCTAGCGGTGTCGGTAAACGGCACCATCGTCAGCCCGATCGAGAGCTTCAGTCCGACCCTCAATACCGGACACCGCGTCCAGCACTCGCTCGAGGCGGACAATGTCGGCATCGTCACGCAGGCGCAGACCTTTACCTTCAACGCCACAGTGCGCGCTGTTGGGGCATCGGTCGCGGCGCTTACGCAGCTCGCGTTAAACGGTACCGAATTCCAGATCGTCGTCACCGAGCAGACCGGCAGCGACTGGTCGTTCCAGCAGATCGCCTTCAACCACTGCTATTTCACCTCGGTCCCGCCGAGCAACCTGATGCTCGACGACGCGCCGACCGCGAATTTCAGCGGCTTCTGCCTCGATGTGGAGCCCGGCTGATGGCCGCCGAAGACCGCAGCAGGGCCGAGGCGCAGATCGTCGAGCGCACCGGCCTGGCGCTCGTCCACGAGGGCGAGCGCATCGTGGCGCCGGCGGACGCCGCGGCCAGGCTGGTCGCGGTACCCGCTCAGGTCGTCAATTACTATTTTCCGGTCGAAGTCGAGATCCTCGGCGTCGGCACTGCCGACGCATTGGCTGAGCGCATCTACGACGCGCTGCAACGCGAGTTGCGCGCCCTGAGCTAGGCCATGAACGAAGCGGGCGCCCTCTATTTTCCGATCCGGCTGCGCTGCGCCGCCGTGTCGGATCTGCTCGGGAGTGCCGCACTCGAGGAGGCGATCGCCCGCGCACTGGGGCGGTGTTTTGACCGGGCACGCCGGGCATTGCCGGCTTCGGTCACTGTCGGTGGCGGTGTGGCGCTGCAGCCGCCAAATCTTACCGGCGGCGACCTCTCGGCCGCAGACTCGGCGCGCTTGCTGGGCCACGTTCGGCACGCCATCAACGCCGCCGCCCGGCATCAATGCGGCACTGCCGATCGCCCCGGCCGCCTCGCCAATGTCGCGAACGGAAGTCTCCGAACGGTTCGATCCGGCGCGTTTCGACGCCGCGAGCGAAACCTACATAGTGCCGTCTTACGATGGTGGAAAAGCGCGGATCGCGGTCGACCCGACCGGCGCGATTCCCGCCCCGCCCGACTGGGACGGCGTTGCCCGCAGACTCCGCGATCCCAATCCACTCGTTCGTTCATACGCCTTTTACAATATTCACGGCCTCGTTGAGGCAGGCGACGAACAAGCGGTGCGGATCGCCATCTGGGGGATACGGGCCGACGACGAGGATCCCAGAGCTCAAATCTTCGCCTCTCTTCGTATACTGGCCTCTCGCAATCCGAAACGCTTTCGCGAACTGCTCCGCGCGTTGCGCGATGCATACCAGTCGATGCTCAGAGGCAGGTTTAAGCGAACTGAGACCACGGTGCTGATCACCGTTTCGGAAGCGGCAGCCCTTCATATTCTCGGAGCGCTGGAGAGAGTCGCGCTTACCATCCCGAAGGGGGTACGGTGGCGAATGCTTGGGAGGCCGAAGCCCGCGGTTTGGCACGTACGACGGCGCTTGTAAGCGCGCTCGCCGAGGCTCGGACCGAGCTATACCGCTATCTCACGAGTTCGGAGGTGTGGGTTCGGGCACGAGCACTCGCCGGCGACCTCGTTGAACAAATCCAAAAGGTGACGGACAGTTTGTTGGAATATCCTGCCATCGCGCTCGTGATTTTAGTGCGCGACCAGGACGGCTCCGAATTCATGTACGCGCTCCAGATGGACTTGGTGGAGAACTATCGCTGGATTGTCGCCACACGCGAGAAGGTCGAGGAGATCGACCTGATGCTAGAGATGTATCGCGGAATTTACGGTGACCAGATCAGTTTCATGGAGGAAGGAAAGGCGCTGCTCGAGTCCCGCTTCCAGTACTTGCAGTACGTCTCCGACAATCCATTGCCCACTATGGAGCGGATCCGCTCTCTTCGCCAGGCTGCGGACCAGTTCTACTCCGATTGGTTCGGCCGTGCCGCCGATGTCAAGTCGGTGAGGTGGAGAGGTATGTTGGAGCAGCTTCAAGACGCGTTTCGGAAGTTGCCGGCCATTGATTGGTTCCCGGACAGCTACTCACACCTAAATCAATTCTCACAGAAATACGACGAGCGCTATCGAATGGTGTTAGAGCAACTCTGGGAAGTCGACGACCTGCTGCAGAAAGCTGAAACAGCCGGCAAAGGGGTGCGCGGGCCGGACTATCTAACCCGAGTCTCGAATGTCGAGCGCCAGCTGCCGCTGCTCGCGGTGCGGGTCGAACTCCTGCAGCTGTGGAACGCGATCCACAGCTTGACGTATGTCGTGATCGACAAGAATCTTGCCGAGGGCGGCCGCGACATCATTATTCCCCCGTTATTCCTTAGTCCCATACTATGATACCGCGCCCGGGACCTCCGCGACCAAAATTGGTCGACTTTGTTTCCCAATTGACGCAGGTCGCGCAACAGTTCGACCGTCCCGATCTCGCCAACTTCCAGAATTTCGCAGATAAGGAGCTGCATTGGTTGGAGGAGATGCAGGGTAGGGTTGGCTACTACCTGCGGCGGGCAGCGTTCCTCCGGATATCCATCATCGTGGTGGCCACTGTGCTGACCGCAGGTATAACGGCGCCCGAAGGGGCGAGCGCGGTCAGCGTGATCTTGGTGAGCCTCGGGAACGCGGCGATCATGACCGGTGCCAACATCGTCGCAGATTACGCAGTTCATAAGCCGCTCAGCTTGCGCGAAATCACCATCGACTTTTCGAAGAACATACTCTTCTTCTCGTTCCTCCACGTCCTTAACCAGAATCTATTCGAGCTCGCGCTCAACTACCCTGGCCAGACGCTCAAGCGGCTGGCGATACTCTTCGCCGGCGGTGGTATTGCCGCACCGTTGCCGGAGCTGCTCATTGAGCGGCTGCGGACCGGTGCGTTCCCTGACCACATGGCCTTTTCCTTCGCGGCCAGCGGCCTGCTCAGTGCGATAGTCGGGGCGATCGTCGGTCCAAAGGTGATCGAGGCGCTCGACACGCTGGACCGTGTACAGGCAGAGTTGCGAAGCGCATTAGAGGCACTCGCCGCTGAAAGAGAAGCCTGGCTTGCAGATCTAGGCAGGGCCGGAACCCCGGGCGCCAACCAGGCAAATCTCGAGGCCGTGAACCGACGCGGCGAGGCTATATATCGCGACTTCGATAAGCTTGCTGAGGCGATGGAGAAGTTGCCGGAGCCCGTGCTCGAGCGGCTGAACCTTCCCCGCCCCGTGCTCGCCGACCTCCGGACGCAAGCACTCCGCTACGCGAATAAGATCGCCGCATTGTCGCAAGAGCCGCCCCCGGGCGGGAAGCTCTTGGCGGCGCCGACCGAGATCGTGCCTAACGGGCTCCTCCCGGCCGGGGGTAATACCTTTGAGTTCAACCCAAATACCGCGGGTCTCGACCCGCGCACACTGTTGGAACGCTTCCGGGAAGCCGGCTACCAAGCGACCGAGTCGGGGGGCGTGTTGCACTTAATCGCCCCCGGTGAAACGACTCCCCGCTATGTCCTGCTTCCGGTGCGCTCCGACATCCCGGCACCGGTGCTCGCCAAGCTCATTACCAGACGCGGGACTTACGCCGCCAATGGACTCGACATCGTGCGCGCGCAGAGTGCTTTTCCCGCGCTCGAACGAATGCTCGCGGATATCGCGAACAGCAAGCCCGGTATCGCCAGAACTATCCTCGAGGGAATGGGCCGGCACAAGATTACCGACGAAGAGGCGATCCGAGGCATCGGGCGGTTTCTGGAGGCCGGCGGCAAACCGGAAACGCTCGCGGTCGCAGTGGGAAACGGGAACCGGTTCGGCGCCCGAGAGACGATAGCGACGCTTCGCAAGTTCGGCAGTCTGACACCGGCCGAGCGCAAGGGCATCGACAAGATCGTCGAGCTGCACGGCGTACGCGGGCACGGGACCGACAGCATCGTCGGCGTCGGGGCGCACTATGACCCGGCCGGACCGATCTATGCCGCGATCGACGAATTGGCGCCCTATACCGAGCACGGGCTCGGCCAGTTCATAGACCAGCTGGCAAGCGCAGATGCCGGGCGCCGGCGGGAAGCGGAAGGCGCCTTGAACCAGGCGCGGGAACTACTGGCAAAAGGTGCCTCCCCGAAACTCCTTTTCGACCGGCGCACAGTGGACGGGGTGCAGGCGCTGCGCGTCCGCGATGTCAGTGAGGACAGTGTCGAGGCCTACCTCGTCGCGGTGCGCAACTCGACCGGGCCCGACAGCCTGGTCGGGGCGTCGTGGGATTACACTCGGTTTCCCAAGGGTCCGCGACACGATTGGCAGCCCAAGGATCCGATCAACATGCCGGACAGCAGCGGCGTCTACCCGACTTACGATACCGGAAAAGGTCGCTTCTGGCGCAACCGCGCGGCGATTGAGATCGAGGCGCGCGCGCAAGGGGTTCGGGCCTATCGCCCGAGTTCGACCGACCCGGTTTCTGCGATGTCGGATGCGGATCTGGTGGCGCTGCGGGACACCCCGACGAGCCAGGTTCGGTCACCTCGCGACCCGATCACCGGACGCCCGTGGGAGCTCGAGCACGTCCGAATTCAACAACGCGTCGGCCGCTGGCTCGAAGACGCGGGGTTCCCTCCGTCCGAGGCGAGACGGCTGTCGAGTGCGGCGGATCCGGGCAATTTGATGGACGTATCGCAAATCGAGCACGCCTTCCTGGATGCCGGGGCCCACCGCTATCCGCACCGGACCGACGTTACCGGCCGAACCTGGAGCGACACGGCGTGGGCCGATAGTCGGGCGCGCGAGCCTTTGACCGAGATGACCGACGAAGTCCTGACGGAAATCGTAACCCGCGCAAACCCCGATACAAGCATCCGGCTGGGTAATGCGCCCGATTTTCGCCGTGCTCTGGGCGCCGAGATCGCGCGCAGGCGGCTGCCGCTGACGATCCGGTAAGGCGGGGTGAATGCCGATGTCGACAATGGTGACCCATCAGCCTTCGGTGCTCGTCGGCGCGGTACCGCTGTTCGCCGTCAATCGCATCACATTGACCGAGAACTACGATCTGCCGCCGGTCGGCGGCAAGGGGTTGAGCCAGTCGACCGGCAAGATCACCCGATCCGTGCAGATCGAAGCCTCGCTGATCGGCGACGAGCGGCACCTGATCCGCCTCTCGCTCGAGGCCATGGCCGATCTCTCCAAGACGCTGCCTGCGCTGTCCTCGATCGTGTCGGGGATCCCGCTGGTCGCCGGGCTGACTGTACTGCTGGATTGCCAGATAGCAGCCTGACCTTCGGCCAATCCGCCGACGAGAAGGACGTGTTCACCGTCAGCATTGGGCTCAAGCACTGTCCGCGCCCCGGTCTGATGGCCCTGCTCAGCGAGGCGACCAACGCCGCGGCGGCAATTGCCGGCACGGCCGGCCTGACCAACGCGCGACCGAGAAAGGCAGGGTGAGGCCGTGACCCCACTGCGGTCGCTGCCCTGGCCCGATGAGGGGCTGACTTATCAAGCGCTGCCGGCGAGCGGCGACGATGGCTTCCCGCAGGTCTTCTTGCTCGACCTCGGCGGCACAGTCTGTCGCTTGACCTTCGGCGTCTCTTTCACCGATCCGTCATTGGTCCTCGGCTCGCAGTACGCCGGCACGTTCTTTGACCTCCCCGATCCGGATCTGGGTCTCTTTCTGACATTGCGCGTCGATCGCGAGAATTTGCCGCCGGGAAGCGGGCTCCTCGGCGTGCGTCGAGTGGTGCTCTACATCCCGATCCCCTTCGGGCGGCTGCGCTTTCGCTTCTCGCGGATCAAGATCGCCCAGGCAAACCTGTCCGGTCCGGGCCAGTTCGGCTCAGAGCTGATAGGGGAAGTGGTGGTGGCCGATGTTTAACCTGCTCGTCGGCACGTTCGGGTTCCGCACCAGCTTCACTTTCACCTTTGAAAAATCCTGCGGCTGCCCTTTGACGTCGCGCCGCCGATCACGATCCCATTGCCGACGATCGTGCCGGTGACCCGCGCGTTTTTCGACGCCGAGATCACCGTCGAGATGACCCGGGAGACCGGTACAAAGTTCACGGCGGTGATCCATGGGCTCGGCGACGACATCTTTGCGCTGCTCGATCCACAAAACACGGTCGTGCATATCTCGCTAGGCTATGCCGACGGCACCGAGTCCGAGGTGGTGGCAGGCGTGCTCCAGAAGAGGAGCCAAAAGGCCGGTGACGGCTTCTACGATACGACATTGACCGGAGTCGATTATATCTTTGACCGGCTGCAATGCCCGAAGAAGCTGATCAATTACGAATCCAAGATCAACAAGAGCATCGGTGACATCGCCAAAGAAATCTGTCAGCAGGCCAATGTCCCGGCCAAGGTCAAGATTACTGGGCCCGAGCTTAAGCCGATCGGCTTCCATGACGTCACACCGCTGGTGCTGCTGCAGGAGCTGACCAAGAGGGCCCAAGATCCGGATGCGCCGTGTAACATTCAGCTGCAGGTCAAGGACGGCACGGTGTGGATCGGCAGCCCGTCGGATATCGGCAGCGACCATCCGACTCCGGTCAACGACGTCGGCGACGACACTCCGCTGACGACGAGCGGCGACTGCGCCGCCGACAGCGCCCCCGACGGCAAGGACTTCACGATCGCCGGCGATCCGACGCTGCGGCCCAACGACATCTTCAACCTCAACGGCAAGCAATATCGCATCGATAAGATCACCCACACGCTGTCCGGAGACGGCGGCTATCTCTGCAGCGGCCGGGCGCTCAGTCCGGACGCGACGGCATGCGACCAGAAGAAGGGCGGGCGCCCTGACGCGGCGATGGTCGCCAAGGTCATCCAGGACAATCTGATTGCCCGCGAGCAACCGCGCCCCGCGGTCAGCGCCGGCGAAGTCGGCGATTACACCCCCGGCCAGCACTCGACGACGGTCAAGGTCGGCACCGCGCCACAGCCGGAAATGACCAACCGCACGATCGAGGCACCGCTCGCCGACAAGCCGGTGGCTCTGCCCGACAAGCCGATTGCCTCGCCCTTCGCCTTCGACAAATGCGGCCTGGTAGTGCCGGTCTATCCGCAGATGCGAGCCCTGCTCGTGCATGGCTGGAACGATCCTAACGACGCCGTCGTTGACGGCTTCCTGTGGTCATCCCAGATGACCTCGCCGCCCAACCAGGCGGGTGACTGGTGGCTGTGCCTGCCGACTCAATTCACGGGCGACGGCCTCCCTACCGGACCGACGACAGACGACCTGATCACAAAGGACGGTCAGCGCCTGATCTCGGTCAAGGGACTGAAGATCACGGTCGGCGCGGGGCTACAAAATTCCGCTGGCTCGCGGCCGACTCCGGGCAGCGACGAGTCGCTGACAATCGAAGCCGCCCAGGGCGCCAAGATTTCCCTCAAGACTGCCGAAGGGGCCCAAGTGACCCTAAACGGTGCGCAGATCCAGCTGACGGACGGTACGGTCACTGTGACCATCGGCAACGGCAAAGTCAGCATTGGCTAGCGAGGTTGGCAATGCCGCTCGTGATCGTCCAAGGCGGAACCATTCAATGCAGCCACCAGGGCCAGGCTCGCTTGCCGAACGGGGACATGCGGCTGTCGGTGTCGGGCAATGGCGCGGTGACCGCCGGGATGGAGGTCGGCATCTCCTTTGCCCCGGGTTCGCCGACAGTGGTCGCCCCCTGTCCTTTTCCTGATCCGAAATCCGGGTCGCCTTCGCAATGCACGGCAACGATGGCGGCCACTGACGGCTCCTCCAGCATCCTCGGGGTCGGGAACCTGCCGGTTCTTCTGGAAACGGCGAGCGGTCTGGCAACCAACCCGGGTGATCCTGCAGCAAGCTGGAGTGTTGCCGATGCCGGCCAGCAATTGCTGAGCGTGAGCCAGTAGGAGCAGCCATGTTGGACGCCGAAGCCTTGCCGCGTCAAGACGCGGAAAACCAATACGCTGCCGCGCACGCCGCGCTCAATCAGCCCGCCTGGCCCGCCGACCACACGCCTGCGGATCCCTATGGCCGCACCTTGATGATCGTCGACGGCGACATCGTGTTGCAGCCAGATGACGAAGGCCAGCAGGACTTGGCGGTCATAGTCGGCAAGCTCGAGCTCGCGCAGGGCATCCAGGTACTGATCGGCACGCCCTTCAGCAGCGACATCTTCAACCAGATCTTCGGCTTCGACCTGGTGCAGATCTTGATGCAGCCGGTTGCCACCAGACAGATGCGGGAGCTGGTGCGTCTGTCCACGGTCAAAGCTCTAGGCCAGGAGCAGCGGATTCGGCAGATCCGCGCCGTTGCCTTCGTCGACGAGCCGGCGTTTCTGATCATTCACCCGGAGATCACGCCGGAGCAACAGGCGGCGATGGCGCTGGAGCAGAAGACGACACGCCGCTGGCGCCTCGATGCGCTGCTCGATACACGGCTCGGCGACCAGGTCGCCGCCGGCATCCAAGGGATAGGGCCATAGCCATGACCAACGGCGCCTCCGCAAGTGCGGATACGACGATCTACGGCGTGACCGACCAGGGTTTTATCGTCAAACCCTTCACGGCAATTCTCAATGACGGCTTCGCGCGGGCGCAGCTGCTGTTCGGCCCGGACGTCGATTTGCGCCCGTCGAGTGTCATTCGCAAGCTGCTCGAGCTGAAGTCTCTGGAAGACGCTTTGTCGTGGATGCAGCTCGACGACGTCTATCACAGCAACTTTGTCGCGACAGCGAGCGGCACCGCGCTTGAACTGCTCGGCAGCGATCTCGGCCGGGATCGCGACAACCTCTTCGCGACCGGCACAGCCAAATTCGCGCTGTCTTCATCAGCGCCGGTCAATGTCACCTTCACGTTGCCGCCGGGCACACTGGTCGAGACCCTGCCCCAGCGTCGGGCGCCGATCCGGTGCGCTTCAGCCTTTCCAACAAGCTCAGCCTGGTAAAGCACAATCCGACCGACGGCTCGGAGCAGGCGAATGCGACGGTCACGGCGGTCTTGCCGGGGTCGACCGGCAATATCGCCGCGCAGACCCTCGCGCGCATCAACCCGACCTACGCCGCCCGCTATCTCAATCTCGACCCGGGCCTGGTCACCGTCAGCAACGCTGCGCCTTTCAGCGGCGGCGACCTATTCGAGGACGACACGTTGTGCAATCCGTGCTTCTTTACAATCACCGTCGCACCGAAGCCCGGGGTTTTGGGGGAGAGCAGCGGCGACATCACCGGGCTTCAGGATCAGGTGCTGGCGGCGATTGAGCCGATCCGACCGATCTCGATATTCCCGACCCTGGCGTTTGCCGACACCGTGCAGATCGCGCTGCGTGCCCAGCTGACCCTGACGGCCGGCGCCGATCCCGGGAGCGTCGTTGCCGCGGCCGCCACGGGCATCGCCGGGTATATCGGCTCGCTGCGACTGGGGGACGCCGTTCTCTACGCGCAGATCATGCGCATTCTGACCGAGACATCCGGGGTGCTCAATGTCCAGGAATTGCGGCTGAGGCGCTGTCCGCCTCGCTTTGGCGAGGTTGTCTGCGGTCCGCCGACGGTATTCGGCGATGATGCCGATATCGCTGCACTGGAAGCGCCGTGCGCCGGCGACATTACTCTGGCCCCGACCGAAGTCGCGGTCTTCGCGGCCGATTCGCCGCTGATGGATATCGGCTTCGCATGACCGTCCCCGGCGCGACACTCGATCCCTTCGGCTCGGTGCTAAGCCATGTGACCGACCCGTTTGCCCGCGGGGCGGCGACCCAGGCGTTGATGCTAGGCGCAGCCGCCGCCGGGCTGTCGAGCGTGCAAGGCTACAGCTTCAACATTTTTCAGGCGCGGTATGGGGTGCGACCACCGACCTCGCCGTCTCCTACATTCTGACATTGCTGGCTGGAGTCGGCGACGAGCCGGCAACCGTTGATCTCGCCTATGTCAACGACACCGGTGCCGGCAGCGTTCGCGTCGTCGTGCCCGGCGGGACACTGCCGGGAGCGTCGTTTGTCGTCCCAGTGCCGCACATCGGCGGTATGGCGACCCTACAGAGCCTGCGGGAAAGTCCTGCTGCGCTTCCGGAGGCGCCGTCCGGCCCGGACAAATGGGCGCTGACGGCGCTGCTCAGCAATTCGGCACGACTGCTTTCCGTACTGCTCGCCGAGCGCCAGCTCCTAGCTACAACGGCCCGTGACGTACTGGCGCAACGCCATCTTCTGACGGCGCGCGGCGCGAGCCTCGATTCGATCGGCGCCGCTTTGGCCGTGCCGCGCCTGCTGCCCGCGCCTTACCGCCTCGATTTCGACGACAACGTGCTCGCCCTCTATCACTTCGATGATGCCATCGCACCGGTTCTGGATGCCATCCATGATCATCCCGGGATCAATCACGGCGCTCTGCGCGGCGCGGTCGGGCGGATCGGGTCGGCGGTGCAGATAGGCTCGGCCGGCGGCATCACGATCCCGGACGCGCCGGAATTCGTCATCGATGCCGGCGGCAGCTTTACCGTCGAAATGTTCGCCAATCTGCCCAACGTCAGCGCGGGGGTGACAGCGGTACTGGCGGCGAAGCGCTCTTACATCGCTCGCAGCGACGGGGCGGGATGGGCGCTCACGGTCGAAGGCGCCAGCGCGACTACCGCTCTGCTCCGCTTCAGTCTGACCGACCGCACCGGCGCGCTGGTCGAAGCGCTGACAGCCGAGCCGGTCGCAATCGGCGACTGGTTCCACATCGCCGGCGTGCTCGACGCCGCGGGTAACACCGTCAATCTGTTCTTGAACGGTGCGGTGGCCGCCTCGGCAAACATCACCTCGCTCGCAGCGATCGAGAACTGCGCGGATACCGGGCTGGGTGCTGATCGCACCGGGGTTGCGGCGATGTCCGGTTCGCTCGACGAGGTGCGCCTGTCTAGCGTTGCGCGAAGCGATTTTTCAGCCGTGATCGGCGGCCATCCCTACGATCCGGATGACGCGACCATCGCGCTCTATCACTTCGAGGAGATCGACGACTGGATCGACGAGGATCGCGGGGTCCACTACGCGGTCAATCACGGCGCGCTGCGCGGCGTCCCGGCGCGCTTTGCTGCCGGAGTTCGGTTTACCGGTGACCCGCTTCCCACCGCCAGCTGCCCCTCAGAGCAACAGTTTCAGCAGCAATTGCGAGGCGGTCTTTGGGATCGCACGCTCGGCGGTGCGCCGGTGACGTTCGGTCCCTATGCGCGTTACGGGTATCGGCAGGGCGCGATCCAGGCGCCCGGCCTCGACGGCCGGACGCCGGCGCCGGTCAATGTCAACGACGACCCTGCCATCAACCCGCGCAGCCGCGGACTAGTCACAACCGCCTGTTACGGCTTCATTCCCGCCGACCTCACCGCAACCATCGCCGCCTTCACCCAGTCAGGCCGTTCGGTGCAGGAGGCAATCGATTATTTCGGCGATTGGCATGGCGAGCCCGAGAGCTTCTTTACAGCGCAATACCAGGCCAATGGCATCATGGCGCCGCACCTTTCCTGTCTCCCTGCTGCCTCGACGTCGACCTCGATCCAGATCCCGGGATCATCCGATTTCGCCTTCGATGTGCAGACCGGCTTCACTGTCCAGCCGATCATCAAGCCGGATCCGCTTCTCGATGCCTATCCTCGAGCGATCGCCGCCTCGCGCTCTTCTGGCTTGCGCGACGGGGAGTCGAACCCAAACGAGGCCGGCTGGGCGCTGACGCTCGGTAGCTACAGCGGTATCCCCAACAGTGTGCGTTGGACGGTGGGCGATGCCGCGGGCAATTTGGCCGTGGTCCTCGCCGACGCAAACCTGGCCGACAATGCCTTCCATCATCTCGCGGGCGTGGTCGACCGCGATGCCGGTACGGCGCTGCTGTTCGTTGACGGCGTCGAAGTTGGAAGGGCGCCGATCGATGTGCTGGGTATCGTCGCCGGGCCCGGAGATATCATTATCGGGAACGACCCGGCCCAAGATGCTCCGTACAGCGGTCTGATCGACGAGGTGCGCCTGTCGCGCGGCGACGATTCAATCCGGTCTTGGGAGAAGGCGACGAACGCTACCGCCAGCGTCTCGCCATCTTTGCACCCTACCGTCTGCCGTCCAGCGCCAC
>Ga0306925_10002306_pt1 | contig 16322 bp, 14 predicted proteins | sample flu12Cox44000176_FD_203755 | JGI IMG/M metagenome (GOLD analysis project Ga0306925, IMG submission 203755) | Lab enrichment of tropical soil microbial communities from Luquillo Experimental Forest, Puerto Rico - flux8day.12C.oxic.44.000.176 (v2)... | ecosystem: Environmental > Terrestrial >... | reverse complement strand
GCATTCTCCCGCCTCGGTAACCAGTCAGTTCATTGCTCAAATTGTCCGTAATCCTCCCCGACCTCCGAGCAAGATTTGACGGTGTTGGCGTCGGAGCCGGACACGGTTTCGTCCGTCTCGTCCCCCGCCCGATCGCAAGGAGAGTTGGTGATGTCGAGTAAGGCCCCGAACCCTGTTGACAAATATGTCGGCAGTCGGGTGCGGATGCGCCGTATCATGCTGGGCATGAGCCAGGAAAAACTCGGCGAGGCCCTGGGGCTCACCTTCCAACAGATTCAGAAATACGAAAAAGGCACCAACCGGGTGGGCGCAAGCCGCATCCAACAGATCTCCGAAGTCCTGCAAGTCCCGGTCTCGTTCCTGTTCGAGGGCGGACCGACCGGCACTGCCGGCGCGCAAGGATTGAGCGAGGCCGCCTCGCCGACCTACGTATCGGATTTTCTCGCCACCTCGGAAGGATTGGCGTTGACGCGCGCGTTCACGCGCATCATCGACGCCAAACTCAGGCGCAGCATCGTCGACCTGGTCGAGCAGATCGCCGCGCGCGAGGAGTCCGAGAAGCGCTGATCAAAACCTCGTCAGCGCAAACACCGCTTTTTCGGAAACATCATGCGCCACCAACACGCTAGGGCGCGGTGGCGCCGGTGCCAACGGGCTTTGGGTTTGAGCGCCCGCAAAATCTGGATTATGTCGTCGGTGTGGCGCGCCCGTGGCACCGTTCGCGCGCCGGCAAGGCTGTAGCGCCCATGACCGCGACCAACCCGTTTGATTCAACAACCATCCTCGAGGGCATCCGCCGCTGGGTCGAGATTGAAACACCGACGCAGGCCCCCGCGCAGGTCAACAAGCTCGTGAGCGTTGTGGCGGAGGGCTATCGCGGTTTGCCTGTCAGCGTCGATCGTGTTGCCGGCAAGGACGGCTGCGGCGATCACCTGATGGCGCGCTCGCGCTGGGGACAGGATGCGCCGGGCATTCTGGTGCTGAGCCATCTCGACACGGTGCACCCTCTCGGCTTCATCGAGCGCCTGCCGTTCAAAATCGACGGCGACAGCGCCTTTGGGCCCGGCATTTACGACATGAAAGGCGGCGCCTATCTCGCCTACCATGCGTTCCGCCAGCTTTGCACCAACCGCGCTGGTTGGTCGCTCGGCGTGACCCATCTTTTTGTCTCCGATGAGGAGATCGGCAGTCCTACCTCCCGCGCGCTGATCGAGGCGGAGGGCGCGAAGGCGAAATACGTGCTGGTGACGGAGCCCGCGCGCGACGGCGGCAAGATCGTCACGGGCCGCAAGGGCGTCGGACGGTTCGAAGTGTTCGTAACCGGCGTGCCGGCCCATGCGGGGTCGCGGCCTAAGGACGGTCGCAGCGCCATCCGCGAGCTTGCCAACGTCATCCAGACTTTGGAAGCCATGAATGACCTCAAGCGCGGCGTCACCGTCAATGTGGGCGTGGTCAGAGGCGGTAGCCGTCCGAACGTCATTGCAGAAGAAGCCTATGCGGAAGTCGATTTGCGGGTGCCGACATTTGCCGACGCCGACGAGTTCGTGCCAAGAATCCTCGCACTGAAATCACGGAGCGAAGGCGTCGGCGTGAAGGTGACGGGCGAATTGAACCGGCCGCCCTACCAGAAAGGCGATGCCGGCGCCGCGCTGTTCGAGCATGCCAAGTCGCTTGCCGCGGAAATCGGCTTGGACCTCGTCGACACCTTTACGGGTGGCGGCTCCGATGGCAATTTCACCGCGGCGCATACTGCAACGCTTGACGGCCTCGGCGTCGACGGCAAGGGCGCGCATACGCACTACGAACAGCTGTTCATCTCCTCGATCGAGCCGCGTGCGCGGCTTTTGCATCGGCTGTATCAGACGCTGCGATGAACGCGCCGCGCGCCGATCACTCGAGGCCCGATGCCCCCGATGACGGCATCGCGCGCGAAAGCCGTGGCGCCGTGTTCGGCCGCCGCAAGGGCCACAAGCTTCGCGCCCGTCAGGCCAGCCTGATCGAAAATCTGTTGCCACAGCTCGCGCTCGACATCCAAGCCGCAGCCCCGGCCGACCTTGCCCGGCTGTTCGCTCCGCGCCGGCAAGAGGTCAGGCTCGAAATCGGGTTCGGCGGCGGCGAGCATCTGATCGCGCAAGCGCAGAACGCGCCCGAGATAGGCTTCATCGGCTGCGAGCCCTATGTCAACGGCATGGCAAAAATCCTCGCGCAGATCGAAGCGCGTAACATCAACAATATCCGCCTGTTCGCCGGAGATGCCATCGCGCTGTTGGCTTGGTTGCCGCCGCAATCGCTGTCGGGGATCGATCTGATCTATCCGGATCCCTGGCCAAAGCGGCGACACTGGAAGCGGCGCTTTGTGCAGGACGCAGCCATTGCCGCGATGGCGCGCGTACTCAAACCCCGCGCCGAGTTCCGCTTTGTCAGCGATATCGCCGACTATTGCGCCTGGACGCTGCGGCACCTTTCGCGCTCGTCCGACTTCGTCTGGCTGGCCGAGCAGGCTGACGACTGGCGCTTGCCATGGCAGGGCTACACCCTGACGCGCTACGGCCAGAAAGCTGCGCGCGAGGGACGGACTGCCGCCTATTTGCGGTTTCAGCGCCTGGCTTAAATCAAACAGACGGCTTCACTGCGGCGCAAACCGCGCCTTCCAGAAATTCACCACGCGCTCAGCAGTCGATGGCATCAGACGCGAAAAATTCGCGCGCGCGTTCTCGATGTCGATAGAGGCGGGCGTGCGGTTCGGGCCGAGCCGCAGCAGGATCAGTGCCCGCACGGTTGCCCATTCAAGGCCAATGGTCTTGCCGACGATCAGAATCGGATCGGAACGGTCGCCCGAGATCAGATTGTCGAGGGTCGAAATCCTCACGCCCGACAGCGCCGACAGCGCGGCGATCGATTCCTCGTAGCGGTAGGCTTTGGCGAAATTTATAAGCGCAGCTTCGGTGAGGTTGCCGGCCTCGTGGAGCGCCAAGATCGTGCGCTGCGCCGGAACGAAGTCGCGCTTGCTCTCGAAACGCTGGGGAAGGCCGGTGAGTTCAGCGACCGCCTGCTTGATCGCGCCCTGCCGCTCCGGCTTGACGACATCGAACAGGCGGCGACGGACCACATCAAGCGATCCGGCCAACAGCTGCTTCAACTTCTCGTCGGAGAGATCATGGCGCCGGCCGACAGTGATGGTCAAAACGCCATCCTGGCTCGCGCGCTTGATCAATTCCGAATATCCGCTTTCAGAGAACAGCGCGCCGTTGTTGGCGGCGGTGCGCCGGACCACGTCGCGGTCGCCGCGGCGAAGCATCACGTCGGTCAGATCAGGCGACAGTGCCGGCCGCTCCGACATGGCAAGCAGATGCCCCTGCCCCTTGGCCTCCGCAATCTCGAGCAAGACCTGCTCGTCAAGCACGGGCGAGCGACGCAGCAAGGGCCCGGCCACCAGCAGCTCGTTTTCGCAAGCAAGCCGACCGACCAGCACGCGCGGGGCGTTGTCAAACAGCGACAGCCGCTCGGCAAGCTCAGCCCGCGTGACCAACGCCGTCTTTGGCACGAGGTCGATCAGCATTTCGTCGAGCAGCTCGACCTGCCGGGGCCGCAATGTCGCGGCATCCTGGAAGAACAGCTCGGCGATACGGCGCGCGGCCTCGTTACGCCGTTTCTGATCCGTGCCCCTGACGATGTCATCAAGTCCAGGGACCCGCGACGTCGCAGCTGTCATCAAACCCGCCCGGAACGCACCCGACCCATCCGACCGAACATAGAGGCTCCCGCACCCCACCTTTGGCCCTCAGCGCGATGGCGCGGGTAAGGCAAATCTAGATCGGCCTGGTGAACGAAAGGTTAGGCCCTAAATTCCTGCGGCCGGCGAGCCGCCGGCCTTGCCGCCTCCCCGGAAAGGGGATATATCAACACCAAGTTAAGGTCTCATACGATCGCTTATTGAGAGTGGGCCCCTTGGGACCCGCTCTTTTTTATTACCTCGGCCCATTTTGCCTCGAAATGGCGCGGGCCGGGTCAGGTTCATCCGCCGGAACCTAAGGACTTGGGTTTCGGCTAACGCCAAGCAAGCCAGGGCCAATTTGACGCTTGTCATGATCGATCCGAGTCTGGGTGTTCTGGACGCTGAACGCAATGCAGAACTGCTTGCCGAACCACGCCTGGTGGTCGAGCCAGGCGTTGCCGCGCGCCTCGCGGCGATTGCCAGCCCGGTTCTTCAACAGCTGGGCTACCGGTTGGTCCGGGTCCGCGTGTCCGGCGAGGCCGGCTGCACGGTGCAGATCATGGCAGAGCGGCCGGACGGTTCGATGCCGATCGAGGATTGCGAAGCGGTCTCGAAGGCGCTGTCGCCGGTGCTTGACATCGCCGACCCGATCAACCGCGCCTATCGCCTGGAAATTTCGTCGCCGGGCATTGACCGGCCGTTGGTGCGCCGTTCCGATTTCGAGCGCTACAAGGGCCATCTTGCCAAGATCGAGATGGCGGTCGCCGGTCAGGGCCGCAAGCGTTTTCGTGGCATGCTGCTCGGCGTTGACGGCGATGCCGTGCGGCTCGGCCGCGACGATGCGTCCCAGGGCGAGGACGCCGACATCTTGCTCGTGATGGACGACATCGCCGAGGCCAAGCTCGTGCTCACCGACGAGCTGATCGCGGAATCGATGCGCCGCGGCAAGAACGCCGAGCGCGAGCTCAAGCGCAATCTCGGACTTGCGCCGCCGCCCCCGCCGCATGCGCAAACCCATTCGGCCAAAGCCAAACCGCCGAACAAGGCTGCGACCAATACCAAGCGGCATCGCCGCGCCGCCGAGCGGGCGCGCCGGGGCGATGCCGATCCTGTAACAGGAGATTAAGCCATGGCAGTCAGCGCCAACAAACTCGAACTGCTGCAGATCGCCGACGCGGTCGCGCGCGAGAAATCGATCGACCGCGGGATCGTGATCTCCGCGATGGAGGACGCGATCGCCAAGGCGGCGCGCGCCCGTTACGGCAGCGAAACCGACGTCCATGCCGAGATCGACGCCAAGAAGGGTGAGCTGCGCCTCTCGCGCCACATGCTGGTCGTCGAGCAGGTCGAAAATTCAGCCAACCAGATTTCGCTGGAGGATGCCCGAAGAGCCAATCCCGGCGCGCAAATCGGCGACACCATCGCCGACACGCTCCCGCCGCTGGAATATGGCCGTATCGCCGCGCAGTCCGCCAAGCAGGTGATTGTGCAGAAGGTGCGCGAGGCCGAGCGCGACCGGCAATACCAGGAGTTCAAGGACCGCATCGGCGATATCGTCAATGGCATCGTCAAGCGGGTGGAATATGGCAGCGTCATTGTCGATCTCGGTCGTGGCGAAGCCATCATCCGGCGCGACGAGATGTTGCCGCGCGAGGTATTCCGCAACGGCGACCGTGTCCGGGCGTATATCTTCGATGTACGGCGCGAGACCCGCGGGCCGCAGATCTTCCTGTCGCGCACTCATCCGCAGTTCATGGCAAAGCTGTTCGCGCAGGAGGTGCCGGAAATCTATGACGGCATCGTTGAGATCAAGGCAGTGGCCCGCGATCCCGGCTCGCGCGCCAAGATCGGCGTGATCTCGCGCGATTCATCCGTCGACCCGGTCGGCGCCTGCGTTGGCATGCGTGGCTCGCGCGTTCAGGCGGTGGTGAACGAACTGCAGGGCGAGAAGATCGACATCATCCCGTGGTCGCCCGACATCGCAACCTTCGTGGTCAACGCGCTGGCGCCTGCCGAAGTCGCCAAGGTCGTCATCGACGAGGACCGCGAACGGATCGAGGTCGTGGTCCCCGACACCAACAATCAGCTGTCGCTCGCGATCGGCCGGCGCGGCCAGAACGTGCGGCTTGCCTCGCAGCTGACCGGCTGGGATATCGATATCCTGACCGAGCAGGAGGAATCGGAGCGCCGCCAGGCCGACTTTGAAAACTCGACCCGCGTGTTCATGGAAGCGCTCAATGTCGACGAGGTCGTCGGCCAGCTTCTGGCATCGGAAGGTTTTACCTCGGTCGAGGAACTGGCGCTGGTGGATGTCAGAGAACTCGCAGGCATTGAGGGCTTTGATGAAGAGACGGCGACCGAACTGCAGAGCCGCGCCAAGGAATATCTCGAGCAGCAGGACGCCGAGCTCGAAGCCAAGCGCAAGGAACTCGGCGTCGGGGACGCCATCAAAACGGTCCGCGGCGTCACCCCCAAGATGCTGGTGAAGTTCGGCGAAAACGACATTAAGACGGTCGAGGATCTCGCCGGCTGCGCCACCGATGATTTGGTGGGGTGGACTGAGCGCAAGGAAGGCAGCGAGCCTGTCAAGCATGCCGGCGTGCTCGACGGCATCGAAATCTCCCGCGACGACGCCGAAGCCATGATCATGCAGGCCCGCGTCAAGGCCGGCTGGATCAGCGAGGCTGACCTCGCCAAAGCCGACGCGGCAGGCGAGAGCGCCGAACAGCCGGCCACGTGAGGTCTTGAGGGAGATGCCGCAGCGATGCTCGCCTTTGCTGAGCCTGATCTCGACAACGGGCCGCCGACCGACAAGTCTGCGAGGATGCGGATGTGCGCGGTCAGCCGCCAGGTCAAGCCGATCGAAGAGCTGATCCGCTTCGTTGTCTCGCCCGCGGGCGAGGTGATGGCGGATGTCAAGCGCAAGCTTCCTGGCCGGGGCTTGTGGATTTCCGCATCGCCTCAGGCGGTTGCGGAAGCGGTGCGGCGCCAAAAGTTCGGCAGAGCGTTCAAACGCGACGTCCGCGTCAGGGCGACCTTGGCCAGCGACACCGAAATCCTTCTCCACCGCAGTGCGATCGAGGCGCTGGCAATTGCCGCCAAAGCCGGCCAGGTGATTTCAGGCTTTGCCAAAGTCGAGGCGGCCCTCTTGACCCGGCAGGGGCGCAGTCCGATCGCCGCCCTGATCCACGCCTCCGATGGCGCACAGGACGGAATCCGCAAGCTCAATGCCGCGGCGCGACAAAATCCAGGAATTTGCGGTGAATCGACGGAATTTCCGACGCTCATGGTGCTGACTTCGGCAGAATTGGATTTGGCATTGGGCCGGTCAAATGTGATACATGCTGCGCTGCTCGCGGGCCCGGCGAGCAAGACATTCCTGTCGCGCAGCCAGATTCTGGTCCGATACCGCTCGGCCGAGGACGCCAAGACTGCCGGAACCGCGGCCAGGAACGCGAATTCGAAATAGCGAGCTTGCATCCAATGACGGTGCGCCTTGCGCACTCCAAGATTAGGACGAGTGAATGGCCGATAAGACTACTCCCGGCGACAAGAAACTGAGTGTCCCGAGCAAGACCTTGACGCTCAAGCCGCGCGTCGAGACGGGCACCGTGCGCCAGAGTTTTCCCCACGGCCGCACCAAGCAGGTCGTGGTCGAAAAGCGCGGCAAGCGCCGCATCGGCGGCGACGCGCCGGCCGAGGTGGCGCACGGTGCGCCGGAGCCGGTGGCCGCGGCCGCCAGAGCCGCGCCCGCGCCAACAGGACGCACCGCCGCAACACCGCCGCCGGCGCCATCGGGCCGCAACGCCTCCGGCGTGGTGCTGCGCACGCTGACCGAGGACGAACATGCCGCGCGCGTCAGTGCACTGGCCGATGCGCGGATTCGCGAGCAGGAAGAGCGACGGCAGGCCGAGGAAGAAGCAAGGCGCCGCGCCAGCCGCGAGAGCATCGAACAGGCCGAGCGCGAAGCCGCTGAAGCGCGCCGCAAGGCCGAAGAAGAGCGCCATCGCGCCGACGAGGAGGCCAAGCGCAAGGCCGAGCTCGAAGCCAAAAAGCGGTTCGGCGAAGGTGAGGCGGCACCAGCCCCCAGGCCACAGCCTGCCCCGGTGTCATCGGGCCAGGCCACCGCCCGGCCGCCGGCGCCGAGCCGTGCGCCAAGCATCGTCGCTGACATAGACGACGACGAGGGCCCGCGACAGGTCCGCCGCGGCCATGGCGGCGCGGCGCGGCCGGCCGCGGCACCCAAGACCACCCACAAGCCGTCGCCGCAAAAACAGCGCGGCCGGCTGACACTCGTCACCGCACTCGACGCCGACGACGTGCGTGAGCGGTCGATCGCCTCGTTCCGCCGCCGCACCCAGCGCCTGAAGGGCCATGCGTCGAATGAGCCGAAGGAAAAGCTGGTCCGCGAAGTGATCATTCCCGAAATGATCACCATACAGGAGCTCGCCAACCGCATGTCGGAGCGCGCGGTGGACGTGATTCGTCTGCTGATGAAGCAGGGCGCGATGCACAAGATCACCGACGTGATCGACGCCGACACCGCCCAGCTCATCGCCGAGGAAATGGGCCACACCGTCAAGCGCGTGGCCGCCTCTGACGTCGAGGAGGGCCTGTTCGACGTCGTCGACGATTCCACCGACACCGAACCGCGCTCGCCGGTCGTCACCGTCATGGGCCATGTCGACCACGGCAAGACCTCGCTGCTCGACGCGCTGCGCCACGCCAACGTGGTGTCCGGCGAGGCCGGCGGCATCACCCAGCATATCGGTGCCTACCAGGTCACCTCGCCCGAGAGCGGCAAGAAGATCACGTTCATCGACACGCCGGGCCACGCCGCCTTCACCGCGATGCGCGCGCGCGGCGCCAAGGTGACCGACATCGTCGTGCTGGTGGTCGCCGCCGATGACGGCGTGATGCCGCAGACGGTCGAAGCGATCAACCATGCGAAAGCGGCCAAGGTGCCGATGATCGTCGCGATCAACAAGATCGACAAGCCGGACGCCAAGCCCGAGCGGGTGCGCACCGAGCTGCTGCAGCACGAGGTCCAGGTCGAATCGCTCGGCGGCGACGTCGTCGATGTCGAAGTCTCCGCCAAGAACGGCACCAATCTGGATCGCCTCTTGGAAATGATCGCGCTGCAGGCCGATATCCTCGAGCTCAAGACCAATTCGCAGCGTCCTGCCGAGGGCACCGTGATCGAGGCGAAGCTCGACCGCGGCCGCGGTCCGGTCGCAACCGTGCTGGTCCAGCGCGGAACACTTCGTGTCGGCGACATCGTCGTGGCCGGCGCCGAGATGGGCCGCGTCCGCGCGCTGATCTCCGATCAGGGCGAAACGGTCGAGGAGGCGGGCCCCGCGGTGCCGGTTGAAGTGCTCGGCTTCAACGGGCCGCCGGAAGCTGGCGACCGCCTCGCGGTCGTCGAGAACGAAGCACGCGCACGCCAGATCACGAGCTATCGCGCTCACCAGAAGCGCGAGAATGCCGCCGCCTCGATCTCCGGCATGCGCGGCTCGCTCGAGCAGATGATGTCGCAGCTCAGGACGTCGGGCCGGAAGGAGTTTCCGCTGATCGTCAAGGCCGACGTGCAGGGTTCGCTCGAAGCGATCCTCGGATCGTTGGAAAAGCTCGGCACTGAGGAGGTCGCCGCGCGCATCCTGCATGCCGGCGTCGGCGGCATCTCGGAATCGGACGTGACGCTTGCGGAGGGTTTCGGCGCCGCCATCATCGGCTTCTCCGTGCGCGCCAACAAGGAGGCCGCCGCCGCCGCCAAGCGCAACGGTATCGAAATCCGCTACTACAACATCATCTACGATCTTGTGGATGATGTGAAAAAAGCGATGTCCGGCCTGCTCGCGCCCACTTTGCGCGAGACCATGCTGGGCAATGCTCAGATCCTGGAAATCTTCAATATTTCCAAGGTCGGCAAGGTTGCGGGCTGTCGCGTCACCGACGGCACCGTGGAGCGCGGTGCCAATGTCCGGTTGATCCGCGATAACGTGGTTGTGCACGAAGGCAAGCTCTCAACGCTGAAACGCTTCAAGGACGAGGTGAGGGAAGTGCAGGCCGGCCAGGAATGCGGCATGGCTTTCGAGAACTATCACGACATGCGCGTCGGCGACGTGATCGAATGCTACCGCGTGGAGACGATCCAGCGTTCGCTGTAAGTGCAAAGCTGACGAATGCGCTGGATTTGTGGACCGCGCGTGACGCCGACGCCAACCGGTCCGGCCCTGTTGGGGCCGGCCGGATCACAGGCTTTGGCACGGCATCACGGCGTCCTTAGATTTCGGACGCGCAAGGCTGGATCGCCCACAGCTGATGTGGGTGACGCATCAATCGGATTTTGAATGCCTCGCCAACACCAGAGAAAAAATTCGGCAAACGGGGGCTCGCAACGGCAATTGCGCGTCGGCGAGGCCGTGCGCCATGCTGTTGCCGATATTCTCAGCCACGGTAGCGTGCACGACACTGACCTCGAAGCTCATATCATCACCGTGCCGGAGGTTCGGATGTCACCGGACCTCAAATTTGCAACCATTTATGTCATGCCGCTCGGTGGACGCGACGCGGACATCGTCGTCACGGCGCTTGAGCGAAACAAGAAATTCCTGCGCGGCGAAGTCGCGCGGCGCGTTAACCTGAAATTTGCTCCCGATATCCGCTTTCGCATCGACGAACGATTCGGCGAGGCGGAACGGATCGAGAAATTATTGCGAACGCCTGCGGTGCAAAGAGACCTCGCACCAGATTCGGACGAAAATCGATGATTTCATCACCTGCAAAGAGCGCGATCTCGCCGCAAGACGGTATCGCATCGCGCGCTGGAAAAAATATTTCTGAGCTGAACCGCGATGACGCGCACGACAGCAATGATCCCGGCGCAGCCAACAAGCCGCGCACCAACAGTCAGCCGCGACGCGACAAACGCGACATCCATGGCTGGATCGTACTCGACAAGCCGATCGGCATGACCTCGACGCAGGCGGTTGCCGCCGTGAAGCGGCTGTTCTCAGCCAAGCGCGCCGGCCACGCCGGCACGCTCGATCCGCTCGCCTCCGGCGGCCTGCCGATTGCGCTCGGCGAGGCGACCAAGACCGTGCCCTTCGTGATGGACGGCCGCAAGCGCTATCGCTTCATGGTGCGCTGGGGCGAGGAGCGCGACACCGACGATACCGAGGGCAGACTGGTCAGGGCCAGTGATAACAGGCCGACGCCGCAGGCCATTCGCACCCTGCTGCCGCAGTTCACTGGCCTGATCGAGCAGACCCCGCCGCGCTATTCGGCGATCAAGGTGAAGGGCCAACGCGCCTATGACCTGGCGCGGGACGGGGAAGTTGTCGAACTCGCCCCCCGCCCGGTCGAGATTCACCAATTAACCCTGGTTGAACAAATCGATACTAATCTCTCGGTGTTCGATGCCGAATGCGGCAAGGGAACCTATGTGCGGGCGCTGGCCCGCGATATCGGCCGGATTCTTGGCTGTTTTGGTCATATTTGCGCGCTCCGGCGGACCCTGGTCGGCCCGTTCGGCGAAAACGACATGATTCTGCTGGAACAGTTGGAAGCTTTGTGTAATAGAGCCGCGTCCGGCGAGGCCAGCCTCGCCGACGCGCTGTTGCCCGTTGAGACCGCGCTGGACGACATCCCGGCACTGGCCGTCACTCGGGCTGATGCGGCAAGGCTCCATCGGGGCCAAGCCGTTTTGTTGCGCGGACGGGATGCGCCCAATAGTCGCGGCACAGTCTATGTCACGGTGGCAGGCCGGCTTCTGGCGCTGGCCGAGATTGGCAATGGCGAACTCATCCCCAAGCGCGTGTTCAACCTGACCGGGCTGACTGCCAGCACCGGTCGCAACGAAAGAGACTGATCGATGTCGATCACCGCCCAACGCAAAGCGGAAGTCATCAAGGCAAGTGCCGTCAAGACCGGCGACACCGGCTCTCCGGAGGTTCAGGTCGCGATCCTGTCGGAACGCATCAATAACCTCACCGAGCACTTCAAGACCCACGTGAAGGACAATCATTCGCGCCGCGGTCTATTGAAGCTCGTGTCGACCCGCCGATCGCTCCTCGACTATCTCAGAAAGACCGACGAGGCGCGTTACAAGGCGCTGATTGAAAGGCACAACATTCGTCGTTGAACTTATTTTGAACTACACGCGCGCGGTCAGCGCGCGTTTTTGCATGGGTCGTCGGATACCGCCTCGCGGTGCTCGTAGACCTCATGCACCGAGCATGAAGATCCAAGGTTCATGCTCAAAGCGAAGCGTCCAGCAGCAATCCGGCCGCTGGGCGTGACGGGCAAGGTGCCCGTGACTGACGATCAAGGATGGACGCCATCCGGAACATGAAAACCATGGCAGGATCGCCGGACGCTGATCGTCGGCTTCGATCAGCGCCCCGCCGTCTTGCGCATGGTTTTTGTATTTGGGGCGCGTCGGTTCTGTCGTGAACCCATGAGAGAAGATGGAAATGTTTAATATTCATTCGGTCGAGGTCGATTGGGGTGGACGTCCCCTCAAGCTTGAAACCGGCAAGATGGCCCGCCAGGCCGACGGCGCCGTGGTCGCGACCTATGGCGAGACCGTAGTGCTCGCAACCGTTGTCGCTGCAAAGGCGCCGCGCGAAGGCGTCGACTTCCTGCCGCTCACCGTCGACTATCAAGAAAAGGCTTACGCCGCCGGCCGCATTCCCGGCGGCTATTTCAAGCGCGAAGGCCGGCCCACCGAGAAGGAAACGCTGGTTTCCCGCCTGATCGACCGTCCGATCCGGCCGCTCTTCGTCGACGGCTGGCGCAACGAGACCCAGGTCATCGTGACCACGTTGTCGCACGACATGGAGAACGATCCCGACGTGCTGGCAATGGTGGCTGCATCCGCGGCGCTGACGCTTTCGGGCGTGCCGTTCAAGGGCCCGATCGGCGCCGCGCGCGTCGGCTTTGCCAATGACGAATATGTGCTCAACCCGACGCTGGACGAGATGACCGACACCCATCTCGATCTGGTCGTCGCCGGCACCTCAGATGCCGTGCTGATGGTGGAATCGGAAGCCAAGGAGCTCAACGAAGACATCATGCTTGGCGCTGTGATGTTCGGCCACCGGCACTTCCAGCCCGTCATCAAAGCGATCATCGAGCTGGCGGAAAAGGCGGCCAAGGAGCCGCGCGAGGTCGAGGTCGCCGATGACAGCGCGCTGGAGCAAAAGATGCTCGGTGTCATCGAGCAGGACCTGCGCAAGGCCTACGCGATCCCGGTGAAGCAGGACCGCTACGCCGCGGTCGGCGCCGCCAGGGACAAGGTGATGGCGCACTTCCTGCCGGAAGGGGAGGAGCCAAAATACGACAAGCTGAAGGTCGCCGACGTCTTCAAGGCGTTGGAAGCGAAGATCGTCCGCTGGACCATCCTCGACACCGGTCGCCGCATCGATGGCCGCGATGTCAAGACTGTCCGCAACATCGTCTGTGAAGTCGGCGTGCTGCCGCGCGCTCACGGCTCGGCGCTGTTTACCCGGGGCGAAACGCAGGCGCTGGTCGTAACCACGCTGGGCACCGGCGAGGACGAGCAGTATGTCGACGCGCTGTCGGGGACGTACAAAGAGACGTTCCTGCTGCACTACAATTTCCCGCCCTTCTCAGTCGGCGAGACCGGTCGTCTCGGCGGCACCAAGCGCCGCGAGATCGGCCATGGCAAGCTTGCCTGGCGCGCCATCCACCCCGTGCTGCCGCCACATCATGAATTCCCCTATACGGTGCGCGTGGTCTCCGAGATTACCGAGTCGAACGGCTCGTCCTCGATGGCGACGGTGTGCGGCTCCTCGCTCGCGCTGATGGATGCGGGCGTGCCGCTGAAGCGGCCCACCGCGGGCATCGCCATGGGCCTCATTCTCGAGGGCTCGCGCCATGCGGTGCTCTCCGACATCCTTGGAGATGAAGATCATCTCGGCGACATGGATTTCAAAGTCGCCGGAACCGATCAGGGCATCACATCCTTGCAGATGGACATCAAGATCGAGGGCATCACCGAGGAGATCATGCGCCTTGCGCTTGGCCAGGCCAGGGACGGGCGCATCCACATCCTCGGCGAGATGGGCAAGGCGCTGACAGCGGCGCGCGCCGAGCTCGGCGAATACGCCCCGCGCATCGAGACCTTCAAGATCCCGACCGACAAGATTCGCGAGGTGATCGGAACCGGCGGCAAAGTGATCCGTGAGATCGTCGAAAAGACCGGCGCCAAGATCAATATCGAGGACGACGGCACCGTGAAGGTCGCCTCCAACGACGGCGAGGCAATGAAGGCCGCAATCAAGTGGATCAAGTCGATCACCTCAGAGCCTGAGATTGGCCAGATCTACGACGGCACGGTGGTCAAGGTGATGGAGTTCGGCGCCTTTGTGAACTTCTTTGGCGCCAGGGACGGTCTCGTCCACATCAGCCAGCTCGCCGCCAACCGCGTCCAGAAGACCACCGACGTCGTCAAGGAAGGCGACAAGGTCAAGGTCAAGCTGCTCGGCTTCGACGACCGCGGCAAGACGCGGCTGTCGATGAAAGCGGTCGACCAGACGACCGGTGAGGACCTCGAGGCGAAACAGAAGACCGAGGCGAAGGTCGAAGCAGAAGCGCCGCGCGAAGCCGCCGGCGAGTGATCGCAAGCGGTGCAAGACCCGATGAAAAGGGCGGCCGTTCGGCCGCCCTTTTGTTTGGGCTATCGCTCATAAAACGCCTTGCCGATCAGGCCGCCAATGATGCCGCCGGCGATCGGCGCCACCCAGAACAGCCACAGACAGCGCAGCGCGTCGCCACCGGCAAAGATCGCGGTGGCGGTCGAGCGCGCCGGATTGACCGAGGCGTTGGACACCGGGATCGCCATCAGATGGATCGTCACCAAGGTCAAGCCGATCGCGATCGGCGCAAAGCCTGCTGCCGCCTTCTCTGAAGTTACGCCGGTAATGACCACCAGAAACAGCGCGGTCAGGACCAGCTCGATCAGGCCGACGCTGAGCAGAGAAAATCCGCCGCCGCCATAGGTGTTGGAGACCGCCAGGAACGTATTCCATTTGCCCGTGCTCGGCGCCCCCTGCAAGATCACATCGAAGACCAGGGCCGCCACCGCTCCGCCGACCACCTGGGCGATGATGTAGGGGATCGCCCTGCCGGCGTCGAAGCGTCGGGCCGCCACCAGCCCGCAGGTCACCGCCGGATTGAAGTGGCCGCCGGAAATCGGCCCGACCGCGTAAATCATCGCCAGCACCGCGGTCCCGATCGACAGCGCGACCGCGATAAAGCCCACACTAGGGGCGGAAAACAGCGCCGCTCCGCAAACCGAGGACACCAGCATGAAAGTCCCGATGAACTCTGCGCCTAGCTCCTTTGTCATCTTCGTATCCTCCCTCTTTCCGCAAGTCGCAGCCCGATCGCATATGATGCCCCCAAGGCGATCCCCGTGACAACGATGGCAGCGGCAACGCGGTGCATTGCTCCGCCGCAAACCGCGCATGCAGACGGCCACCAACCGCCCCCTATGCGCCGAAAAAAAGCGGGCTCGCTCGTCCGCCAGGTAGGCCGCGCCATGCGACACTGTCAATCAAGCCGCGGCTTTGCTCCACGTTTTCCTCAGACCGTAGCCGGCGACGACGCCCTTGCGCTTCGCTAACCCTTCGCCGCCATGGCTGGGTCGAGGACTTCCAGCTGCCAGCTGTCGTTCATGCTCGACACACAAAAAAAGGCGGTGTTTTGGCCGCCCTCTTCTTGCAGCAGGGGTCTTGGAGATCAGGCGATGTCGAACCGATCGAGGTTCATCACCTTGGTCCACGCCGCCACGAAGTCGTTCACAAACTTGTCCTTCGCATCGGCTGACGCATAAACTTCCGAAAGCGCCCGCAACTGCGAGTGCGAACCGAAGATCAGATCGGCCCGGGTGCTGGTCCACCTGAGCGCGCCGGTCTTGCGGTCACGCCCTTCATACACACCTTCGAAAGCTGCCGACGGCTGCCATTGCGTGCTCATGTCGAGCAGGTTGACGAAGAAATCGTTGGTCAGCGCCCCAGGCCTTTTGGTGAAGACGCCGTGCGTGGACTTGGCCGTAATGGCGCCAAGCACGCGCAGGCCACCGAGAAGGACCGTCATTTCGGGCGCCGTCAGCGTCAGCAACTGCGCCCGGTGGCCGAGATAACGCACGATCGGACCCATGTCGCGGTGGGTGAGCTTGAACCAGGCGCGGGCAAATGCGTCGGCGAACTGGTCCGGATGCTCGTAGAAGCGCCGCGCGATCCCTTCATAGGCCGGATCGAACCGCAACGCGAGGTCGGTGGTCAACATCGCCGGCGCGTGACGCCTGCTTTGGTCGTGCGCATCCGGCACAGTGTCTGCGCCGGCACCATGCTTCGGTCTCCATTGATGTGCGCCGGCCGGGCTCTTGGTCAACTCCCACTCGTAGCCGAACAGGTTTTCAAAGAAGTTGTTGCTCCAGTGGTCGGGGTCTTGGTCCAGGTGACCTCGATGCCGCTGGTGATCGCGTCGCCTGCGATGCCCGTTGCATATTTGCTCGACCAGCCGAGACCCTGCTGCGTGATCTCGGCGGCCTCCGGCTGCGGCCCCACCAGCGTGGTAT
>Ga0306925_10002300_pt1 | contig 16329 bp, 11 predicted proteins | sample flu12Cox44000176_FD_203755 | JGI IMG/M metagenome (GOLD analysis project Ga0306925, IMG submission 203755) | Lab enrichment of tropical soil microbial communities from Luquillo Experimental Forest, Puerto Rico - flux8day.12C.oxic.44.000.176 (v2)... | ecosystem: Environmental > Terrestrial >... | reverse complement strand
GCGCCACAAGCTGCAGATAGCCGGCCTCGGCCGCCGCGCGCGCCGCCGCGGCCCGCGCCTTTTCCCAATCGGCCTTGGCGCGATCGTAAGCGCTACGGGCCACCACCTGACGTCCGACCAATACCGCCAGGCGATCCAATTCGGCCTTGGTGTACCGCTCTTCCGCCTCGGTGACTTCTACCGCTCGACGCAGATCGTCGTCCTCGAGTCTAGCGAGCACCTGCCCTTTGGTGACGGTGTTCCCCTCATCCGCATCGAGTTCGATGAGCCGCGCCGTGCCGTGGGCCGAGATCGGCACCATGACCGTCGGCTCGACCGTGCCGGTCGCGTAGACCGCCTGGACGGCCGGCCCGCGGCGGGGATTTACGACCGCGACGGAGGGCGGCACGGCGAGCCAATAAGCGGCGCCGGCGCCGATACAGAGCAGTCCGAGAAGCGCTGCCCAGTGGGCCGGACGTAGGCGAGAGCGCCGCGGCTTCGCCGCGTCGCCCTTGCCGACTGGAAGGGGGATTTCGATTGGGCCAGGCCGGCGTGCATACTCGGGCTGCTGCAGGCGTTCGGCGCGTCCGGTTTGGCGTTCGATCGGAGACAAGTTCCTAGCCATCAGCGGGCGCCGAACGAGAGACGCGGTCTGCAGGTCGGAGGCTGACCCTTCGGCAGCGGTCAGTCATTGACCCTGATCAAGATCCGACCGGGCCGTCGGTGGTGCTGCAGCCCGATGCGTATGCATTTAGTTGGGCTTGCCGAAAGGGAATGCTACCTCTCGCCCTCAGGGATAGAATTCGTCGGAGAACCGATAATCTCTTCGGCTCGTGGGGTTAGGGAGCACCGCTTTTGGCCGAGCAACGCGTACCGCGGATGCGGCCGGAGGACCACGCCCATATGCTCGAAGGTCTGCACAAGGCCGGCTGGCAGGGCTGACCCGCTGACTGTCAACCGCTCGTGCCAACCAATAACGGCCGAAGACTCAGATCTGCAGGTCGTCGGCCTTCTTATTGAGCGAGTTGATCAGAGCGTCGATGCCGCTGGTGCGCAACACCTGGGCGAACTCCGAGCGCCGGGTTGCCAGTTCGCTGATGGCACTGTCGAGATAAACGTCTCTGGCCTGCCACGCGATGTCATTGTCGTGCATCACGAAATTGATCGAGACCGGTTCGCCATTCGATTTGACGATGCGCGTCTTGATCATCGTCGCGTGCTTGATCTGCTGCTCGCCAAGGACTTCGAACCGCTCGCCGGAGTACCCGTCGAACCGGGTAGCGTAAAGCGCGGTTAGGTATCGCCCGTAGGCCTGCGCCACGCGCCGCTTCTGGTCTGTCGCTAGCCTGGCCCAGGTAAGCCCAATCGATAGCCGCGCCATATACGGCACGTCGAACATGCGGAGCACGATCGGCTCAAGCTTCTGGTAGCGGCCCCTCGCACCCAAGGTCGCGGCGTGCTGCATCACATTCTGCAGCTCGACGTAGAACTGCCGTATTACGTCCGTCGGGCCTGGCGACGTCGCTCTCGCGGCTGGCGAAAGCAACATTAGCGAGGCGGCGAACGCAAACGAGCACCAGGCGAGCATGGGAGACAGATGTTGTCGGCGGCGCAGCATGTTCCCTCCCGTTCGAACGATGCGCCGTATGACATCCCAAAGCCGATGCGGCTGTCGAGGGGGTAGCGCGATGCGCTAAGGCCGACCGTGCCGGCGCAACAGCCCGGTCAGCTCGTCAACGCTTTCCCACTCCTCGCAGCGCCCGACCACGTCTTCGACGCGAGACACCCCCTCTGGGGTCAGCACGACGCTGGCAAGCTCACGGAATTTTGTGCGGAGCTCCGCCTCCGTAAAGGGTCGCTGAAAATCGCCGCGCTGGCTGTCACCGGACCGCGTCGCTTGTCGGCCGTCGGCCAGAGTCACTGTCACGCGCGCCGGGCGCAGGCGTGGGGCCACGGCGCTCATCGCCGGGTCTTCGGTCACCTGCACGCGGCGGCGCAGTGCCGTAATAACCGCATCGTTCAGGGCAGAGTCGTCGAGTTCGGCAAAGCCGGCGTTGCCTCTGACGACCATGACGGCGGCGGCATGAGGCAGCGAATATTTCGAGGCGAAGTAATTGGGTGGCTCGGGATTGCTCATGACCGATGCGAAGCGATAAGTCGTGATATCGATCCGCTCGACCTGATCGGGGCGCGGACGCAATTCGGCGAGAACTTCGCCCAGACGATCGAGCGCCGAGTGGATCGGGTTGCAGCAGGCATAGAGCCGGAAATAGTTGCGGGTGATCTCCCAGCGCGTGCCGAGCTCGTCGAGAACAGCATCGGGGCTGAAAGCGCTTCCTACCAGCTGGCCCAGCGCCTCCTCTATCGCATCCTCTTGCGCCTCGAACCCGGCGAGCGCCAACTCCGGCGCGAGCGCCGCGGCAAAGCCACTCATGCCGGCGGCGACGTTGAGAGTCGTAGCCCCTGCCAGCGCGTTCGTATAGCTCGGGGTCAGTAGCAATGTCGTCGCGATCCGCATGGCACGGCTGATCCCGAGGGCGTCGAGACCGCGCAGGCGGGCTCCCGTGGCAGCGGCCGCCAACAGCGACACTTGGCCGTTCTGATGCGCGAGCGGCCGCGGGGTGAACCCGCCGCCAAGCCGCCCGGCGACATCGTAACCGAGGAGGAGCGCCGCCAGCAGCTCATGACCGGGGCTCCTTGTTTGCTCGCCGACCGCCAGAACGCCGGGCAGAATCTGCATCGCCGCCTGACCCGAGACCAGGCGCAAGCCCTCGCAAAGCTCGATCGAGCGGCCGGCAATGCCGTTCAGCAACGCTGCCGTTTGCGGATCACGGGCCGGCCAGCCGCGCGCATATACCGTGGCACCGGTGCCTGCGGTGCCCGCGAGCCGCTCCCGCAGCTGCTGGACCTCGGGCCGTTCGCCGCCAGCCAGAATCACCCCGAGCGTGTCCAGAAATACCAGCTTGGTGTGGCCCCGCACCGGCTCGGGAACGTCTTCCCACCGCGTCTGTGCGACAAAGTCTGCCAGTCTTTCGATCTCTCGGCCCATGGCGTTCGAACTCGTTTTGGCGACTCCGCGACCGAAGGCTAGGATTGGGCTGGCCATCCACCGAAAGCGTTCGGCATGAACAGAAGAAGCATGCTGAGGCGGGTCGCAGCAATCCCCTTATTGGCTGTCGGCTGGCACGGTCTGACGACCATGGCGCGAGCCGCCGACGCGCCGCAACCAGCTCGCCGGGTACGCCCGTCGGATCCCTCTTGGCCGAGCTCGGCAAACTGGGAGGAACTGAACCGCGCAGTGGGCGGCCGTCTGATCAGGGTTCAATCTCCGCTCGTGGCTTGCGCCGACGCAGCCGACGGCGCCGCCTGCCAAGAGGTTCTAAAGAACCTGAAGAACCCGTATTACATCGGCGATCAGCCGGGTCTGACTCAGACCTCCGGCTGGGTCGACGCATGGATGTCGGCGCCGAGCGCGTATGCCGTCGCGGCGCGCAACACCGCCGACATCGTCGCCGCGGTCAATTTCGCGCACCAGAACAATCTGCGGCTTGTCGTCAAGGGCGGCGGCCACAGCTATCTGGGCACCTCCAACGCGGCGGACTCGCTCTTGATCTGGACGCGGGCGATGAACAGCATCGTGCTGCACGACGCCTTCGTCGGACAGGGTTGCGCCGGAGCGGCGTCACCGCAGCCGGCTGTGACGGTCGAGGCCGGCGCCATGTGGGTCGACGTCTACGACGCGGTGACGGCGAAGGCCGGCCGCTACGTCCAGGGTGGCGGCTGCGTCACGGTTGGTGTCGCAGGACTGATCCAGAGCGGCGGCTTCGGAAGCTTCTCGAAAAACTTTGGCACGGCGGCGTCATGGGTCTTGGAAGCCGAGATCGTCACGGCCGACGGTGCAGTACGCATCGCCAATGCCTGTACAAATCCTGACCTGTTCTGGGCGATCAAAGGTGGAGGGGGCGGCAGCTTTGGCGTCGTCACCAAGCTCACACTCAGAACGCACGAGCTCCCGGCTTTGTTCGGCGGGGTGCTCTTGACGGTCAAAGCGACGTCGGACACTGCGTTCAGGCAGCTGATCGGTCAGTTTTTCAAGTTTTATAGCGACAGCCTCTTTAACCCGCACTGGGGTGAGAGCGTCACCTTGCGGCAGGGTAATATTCTCGCCATCAGGATGGTCTCGCAGGGACTCGACAAACAGCAAGCGGAGAATGTGTGGCGGCCCTTCCTGGATTGGGTGCGCGCCGCGCCGAAGGATTTCACCCTAGCAGAGGCGCCCGTCATCGGCAGCATCCCTGCGCGTAATTGGTGGGACGCGGATTACCGCCGAAAGAACCTGCCCAATACAATGCACACCGACGACCGGCCGGGGGCGGCGGAAACCCATTTCTGGTGGGCAGGCAATCAGAACGAGGTCGGGATCTTTTGGCACGGTTTTCAATCGATTTGGCTGCCCGCCGCGCTCTTGCAAACGGACGGACAGCAGCGCCTCGCCGATGCGCTGTTCGCCGGCAGCAGGCACTCGCCCGTATATTTGCAGTTCAACAAAGGACTGGCTGGAGCGCCGCCCGAAGCCGTTGCAGCCGCCAGAAACACTGCAATGAACCCCACGGTCCTGAACGCTTTCGGTCTCGCGATCATCGCCGGTGGCCGTCCTACGACCTACCCGGGCATTACTGGTCATGAGCCCGATCTGGTGCTCGCCCGCACGGAGGCCGGCAAGATTGACCAATCGATGGCTGAACTGCGCAAGATAGCGCCGAACGCCGGCTCCTACGTCTCCGAGACCAATTTCTTCGAAAGCGATTGGCAGCGGTCGTTCTGGGGGACGAATTATCCGCGACTGCAGGCGGTCAAAGCCAAATACGATCCCGACGGCCTATTCTTTGTTCACCATGGCGTCGGCAGCGAGGAGTGGAGCGACGACGGCCTCACCCGGCTCCCGAAATGACGAAGGAGACTGATTTTGGCGATCGATTACCAGAAGCGCGACGGGGTCGCCTACATCACGTTGAACAACCCCGCCAAGGCGAACATCTTGGACAAGGCGACGTCCGACGCGATTTCGCAAGCCTGGATCGACCTGTGGGAGGATCGCGACATCCGTTGTGCGATCCTGACCGGTGCGGGTGACCGGCATTTCTGCGGCGGGCACAATCTCGCGCCGCGCCCGGACCTCACACCGGACGATCGCGAATATCTGCGCACCCAGCGCATCTACTGGCCGCTCGCGGGTACGGTGCACGGTCAGAAAACTGGGGTCGACGGCCGAATGGGCGATCACTACCCGCGGGTGTGGAAACCGGTCATCGCAGCGGTCAACGGCTGGGCGGCGGGCGCCGGGCTCTACATCCTGCTTGCTTCGACCGATATCCGCATCGCCAGCCTCGAGCATGCGCGGTTCAAATTCGCACTCTTGTCGCAGGGCTGGCTCGGCCACGGTCCAGGCGCCAGCCTCTTGATCCGTCAACTGCGGTACATCGATGCGATGAAGATGCTGCTGACCGACGACCCGGTCGACGCGCAGGAAGCATTGCGGATTGGTCTGGTCAACGAGGTCGTCCCGCACGCGCAATTGATGGAGCGGGCGGAAAAGATCGCCTGCCACATCGTCAGTTTGCCGCCGGTCGCGGTGCGGATGATGAAAGAGTTCGTCATCCGCTTTGGCGACCTGCCGACCGACCAGGCCTGGCACGTGCAGAATTTGATCAACTCGCTGCTGATCCAGACCACGGCCGACGGCGAAGAGGGTCGCCGCTCCTTCAATGAAAAGCGGCCGCCCGACTTCACCGGCGCATTGCGCCGTCGCGGCGAAGGCTGGGAGGAACCATCGGCGGAGGATGCGCGGCGTCTCGATGAGGCCTATCGCAGCGGCGAGTTCTAGGACAGGCAGGTGCGGATACGATCGTTGAGAAGGCGTGAGTTCATCACCGCGGGCCGGCGCGGCGGCGGTACGGCCGCTTGCCGGGTACGCGCAGGCGGACGAGCGGATGCGGCGCGTCGGCGTGTTGATGCCTTTCGCCGAGAACGACCCGGTCACGCGAGGGTTTGTGACGGCCTTTGTGCAAGGACTGGAGCGTTTCGCGTGGGTCGAGGGTGAGAATATCCGGATCGACTATCGCTTTGCCTCGGGCGATCGGGCACTCTTCAAAACTTACGCGGCAGAACTGGTCAACCTGTCGCCGGACGCAATTCTCGCAAGCACCCCGCCGGCAGTCGCGGCGTTGCGGGAGCAGACGCGCACGATACCGATCGTTTTTGTGTTCGTGGTCGATCCCGTCGGGCTGGGCTTTACCCAAAGCCTCGCGCGGCCCGGCGGCAACATCACCGGGTTCGGCGGCTATGACGCGCCGATGATGGGAAAATGGCTGCAATTGCTCAAGAAGGTAGCACCTCGTGTCACGCGGGTCGCCGTCATCTTCAACCCGCACACCGCGCCTTGCGCCCCATTGTTCATCCGGGAGATTGAGGCCGCCACCCCTTCGCTCGGGATGACGGTGACCCTTGCTCCGGTACGCGACGATGCGGCGATCGAGGAAGCCGTCGCCGCTCAGGCGCGCGAACGGGGAGGCAGCCTCCTCACTTTGCCGGACAGTTTTAACGCTGCACATCGCGATGTGATCATCGTCGCCGCTTCCCGTCGGGGTTTGCCCTTAACGGGCTTGATCGATATTTTTCCTCGGGATGGGGCCCTGATGTCCTACGGGTTTGACCCTTTCGACCTCTATGCACAGACGGCTTCCTACATAGACCGCATTCTCAACGGCGCCAGCCCCGCCGACCTCCCCGTTCAGCAGCCATCGAAGTTCTTGTTGGTCATCAACCTCAAGACCGCCAGGGCGCTCGGCCTCACCGTTCCTCCGAGCATGCTCGACCTCGCCGACGAGGCGATCGAGTAGCGTTCCGAACGGCCTAGCCGAGCGCACCCGATTGGCCCAGCGCGGCGATGCGGTCAGGCGACAAGTTGAGAACCTCTTTCAAAACCTTCTCGGTGTCGGCGCCGAGCTCCGGCGCAGTGCCGGTGGCCCGGCCAAAGCTGGCATGCCACGGCAACGCGGGGAGAACGCCGGTGCCCTGCGCCTCCCAGAACCCGCGATGGCGCAGATGATCGTCGTTGACAAGATCGAGTGAGGTGGCGAGCGCTGCCGCGGGGATCCTGGCACTCAGCAATTCGGCAGTCGCGGCTTTGGCGGCTCTGGTACGTGCCCAGTCAGCGAGCGCATCATCGATTGCGGCGCGCTGCTCGGCGCGCTCGCGAACTTCGAAACCGCTCATCCGTGTCAAGCTTGAGACGATGGCGCAAAGCCTGCGCCATTCCTCGTCGCTCGTGACGGCAATGCTGATCCAGTCGTCTTCTCCGCTGCATCGGTAGACTCCGTGCGGAATGTAACGATCGGAGTTGTTCCCCTGCGGCTGCGGGGCGGCGACGAGCTGTGTCGCCAGCAACGGCTCGGCCATCGTCCACAGCATCGCCTCGATCATCGAAAAATCGACTTGGGCCACGCCGCTCATTCGTCGGCGATGCCAGAGCCCGGCGGCGACAATAAAGGCGAGCATCAGACCACACATCGGATCGAGCCAGGCAAAGCCAATCCGCGGCGGGCCATTGGGATGGCGGTTGAGCCCAGCGAACCCGGCATAGCATTGCAGCAGGGTGCCGTAGGCGACGGCGTGCGACTCGGGCCCGGTGCGGCCGAGGCCGGAGGCCGAGACGTACATCAAATCGGGATTGAGTGTGCGCAGGACCTCGGCGCCGAGGCCGAGCCGCTCCATCACGCCGGTCGCGAAGTTCTCGATAAGCACATCGGATTTGGCGGCCAACTCCCGCGCGACGCCAACGGCCTCCTCGTTCTTGAGATCGAGGACGACGCTGCGCTTCGCCTGGCCGAGAACCGTGTGTAATTCTGAGGCGCGTCCCGGATCGCCACGACCGGGCGCCTCGATCTTGATCACCTCGGCACCCATTGCGGCGAGATAGCGTGTGGCCGTCGGGCCGGCGATGACCCAGCTGAAGTCGAGCACACGAACGCCGGAGAGCGGCATCGCCCAGGAGCTGCCGCACTCCTTATGGCCCGAAGCCGCGATGTGCAATCCAAAGGGAGGCCCTGGCGCCCGGATCGTTCGCCCTCCGATGTCTAATCGGCGCCAGAAGTTGCGATATGCCAGCTGGGGTGAATTCAGCTGCTCCGCCGGCTCGCGCAGCGGGAAACTCGGCACATGAGCCGCTTGCGTCATGTCGGCAATCGATTGCTTGCGGTACCGGCGGCTCCAGTCGGACATCAGGGCGTGGAGCTCATCCCAATTGGCGACCCGATCGGGCTTCCTGGCGAAGCGCGGATCGGTAGCCCAGTCGGGCGAGCCCATGACTTCGAGCCAAGCCGCCCACTGGCGATCTTCGCGCGGCGAGATCGCCGTATAACCGTCGCTGGCCGGCAGGATAGTCACGGTGGCCCCGTTGCCGTCGGTCAGCCGGCGGCGCGACCAGAATTTCCCGCCGAGTCCCGCGCGCGCCAGCTCGGTCGCCGACATGGTTGCGAGCGCCTCTCGGATCGAGACGTCGATGACGCCAGGCTCCGAAACCAGTGCGGCATGCATGCCGGCGCAGGCGGCGGCGAGCCCGCCGATGAAGGCCGACTGCTCCCCGACCGGGCGCATCGGCGGTTCGGCGAGATCGTCGACCTGGCCGGTCAGCAGACGAGCCATGCCGCTGGCGAAGAACAAGGTCAGATCGGTCGCCGGGTCGTTCGCCTGGGGTCCCGTTTGGCCAAAGGGTGAAATAAAGACGCGCATCGCCTTTGAGTTGAGCCGGCGCAGGCCCACAGCATCGTATCCCCGAGCGCTGAGGTCACGCGGTCTGCCTTCACAGACGATCAGGTCGACCGCCGAGAGCGCCGCCGCCGGGTCGCCGAGGATCCTCTTGCCATGGTTTAGATAGTCGGCGAGCGGGGTCGAATTGTCCGCGTCGATGCAGACGACATCGGCGCCGACATCGGCGAAAAGGCGGCCGCACACCGCGGCGGCCAAGCCCTCGCCGATCTGCACCACGCGGAACCCTGCCAAGAGTGACATTTCAGAAACCGCACTTTAAGCAGGCTGCAACATATCGGCGAACGGCAGGAGGAGAAACATGGACAGGCTCGGTATCGCTTTCTCCGGCGGAGCCAACCCTGCCGAGATCGTCGACTGCGTCAAGCTCGCCGAGACGCTCTGCTACGAGTCGGCCTGGGTCGCCGAGGGGCATGGCGGCGACCAGTTCGCGATATTGGCAGCCTGCGCGGCGCAGACCTCGAAAATCCAGCTCGGGACCAGCATCACCAGCGTCTTCGTTCGCACGGTGCCGACGATCGCCATGGTCGCAGCAACGGTCGACGCGATCTCCGGCGGCCGTTTTGTGCTGGGGGTAGGATCGAGCCACAGGGTTCAGGTCGAGCCGGAACACGGCGTGCCCTATAGCAAGCCGCTGACACGAGTCCGCGAGGCTGTCTCGATCATCCGCGCGCTGCTGCGTGACGGCCAAGTCAGCTACGCCGGCGAAACGGTATGCATCGAAAGCTTCGACCTCTGGTTTACCCCGCTTCGCCCGGCGATCCCGATCTATATCTCCGCGGTCTTTCCGAAGATGACGGCTCTGTGCGGCGAGATCGCCGATGGCATTATTTTGACCCGCAGCACGCTCGCGACCGCAGCGCAGGTCCGGGAGAGGCTCACCGAAGGTGCCGAGCGCGCCGGTCGGGATCCGAAGGAAATCCTCGTCGCGTCGCTGCTGCCGACCGCCGTCGGCGCCACCCGCAAGGAGGCTCTCGACGTGCTGCGACCGGGGCTCGCGTTCTACGCCGGCTTCTTTCCGCGCTACAACCGCATGATGGCCGAGCACGGCTTTCGCGACGACGCGGCAGCCATTGCAGCGGCGTGGTCGCGCGGCGACCGCGAAGCGGCCGAGCGCGCGGTCAGCGACGAGCTGATCGATGCGACCAGCGTCGTAGGAACGGCCGAGCAGTGCCGCGAACGCATCGCGGCCTACCGGCGCTCCGGCATCGATCTGCCGATCCTGAGTCCGTTTGCTCGTGGCTCCACTGCGAAGGCCAAGTTCGAGGCCGTGATCCGGGCCTGCGCGCCGTCCGCCGCCTGACCCTCCGGGCTAATCAGGCCAGCTTGAACCCCTGGCGGGCCAACAATTTCCAATTCCCGTCCTGCTTCTGCCAGACCTGATATTCCCTCCTACTGCTGAGCCGTCGCCACCGGCCGAAGGCGGGCGGCGGGATGCGGCGTTTCGAGGCGGCCTCGTAAGCCGCGGCGATCTGCAGCAAGACGTCTTCTTTGCCCGGCTCGACGCGGAAGACCAAGGAGAACGGTAGGCCCGGCTCCGGGATCGTCGTGGGCGTGTCGGAAGGGACAGAAATGTAGCGGGTACCGTCCGGACTCAGTTTGAAGACCGGGTCGTAGACGGTGGTCACATAGCCGGCCGGGATCAACACCTCGGTCAGGCCTGCGTTCGGGCCGTAGAACGATTCGAGGCGCAGGTTGTTGCGCCCGCCGAGCGGATCGTGGGCGCCGCCGATCTTGGCCGGCGGCAGTGGCGTGTGCAGGCGCACCAAGGCATCGAGGCGGTTTTCCAGCATCACCATCATGTCGACCCGGCGCAGCAGCTCCCGCAGCATGATGCGCTCGTCTACACCTTGCCGCCCGCCCAGCGGATTGCGCGGGTCGGCGACCTCCTCCCAATTCCTGAAGGCGGCGCGGCCGTCGTCGCCCCAGAATTTGGAGCGCGCATTCAGAGTGGCGAAATCGGCGAGCGCCTCGGTAAAGCCGCGCATCCCCCAGTCCGCGGCGCGGCGCGACAAGTATTGGTTGACGTGGAAGCCGAACATCATCGCCAGCTCCTGCTCTTGGATCGTGGCGATGTCGAGGTTCGCTGGAGGTGCCACCCGGCCTTCTGCGAGCTCCACGCAGTAGTCGATCGGCCTCATGGTGCCGGTGCCGAAGATTTTGCCGGGCGCGAACTCGGTCGGCCGGATCGCCGCGGCGAATTCCTTGAACAATGGCAGACCGTCCGGCCCCAGGCGGAACAAAAGGTCGGGCATGAAGACCGGCACCAGCTTTGCCAGCGCCTGCCGGAAATCCGGGTTCATCACCTCGAGGTCGCGGTCGCGTTCCCGCAGTGGATCGGAGGATTCGACCAAAGCCGCTCCCAGCCTCTCGCCGAGGATCGCCTTGATCTCTGCGGCGGCGGACGTGCAGATCGGCACGGTCGCTTTCTCGCCGGGCCGGATCAGCATCGACTCGCGCATCACGCCGATGCGCATGCCCGCGAGCGAGCCCGGTGATCCCGACACCTTCGTGTGGCTCGCATAAGGTGTCGCCAGCACCGAGGAGCGCGGCACGGTCGTATAGGGGTCGCGCGGGTCGTAATAACCGGCTTCCGGGTGCTTCAGCGCGTCGAGAACTTTAGCGGCGTCGGCGATTGTGCGGGCGAGGATGCCGGCGCGGTCGCAATAGATGTCGGCGCCGATCGCCCCGCCATTAAAGCTCAGTAGCGCCTTGTGCGGCAGGATCAGAGCCACCGCATTGTGATTGGCCGGGCCGCGGGTCGAGGCACGGGTCTCCTCACCGAGGCTCGCCATAACAAGGTTGGCGCTAACCGACACGCCCGAGCCCGAGCTCGAGCCCAACGACGCGGCGCGCGTCGTGTCGTACGGATTGGCGGGGTTGCCGGCCCAGCTCGAGCGCTGATAGCCCAGCACCGAAGGCAGCACCTTCTCGGGATTGTGCCGGCCGCCCGGATCGCCTGCGCGCCCATTGTATTCGGTGCAGACGGCCTTGGCGAAGATGATCGCGCCCTTTTCGCGCAACTGCTCGACCAAGAGATGGTCGCGCGCCGGGAAATCGATGTCATAGGCCGCATCGCCCCCGGCGGTCGTGCGCATGTCTTTGGTGTCGAACGGGTCCTTGAAGCTGAAGACAACGCCGTACATCGGCAGCTTTGCGAGATCGGGATTGCGCCCGTAGGCGGCATCGAGCTCGGCGGCGCGCTCGAGCGCATCGGGGAGCCCGCGAAAGTGCTCGCAGATAGGCGGCGAACCGGGCGGCAACGGCCCTTCGGAGGGGTGACGGTCGAACTCGCCCCGGCAGGTCACCGAGCGCTCGCCTCTGATATTGAGTGTGGCGAGGGCATTGAGCTGGCCGGCACCGGGCAGGCCTGTGATCATCCCGTACTGCTGCTGCACTGCAGGATCGGAGGCGGTCGACTCCATGCGCCCGAATTCGAGCGGCGAGCCCCGGTACTTGTCGAGGTTGGGCAGGATCGCCGCGGCCTTGACCGTCCCGGTCGGGAAGCGCAGCGGCGCCGTCGCGCGCACCATCCCGGTCGCTTCCGGGACCGGCTCGCCATCCTCGGTGACGAGCAGGCTTGCGACCCCGTTATAAGCCCGCGCGCGTTCGATATAGTGTTGAACTACGGCAACGCAGGTAGTCTGCCCGGTCTTGATCGCCTGGTGCAGCTCGTCGATCGTGGCTTCTTCGAGACAAAACGGTTTTTCATCGGTCACGATCGGCCCCCTTGTTCCGGCCCCGGATTGGCCGAGCGCCAGCTCGCCCGCAGTCAGAGGCTATCGACGCCGTTGGCCCAGCGACGACAGATCTGATGCGCTATCGCGACCGGCCCGGGCAGAGACGGCACCGTCGTCGCCGGGTCCGGATCACCGGCAGCAGCGCGCGCGACCATGTCGCGGATCTCGTCGCGATCGAACCAACGCGCCTCGACGAGCTCCTCGGGATCGACCGTGATCGCGTCGGTTAGTGCCTCGGCGAGAAAGCCCATCATCAGAGTCGACGGGAACGGCCAGGGTTGTGAGGCGAGGTAGCGCACGCGCCCGCAGCGGATGCCCGATTCTTCGCGGACCTCGCGCCGGACCGCGTCCTCCAATGTCTCACCCGGTTCCATGAACCCGGCAAGACAGGAGAACCTGGCACCGGGCCGGCGGTGCCCGCGACCGAGCAATGCGCGCTCGCCCCTGATCGCGAGCATGATGACAACCGGGTCGACACGCGGAAAATGATGGGCCTTGCAGCGCGGGCAATGCCGCGTCCACCCCCCCGCGGCAACCTCGCTCGGCGTCCCGCACTGCGCGCAAAACCGGTGCCGCGCGTGCCAGTCGACGACCGAGCGAGCCTCGGCCAGTATGGCTGCTTCCGCCTCGGCGATCAGCGGGGCCAAGGTGCGGACATCGATGTTCTCGGTCGCCGGATCGGGCGACTGGTCGGTCCCCGTCGCGTCGAGCGTGAAATGAGCGCGTCCCTCGGCGATGCCAAGAAGAACAAGTGTCGCCCCCGCCGCGATCACGTCGCGCCACGGGCCGACCGGCTGCCAGTCGAGCGCCATTTGGCGGCCATTGCGGATCGCCGGTTTAAGGCCCTTGAGCGGGATCAAGCGCGTCGCCGGCTCATCGAGCAAAGAGGCAATCCAGCCGGCGTCACGCCGGCGCTCGCTCACGCGGTCGAGCGGGTTGCCGGCAAAGCAATAGATCTCTTCCATCGCAACAACATACCCCCTTGGTGCGGGTCAAAGTCAAATAAGGCGCGGCCTCGAGCCGATCGCATTCGGTCGAGGATCCATCGATTGGGCGACGATCGGCTAGGGCCGGGATGAGGCGCTCCTCAAGACGAGATAACCACAAATCGCCGAGGTCACCGAGGCGAGCAGGACGGCGATGCGGACATCCTCATCATAGGCCTCGGCCGGGAAGGCGAGCGTGCCCATGAATAGGCTCATCGTGAAGCCGGTACCGGTCAACAGGGCGACGCCATAGATGTGGCGCCAGTCCGTCCCTTCGGGGAGCGTCGCCAGGCCGATGCGAGCGGCTAGCCAGATCGACCCGATCACCCCGAGTTGCTTGCCGATAAACAACCCTAATCCGATCCCGAGCTGGATCGGATGCAGCAGGTCGCTCAGCGCGACGTCAGTAAGATCCAGTCCGGCATTGGCAAAGGCGAACGCCGGAAGCACGCCGAAGGCTACCCAGGGATGCAAGGCGTGCTCCAGATCATGAGCGGGCGAGGAGCCGCCTGCCGCATTGAGCGGTATCGCGACGCCGACAATGACACCCGCAAGCGTCGCATGGATGCCGGATTTCAGAACACAAACCCAGATGCCGACACCGACCAGCAAGTATGCCGCTCTGTGGGACACGCCCGACAGGTTCAGTGCAACGAGCGCAGCCATGCCGAAGCACGCCAAGGTCAATGAGAGCAGCGACAGCTTCGCAGTGTAGAACACCGCAATGATGACGATCGCACCGAGGTCGTCGATGATCGCCAAAGCCAGCAGAAATATCTTCAGCGAAGGCGGCGCCCGCGGTCCCAGCAGGGCCAATACGCCGAGCGCGAAGGCAATGTCTGTAGCGGTCGGGATGGCCCAACCCCGCAAAGCCTCTGCGTCGCCCCAGTTACAAGCGAGGTAGACGAGCGCCGGACCAGCCATTCCGCCCAAAGCCGCGATCACCGGAAGAGCAGCATTGGACACACTCGACAGCTCACCCTCGACGACCGCTCGCTTGACCTCTAGCCCGACGAGCATAAAGAAGATCGCCATCAGCCCGTCGTTGACCCACAGCAGCAACGGCTTGGCGAGGGAGAACCCACCGATCTGCACCGCGACCGGAAGGTCCAGGAGATGCGCATAATACGGCGCAAGCGTCGAGTTCGCCAAAACGAGTGCGATCGCCGCGGCCGCGCAAAGCACGATGCCGCCAGCTGACTCCAGCTTGAGGAACTGCTGAAGAGGGGACAGGGCTAAAGGAGAAAAAAAAGCGTACCGTGCCCCCCACCCTCCCGCTGCGGGAAGGGCGAGGGTCTGCGCCGATTACGCCGGAGCAGGGATCGCGCGCTGATTGTACATGATCTTGCGCATCTGCGCCCGCTGCTCGGCCGTCAGGGTGCTGGGGTCGACTCGCAGATTGTTGCCGGCCTCCATGCCACGCATGACCGCCGCCCGGTTGCCGACCTCCTCGAACCAGCGCTTGAAGTGTTTGAACTCGTTAATGTCCTGACCCTGCGCCTCCCAGCCGACGGTCCAGGGATAGGAGATCATGTCGGCGATCGTGTATTCGTCACCGGCCAGATAGCGCCGATCGAAGAGCCGATTGTTCATGACGCCATAGAGACGGTTCGTCTCGTCGGTGAACCGGCGGATTGCATAGGTCAGATCGCCTGCCTCAGGGCCCGCGCGGCGGAAATGGCCGCACTCGCCGAGCTTCGGGCCCTGGTTGGCCATCTGCCAGATGACCCACTGGGTGACCTCGTATTTCCCACGCGTGTCCTGGGGGAAGAAACGGCCTTCCTTTTCCGCGAGATACATCATGATCGCACCCGATTCGAACACACTGATCGGCGCGCCTCCGCCTTTCGGCGCATGGTCAATCAGGACCGGCATGCGATGGTTGGGATTGATCTGTAGAAAATCCGCCTTGAACTGATCGCCGCGTCCGATGTTGCAGGGAACGATTTTGTAGTCGAGACCGAGCTCTTCGAGCAGAATCGTGACTTTCTTGCCGTTTGGTGTCGGCCAAAAGTGGACATCGAGCATCGGGGTTCCTCTCTGGGTGGGGGGTGGTTTCACTTGATGTGCCAATCTAGATCGTCGGCATGACAGACGCAGGTCAAGCAGCTCTTGCGGCGAGCGTAGGGTCGGCTACCCGCGCACCGCGGCGAATCAGCTCGGCGCCCTTTTCGGCGATCATGATGGTTGGCGCGTTGGTGTTGGTCGAGGTGACCGTCGGCATCACCGAGGCGTCGATCACGCGCAGCCGTTCGAGCCCATGGACGCGCAGCTGATCGTCGACTACCGCCATTTGGTCGCTGCCCATCTTGCAGGTGCAGGTCGCGTGGTAGACGGTCGAGCCTTTCTGCCGAGCGTAATCCAAAAGCTCGGCGTCGCTCGCGATATGGGCGCCGGGGATGATTTCGGTCCCGCAATATCTTGCGAGCGCCGGGGCGGCAAAGAGATGCCGAATAAACCGCAGTCCGCCTATGATTGCTCGGCGATCAGTCTGCTCGCTCAGATAACGGGGATTGATCGCCGGCGCTTCTCTGGGATCGCTGGACTTCGCCTCCACATAACCGCGTGACAGCGGCCTCATTTGCCAAGCCCCGGCGGTGATGCCCGGAAAATCGTCGAGTTCGCCGATCTGGCCATCCTTGAAGCTACCCGGCGCAATGCTGCATTGCACGTCGGGCGTTGCCGATTCCGCCAATACCTTGACCGAAGCCGCAGCCAAAGAAGCGCTGTATGTGAGCATTCCTTTCCCGGTGATGAGGTAGCGGACAACCTCACCGGCCAGCGCCAAACCCCGCGAG
>Ga0306925_10002299_pt1 | contig 16337 bp, 15 predicted proteins | sample flu12Cox44000176_FD_203755 | JGI IMG/M metagenome (GOLD analysis project Ga0306925, IMG submission 203755) | Lab enrichment of tropical soil microbial communities from Luquillo Experimental Forest, Puerto Rico - flux8day.12C.oxic.44.000.176 (v2)... | ecosystem: Environmental > Terrestrial >... | reverse complement strand
CTCGGGGCGTGGCGCAGGCCGGTTTAGCCGCGCGTCCCGGGCTGATCCCAAAAAATGCGTTTTTCGATTTCCCGGATCGCTTTTCGTAGCGCACCGCCGGGATCGACGAGTTAGTGTCGGCTGCAGCAGCTCGGATCGAGCATCCCCTCGCCAGGCTGATCCGAGCACCCGCGGGGAAGGCACGCGCGTTAGCCCGCGGCAGCGATGAAACAGGGGGGGTGTGATGGGGCCCAGCTTCTTTTCTTTCTGCTTTGTGATCCTTAGTGGAATCTCAGCGGCGGCCCAGCAGGCTGCTGCGCCGCCGGCGGTGCTGGTCCGGCCGGCCGAACTGCGGTCGTTCGCGAAGCAGGCCGAATTTGTCGGGCGGGCCGAGGCGCTCGAAAAGGTCGATCTGCGGGCGCGCGTGCAAGGTTTTCTCGGCCCTCGCCTGTTCAAGGATGGCGACGATGTCAAAGAAGGCCAAGTGGTCTTCACGATCGAGAAAGAGCCGTTCGAAGCGGCGGTTGACCAACGCAAGGCGCAGCTCGCCGCTGTCCAGGCAAGGCTTGTCAACGCCGATCAGCAATTGCGGCGCGCGGTCGAGCTTGCGCCTAGAGGCAATATCGAGCTCGCGAAGGTGGACGAGCGCAGAGCGGAGCAGGGTCAGGCCAAAGCCGCGGTCTTGGAGGCCGAGGCGAACCTGCGCGATGCAGAGATCCGGCTCTCCTACACCGAAATCAAGACGCCGATCACCGGTCGGATCGGACGAGCGGCGGTTTCGCCCGGCAATTTGATCGGGCCCGACAGCGGCGTGCTCGCGACGGTCGTCAAAGATGATCCGATGCAGGTGCTGTTCTCCGAAACGCAGCGGGAGTTGCTCGAAGCGCGCGAATCTGACCCGACCGGAAAGGTACGAGCCCGCGTCAGATTGGCCGACGGCTCGCTCTACAGCGAGAAGGGGCGCATCGATTTTCTCGATGTCCAAGTCAACCCGCGCACCGATGGGCAGACGGTCCGGGCGATGTTCCCCAATCCCGACGACATTCTCACCAGCGGGCAGACGGTTCGCGTAATCATAGAGGAGAAGGGCGGCGACAAGGTCGTCGTGATCCCGCAATCCGCGACGGCCGTCGATCAAACCGGTTCGTACGTGTTTGTCGTCGGCCAGGACGACAAGGTGGAACAACGCCGCGTCCGTATCGGCACCGTCCGCGACGGGCTCGCGGTCGTCGATGAAGGGATAGAGCCGGGTGAGCGCGTCGTGGTTCAGGGGCAACAGCGCATCCGGGCGGGCATAACCGTCGCGCCTCAGCTCGAATCGCCGCCGGCCGGTTGACCGAGGATGCGACGATGATTTCCTCCGTCTTCATCCATCGTCCGCGGCTGGCGATCGTCATCGCCGTCGTCATTGTGATCGCCGGTGTAATCGCGCTCGGCGCGCTTCCGGTCGCGCAGTTTCCCGACATTGTGCCGCCGCAAGTCACGGTCAGCACCTTGTATCCAGGCGCGTCCGCCGCAGCTGTGGAAGAGAGCGTCGCCCAGGTCATCGAAGCTCAGGTCAATGGCGTCGACCGGATGATCTATATGAGGTCCACCTCCGGCGGCGACGGCAGTTATGCTCTCACCGTAACCTTCCAGGTCGGAAGCGACCCCGACCTCGATACGATCAATGTCACCAACCGCGTCAACCAGGCGCTGGCGCTACTGCCGCCCGAGGTGCAGCGCAATGGCGTCACCACCCGTAAACAGTCGACATCGTTATTGCAGATCGTTGCGATCTATTCTCCAAAAGGAACCCGCGACGCTCTGTTTCTGTCGAACTACGCCAAAATAAATATTGTGGACACCTTGAAACGGGTACCGGGTGTGGGCGACGCGGCCCAATGGGGCGATCTCGAATACTCGATGCGGATCTGGCTGAACCTCGACCGCATGGCCAGCCTCGACATTACCCCCGCCGACGTCGTCAAGGCGATCAACTCTCAGAACACCCAAGCCGCCGTCGGCCGCGTCGGCGCGGCGCCTCTCGTCCCCGAGGTCGAATTTCAGCTGAACATAACCACACAAGGGCGGCTGACCACTGTTGAGGAATTCAACAATATTGTCGTCCGCGCGACCCCCGACGGCGGGGTCGTCCGCATCAAGGACATCGCGCGGGCCGAGCTCGGCTCGAAGTCGGCCGACGCTCTCGTTCGCTATAATGGACGACCCGGCGAAGGGATCGCAATCAACCAATCGCCCGGGGCCAATGCCGTGGCCGTGGCCGCCGGTGTCAAGAAGGCGCTGAAAGAGCTCGAGCCCAGTCTCCCCGAGGATGTCGCCTATGACGTGATGTACGACACGACGGTCTTTGTCGAGGCCATGATCCACAAGGTTCAGAAGACATTGCTCGAAGCCTTCGTGCTCGTCAGCATCGTCGTTTTCATCTTTCTCGGCAGCCTGCGGGCCACGTTGATCCCGATCATTGCCGTGCCCGTTGCCCTCGTCGGCACATTTGCGGTGATGTTGGCGCTCGGCTTCTCGGCCAATACCATATCGCTGCTAGCACTGGTTCTGGCGATCGGCATCGTCGTCGACGATGCGATCGTCGTCGTCGAGGCGGTCGAGCACATCCTCGAGAGCGAACCACATTTGACCCCCGCCCAGGCGGCGGAAAAGGCGATGTCGCAGGTCACCGCACCGATTATTGCGATCACGCTCGTGCTGCTCTCGGTATTCGTGCCGACCGCTTTCATCCCCGGCATCACCGGCCAGCTTTATCAACAATTTGCCGTCGCCGTGTCGGTATCGATGCTGATTTCGGCGATCAACGCGCTCAGCCTCTCGCCGGCGTTGTGCGCTGTGCTGCTCAGACACCGCGGCCGCCGGCGCGGACTGATCGCCTTTTCTCAACGCGTAATCGATCGGAGCCGCGACGGGTATGCGGCCGTGGCGGGGCCGCTGGCGCGGCGCGTGCTGATTACTGCGGCGCTGGTGATCGCCTTCGCACTGGGGGCCGGTTGGCTCGCAAAAGTCGTGCCCAGGGGCTTCCTTCCTGAAGAAGATCAGGGGGCCTTTTTTGTCGAAATCCAGCTCCCGGATGCCGCCTCGCTGAACCGCACGACCAAGGTTCTGGCACAAGTCGAGAAAATGATCCAGGACCGGCCCTGGACGCAAAACCTGCTGACGGTCGCCGGCTTTAGCCTGATCGATGGCCTTTCCCTGCCGAACAAGGCCGTCGCTGTAGTCGGATTGAAGCCCTTTGAGGAACGAACCGACGAGTCACTGTCGGTGTTCTCGGCGCTGACCGAGGTCAATGCCTTATTCCGGCAAATCGCCGCCGCCAATGTCGTCGCCTTCAATCTGCCTCCGATTCTAGGTCTCGGCAACGCCGCCGGGTTCGAATTGCAGCTGCAAACCCTCTCCGGTGCGACACCGGAAGATCTCGCGGCCGTGTCGGACGGCCTCGTCATTGCCGCCAACCAGAACCCGGCGCTCGCCAATGTCTACACGACCTATGGAGCCGAGACCCCGCAGGTCTATCTGAAACTCGACCGCGAACGCGCCGAGACCCTGGGGGTGTCGATCGACGACATCTTCAGCGCATTACAGACGACGATGGGAGGCGCTTACGTCAACGACTTCAATCGCTTTGGCCGCACCTGGCAGGTCAAGGTCCAGGCGGACGCGGCCGACCGAAAGGGAGTAGACGACATCTTCCGCGTGCGGGTACGAACGGCACAGGGGGACCTCGTTCCGCTGCGTGCCGTCGCTGACGTCCAGCTGATCACTGCTCCATCATCGATCGTTCGCTACAACAATTTGCGTTCGGTGACGGTCAATGGCGGGCCGGCTCCCGGCTACTCGTCGGGCGAAGCGATCGCGGCAATGCAGGCCGTTGCTGCCAGCACCTTGCCGCCCGGTTTCGCGTACGAGTGGACCGGCACAGCATTGCAGGAGAAGGCGGCAGCAGGGCAAACCGGCTACATTCTCGGGTTGGCGTTCGTCTTCGCCTATTTGTTCCTTGTCGGGTTGTACGAGAGCTGGACGATCCCGGTTGCCGCGCTGCTGTCGGTCGTCGTCGGCCTGTTCGGGGCAATGGCGGCCATCAAACTGTCGGGGCTCGACAACGACCTCTATGCGCAGATCGGCATTGTCGTGTTGATCGCCCTCGCCGCCAAGAATGCCATCCTGATCATCGAATTTGCGATGGATCAGCGCCGGCAGGGACAGGAAATCGTCGCCGCCGCGATCGAAGCGGCGAGATTGCGGTTCCGCGCCGTGATGATGACATCGTTCGCGTTCATTGCCGGACTGGTGCCTCTCGTTATCGCAACCGGCGCCGGTGCGGCGACGATCAGAGCCGTCGGCACCGCGGTCTTTGGCGGCATGGTCGCTGCCAGCTTTCTCGGGATTTTTGTGATCCCAGGTCTATATGTCTCGTTCCAGACCTTGCGGGAAAGAATAAAGAGGCTATCGCACAAACGCGAACTCGTCGCAGCTGAGCATCCGGACATTCCCAACATAGCTGCCGAATGAGACCGTACCTGATACCAGCTGTGTGAGCACTGACCCCCGTGTCCGCCCCCGGGGCGGGCCGGCCCTGGCGGGCCGTCCCGGCGGTGATCCGGGCACCCACATCTTATGTTGGTCAAGTTCAAAGACTGGATGCCCACGGATCAAAGTCCGTGGGCTCAAGGCACGGGTCATGTGTGGATGGCCCCCGGCTGGCAAGGATTTTTTCACGTGTCTGCATCGAAGACCAATTGCAGTCATGTGTACGGCCTGGAGGCGCGGTGCAAAACCGCAGGCCCTGATGGGTTCCGTGGATCGAGGTCTGATCAAGCCCGCGGGGTCGCGTTGCCCCATGACCCGTGACAGGTGTCCCTCGATCCGTCGGTTGACCGACGATGCCATCACGCTTGTTCACCCTCGCAAGTCCTGTGTCTCTCAACTGCTGTTAGTTGCGTGCGTCAAGTTCAGCAATATGGCCATGGTGATTGGGTCGTGCCGGTCGAGAACCTGCTGTGTCAGTCGCGGCCGTAGCCGCGCGGCGGGTCGATCGTCTGCAGCTCCTCGAGGTCGAGATCGGCAATCGCTTGCCGCTTCTCCGCCAGCCTTGATCCTTCGAGATTGGGCGGGAGGTTGTCCAGCCAGGCGCGGTATTCGTCCTGCAGATTGACGAGCGCGGCTGCCGCTGCCGCCCACCGCCTGGGCCGCGGAGGGATGCGCGGGGTCGGCGACGTCGGGGTCGTGCGGCCGTGCTGGCGCAGCCTGGCGCGGTGCCGTACCTGGCGCACCGAAGCGGTGCTGCTGGCACACGTCTACGGCTGGGGTCCGTTCAATGCCGACTCGCAGTGCCAGGCCAACGTCAACCTACTGGAGCAGACGGACGGCTACACTGACCCGACAAAGACGCCCTACTACGCGAACGTCAAAACGGAATACGACCAGCTGCAGTATTGGTTCAATGTCCTAAACGGCCAAAATGGCCAATGGTCGGATACGACAAAACCCGATTACGGGCAATTTGACCCCTACGTGGCACTCGTCCACGGCGAGGACTATATGAATGCGCCCTACACCTATGCCTATTCGGTCGAAGACGCGGTGGGCAACATGCAGACGGACGGCACCGGGCTGATCGTCGCAATCGGCGCCCCGCAAGATCTGCCGAACCAGGATCACGTCACGCCGGAGGTCCTGTTCACGTTCGGCTATGAATCGGGCTATGCCGGCGGCATCACCTTTGACAAGTACGGCCGCTGCGTTACGGCTCCCAACAGCGACACGGTCTCGTATTACACGACCTTTGTCGTTCCCGAAGGATCAAAAACGAGTCGAACAGCGTCGAGAATTGTCGGATAACGCTGACGGACAGCAAAAACCGGTCTTACACATTCAAACTCAAGGGGTTTCCGACCGACTTTCCGACACCAGTCGAAGGACAGGAAAATTGGCCAAACGCAAAGCAAATACCAATAATTAACCAGCAGTTTATCGATTGCACTGGCAATTCGAACCCGGATGTCCTCATGAGCTGGTGTCAGCTGATCTTTACCAAACAGCAGAAAGACCTGAGCAACCCGCATCTGCCGACGAAGTATTACGTCATCATGGGCGCGCCAGCGCCTTGTGATAGGAATCCCGACGCTTGTGTTCCGGCGCCGGCGCCGATCGCACCGCAATAGCCAGGCTCCGAGGGCGTGGGGAGGTGAGGGGGCTGCTGGACGAAGGCTCGGCATCCCCTGCCCCTCGCTCCGATCCTTCCCGCTTCTCCTTTGCGGAGAAGCAGTCAATGCCCTCGCACTGCATTGCCCCGGCTTCCAAATGCTCGCCGCTGGGGAGTGACCATATAAGGGGAGCAAGTCACGTTTCGGTCGAAGGATTGGACAGGTAGCGACAAGGCGCGCGCATCCCTCACTCGTCGTCAAGTTATGCCGTTATTCGGCACGACCGCTGTAGCTACTCCCGCGCGTCCAACATTCGCAGGCCAATTATCCGGCCGATTTGGCGGCCAATCCGCTGCTATGGCGCGGTTCGTCTATGTCGGGACCTACACATTTCCCGGCACCGCGCCCGGCAGCTATACCAGCGGCGACTTTCAGGTATTCCGCATCAATGGTGACGGTTCGATAGGTCTCATGACGGACAACTTCGCGAGCATCGGCAACGGAACCGGAGCCGATCCCGACCGCCAGGAAGGACCGCACGCGCACCAGATCCTAACGGACCTCGATGGCAATCATGTCTTCGGCGTAGACCTCGGCGCTGACAAGGATAATGTGTGGAACCTTGATTCCGGCACCGGCAAGCTGGTCCCAAACACGGTGCCGTTCGCGCCGATCGCGTCCGGTTCCGGGCCGCGGCACATGTCCTTCCACCCCGACCGACAGCACGCCTACGTCCTCTCCGAGCTGGCCTTCTCGGTTACCGTTTTCGACTATGATCGGGTACGCGCGGCATTCATTTGGGAGCAGACGATCTCGACGCTGCCTGCCGATTTTACCGGCGCCAACAAGACTGGTGAAATTCGCATCCACCCAAACGGGCGGTTTCTCTACACGACCAATCGCGGTCATAATAGTGTCGCGATGTTCCGAATCGAGCCGGAAACCGGCGAACTTAACGTTATTGGTTGGGAGTCGACACGCGGGGAGTGGCCTCGAGGGATGAACCTGGATCCATCGGGAAGCTTTCTGTACGCCGCCAACCAGAATACCGACGATATTGCGGTATTCCGCGTCAACCCGGCCAATGGCGAGCTCCAATTCGCGAGGCCGCGGCATGCAGGGGCAAAAGCTGTTCTTTCACGACATCGAATTCTGGCTCGAAAACCGGCTGATGATCGAGGTCGTCTCGCCGGCGATGGCCCGAGAGTACGAGGACTTTCTAAAGAATCCGCAGCTTTCGGTGATGAACGATCCCGAATCGCTGCGACTGATGCGGGCCACACACATAAAAGAGCTGGCCTGACCCGGCGCGTAGAGCGCTAGTCCGGGTGGGACCGCGCCAGCCGGCGGGTCAAGGCGACCCGGTCAACGCTGCGATTTCGGCCAACAGTGCCTCGGTGGTTCGCTGGGGCAATAGCCGCGAATGCCGAGGAGCGACTGCTCGTGGCGCTCCGCGCTATCGGTGGTACAGGCGTCGGTCACGAGGGTGACAAGATAGCCGAGATCGCAGGCGTCGCGCACTGCGCTCTCGACGCACTGGTCGGTCATCATTCCGGCGACGATCAGCGAGCGCACGCCGAGATTGCGCAAGACGAAATCAATGTTGGTCGATATGAAGGCGCTGCTCGACGTCTTGCGGAAGACCATTTCGTCCTCTGACGGTGCGATTTCAGCTAGCACCTGCGCGTCCCAAGATCCGCGCGGCACGTCGATCCCCGAGATCTTGTAGTCGAGGCTGCGGTCACGGCCGTCCCGGGTCATGTTTTCGACTGCCGCGTAGACGACCTCGATACGCGCGCGGCGGCAGGCCGACTGCAGAAGCTGCAGCTTCGGGATCACGATTTCGCGCAGGCTGCCGAACAGATAATGGCGCCGCTGCGCGTCGAGGGTGTGCGCGCCGGCGCCGTCGGGATGCGCGCAGTAATTCTGGACGTCGACAATCAACAGCGCCGCATGGGCCGGGTCGATCGGAACGTCGCGGCTCAGTGCGATCATCGGCGGAAAAACTCGCTGTACGCAGCCGGCAGCAGGCGCGCCAGACGCTCGGCCCACGCAGCCTGGCCCGCCGGGTCGGCGATTTGGTCCTGACGGATCTCGATCTCGACGTGCGGCAGACCACGGCGTTCGCCATGCACGGGAACGGTATAGTCGGTCAGATCGCTAACCCGATAGGGCTCGTTCTCGCCGACGACGAGACCTTCTTCGGCGCTCAACAAGGTGAACAGAGAATGCGCAAGGCGCGGGTCACGATTGTACAGCACCGCGGCATGCCACGGACGAGCCGCGCCCTTGAAGACCGGGGTGAAGCTATGCAGTGCCACTAGCACCGAGGCGCGGCCCGCCGCAGCACGCCGGTCGAGCGCCGCCGCGATCGTGTCGTGATAGGGGCGGAATATTGCGTCGATCCGCGCGGTGCGCGCCGCTTCGGTCAAGCCTCGATTGCCGGGGATCTTAGTCGTTTCACTGATCTCGGGGATCGAGCTCGGCACAGTGGGGTCTCGGTTGCAGTCGATCACCAGGCGTGAATAGGTCTGCAGGATGACCGCTGCGTCCAATAACTGCGATAGCTGTTTTCCGACCGCGCCGATGCCGATGTCCCAGGCGATGTGGCGCCGGCTCTCGCGCTCCGGCAAGCCGAGCCTGTCGAGCCGGCGGGGAATGGCGCGACCGGCATGGTCGCAGGTGAGAAAAAAGTCCGAGCTACCGGCCTCGTTGTCGAAGGTCACCGGGTCGGGGTCGCCGGGGTCGAACAATGCTTCCTTGGCCATCGCGCTCAGTAGACCTCGGCGTAACGGGCGCAAAGTTCCGGGTGCGAGAGCCCCGCCAACTTTTCCGCCTCGACCCGCTTGAAGCGCAGATAGGCGTCGAAATGAGTCGGGCCGAACCAGCCGGCGATCGTCTCGCTGGCGGCGAGCCGGTCGAGCGCGTCGGGCAATGACCGCGGAAGCGACGCCGGAATGCCGCCCGTGGCCGCCAGTGGCAACGCCCGGCGGATCCCGTCGGCCCCGGCAAAAATCACCGCGCCCAAGGCGAGATACGGGCTGGCCGAGGCGTCGGTAACGCGGAATTCGACATGGAACTGGCGCGTCACCTCGTCCGGTGTCGCGGCCGCGAAGACCGGGCAGATACGAAGGCTGGCGCCGCGGTCCTGCCGCACCAGATCGATCACCGTCGGCGCCCAGGCATTGGGCACGAGGCGCAGGTAAGAGACCGGCGAGGGTGCGGTGATTGCGCAGATCGCCGGCATGTGGTGCAGCACGCCGGCCAAGAAATGCTGCGCCGGCTTGCTGAGATCCATTGGCTCGCCGGGCGCGTGGGTCGCCGGCCGGCCCGCCATGTCAACGAGGCTCATATGAATGTGCACACCATTGCCGACGAGCTCGGGGTCGGGTTTGGGCGAGAAGATCACGCGATGCCCGAGCCGCTGTGCGGCGGCGCGCGCCATCTCGCGGGTGATCGCCGCGTGATCGGCCGCGGTCAAGGCCGGCCGCGGCATCACAGTCACCTCGAATTGGCGCGGGCCGTACTCGGCGAGAAAGGTATCCGGGACCACCCCAGCCGCCCGCAAGGCCGCGATGAAACTCTCGCCAAAGGTGCCCTGGCGGCGGAAGGCGCCGAGGGCATAGGCATCACCCGGACGGTCGGAAGTGCCGGTGTAGAGGAACTCCTGCTCGAACGCGGCGACCAAGCCGAGGCCCCCCACCTGCTCGAGCTCGCGCTCTGCGCGGCGCAGGAAATCGCGGGGGCAGCATTCCCAACTGCTGCCGTCGGTATTGCAGATGTCGCCCAAAAAGAAATGCTCGATCGCCGAGCCGTCGGCAAAATCGACCCGCACTTCAACGGCAGGGTCGGGCACGATCATGAAATCCCCGGCGGTGCCGAAAGGCGTGTCCCAGATCGGTCCGAACGGCGACATCATCAAATTGCTGCCGGTCCACCCGACACCCTTCTTGAGGCGGAGCGGCAGCTCGCGGGCCGGGAACCCCTTGCCGCGCACGAGGCCCGAGATGTCGCAGGTCGCTACGAAAATCAACTCTTCGCGTATCATTCCGTCGCCACCCCAATTCCTCGCCGCACCCGCTCAATGTCGGTTAGGATCGCATAATTACGCAATCTCGACCATGGAGGAGGAGAGCCATGCCGATCACGACTGTCCGTGGCGTTACAATCAATCACGAGGTGCTCGGGGACCGCGGCCCGTGGGTGGCGCTCCAGCCCGGTGGGCGCCGCGGTCTGGTCGGGGTAAAGCCGCTCGGACAAAAGATCGCCGAGGCGGGCAATCGCGTGCTGGTCTACGACCGCCGCAATTGCGGCGCCTCCGACATTTCTTTCGACGGCGGGAACTCCGAAAACGAGGTGTGGGCCGCCGACCTTCACGAGCTGCTGCAGCAGCTCGACGCTGCTCCGGCCTTCATCGGCGGCAGCTCGTCAGGCTGTCGGCTGGCTCTGCTGGCGGCGTTGCGTCATCCCGCCGATGTGCGCGGGCTCTTGTTGTGGCGGGTCACCGGCGGCGCCTTTGCCGCCGGGCGCCTGGTCCAGAACTACTACACTCAGTTCATCGAAGCCGCGCAACGGGGTGGCATGGAAGCGGTTTGCCGCACCGAACATTTCGCCGAGCTTATCGCCAACAATCCGGCCAACCGGGCGCGGCTGCTGTCGATGGATGCCGAGCGCTTCATCGGGGTGATGAACGTCTGGCGCCGAAGCTTCAACGAGGGAGCGAACCATCCGGTCATCGGCATCAGCCCGGACGAGCTGCGCTCAATGACCATGCCCGCCTGCATCATCCCCGGCAATGATCGGACTCATCCGCGCGAGCCGGGCCAGGTCGCCCATCGCTTGATGCCCAGCGCCGAGTACCACGAGGTGGTGACCGAAGACCGCCCCGACCTCGATGTCGCATTGGAAGATTGGAACGCCAAGGAAGGGCTCCTGGCGGCGATCCTAATTAATTTTCTACGCTGCGCGCAGCGCCGCTACTAAGCAGGCGGCAGAGGGACCGGGCGTTCTGGGTCGAACGCCCGGTCATGTGGGCAGCACGTCAAAACGAAGGGAATACCGGTGCGGGTACGATGTGCTCTTCGACCTGGCGGACCCCGGGGATGTTCTCGGCGGCGACGCGCACCGCCTGCCTCTCCTCTTCGGACCGGTCGTCGGAGAACCAGAGATGCACGACCCGGTCCCTGACGATGATGTCTGCTGCCCACATGTGAACCCACTCTTGTCCCGTCAATTCGGTGATCAGCTTTTGACGGATCGTATGGTCGTCGCTATCGGCTTCGATCGCCGGTTCGCTCTTCGTCATCGCCAAGGCCCGCACGAGGTTCGCCCGGCTGACGATGCCGACGAGTTTGCCGTCGCGAAGGACCGGCACGCGCTTGATTCGCTTTGTCTCGAGTAAGGTCGCGATATCGGCGAGTTCGGTCGTGTCGCTGGCCGAGATGACGTCGCGCGTCATAATCTCGCGCACTACGCGGCCGTGTGCTTTGACATAGTCGCGAGCCGCCTCCTGATCAGAGGCGAACGTGTCGAGCCAGCGCGAGCGCCGGCGCTGGGTCCGCCGTTCCGTTCCGGTTTCGGCACGATGGAGCAGGTCGCCCTCGGTGACGACCCCGATCAGACGGTTGTCCTTGTCGACGACCGGGACCCCGCTGATGCCGCGTTCGGAAAGGAGCGTCGCCAGCTCCTGCACCGAGGTGTTGGGCTCGACTGTGATTACGTTGGTCGTCATGACGTCCATGGCGCGCATCAGACCGCCTCCCTCCTGATCTGTTCAAAAGCTAACCTATCACGTCCCGCGGTCGCTCAAAATACATCACGAAAAGAGCGCGCGAAGCGCACTGCACAAGGTCATCACGAATCATGCATCATCTCGCTCAACCGATCACTGCGACACCCTGAACTTCGACGAGCAATTCCGGGCGTGCGAGCCCGGCGACGGTGATCAGAGCGCTCGCCGGGAAATTGTCGCCGAAGATCTCCTTGCGCAGCTGCGTAAAGCGGTCGCCGAACCGCGCATCGGTGATGAAGACGGTCATCGTCACCATATCGGCGAGCGCGCCGCCAACATCGTCGAGCGTTTTCCCCAATCGGGAGAACACCTCGTGCACCTGGCCGTCAAAATCTCCGGCGAGCGACTTGCCTGACGTATCCTCGGCCGCGACCTGACCGGCCAACCAAACAACTTTTCCGCCGTCGCTGACGACTGCTTGCGAATAGGCCCGCGCCTGCGCTGTCTGACGCTTCAAATAAGTCTTCGGCATTTCTACCTCCAAGCGCGATATGAACTGCGGTCGCCGTCCACGAGATCGGTGGAGAGCGAGGATGACCGGCTGCCTTCACACTCGGTTTTAAATACCCATTAGCACGTGATTTTGCACCATCGGATAAGCATGGCACACTGCCCACCTGGACCAAACTTACTCGCCGTAACTTGGCCAAAAGGGGGTTCCTTGTTTCTAGTCGACGTGTTCCGGTAGCAGACCAAAGGCCGTACATTATACGAGTGGTTTGAGCAAATTATTTTGGGTATTATAGTGGTCATTATTTCATTGGTTATCGTTTATTCGCTAATCCTGGCGACGATCACCTTATTCGACGATTTGATGTCTGGTATAGGATCCATGGAGACCGGTGCATTGAAGGATACCTTCGGTTTGATCCTGACGGTCATAATCTTGGTGGAGTTCAATCACTCGATCGTCTTGGCGATTCGGCAAAGGTCGGGCGCCATTCAAGTTCGAATCGTTGTACTCATTACGGTGATCGTGCTCGCTCGGAAGCTAGTGCTTAGATCCAATCAGATGATTCATCCGCTCCGATACAGGCCGAGGCAGGCCGCGGTCTTGAGTCGGGCAATAGTGAATCATCTGTTTGATCCTGAGCACTAGTTCTATTGGATTACGCGGCTGCGAGCGTGGAGACCTTGCTGGGCCTCGGCGGTCTGGCGCTCTCTTTAGGAGGTCTGTACTGGCTGATTTCCGACGGAGAGCAGCGCAGGCGGGCGCCTGACTCGATCGTTCAATGATCGGAGGTTTGTCACGGGAAGTGAGGCGATTGCTATGATCGAGAGCATCAGCGCCGTCACGCTTGCCACGCACGACATGCGGCGTGCTGTCCGGTTTTACCGCATGCTCGGGTTTCAGCTGCTGTATGGCGGTGAGGACGCGGCGTTTAGCAGTTTTCGCGCCGGCGGCAATTTTCTGAACTTGATCGCCCAGCCCCCCGAGCGCCACTGGTCCTGGTGGGGGCGATTGATATTTTACGAGTCGGACGTGGACGCGCTCTATTCCCGTCTCGTCGCCACCGGCTGCCCGACCGACACCGCGCCGCGTGACGCCGAGTGGGGCGAACGCTTCTTCCACCTGACGGATCCCGACGGTCACGAGCTTAGCTTTGCCCGACCGCTGCGGTCATGACCGGTTCACCAGATCTTAATCCCCGCATGGGAGGATTTCCGTCGATCGGTTTGAAGGTGGTGATCGTGCTCGCATTCCACAGCCTTGGCCATTCCGTCGCGCCGCTGGAGGCGGAGAGCAGCACCGAACGTCCCCTCTCGGTGCGGGCGGCGATGATTTGCATCGTCACGTTATCAGCGCTTGGCTGGACAGCGATTTTGCTGCCACTGTGGGCGATCGCCCAATAGGCACATAGGCATTTCGCCGCGGCGCGCACTGCCGGTAAGGGTGCTTTCGTCTGGCCTTAGAGGGACGCCCTACTTCTACGCTTGGGCCGCGTGCAGATTGTCCCGCCGCTTGGCGGCCATATCGGCTTTCTCGAAGTCAGCCCGGGTAAAGCCATAGAGGCGAGCGCCACCGTACAGGATCTTGCCGGCGATCTCGGGGGTGATGCTCGGATTGTTCAGCACCCGCGTCGACACCTCGGGAAAACTCGAGTCGAAATGCGGAAAATCGGTCGACACGCAGATATTGTCGGCCCCGCCGAGAAGCTCGGCAACCGACCCCACCTCACGCTCCCCGCTCTCGATCGCAGAGAAGCAATTGCGTTGCCAATACTCGAACGGCGAGAGCTTGAGATAGGGCGCGTCGGCGTCGCGGTGCTGCCGGAGATCCCACTCTATGCGCCCCAACAGTCCAGGAACCCACCAGCTCTGCGCCTCGAGGAATGCCACCTTCAGTCGCGGATAGAACTCGAAGATGCCGCCCAGCATCAGCGCGATCAGAGCGAGCTGCATCTCGGTCGAGTGGCTGGCCACGTGGCGCATGAACCGGTTCTCGCCAAAGCGCGGCTCGATCGTCGAATAGTATGATCCGGTCCCTTCGTGAAAGCACAGCGGGATACCGAGATCCTGAAGCAGGTTGTAGAGCGGATCCCAGTAGGTGGAGTGCCAGTAACGGCCGTTTACGTAATTGGGGCGCACAAAAGCTCCGACCGCGCCGCAGTCGCGAACGCAACGATCGAGCTCCTGGCAGGCGAGATTGACATCGTGGATCGGCAGCATCGCCGCCATCTTCAGCTGGTCGGGGCTGTGCTGACAGAAATCGTGCAGCCAGTCGTTGTAGGCCCGGCAGATCGCGGCAGAAAGCTGTGGATCCATATTGTCGCGAGCGAGGAACGACAGACCCACCGTCGGGAACAGCACGGCAATGTCGATTCTCTCCATCTCCATGCCCATGATTTGGGCCTCGGCGTCGTACCCGCGCTCGGCAGCGAACATGACGTTTGTGTTGGCGCGGGCGGAGACGAGGGGACCGCGTATCCGGTTGTATTGCGAGATGTTGCCGTCGTTGCTGATCGGCGCGCCGTCGAAAAACCACAACGGCCGGCGACGCATTCCGGTGCTTCCGGAATTGGTCGGGCGGGGCGACGAAGTGATCCGCTGCTTGAAAGCCGGGTCCAGATACTTATCGAAGAGATCGATCGGCTCCATGATGTGCATGTCGCAATCGACGAACCGGTAGCCGTCTTTCATATTGTTCTCCCGTTCGCGCTGGTAAGCAGATCGGCCCCAACGCGGGGTCGCCCAGCCGGACTGCTCGGACCGAGATTTAGAGTGTAGCCTCGATCCCCTCGGGTTTGCACGCATCGCGGACCCCGGACTCGTCCGAAGATCTCGACTCTCAACAAGCAGCCGATACAGTCCGAGACAAAAGAAATTGGCCGGAACCAAAATTCCGGCCAAGTTTGAACAGGGAGGCTTCACGTCTGGGAGACGTGAGGGTCCGCAGACCCTCTTTCCGGGCACAAGTCCCGGAAACCTACATCGGCAACGGCGCCGACAGAAACTGGCTGCGTCGAAACGCATGCTTAACATGGAGCATTTCGCAGCGGACCACCACCCGGAATTTCTTCTGGCTCGTCTGCAAAAACTGCAACGCTCCTAGGGAGGCGACCTCTCGGTGTTGAATTTCAACGGTTACCGAGGTCAGCTAAGTCGAGTTTCGGCTACCTTACGCAATAGGAAATCACGGAAGACGCTGATGCGCTTGGACGAACGCAGTTCCTCCGGGTAGACGAAATAGGCCTCGACCGGCGGACCGGTCAGTTCAGGAAGTACACGCACGAGTTCGGTATATTCGTTGGCCATGAAATCGGGTAGCGCACAAATCCCGAGCCCGCTGACTACCGCACGAAGCATGCCGTAGAAATTGTTCACCGTCAGAATCGGCTTGCGCTCCCGCCCGGGCTTCGTCCCGGTATCGAGCAGCCAGTTGATGTTCTGCACCGGCGGGCGAGAATCGTCGCCGTAGACGATCAGGCGGTGCTTGTCTAGGTCCTCGACCCTTTGTGGCATGCCGTGCTTCTTGATGTAGTCCGGCGCAGCGTAGGTATGGACCGGGATGCTGACGAGGTGACGCTGGATCAGATCCGGCTGCCGCGGCGGCGCCATGCGTATGGCCACATCGGCTTCGCGCATCGACAGGTCGAGTTCGGCATCATCGACCACCAGGCTGACTTGGATTTCGGGATAGAGGTCAAGAAATTCCCGGATACGCGGTGTCAACCAAGTCGAGCCGAAGGCCACTGTCGTCTGGATCTTGAGGGGTCCTTTGGGTCGGTCCTTCGATTCGGAGATCAAGCCTTCCGCCATCGATAGCTTGGCGAATACGTCGCGCGCCGTTCGGAACAACAGCTCGCCCTGCTCGGTCAGGATCAGGCCGCGGGCATGGCGGTGAAACAACGGGACACTCAAGCTTTCCTCAAGCGCGCTGATCTGCCGGCTGACTGCGGATTGGCTAAGATTCA
>Ga0306925_10002293_pt1 | contig 16353 bp, 14 predicted proteins | sample flu12Cox44000176_FD_203755 | JGI IMG/M metagenome (GOLD analysis project Ga0306925, IMG submission 203755) | Lab enrichment of tropical soil microbial communities from Luquillo Experimental Forest, Puerto Rico - flux8day.12C.oxic.44.000.176 (v2)... | ecosystem: Environmental > Terrestrial >... | reverse complement strand
GATCTCGCAGAAACGCCACTGTCCACGCCGGTACCCTGCGACGAGGGGAAGCAGGCCCGGAAGCGGGGTTGGTACATAATCTGTGAGCGACAATCGGAAGAAGATAAGCAGACAGCACCATGACGAAGCTCCGCAGACGGAGCGGCGCCGGCGCGCCACGGTGGTGCACGACGATCGCGGCAACGCCTCGATCGAGTGGCAGGCCGCGCCCGCCAATCAGGAGCGCCCGGTGCTCGAGGTACTGGGCGAGAACGGGCTGTCACTCAAGAGCGACGAGGTCTCCTACGACCCTTACTCCAACCGTAGCGCGCGCAAACCCGGCGGCGGTGGGCGCACCGATCTGCGCAAGCTGTCGGAGTGGATCAAGCTGATGCGCGAGCTCGAAGAGCGCAAACGCAACGGCGGGAACGGCGAGGAGTGATCCGGACCCCACCGGGGTCCCCGAGAAATCACGCGTCTTGAGGGTCGGCCGCTGGCTCGCTCAGCGGATTTCCTCGATGAGCGCGCGCTTGCGCGCGTGCGTCAGGCGATAGAAGCGCCGCAGCTCGGCGAGCACTGCTTCATCGGCCGCACCGGCGCTGTCTGCCCTGCGGCCGCTCGCCAGCCGCCACTCGAGACGTGCGCAGAACTTCTCCGCATAGCGGCTGGCCTCGCGGTACAGCCCCGCCCGGCCCGCCGCAGCGGCGCGCGGATCGATACGCGTGCGCGTGAACAGCACGCGGCGCAACTCCGCCGGAAAGTGCTGCGGGAGCTGCCGCCGTAGCAACCAGTAACTCGCCACGTACTTGTCGACCTCCGCCTGCATTTCGAGCTCGAGCAATGACACCGGCTTGTCGTGGCCCGCGTTCCAGGCGAGGTAAAGGAAATGACTCACCCCTTCGAGCGCCGTGCACCAGTCGGCGACGTTTCCGGCATGCAAGCGCTCGAGCGGATTCTCGCGCGCCAGCCGCGTGAGCAGCGCCGGGTCGAGGTACAGCGACAGCGCCAGCTCATCGGCACCCGCTGCCGGCTGGGCAACGATCAGCTCCTCCTCCGCGGTACCGGTGCGCGCGGCGGGGGGTAACCAGCGGCGGTCGGTGACGAGGAAATCGTAGACGTCGTGAGCGATGCTCACATCGTAGATGCCGCCGATCAGACTCTGCAGCCGCGACAGCAGCATGCGATCAGTGGGTAAAGGCCGTCCCGCCGGCGCTGGTCGGGTCGACGCCGAAGCGCTTGAGCTGCGCATAGCAGCGGGCGCTACCGGTCTTCAGCCAGATCTCGTACAGCCGCAGGATGTCACGATCGGACTGGGCACAGGAGCTCTCGCTCACTTCGTTCAGTGCATCGACCATGGGCTGAAACTTCTCGGCGAGCTCGGCAAATACCGCCGCCAGCACGCGACCGCGGCCGTGTGCAGTGGACTGTGCCAGGGTGCCGTAGGCGCGCCCGCCCATGGCGATGTGATAGTCGATGTCGATCAGGCTGGTGGCGAAGCCCTGCGCGAAGAAGCCGGCGATGAACAACGACACATCGCCGAGGCGCTGCAGGTAGCGGTGGCGCTCGGCGGTACCCGGTGCCGCCGCCAACGCCTCGCACAACATCGCCGCCAGGGGCTTCAGACGCAGCCCATCGGGCGTGCTCTCGTACAGCGCCTCCGAGCGCGCGAACAGTGTCAGCAGGTTGACAACGTAGTGTTCGGTCTGGTCTTCGACCGACAGGTGTTGCCTCACCAGTGCGCCGTGCAGCGTGTCGCGGAAGAACTCGCGCAGATTTGCCACCGGCAGCACACGCTTTGCAGCATCGCTCATCGTCGCTCGCCCTCCTCCTCCCCTAACTTATATGGAACGCCTCCGACTCCGGAAGGTTCCACCGGCGGATGGAGCATTTCCGTGACGGGCTGCGCTGAATGGACGCTTAATGGGCGGTCGCGGTTGGCAGCCTCGTGTGCCGAGTGCTGACAACTGTTGTAAATGGAGTGTCGGAGTTGCAATTGCTCACTGCATCACACTGCGGGTGACGGCAGCCGATACCCCCGGCCGGCGGCGCCTCAGACGCGCAGCGTCAGCGCGAGCTGTCCGCAGTCGTGCACCGTCAGGTCCGGCGGAGCGAGGTCCAGCGGCCAGGTGCGTGCGCGCCGGTTCATCCACACGGTGCGCAGGCCGGCGGCGCGCGCGGCGTCGATGTCGAGCTGCGGGTCATCGCCCACATAGGCGATGGCGCCCGCCGGCAGCTGCAGGTCCTGCGCCAGGCGCTCGAAGCAGCGAAGTTGCGGCTTGGCGGCGCCGATCTGGCGCGCGTTGAGCGACACGGTGAACGCGTGCTCAAGCCCGATACGTGCGAGATCCGCATTACCGTTGCTGAGCGAGGCGAGCGCATAGCGCCGGCGCAGCCGCGCGAGCGCCGGCGCCACGTCGGGAAATATCTCCACCTGGTTGCGCGCCGCGAGGAACACCTCGAAGGCCTGACTCGCGAGCTGCTCATCGTAGCCGTGCTCGCGCGCATGCGCGGCGAGCGTCGCGACACGCAGGTAACTGACGTCGTGCGCGTTGTGCGGCTCGCGCTGTGCCAGCTGCTCGCGCGCCGCGCGCATCTGCTCGCGCGACAGCGCGATACGCGGGCAGTGCTGCTGCAGCCAGGCGGCGAGGCACTGCTCGGCACGCTCCAGCACCGGTTCAACGTCCCAGAGTGTATTATCGAGATCGAAAGCGATGGCACGTACGTCGCTCAGCATCAAGCCAAGGTTACCACTCGATGGCGCCGCTCACTCTGGTCATCGGCAACAAGAACTACTCCACCTGGTCGCTGCGAGCGTGGCTGTTCATGAAGCACGCCGGCGTGGAGTTCCAGGAGATCCTGGTGCCGCTCGATACCCCGGAGACGCGTGAGCAGCTCGAGCGCTACGGCCCGAGCGGGCGCGTACCGGTGTTGCGCCAGGGCACACTGTGCGTGTGGGACTCGCTCGCTATCTGCGAGTACATCGCCGAGTTGAGCGGACGCGGCTGGCCGCAGGCGCGCGAGGCGCGCGCGGTAGCACGTTCGGTATGCGCCGAGATGCATTCCGGCTTCACCACGCTGCGCTCGCTGTGGCCGATGAATGCGCGTGCGCGTAACCGCCGCACGGCCGTGACCGGGGCACTGGCAGCCGACATCGAGCGCATCGATGAGATCTGGAACGACTGCCGCAGCCGCTTCGGCAGCGGCGGTCCGTGGCTGTTCGGCGACTACAGTGTCGCCGATGCGATGTATGCACCGGCGGTGCTGCGCTTCAACACCTACGGGGCGCATATCTCGCAGACTGCCCGCTGGTACATGGCGAGCGTGCTCGAAGACGCCGCACTGCAGGAGTGGCTGCAGGGTGCCAGGCAGGAGCCGTGGACGATCGCCGCCGACGAAGTTGGCTGACAGCCGCTGAAAGTCGCCGTATGCGTCGCTACACCCGCGTGTGGGTCCCGCTGGCCATGTGCGCGTGCGCGCTTGCCCTGGTGCCGCTGCGCGGCGCGCAGGCAGCGGAGCTGCGCCCGCCCTTCACGGTCGAAGATCTGGTGGTACTCAAGCGCATCAGCGACCCGCAGGTATCGCCCGATGGGCGTTACCTCGCCTTCGTGCAGCGCGAGACCGACCTGGCCGCGAACAAGAGCCATAGCAGCCTGTGGTTGATGGCGCTTGCAGAGGGCGCCCGGCCGCAGCAGCTGACCGATGCGGGGGGCGGGGACTCGAGCCCACGCTGGGCACCCGACAGTCGCACGCTCTACTTCCTCTCGACACGCTCTGGGAGCCAACAGCTGTGGCGTGTGGTGCTCACCGGCGCCGAGGCGCGGCGCATCACCGACTTTCCACTCGACGTCGGCTCGTTCAGGGTGTCTCCGCAGGGCACCTCGCTCGCGCTGTCGATGGAGGTGTTTCCGGACTGTCCGACCCTCGCCTGCACGCGCGAGCGTCTCGATGCGCGTGCCAGAAACAAGGCGAGCGCCCGCACGTACGAGCGGCTGTTCGTGCGGCACTGGGACCGCTGGAGCGATGACACGCGCTCGCACCTTTTCACCGTGCCGGCCGATACCCCGATACCCATCACCGCAGCGGTCGATGTTATGCGTGGCTTCGACGCCGACGTACCCGGTAAGCCCTTCGGCGGCGATGAGGACTTCGCCTTCAGCCCCGACGGCCGCACACTGGTATTCGCGGCGCGCACGCCTTCACGTGAGGAGGCGTGGTCGACCAACTTCGACCTCTATCAGGTACCGTTGGCCGGCAACGCTGCACCCCGCAATCTCACTGCCAACAATCCGGCCTGCGACGCGCGGCCGGTATTTCTCGCCAACGGCGATCTCGCGTGGATTGCGCAGCTGCGGCCGGGCTTCGAGTCCGATCGCTTCCACATCATGGTGCGCCGTGCGCGCGGCGGCGCGGTGACTGCACTCACCATCGGCTGGGACCGCTCAGTGCAGCGGCTCGCTGCCAGCCCCGATGGACGGACGCTGCTCGCTGCGGTGGATGAGCTCGGCCAACGCGTGCTGTACCGCGTGGACCCGCGGACCGGTGCGCCGACACGGCTCACCACCACCGGCGAAGTGGAGGGTTTCAGCGCAACGAACGAGCGCGTGGTATTCGTGCGCGCCGATCTGGGAAGCCCGGCGGACCTGTACGTGGTGCCACTGCAGGGCGGCGCGGCACAACGTCTGACCGATGTGAACCACGAGCTGCTCGCCGCGCGGCAGATGAGCGAATTCCAGCAGTTCAGCTTCCGCGGCTGGAACGACGAGACCGTGTACGGGTATCTGGTGAAGCCCTGGGGCTTCGAGCCGGGCCGGCGCTTTCCGGTGGCTTTCGTCGTGCACGGCGGCCCGCAGGTCAGCATGCAGAACCTCTGGACCTACCGCTGGAATGCGCAGGCGTTTGCCGGCGGCGGCTACGCCGTCGTGATGATCGACTTCCACGGCTCGCCCGGATATGGCCAGGCCTTCACCGACTCCATCAGCCGCGACTGGGGCGGCAAGCCGCTCTTTGACCTGCAGAAGGGGCTGGCCGCAGCCGTGGCGCAGTTTCCCTGGCTCGACAGCGAGCGCGTCTGCGCCCTCGGCGGCTCCTATGGCGGCTTCATGATCAACTGGATCGAAGGAAACTGGCCGGAGCGCTTCCGCTGCGTGGTCGACCACGATGGTCTGTTCGATCAGCGCATGATGTATTACTCGACCGAGGAGCTGTGGTTTCCCGAGTGGGAATTCGGCGGACCCTACTACCAGAACCCCCAGGGATACGAGCAGTTCAATCCGGTCGACTTCGTCTCAAAGTGGCGTACACCGATTCTCGTGATCCACGGTCAGCAGGATTTCCGCGTCCCCTACACTCAGGGGCTGGCCGCCTTCACGGCCGCGCAACGTCGTGGAATCGACAGCAGGCTGCTGGTATTCCCGGAGGAGAATCACTTTGTACTGAAGGCGGCCGACAGTGTGCTCTGGTACCACACGGTCCTCGGGTGGCTCGACGCTCATCTGATGGAACAACCTCACCAGCCGAGCACTCCGTAGACCCGCGAGCGAACGGGCTCGACACTCATCTGAAAGAACCACCTCACCAGCCGAGCACTCCTAGCAGCGTGAGCGCACCGGGCTCGTAAGGGAGCTAATGCCCGTGTGAGCGGCGGAACTTGTACTCACCGATCGTCAGCACGCCGGCGCTGAATTCCGCCTGCGGCACCACCGCGCCACCGCTGGCATCCGGGCACGCCTTCGCGTCGTGGGTCGCGACGAAGCCCGCATCTTTTTTCTTCCACAGCAACTGACAGGCTTCGGGCTGCACATCGTCGGTCGTCACGCTCGTGAACAAGTCCTTGTTCTGTTGTCCATCGCGCCAGCGCAGCGGCTCGGCGAACTCGTACATCGTCTCGACGATGCCGCGCTTCTCATCGACGGTGAAGGAATACATTTTCTCGCTGAACACACGGCGCGGATCGTCCGCCGCACTCTCCTGCGCGTAGTAAGTGTGGTGGCCGAGCCGCGGGGTATAGACTTTGGTGATGGTGAGCGCGACCGCATCGTGCGGGGTGCTCAGGTGATTGCGGGCATCCGCTTCCACCTGCGCGGTGTTGTCGTAGTGGCCGGGCAGTACGGCGAGCAGCTCCACCAGCTCGGTTTCGTGCACCTTGGTCTGATCGGTGCAGGCGAGGAGGAGCACCAGCAATGCGAGCAGGCCTGCGACCGGGCGCACATCCATGCCGCGGGCACTCTCAGCCATAGGACGCCCGCCACTGCGCGCGGTACTTGAGGCCGAGGTCCATGAGGCGCTCGAGCAGCTCGCCATACGCCGTGCCGGCCGCGCGTGCAGATTCGGCAAAATCTTCGGCAGTCTCCAGATTGGGGTTGGCGTTGGCCTCGAGCACGTACACCTGGCCCTGCGGGGTCACCCGAAAGTCCATGCGAGCATAACCCGACATGCCGAGAGCCCGGTAGATGCGGCGCGAGAGCCGGTCGAGCACGGCGAGAACCTGCGGCGGCAGGTCGAGCGCGGCGTGGGTGGTGATGCCGTACTTCGCCTGGTAGCGCTTGTCCCACTTCACCTTGCGCGTCGCGATCGCCGCGAGCGAATCGGGCATCGAGCCGAACACCATTTCCCACACCGGCAGCCGCGTGAGCCGCTCGTTGCCCATGATGCCGACATACAGCTCGCGCCCCTCGATGAATTCCTCCACCAGCGCATCGGATTTGACCTGCTCGTGCACGAAGACGATACGCTCCTTCAGGCGCGCCGCGTCCTCCACCACCGAGGCCTGCGCGATGCCGAGCGAGGCATCCTCCACGGTCGATTTTACGAACAAGGGGAAACGCAGCTTGCGCGGCACATGAAAACGTGCCCCGCGACGGAACACGGCGAACTGCGGCGTGGCGATGCGGTGAAATGTGAACAGCTGCTTGCACAACGACTTGTCACGCGACAGCAGCAGCCCGCGCGGGTTGCAGCCGGTGTACGGCTGACGCATCAGCTCGAGAAACGCCACCACGTGCTGGTCGTAAGTGACGATACCGTCGAATTCCTCGAGCAGGTTGAAGACGATGTCCGGTTCCCAGTCGGCGATGGCGCTGCGCAGCTCGGTGAGACTGTCGAGTACGCCGATGCAGCGCACCTCATGGCCGAGCTTCCGCAGGGTGCTGGTGACGTCGTACTCGGTACGCCATTCCTCGATGTCTTTTTCACTGTGGCCTTCGAGACTCTCCGGCGGCACCAGGCTCGCGTGCACGACGACGAGCGTGCGCAGTCGTCTCATAAGGCCAGGTGAGGAGTCTCGCCCTGGGAGTACACCGTGGTGAGCCGCTCGAGCATCCAGCGTGAGTAGCGCAGCGCCTCGCGGCGATTGCCGCGCACGTACAGCCGCAGTCCGGCACTGCGCTCGATGAGCATGTGCAGCACCTGCTCGACGCTGTAGCGCTCGCTGCCGAGCGCCCGGGTGACGCTGGTGGTGAGCGCGCGCGCATGGGTTCGCAGCAGCGTGGTGGCGCGCAGCGCGCCGCGCCGCGGCGGTTGCCCGGCGAACGCCCGCTGCAGCAGCTCATCGGCGAGGCCGCGCCGGATCAGACGATTGCGCGCAATCTTGCGCCGATAATGCTGCGCCAGTGTGCTGCGGTTGCGGTCGAGCGGCTCGATGCGCAAGCGGTTGCGCACCGGGGCGCGCCGGCGGCGCACGCTCGCCACGAGCTCATCGACGGCGCGCAGCTTGTGCAACGCCGGCCAGCCGGCATAGTTTTTGCGCCATCCGGACTTGGGGGCGAGCCAAACCGCGAACGTCTCGGCGAAATCCTCGGTGGGATGCGCCTGGGCATACCACTCGCCCAGATGGTGCACATAGCCGCGGCTGCCGGCGCGCGCACGATAGCGCGCGGGGTACGGCCGCGAGGCAGGTCCAAACACCTCGCGCCAGCGACGCCGCCTGCGGAGGCGATAGGCGTTGTCGAGAGCGTGCCCGGCCTCGTGACGCAGAATTCGCAGCAGCAGCCGGGAGTCTCCGCCCTCCGCCTCGCCCATGATGCGACGCTCGAGCCGCTCGAGCCGCGGATGCGCGAGGTAAAACGGGACGGCGATGCCGGGCACTCCATCGGGTGAGAACCATTCCTCCGACAGCCACACGTGTGGCCGCAGCGACAGGCCACGCCGTTCGAGGTCGGCATAGAGCCGCCGAACGTGGCGCGCAATGGCCGAGCGATCGATCGACAGCCGCAGGTCACAGAAGCGTGTGCGCAGCAACTCCTCATCGCTGAATCGGACCCACGGGCGAGCGCGCCGGGTAGCCGCGGCCGCTGCGCGCGTACGCACGACGGATACAGGACGGCGGCGAGCGGCGCGCGGCGGCGACATACGTGCTCGGCAGATATCCGGGAAGAGGATCGGAAGAGTGAGCTTACCGAAAGTGCCTGGGTGCTGTCTGCGGCCGGCAGCACGCAATGCTCAGCTCTGCCTGCTCACGCGCCGAGGCTCAGCAAGGCGTGAGCCAGGAGCCGGTCGGCGTAGCTCTCGAGCCAGTGCTTCCTCAGCAGGCTATCGCGCCACAACGCGGGTATGGCGCCGATGGAATAGTGCGCCCCGGCAAGCGCCCCGCATACCGCGGACACGACGTCACTGTCGCCGCCCAGGTTCGCGGCGGCCAGCACCGCAGCACGGAAATTGGCCGTTCGCTCGAAGGAATCGAGCGCCGCGGCGAGTGCTGCGGGGGCCCCCTCGGCAGGCGCTTGAGCCGCAAGGGCCGCCCCCGCCCGCGCCGTAGCCAGGATGGCGGATTTCGGCCGCCCCGAAAGCGCCGCGTGCAGCGCCTCGGCGAGTGCGCGGCACGCGCCAAGCACCCGTGGGGCCTGGCAGGTCGTGCGGGCAGCTTCAGAGGCCTGCTCGGCAGCAAAAGCCGGGCCGTGGGCGAAGAAGTACATCACGACGGACGCAACACGTGGCAGGCTTTCCGGGTCCAGGACCTCCGGGTCATGAGCGCCGGAGAACGGCTGGCGCCGCCACTGCGCCACCGCGAGAGCGCGTGCCGTGCGTGCAGTGATGCCAACGCACTGGCCGGTGGCTGAGAGATATCCCTCCTGTTGCCAGCGCCGGTACCGCGCGACCTGATCGCGGGCGTCGAACCCGTCGCGCTCCAGCAGGCTTTCGGCAAGACACAGCGCCATCGCAGTGTCGTCACTCCAGCCCCCACGGGGCAGCTCGAACGGACCGCCTCCGAGCATGTCCCCGACCGGCGTGAACCGTCCCGGGCGTCGGTGCTGGGTCGCCACCGCAACGGCATCTCCGGCGGCGAGCCCGAGCAGCGTGCCGTGGAAGCGGCCCCGTAGCCCCCGAGCCGCAGTGAGCGCCGATGGCTCGAGCAGCGGATCGGATTCCGCGGAGGGAAGCCGCGTCCAGCGACGCACATAGTCGGCCTGGTCGGCAGTCTCGGGCACGGTCGGCCACAGCTCCGAGCGAGCGCTCTGACGCCACAGGCGATTCAGCTCGCCGAGCGCTGGCTCCCCCGGAAATCCCTGCTCCGAGAGCAGACACCCCGCGACCATGCCGGTGCGGCCGATTCCCGCCCGGCAGTGGAGATAGATCACGCGCCCTTCGCGCAGGGCTCGATGCAGACAATCGAGGATCTCCGCCATCACGCCGGGCTCGGTCGGCGTTCCATGGTCGATTATCGAGCGGCGCAGGTACTGGACCCCGGCCGGGAGCGCCGTCTCGTAGGCGAGGAGCTCGTGCGGGTGGGTAAGATCGAGAAAGCAATCGATTCCCGCCGCCAGCAGCCGCGAGAGTCTCTCGCGCGTCATCTCCGGCGTCGCACCGCCCGGGTATTCACCCGCGAGCACGCGGCCGGCAATGACCCAGTATGAATTCGGCAACGGTACCGCAGGGCCAGGCACGGCCGGGGACAGGTTCACGGCAGCGCAATTTCGCTGGGCGCCAGCGCGCCGAGAGCCTCTGCGAGCTCCTCCTCCTCGCGCTCGCTCATGGCCGCGGTCCGCCGCGCGTCTAGACCGGCGAAGTCAAAGTGCCGCGGGTCTCCGAGGTGCTCGAGCTCGACGTTGCGCAGCGCCGAGGCGATCGACTCGGTGCGACCGGGAAACTCCCGTTCCCATTCCAGCAGCATGTTCTTCACCGCCACCCGCTGCAGGTTCTCCTGCGAGCCGCACAAGCGGCACGGGATGAGCGGAAAGGCGCGGCCGCGGGCATACCGCTCAATGTCGCGCTCCGCCACGTACGCGAGCGGACGAATGACGATGTGGCGACCGTCCTCGGAGAGCAGTTTCGGCGCCATGGCCTTCAGGCGCCCGCCGAAGAACAGGTTCAGGAACAGTGTCTCGACGATGTCGTCCCGGTGATGTCCCAGCGCAATCTTGGTGATGCCGTTCTCGGCGGCGAACCGGTACAGCGCACCGCGCCGTAACCGCGAGCACAGCCCGCAGAGCGTGCGCCCCTCGGGAATGATCCGCTTCACCACGCGGTAGGTATCCTGCTCGATCACCCGGAACGGCACCCCGAGCGCCTGCAGATACTCGGGCAGCACGTGCGCGGGAAATCCCGGCTGCTTCTGGTCCAGGTTCACGGCGAGCAGCTCGAAGTCCACCGGCGCGCTGCGCTGTAGGGACAGGAGCAGGTCGAGCAGCGTGTACGAGTCCTTGCCGCCAGACAGGCACACCATGACCTTGTCGCCGGCGCGGATCATGCGGTAGTCGGCGATGCATCTGCCGACCGCACCGCGCAGCTGCGCGGCGAGGCGCGTCAGGGTACGGGAGGGCTTGGTCAAAGGCTCTTCAGGCCGCGGCGCTGCTGGCGGTTGTCTCGAGATACTTTGCCTCGACGTAGCGCACGAAGGAAGCGGCTGAGAGCGGCTTTCCCGTGGCCTCCTTGAGCAGCTCCTGCACTGGCACCTTGGCTCCAAGGCCATGCACGTGAGTCCGCAGCCACCCGAAAAGACCCGAGAATTCACCACGTGCCAGCTGCTCATCGAGCCCGGGGAGCTCCGCGCGCAGGCTCTCGTAGAGCTGAGCCGCGATGACGGCGCCGAGCGCATAGGAGGGGAAGTAGCCGAAGGAGCCGACCGCCCAGTGAATGTCCTGCAGGCAGCCCTCGAGGTCATTCGAGGGGCGAATGCCGAGGCGCTGCTCCATGCCGGCATTCCAGGCTTCCCGCAGGTCGCGCACCGCGAGCTCACCGGAAAGCAGCTGTTTCTCCAGCTCGTAGCGCAGCATGATGTGGAGCGGGTAGGTGAGCTCGTCCGCGTCGACCCGGATCAGCCCGCGCTGCACCCGCGTGAGATGCCCGTAGACGTTCTCGACCTCCCACTCCGGCCCGCTCGTGCCGAAATGCCTGGCGATGAGCGGCTGCACGTAGCGTACGAATGGGCGGCTGCGGCACACCATCATTTCGATGAGCAGAGACTGGCTCTCCTCGAGCGCCATCCCACGGTCCCGCCCCACCGGCTGGTCGCGCCACTCCTGCGGCAGCCCGAGGTCGTACATCGCGTGGCCGGTCTCGTGCAGCGCTCCGAGGAGCCCCGTGAACACATCATCGGGATCAAACCGCGTGGTCACGCGGAGGTCGCCCGGAACGCCTTCAGTGAAGGGGTGCTCGCTCTCATCGAGCCGCCCGCGATCGAACTGGAAGCCGACCGCTTTCATTACCTCTACGATCAGTGCCCGCTGCTTACCCGCAGGAAACTTACCATTGAGTGGCAGGAACGGCCGACCCTCCTGCGCGATGATCGCCTCGCGGATGAGCGCGGGCAGCCGGCGGGAGAGCGCCTTGAACATGGCATCGATGTCGGCGGTGGTGAGCCCCGGACTGAACTCGTCTACCAGCGCGTCATAGGGGGCGAGATTCAACGCCTGACCGAGGAGCGCGGCCTTGTCACGCACCAGGTGCACGACCTCTTCCAGGTACGGCACAAACGCCTCGAACTTGCCCTGGGCCCGGGCTTCCAGCCAGCGGGCCTCTGCGCGCGAAGCCGCCTTGGTGAGCCGCGAGACCAGGGTTACCGGGGTCGCGATGGCGTGATCGCGCTGCCGGCGCATCTCACGCAGGTTGGCGATCTGCCAGTCGGCGAGTCCCTGAGTGTTGGCCTGGGCCCGGTCGAGAAGGCGAATGATGCGCGGCGCGGTCAGCAGTGCATGGTGCTCGGTCTCGAGCGCGGCGAGCTGCTCACCGCGAACGTCCGCACTGCCTCGCGGCATCATGACCGCCGCGTCCCAGCGCAGCAGAGCGAGCGCACCACGAAAGGCGTGGAGACGCTTGAACTCCTGCTCGAGCTGCTTGTACGGGGAGGCGGACATGGAAATCTTCGCGGACCGAGGAACGGGCATAGTTTACCAGCTCCGCCGATCCGCCGCCGCCGCTACCAGTAATAAATATGTTATTTATCAATGTGTTATACAATATGACAGCCGTTTGACAGCGGCCGGCTCTTGACGCGGCAACGCCAAAGTGCAACCGGGTCATGCCCGGTACACCGGCTCACCCAGGGGTCAGCAGGGGCCGCTTGTTTATGTCGCGAGACGGGAGGCTGCGGACAGACGGCCCGAAGCCTTCAGCTGGTGCGGTGACTGGAGGCTGTGCAGCGAGCTCCACGCGAGCATCGCTCGCTTGCGCCCGGCTCCCCATCGGTAGCCACCCAGACTGCCGTCCTTGCGGAGCACGTTGTGACAGGGGATCAGCCAGGCGATGGGATTTGCGCCGACGGCGTTTCCGACCGCCTGCGCCCCCAGGGCGACGCCGGCGGCCTCGGCAAGCGCGGCGTAGGTCGTGGGACCGGCGGAGCCGAGCTCGAGCAATGCCCGCCAGACGCGGATCTGAAAATTGGTGCCTGTGACGGCGAGCCTCAGCGTCGCGCCCTCCCCCGATGCGGCTTTGGGAGCGGCCCAGATGCGCCGGCTCAGCGTAGCGGCTGCCTCGTCATCACGCTCCTGGTGAGCATTCGGCCACCGGCTGCTCAGCTCCTCGAGCGCAGCCGCTTCTCCGCCCGGCTCGATGAATGCGAGGTGACTCAGACCGCGCGAGGTGCTCGCGAGCAGAGCCGTGCCGAAGGGCGTGTCGCTGAAGCCATAGGTCATCCGCACGCCGAGGCCGCCGGTCTTCACTTCCCCGGGCGTGACGGCATCGAGCGTTACCAGAAGATCGTGCAGCCGGCCCGGCCCCGACAGTCCGAGCCCGTAGGCTGCCTCGAGCACGGATGCGGGTCCGGTGAGTGCGCAACGTGCAGCGTGGGCAGTAAGGAAAGCCAGATATTGCCGTGGCGTGACGCCCGCCCAGCGCCGAAACAGCCGGTTGAAGTGAAATTCCGACAGGCGGGCTGCGGCGGCGATGGTGGCGAGCCGCGGCTGCTCGCGGAAATGCTCATCGATATAGTCGATTGCGCGTGCGACGCGGGCGAAGTCACGGCTGTCGACGAAGCCATCCGGCCGGCTGGTGTGTGTGTGTTTCATGCGCGAGATGATAATGAGGCGGGAGCCGCGTGCGACCCGATTCTTGCGCTCCGGCGGCCGCACCCGGCCGCCGCGGCACTACCTTCAGTTACACTCGCCGGCCTCTATGGCCACAGGTGTGGGTGCTGCCAGCGGGCAACGGCCACGCCGACGGCGATCGAAACAACGACCAGCAACGTGACCGTGAGCCCGATCAACAGCCGCCGCATGGCGGCATCATAACCCGACGGCTGCCGCGCAAAATCAGCGTTTCCGTGCCCAAGAAATTCGCGATCTGCCTGTTGGCCTCCGAGGTGGCGCCGCTCTCCAAGACCGGGGGGCTCGGCGATGTCGCCGGCGCGCTCACCCGGTACCTGCACGGCGCGGGGCACGACGTGCGGCTGTTCACACCGGCTTACGACTTCATCGACCGCGCCGCGTGTGCCGCTGAGCCGGTAGCGGGGCTCGGGCAGATCTCGCTTGCGATGGGAAATCGGACCTACGTTTTCTCGGTGCTGCGAGCGTCGCTCCCGCAGGGCGTCCCGGCCTACCTCATCGACTGCCCGGCACTCTTCGCGCGCGGTGCGATTTACACCTCCGACCCGGACGAGCACGTGCGCTTCCTGCTGCTCACACGTGCGGCGCTCACCGCCTGTCAGCGCCTCGGCTTCGCACCGCAGATCGTCCATTGCCACGACTGGCACACGGCGTTCGCCCCGCTCTACCTGCGGACCCTCTATGCAGACGAGCCCTGGCTCAGGCGTGCGCGCAGCGTGCTGACGATCCACAACATCGGCTATCAGGGCATTTTCCCGGCGACGGAGGTGGCGGATCTCGGGCTTCCGCGCGCGGCGCAAACCCTTCTCTATCAGCCCGACTTCGCCGCCGGGCGTATCAACGCCCTGCGCCACGGCATCCTTTATGCCGACACCATCACCACCGTCAGCCCGACGCATGCGCGTGAGATCTGCAGCGACGAGTACGGCATGGGACTGCAGGACAGCTTGCGAGCGCGTGCGGCGCGCGGGGAGCTGTCGGGCATCCTGAACGGCGTCGATTACGATGAGTGGGACCCGCGGCGCGACCGCTATCTGCCGTTGCACTACGACGCCGACAGTCTCGCGGTCAAAGCGCAGCTCAAGCGCCGGCTCCGCGTACGACGCGGGCTCGAGGGATCTCGGGACGCCCCGCTCGCTGGCATGGTGAGCCGCCTCGCGGTGCAGAAGGGAATCGAGCTGTTGTTCGACGCGCTGCCGAGGGTGCTCGAGGACAGGCCCTTGTCGGTCGTGGTGCTCGGCAGCGGCGAGCCGCGGTACGAGCTGTTCTTCAGCGCACTCGAGCAGCGCTTCGCAGGCCGTGTCAGCTTTCAGAGCGGCTACGATGACGAGCTTGCCCACTGGATCGAGGCGGCGAGCGATATGTTCCTGATGCCATCGCGCTACGAGCCGTGCGGCCTGAACCAGATGTATAGCCTGCGCTACGGCACGGTGCCGATCGTGCGTCGCACGGGCGGCCTGGCCGACTCGGTCGAGCACTACGACGCAGCGAGCGGCCGCGGCACCGGCGTGGTGTTCACCGACTTCGACGCGCCCGCGCTCGAGTGGGCACTGAACACCGCACTCGATCTGTACGCATTACCGGCACACTGGAGGCGCATGGTCCGCAACGGTATGCGATGCGATTTCTCCTGGCAGCATCAGGGTGAGCAGTACCTGGCGCTGTACGCGCGGCTCACGGCTTGAACGAGGCGTGCTCCGGCTTTACGACCGCCCGAACACCCGGTTGAGCCGGGCGCAGTGACTGGCGAGCTCTGCGGTGAGCGCGCCGGGTGGTAACTGCCACAACCAGTTGCCGCGCGTAGTGCCTGGAGTGTTGATGCGCGCCTCCGAGCCGAGTCCGAGCAGATCCTGCAGCGGAATGACGGCGAGCTCCCCGACCGAGCCGAGCGCCGCGCGCGTCAAAGCCTCGGGCATCGCCCCCGGGCTCACGCGCAGATAGAGGTCCACCCGCCGGCGAGTGTCCGGATCGAGCTTGGCGTACCAGCCGAGCGTCGTGTCGTTGTCATGGGTGCCGGTGTACACCACGCACTCACGCACGTGTCGATGCGGTACGTGCACGTTGTCGGGCTCTCCATCGAAGCCGAACTGCAGCACGCGCATCCCGGGGAGGCCGAAGCCGTTCTTGAGCTCCAGCACATCCTCGGTGATGACCCCCAGGTCCTCGGCAACGAGCGGCAGGTCTGGAAAGGCCTCGCGCAGCCTGTGCAGCAGGTGCTCGCCGGGCGTGCTGAGCCAGGCTCCGCTGCGCGCGTCGGGGGCGCCGGCCGGTATCGCCCAGTGTGCGGCGAGGGCGCGGAAGTGATCGATGCGCAGCAGATCCAGGCGCGCGAGCTGCGAGCGGACGCGCGCGAGCCACCAGGCAAAGTCGGTGTGCTGCAGCGCCTGCCAGTCGTACACGGGGTTGCCCCACAGTTGCCCGAGCTCGGAGAAATAGTCAGGCGGCACGCCGCCGACCGCTTCGGGCTCACCGCTCGGGGCGAGCTGGAACAGCCCGCGGTGCGTCCAGGTCTCGACCGAGGAGGGACCGACGTAGAACGGAAGGTCCCCGAAGAGCCGCACCCCGCGCTTGCGTGCGTGTTCGCGCAGCCGTTTCCATTGCATGTAGAACGCATACTGCTCGCGCTCGATGCGGCTCACCTGCGGTGCGAGGTCGCGATGCGCCAGCTCGAGCGCGTGCGGATCGCGATCGCGCAGGGGCGCCGGCCAGCGCCAGAAAGGAGCGCCGCCGTGCTGCTCGCTCAGCGCTTCGAACAGCGCGTAATCACGCAGCCAGGGTCCGGAGACGGCGAGGAACTCCGCACCGATGGGTGAGTGCGGGTCGGGCAATTCCGCCGGGTCGATGAAGGCGGGATCACCGGCAAAATCCGAGCGCACCCAGTAAGGGGAGCGGTCGATCCCAA
>Ga0306925_10002292_pt1 | contig 16366 bp, 12 predicted proteins | sample flu12Cox44000176_FD_203755 | JGI IMG/M metagenome (GOLD analysis project Ga0306925, IMG submission 203755) | Lab enrichment of tropical soil microbial communities from Luquillo Experimental Forest, Puerto Rico - flux8day.12C.oxic.44.000.176 (v2)... | ecosystem: Environmental > Terrestrial >... | reverse complement strand
AATACCTACAACCCGAATGATCCCACCAGCGGCATAAGACCGTTCGGCGACATTGGAAACATCTACCAGTACGAGTCCGACGGTACATTTAAGCAAAATCAATTGATTGTCAACGCCAACCTGCGCGTGGGCTCACGGCTTTCGCTGTTTGGTTGGTACACGCTGAACTTCGTGAATGCTAACACCAATGGCGCCAGCAGCTTTCCCAACAATCAATTCGACTTGGCGGAGAATTTCGGTCCTACTGCCTATGACGTTCGCAATCGGGCGTTTATTGGCGGAACAATCGCGCTGCCGCGGGGGATTCGTTTGAATCCATTCCTGGTTGTGAGTTCGGGAATACCGTTTAATATTACTCTCGGCCAGGACTACAACGGCGACTCCATCTTCAATGACCGTCCAACTTTCGCAACACCGGGCCTGCCAGGGCAGGACATTGTCATAACGAAGTGGGGCACTTTCAACCTGACGCCGCTGGCTGGGCAGACGGTGATTCCTCCGTATTACGGAATGGGCCCAGGACGGTTCTCCCTCAATCTACGCTTGAGCAAAACGATCGGCTTCGGACCTGAAACCAAGCGCGGCGGCACACTCGGAGGTCCCGGAGGGGGGCCGGGTGAGGGCCACGGACGCGGGCCGGGTGGTGGCCGTTTCGGGGGAGCGATGAGCGGACCGATCGGCCTGGGCAGCGCGACGAATCGGCGCTACAACCTGACCTTCAGCGTGAACGCGCGAAATGTGTTCAACAACATTAATTACGCTCCGCTGGTGGGCAACCTCAGTTCGCCGCTCTTCGGGCAGCCGAACGCGATTGCGGGTGGGCCGTATGGCGCGTCGTCCGCGCCGCGCAAGATCGAACTGCAGGCAATGTTTAACTTCTAACCGTGCAATGGGAAGTGGGTCGTCAGGTCTGATCTTCCCTACCGTCTTTTTCTGCATCTGATTCGGTTCTGCGCCGGCTCTAAGATCCGGGTTTGCAAAATGATCGACACCCAGCCGCAACGCGATTGCTGTTTTGCTTTCGCGGGCTGTGGTGGCCGTGCACCTCCGGCAAGAACGACTTCCAGTTTCGAGCTTCCAGAAAAGCTGCTCTCACAGCCTCTCACACGTGAGTTGTGACGCTCATACTTGTGCGGCACCCGAGGCAGACACATGCTTCTTAGTTCAGTTGCCGGCGGTCCCGACCGGAAAACGCCTCCCTGTTGCTCTCCAGCCTCGCCGAGTCATTATGGCCTCTATCTCGTTGATCCTGGATGAAATTTCATTCGCTTTTTGGTTCGCTCGCTCGTTTACTGATCAGTTCTCCACGGCAATTGACCGGTGTTCCCGTTCGCTCTATCATCAAGCATCCTTTCGGCACCTATCGTCATGATCGACACGACGATTTCGCACTACCGCATCGTCAGCGTCGCCCTGTCGGGCCTGGTCGGAGGAATCCCTCTGACGATACACGCGAACGATGAACCCTGGTGGATGCCGCAAAGTCTGCTGCCATACTCGCCCTTCCATTCTTTCCTGATACCAGGGATTATCCTGTTTTCGGGCCATCGGACTGTTGAGCTGCTGGGTGCTGGGGCTGACGCTGCAGAGACAGCCGGGTTACGGGTGGTGGGTGGCGCGGCAAGGCTGCGTCTTGCTGGGTTGGCTCCCTGTGAAAGCAGTGATGTTCAGAATCGTGATGCGGGCGCAAGTCTTCTACGCAGTGGTTGCGCCGGTGCTGATCGTGTCCGGGATGCTATTGGTACGCAAGCCTGGTGGTGCGACGAGGTGAACGCCAACCAAATCCCTGGAAGGCCAGAGCGAAAGCTAGATCCCGCGAGTGACACGGAGGAATTACTCATGTGTCGCGCCGGTCAATTGACCTGCTGAGCTCGGCTAGAAACGTGATCTCGAAACTAGGTTCTTAGCGCCACCGTCACCCCATCCCGCAAAGGAACGATAGTCGTGTACCACTCCGATGACTTGTACATCAGCTCGTTGAACTCAACGATAGCGCGTGTCTTCTCGTCTGGTTCGTTCTCCAGCTTCATGTCGGGATTACCCGCTGCGTAGCTCACCCGGCCATCCCACAGCGAGTTGTCGGTGAGAAATAATCCGCCGAGCCGCACCCGCTCCCGAGCCATGCGCGCCGCCCGCGGATAGTCGTGCTTGTCGATATCGCAAAAGAGAATATCGAACTTCTCCTTGCGCTCCGACAGAATCTCAATCGCATCGCCCACGTGTACCTCGATTCGATTGGCCACGCCGGCCTGCTCGAAATAGCCGCGCGCTTCCTCGGCGTTCTTAGGGCTGCCGTCGGTGTAGTGCACCTTGCCGTCCTCGCCCACGGCCATGGCCCACCAGAGGGTCGAGTAACCCACTGCCGATCCCATTTCAAACACCGTTTTCGCCTGGATCAGCCGGGCGTACTGATAGAACAGGCGTCCCACCGCCGGCCCCACGATAGGGATGTCGCGCACCTTCGCCTGCCGCTCGATCTCCTGCATCACCGCACCGCGCTCGGGCAGCATGGCATAGATGTAGTTCTCAACCTTTGGATCAGTGATGAAACTCATCATGTAATGTCCTTGGACGATCCGAGACAGCCTCTCATGGCTCCGCAAGTAAACCAGCCGCGCAGCGACGGCCACGCTTTTCCAGCCCGGTGGCGCGAGCCCCGCGTCTACGCACCCAAAATTCGATTCGGGCGGCGTAGCGATAAGCCGCTGACGCTGGGTGCGACGAAACGCCGCGGAGGCCCGGCCGTTTACCCCAGGGTTTGCCCCGCCTGCATCTCCACGACCTCCGGCCCGCGTGGACCCAACAGCGATTTCAGATGCGCCGGCCGTCCCACCAGCTGTGGGAATGTTCCAAAGTGCATCGGAATTACGTATTTCGGTTGCAGAAGTTTGCAAGCGTACGCAGCCTCACGCGGACTCATGGTGAAGTGGTCTCCGATGGGCAGCATCGCGACCTCCGGCGCGTACAAGTCGCGAATGATCGCCATATCGCCGAACACGCCGGTGTCGCCCGCGTGGTACAGCTTCATCCCGCCCGGCAACTCTAATACGTAGCCGCACGCTTCCCCGCCATAGACAATGCTGCCATCGTCTTCCATGATGCCGCACGAGTGCACGGCATGTGTCATCGTAATCTTGACACCGGCAACGCTTTGCGTTCCCCCTTTGTTCATGGGTGCAATCTGCTCAACGCCTTTCTTCTGCATCCACATGCACAGTTCAAAGATGCCGACCACCGTGGGTTTGTGCTCCTTGGCGATCTTCAGGGCGTCCCCAATGTGGTCGCCGTGTCCGTGCGTGCAGATGAGTAAGTCGGCCTTCTTTACATCCCGCTCGCCTTCTGGACACAGCGGATTGCCCATCACCCACGGGTCCACATACACGCTCTTGCCTTCCTTGGTCTCAATGCGAAACGTCGCGTGTCCCAGCCATGTCAATTGGTTCCCTTGCAGATTCATCGTTCCCCCGCAGCCGTCTTAACGTCCATCGACTCCAAGTTGTTACCCACGGTGCAGCGTGGAGAATTCTATTGGTTGCGCAGCCCGGCCGCAACCGCCCCTCGCCCACCTGCGTGAAACCTGCGTGAATTGCGCCTTCCCGACGATATTCCACACCTCTCACTGCTATTATGAGGGTTGCGTTCCAGAGTAATGGCCACTACCACGCAACAACCCGTATCACGCGCGTTTGACAACTACCTGTTGGAAGTTGCCGATGCAGTGAACACCACATTGGATCTGAACACCCTGTTGCAGCGCGTGGCCGAGATGTTGAAACGCTTCATCGACTATGAGATTTTCGCCATCCTGCTGCTCAACGACAAAACCCAGGAGTTGCGTGTCCGCTTTCAGGTGGGTCATCCACCCGAAGTCGCCGAGCGCATCGCCATCAAAGTCGGTCAGGGCGTCACCGGACAAGCCGTGCTCCGACGCGAAGCTGTACTGGTCAACGACGTCACGGCGGACGAGAATTTCATCAACTCCGCGCCGGGAGTTCGCTCCGAACTGGCTGTGCCGCTGATTGCCAAAAACAAAGTCATCGGCGTGCTCGACGTCGAGGCGGCCCAGCCGGGCGCCTTTACCGAGGAGCACAAACGCCTGCTCACCCTGTTTGCTTCGCGCATCGCCGCGGGCATCGAGAATGCCCGCCTCTATACCCGCGTTTCGCGGCAGGCGCGCCAACTCACGCTGTTGACGGAAATCAGCCGCGAGCTGACGTCAATCCTCAAGGTTGACCAGTTGCTGCAGCGTATTGCCGACCTGGTGACCCGCATCATCGACTACGAGATGTTCTCCATCCTGCTGGTCGACCCACCGCTTTTCACTGCGCTTTAAGGAGAGCGTCCAGCTCAAACATGAGATCCCAATCGGTCAGGGCCTGGTGGGATACGCAGCACAACATGCGCAGGCGGTGCTGGTTCCCGACGTCTCCAAGGACCCGCGCTACATCACGGCCAACCCGGAGACACGCTCCGAGCTTTGCATTCCGCTGATCTACAAGGAAAAGGTCATCGGCGTGCTCGACATCGAACACACCCGCCGTGGTTACTTCAACGATGACCATGTCCGCATTATGACCACCATGGCGGCGCAGGTTGCCATCGCCATCGAGAACGCGACGCTTTACGAACGCATCGCGCGCCAGGAAAAAAGTCTCGAGCACGACTTCGCGCTCGCACGCGAACTTCAGTTCCACTTGCTGCCACAGAAACGTCCCAAGCTTAGGAACGCAGAAGTGGCCGTGCGCTTTTCACCTGCACGCCAGATCGGCGGTGATCTCTATGACTTCATCAAGCTTAGCGGCCGCGGTGTCATCGCCATTGCGGTAGGAGATGTCAGCGGAAAGGGCGCCCCCGCTGCGATCTATGCCGCGCTGGTCAGCGGCATCACCCGTTCGCATGCCGTTGAGGAGCTTTCTGCCGACGGCATGCTCGAGGCCATAAACCTCTCGCTGGCTGAGCGCCCCATAGAGGCCCAATACGTCTCCATGATTTACGCCGTCTGGAATGACAACGACCGTACCCTGCAGGTGGCGAACTCCGGCTTACCATTGCCATTACGCTTAAGCGCTGGCAAGTTGGAAGAAATTCCCGTTATCGGATTGCCAATAGGGCTGTTCGCCGACGCCCAATACGAGGATCGCAATCTGCACGCGAAACCCGGCGATGTCTTCCTCTTCCTTACCGATGGCATTCTCGACGCCACTAGCTCGCAGGGCAATATGTTTGGGCGCGGCCGCCTGGAGAAAGTTGTGCTGAAGAACGCCAACGGCAGCGCCGACGAAATCGCGCAGTCCATCTTCAGCGCCGTTTCCGACCATGCCAAGGGAGTTGATGCTTTCGACGATCAGACGATCGTGGTGCTCAAAGTGAAAGGACCGCCAGCCAAAAAGTGACCGACTCTCGATTGCAGGAACGCCCGCCCGCCTTTACCTACAGTCGGAGCGATCGTTCCCTACCCGCCGCCCCGCGCGAGCTTCTAGCCGACGCCGTGCCCCTGAGTAAATTGGCAGAGCGCCTGGGTACGCCACTGTACGTCTATTCGGCGACAACCATTCGCCAGCGCTACCAACAGTTCGACGAGGCGTTCGGCGCTTGCGAGCACTCCGTCTGCTATTCCGTAAAGGCTAACTCCAATCTGTCGATACTCAAACTGCTTGCCTCGCTCGGCGCCGACTTTGACATTGTTTCTGGCGGCGAACTGCAGCGCGTGTTGCAAGCCAACCGCAAATCCGCAGCCGACATCGTCTTCTCCGGGGTCGGCAAGTTGCCCGACGAAATCGATCTTGCCTTGCGCTCCCGGATTCTGCTGTTCAACGTGGAAAGCGCCAGTGAGTTGCGCTTGCTGGCTGCTCGCGCCACGCATCTCCGCAAGACGGCCAGGTTCGCCGTGCGGGTGAATCCCGACGTTGATGCGCGCACCCACCCATATATCTCGACCGGCCTTCACCAGCACAAATTCGGCGTGCCCATGCGCGAGGCGCCCGAACTCTATCGCCAGGGCGCAGCATCGCGTCACTTAAAAGCCGCCGGAGTCAGTGTTCACATCGGTTCGCAGATCACCGACATTGATCCCTTCCGTGAGGCCATGGTGCGTGTTGCCTCCCTGGTACGCGCATTGCGCCGCGACGGACAGGACATCCGCTACGTCGATGCAGGCGGCGGACTGGGTATCTCGTACGCGAAAAATCCGCAGGGTAATTTCCCTGCCAGGCTAAAGGCCTATGCGTCTGCAATCCTCCGTCCGCTGCAGCGCCTCGGACTTCATGTACTACTTGAACCTGGACGCTCTATCATAGGTCCAGCAGGAGCCTTGCTAACTCGCGTCATTTACTCTAAGCATAACGACGGAAAGCAGTTCCTGATCGTTGACGCCGCTATGAACGATCTCATGCGGCCTTCCCTCTACGGCGCGCACCACGAGATCGTGCCGGTCGTTTTCGACGCCCACACCACCAAGCCTTCCACAGTTGATGTTGTGGGACCGGTCTGCGAGAGTGGCGACTTCTTCGCCCGCAACCGCGACCTGCCGCAAGCAGCAGAAGGCGATCTGCTCGCAATTCTCGACACCGGAGCTTACGGAATGTCGCTTGCATCCAACTACAACACCCGCCCACGCGCAGCCGAGGTACTGGTCGACGGCAAGCGTTCCAAGCTCATCCGAAACCGCGAGTCAGTGCCAGACCTTATGGCACCAGAGCGCATATAGCCCTACCCCACTTCCGCTCCATTGGTGTTTAGCTCTCGTGTTACCGCAATTTTCGCGATTGCGTTTCGTTGCAACTTGGCCTATTCTCGCTTTCCATTGGAGAGCCTCATGCAACCCAATCGATATGATGCCGCGACTTCGACGGCAGTCTGTCTGTGGTGCTATTCCCAGTATTTAAAAAGCACCAGCCGCGCCCGGGAAGGCCAGACATTCTGCTCGAAGAAGTGCGAAGTTGAAGCACGTTTCTGGATGCACGACAACTTGAAACCCGCAAACCAATAAATAAACAGGCGCGGCTTGCGAGTCGCGCCTTTCCCCTGGGTTCTGCTTATTTGGTCCAACCTATTTCCCAGGCTCCCTCGCATACACCACCCGGCCGCCTACCACAGTCAGTTCCACCAGAACATTCTTGATTCTTGCCGGCTCGATCTGGAAGATGTCATCGCCTAGCAAAACCAAATCTGCCAGCTTGCCCGGCGTGATCGATCCCTTTTCATTTTCCTGGAACTCCGCGTACGCAGACCCCATGGTGTACGCCTCCACAGCCTCCTGCACAGTCAACTTCTGCTCCGCGACCCAGCCGTTCGGGTTTTTGTCGTCCAGCGTTGCGCGCGTCACCGCGGCATAAATCGTCCACATCGGTGACAGCGGAGCCACATACCAGTCCGTGCCGAAAGCCAGACGCACTCCGTGGTTCAGAAATGTGCGGAAGGCATACGTGGTCTTGATGCGCTCCGCTCCGATGCGCCGTTCGGCGAACCGTCCATCGTCAATCGCGTGATACGGCTGCACCGAAGCGATCACCTTCAACTGCGCGAAGCGGTCGAAGTCCTGGGCCGCCATGTGCTGCGCATGTTCGATGCGGAAGCGCCTGTCCTTCGGACCGTTCGTCTTCTCGACATCACTGAAAATATCCAGCATGGTCGAGATGCCCTGGTCGCCAATCGCGTGCGCGCACACCTGCAGACCGGCGGCATCCGCCTTCTGAATTCGGTCTCGCTCCCTGGCGATGTCCTGCAATTCATCGGAGAGCAGGCCGCGCGTGCCCGGAGCGTCGGTATACGGCTCGAAGAAGTAGGCGGTCGTTGCTCCCAGCGATCCATCAGCATAAGTCTTGAGCGCGCCATAGCGCAGGTACGCCGAGCCCCACGCACGGCGCAGCCCCAGTCTTGCCTGGTCCGCCCAGCTTTCCAGCATGGGCGCGGCGTAGATGCGGGTGGTCAACTCGCCGCGCTCCTGCAGTTCCGAGTAAACCGCCACGTCGGCGAACTCCGGATTCATGTGCTGCACGCTGGTCACGCCCAGCGAGGCCGCGTGCGCTAGCGCGCGGCGGGCCGCCCGCAGACGTTGTTCATGGGTCAACGGAGGCTTCACCTTTTCAACCAACCCCTGCGCCGCATCCTTCAACACTCCCGTCGGATTTCCATCCTTGTCGCGAACGATTTGCCCGCCCGGCGGATCGGGTGTCTTCACCGTGATGCCGGCCAGTTTCAGAACCAGAGAATTGGCCAGCGAGATGTGCCCGTCATAGCGGGTTACGAATACCGGCGTACTCGGCGTGACGGGATCGATAAGCTCCTTCGTCGGAAGCTGTGGCGGGTTCCAGTGCTGCTCATCCCAGGTGCCGCCCTCGACCCACTCTCCGGCAGGAGTCTGGCGCGCCCGCGCCGCGATTCGTTGCGCGAATACTTGTGGGTTGGCTGCGTCTTTCAGATCGACTGCATCGAGTTGCAATCCGCCGTCGATGAAGTGAACATGCGCATCGTTGAAGCCCGGCAGCAATAGCTTGCCTTGAGCGTCGATGATCTTCGTATTGCTGCCACGCCATGCGGTAATCTCCGCGTTCGATCCAACCGCAGCAATGCGATCGGCCACGATGGCGACCGCCTCTGCTGTCGGCCTGTTGGCATCCACCGTCCAGACCTGGGCGTTGGTGATGATCAGGTCCGCGCCCTGAGGTTGCTGTGCACCGCTACCTCCGACAGCCGACGCCACTAGCGCACAAACCGCGAGCCACGGCAAATTGCCAAATTGAGTCATTGGGAAACTCCGGACGGGGGGCCAGGATTACCGTTCGCCCCATTTCAATTTATTGCGCAGTACATCGAAGAAGGTGCGCCGCGCCCGCATGAGCTTCACCTTGTGCGTGGCGCGCTGGCATAGCACGCGGTCCCCCTGTTGCACCGGCAACCCGACTTGGCCGTCGATGCTAAGGAATGCCTGCTCTTCCCCGGTCTCGACCCTCAGTTCGATCTGTGATTTCTCGGTTACTACCAGCGGGCGATGAGTCAACGAATGCGGACACACCGGAGTAACCACAAAGGCTTCCACCGAAGGCATCAGCACCGGCCCGCCGGCCGCCAGCGAGTATGCGGTCGATCCCGTCGGCGTGGCGATGATCACTCCATCGGCTTTGTACTGGAAAACGAAGTTGCCGTCGATATACAGGTCGAACTCCACCAGTCGCGAGATCGCGCTCTTATTCACCACTACGTCGTTCAGCGCAAAGTGGTGCGAGATGCATTCCGCGTTCCTCATGAGTTGGCAGTCGAGCACGGCGCGCTGCTCCGTGGGACACTGCCCCTGATCCACAGCCTCCAGTGTCAGGTAGAGTTCGCTGAGCGGGACCTCCGTCAGGAATCCCAGTGAGCCCAGGTTTACCGCCAGAATGGGGACGCCTTCATGCGCCACCGCGCGGGCCGCCGAAAGCAGTGTGCCGTCGCCTCCCAGCACCAACGCAAAATCCGGGCGCCGTTTCCCGATCTCCTTGCGTGGCACAACGGGTTCGCCGTTGGTGTAGCGGGCGGTCTCCTCGTCAAGATAGAGCTGGTACCCTCGCTGGCGGAACCAGCTGAGCAGTTCCCGCAGAATGCCGGCCAGCTCCGGCTTCGACGGCTTTGAGAGGATTGCGGCTGATTTCATATCGCAGGAGAAGACCTCTGCCAGTGTAGCGCACGCGGCTGACAACCCGCAGCGGGTCGCTGCCTTCGCAAGAACCCGAATGTCCGGGGAATCTGGACGGTTGGAACCCTGGCACTCTCGTCGCACAGCGTCGGCATGAAGTGTGCCGGGTGCGTAGCGACTTCGAGCCGCGCAGCGGCGGCACGTTTGCGACACCTACTCCCCGAAGCCGGATTTTATACACCGACCGTATTCCTGAAAAACGCAATGCTCGCATTCTCTACGCTTGCTATGCAAACCGCGCGTGCAGCAGGAACTCCCGATTACCCTCGCCCCCCAGGATGGGCGAATCGATGACCTCAATGTCCTCACCGCCAAGTTCCGCGACTGTAGTGCTGACTCTCCGCACCGCCATGTGCTGCGCCTCGGCATCGCGAACAATGCCGCCCCTACCGACTTGTTCACGCCCCACTTCGAATTGCGGTTTCACCAGCACCACAACTTCGCACCCGCCGGACCCGCCACTCGATCGAACGGTCTGCACTACTGCCGGCAGTACGAGTGTGGCTGAGATGAACGACACGTCCATCGCAATCATGTTGACTGGACGCCGCAGAGCAGCATCGGGCCAAATCTGCTCCACAGTCAGGTACCGCGCATTCGTCTTCTCCAGCAGACGCACCCGCGGATCGCCACGCAGCTGCATGTCAATCTGCCCGTATCCCGTGTCAACCGCGATCACTTCGGCCGCGCCATTCTGCAGCAGACAGTCCGTGAATCCACCCGTGGACGTCCCGATGTCCATGCAAACTTTTTCAAGCACATCAATGTGCCAGTGCTCGATGGCACGCGACAGCTTCAATCCACCACGACTGACGAACGGCATTTCATCGCCAAGAACGCGGATGACCGCATCGTCGTCGACACTGGTGCCGGACTTCTCGATCTTCTGTTGGTTAACCAGCACGCGGCCTGCGAGCACCAAAGCCTGTGCGCGCTCGCGCGAAGATGCCAGTCCGCGCTGCAACATTAGTTTGTCGAGCCGCAGTTTCATTGCGTCACACGCTCATCGATTCGGCTTGAAAGGGCGCGGCTTTCAGCCCTGCCGCAACTGGCACTTAGTAACCCGGTTTCACGGACGCTGAAGAAGTCGCGTTCGGGCTTGTTTTAAAAAGCACAGTCTTCGTTGTGCCGCATCGGCCTCTGTTCTTTGTCATCCCGACTTTTTCAGCAGCCTCTCCAGCTGCTGGGGAGTTTCGATTTTTTGGCGCGCATAGCGCTGAGGTAACAAGTTCTAGCACGGGTCAATTCTTTTCCCTGCGTGTTCGCTTCGTGCGCAAGCGCACTTGGTTCGGTGCAGAATGTTAAAGTCTTCTTGTTGCGAGCAACTTAGCTTTCCCGATTTGGACGATTTCCACAGTGTTATGCACATTGATGTTGAAAACCGTGACGAAATGTTAGCTTCAGGTTGCAATCTGCACGAAATTTCATCGTCGCTACAACTTTTGCGGCATTGATTGGCGGCTCCCGCGCTTCTCGTCTTACTCGGGGATCCAATCGCATACGATACAATGACGCTCTCGGAGACCAGCCTGCATGGCCGCGCGCAACTCCAATCACCCCCACTCAGAAGGGCGAACGTCTGATCCGGTGATCGAAACATTTCCTGCAAAGTCCTCACTCCCCAGTGACGCGTCGCCCTCGAACCCCGAAGTCTTGCATACCCTGTATTCGGTGATGTTGAAAACTCGCTTACTGGAAGAACAGGTGCTCACATTGCTGCGCGCGGGCAGGATTCCCGGTGTCCCGGTGCCCATTCTTGGAGGTGAGGCAACCGAAGTCGGCGCCTGTATTGGACTCCAGGCGTACGACAGTTTCGCGTCATCGCACCCAAAGTTTTCCACTCACGTGGCCAAGGACACGCCCCTCAGGCACGTCTTCGCGCAGTTGTTTAGTTTCGAGAAGGAGTATCTGGCCACTCATCCTCCCAGCGCGACGCCGGTTCTGCGGGTCGTTCCGCAGACCTTAACCATGGCTGCGCAATTTGATATCGCCGCCGGAATCGCCCTCGCCTATCGTCAGCTTGAAAAGTCCGGCGTGGTGGTCACGCTTGCCGACGACGGCCTCGCCGCGCTCGGATTCTGGCACGAAGCGGCCAGCCTGGCCGCCCGTCACAGGCTGCCGGTCATTTTCATCGTCGAGAACAGCGCTCCGTCGCATACCAATGGAACTGCCGCGGTGCAGTACGACAGCGACCTTCGCGACCGCGCCGAGGCCTACGGATTCCCCGGCATCACGGTTGACGGCAACGACGTTATCGCGGTCTGGCGCGTGACGCAGGAGTCGATTCATCGCGCCCGCAGCGGCGCCGGACCCACTCTGATCGAGTGCCGCACCTGGCGCTGGCAAACCGAGGTTGACCACGACTCTGCCGGCCGTGGTTCCAGGACGAAGCTCATGCACGCCTGGAAGACGCACGATCCGCTGCATCACATGGAACACTACATGAAGAAGCGTTCCCTCTGGCAGCAGACGCGGAAAGACACACTCGTCGAGCAATACCAGGCGGAACTCGCAAAGGCTGTGGCGTTTGCCGAAGAGTCATCCCGCCGACGCTAAACGATCCGCTGACAACCCCGTCCGACTATGACGAACCAGACTGGCGGCCGCGTGGTAGTCGCCCGCTATCCCTTGGGCAACAAAACCAGGATCAGCGTCGCCAGCGGCCCAAGGAATACCGAGATCAGGAACCACAACAACCCGCTCTTCTGCTTGCCCTGCGCCAATCCGGCGTTGATCAGTGCGAGCGTTCCCCAGCCCACGAAATACGACGGTTCAATATGTGTGTAGTAAGTGGTCGGGAACACGGCCAGTAATGCCATCACCGGCGCCTCCTCAAACAGCACGAGCGCAGACTTCTCCGCGCTCTGCCATGATCTTACAGCACAACCTGTTCTTATAGCTTCTCGTAAAATTCGCACGCCGAGCACGAAATGTAGATCCCGCCGGGAACGTCGCGCTCGCGGTCTTTCACCCGCTTCACGATGCGGGTGGGCTTTCCGCACTTGGGGCAATCCGTGCTCTTGGTGGTGTCCATGACCTTCTTGCGGTCAGCGGTTTTTGCGATCTTCGCCATTCTTTTCTCCTATCAATTCATCCGGACAGATTTCATCCGCAACCTAATAACACCTGGCTCGATCAGGGGGCAACGCGTGAAGGCCGGAGCGGGAAGGCGCGGCCAGCGCGAGATGCACATGTCTCAAGCTCACGTCCGCCACGGCGGACGGCTTCGACTGCAGGCGGGCGCCCGGGCGCCACTCTCACATCGCCGGATAGCCCTTCCATTCTACCTGACCCCGTCCCCGAGGGTTGTGTGCCCATATCTGATCGGCCATGTTCGGAGCCGCAAACCCGCTTCTCCGGAAGTGTGGGATTCGAGGTTTCCAAGATAGGAGACAGTCAGCTTTTAAGGTAACCCCCTCCACCATAATTCCTTGTTTTCATGAAGAGCCCGTGAGACGTCCAGGCAAAATCCTCTTAATAAAGGACTTAGGCGGGATTTTCTGGGGGCTGTACGGCGGTGGCGGGAAAACGGGCAAGAAATCGAGAACATGACCCGTCGCAGGTCGAAGCACCTACTGGGGATGCGGGTAGTGTCCGGCCGACGCCTACGGGGACGACAGCTCTCCTTCATCCTTCCACCCGTAGTTTACGAGGAGAAGCGAGAAATACCAAGCGAGTTAGTCACGGTTAAGCGCGATGGATGACCAACGCTGACGGTGGGGGGCGAGGAAGTTGAACGGCGGTAGATAGAACCCAGGTTTCCGCCCAACACCGGGGCGCGAACCCTTCGACCAGCTCAGGGCAGGCTCTGGGCACCCGGAGCACGCCGGCCTGTGAAGTCGTTCTCTTGAAATGAACACCGGTAAGCCAGTGAGTCATTTCTAAACAGATCCCAGCCGGCGAAGAGAGCGGAGACCGGTACAGGCCAACTCAAAGTGTTGTTCGGAATTAACAACTTAGCTGTACAGGACAAATCCACTCCCATTCCAGATGCAGTCCATTGTGCGGGAAACCGAACCGCGGCAGGGTGCGATCTGTCAGCCGGATTCACCGGCCATCAGAAAAGGAGAAACTCCAATGAAAACCGCACGCACCCTGATCGCGATTTGCCTGCTACTCACCGCCGCCACCGGGTTCGCCCAGACCGAGAGCCAACGGCTCATGAAGGTCAACGTCCCGTTCGCGTTCGGCGTTGATGGCCATTCCCTGCCAGCCGGGGAATACCTGGTCCTCACGGTGACGCCGGAACGCTCAATCCGCATCGCCAGTGTCGACGGCAAGCACTCGGCGATCGTCAACACACTGCCGAACTACGCCAAGGAACCTTCGACCAATAGCCGTCTGGTATTCCACAAGTATGGCGACGAGTACTTCTTGTACCAGATCTGGACCGTCGGCCAGAACGTGGCCCGTAATCCGTTGTCCAGCAAGGAGGCGATGGAGATCGCCAGCAGCGGCGGAAGGCCCCAGACGATCTTGGTTGTCGCGCTGGCTGATCGCCGATAGCTGGCGAAACCCGGGGTAGTTCCAAGGTGGAAATCGCGCCATAAGTAGGGAGCTACAGGTAAGTCAAACCGCAACCCAGATCTTAAGGAGGTCTTTATGAAACACAACTCAATTTCGAAAGTATTGCGGGCGCGACGCCCATGCTGATCGTTTGCATCGTACTGGCTCTAGGTGCCGCTGCCGAGGATCAGGACCCAATCGAAGGGTCTTGGCTCTTGGTTGTCACTCCTCCGCCCGGAGCGGGAGCACCATTTTCCGCGATAGGCTCTTTCGCTGCGGGTGGCGTCTTCGTCGCAACCGGTGAGAATGACCGGGCGGTGGCTCCTGTGTCGGAAGTCCACGGTAACTGGCAGCGAATTGGACGAAACCGCTACGGTTCGACCCAGTATCTCTTGGCTTTTGATTCGACCGGCCATCCTGTTGGAATGCTCCGAAACCAATGAATCGGCCAGCTGACAGGCAACAATGAACTGGGTGGCCCCGGTATTGTGAGTGTCTGCGACATTCACGGCGAAAATTGCGTGGTTCAGCCAGGCCTTGGTTCGATAACCGGCAAGAGGATGATCGCTACGGATGCTCTCCCAGTTCAGTAAAGAAGGAAAGAAAACCGCTACAGCCCCACTCAACGAAGGAGGCTGAGTGGGGCGCCGGACGATCCAATCTGAAGCTATGACACATGCCATCGAGGCATCGCGATTTTGGCCCCCTTGCAGCTCACCAGCGGCGAAGTCAATGGATCGCACCTGGAAGCATGCCGAGCGATTAACGTCGCCCACTAAGTCAGAGCAAGTTCCCGAGTTCGGCGTGTCTTCAGCTGTCGCTTGATTCGCCGATTTACTGAATCCTCGGGCGCGTCCACCGTCGCGCCCGTTTCTTGTCATGCTCGGATGCGGATTAGAAGTTCTCCACCATCCAGACGTTGTTCGCTCCGGTGACTTCTGTCAAGGCGGCGTAGCGCCCGTCAGGCGACTCAATGACCCACCGATACTGTGTGGCTCTGTCGCCCTCGAGCAGCACTCGATGGTTACCGTTAGGCTGCACGCCCAATATCACGGGCACTCCCTCTGCGGTCCGGCTTTCTACGAGTACGCTTTTGCCATCGGGAGCCCAATCGATGTTCATGAGAGGCCATTGGTTCACCTCTACCTCGTGAGTGGTCTTGTCGCTCACGGCCATAAAGGTGACTCTGTGTCCGAGAGGCTGAAGAATCAGCGCGAGCTGCGATCCGTCCCGCGAGAGGTTCCAGTTAAGACCTCCCTTCACCGGTAAGGTGGCGAACTCTTGAGTTTTTCCGTCTGCCGGATCGAAGGTGAAAAAGTGCGCTGTGGAACCTTCCACAGAATCGAAGAGGCAGAGTTTCGACGGAGTCCCTGCGCATTGGATGTTGTGGATGTAGGGCCATTGCAGGACCACCCGCGGGGTGCCGCCCTCTAGTGGAACGCTCAATATGTGTTGTGGGAGCGCAGGATCCACTACGTGGAATCCGTCCACAAACAAGATCTGTGTGCTGTCTGGATTCAGGCGCGCCAGAAACAAGCCGCGACCTTCCACCACCAGCTCTGGCACAGCCTGATCGATGGCCTGCCGATAGAGCTTGGTGGTGCCGCTGCGATTTGAGCTGAAAAAGACTGTACGGCTGTCAGGCGTCCACGCATAGACCTGATTCGTGCTGTCATCTAGACTGAGTCGGCGTGGCGTCTTAAAGCGGCCGGTCTCCCCATCAATCTCCGCCAAAAAGACCTGGGGAAAGTTGTTCGCTCTCCAGAGGATCAACCGCCTCCCATCTGCGCTAACACTCAGCCCGCCGATTCGTCCCGCACCCTTGGTGAGTTGCACTGGCTTGCCCTCGAGCTCTCCGGATTTCTGGCTCACTCGAACCCACCAGATTCCGGAGTCTTCGCGTTCGCTGGCTGGGTTGTCCCGATAGGCATAAAACACGCGGCCGTCACCAGCCCAGCAGAGGACGGGCAAGAGCTGCGTCGAGATCCTCAACACCTTGGGCCTCCCACCATCCACGCCTACCGTTTCGAGGGAGTGAAGGGTTGATCTGGCTCCTTCTTTAAGCCGCAGGTAAGCCAACTGCCTTCCGTCAGGCGACCAGGCAACACCGGAAAGATGGACACCTGTAAGCGGCTGGCTGGCCGTCCCGTAGCCTAGCGGGATCGACGCCTCCGGCGCAGTTGCGTCGGC
>Ga0306925_10002291_pt1 | contig 16376 bp, 15 predicted proteins | sample flu12Cox44000176_FD_203755 | JGI IMG/M metagenome (GOLD analysis project Ga0306925, IMG submission 203755) | Lab enrichment of tropical soil microbial communities from Luquillo Experimental Forest, Puerto Rico - flux8day.12C.oxic.44.000.176 (v2)... | ecosystem: Environmental > Terrestrial >... | reverse complement strand
GGTGGCCTGGGCGATGTTGAAGCATGGCACCACCTATGAACCGAATGGTCTGGCGGGATAGCGCAAGCGCGCCAGACTGAGGAGGAGAGTCACCACGGTTGCGAGCACTCTGAGTCGATGGCGAACAGGTCGAACCGGCGTTAGCAAAACCCGCGAGTGTCCGCGGGCATCGAGCCCGACAAAGCAATGGGGAGCTGGCGCGCGAATAGCCCATCGTGGCCCGACCTCGGTTGATCGAGGTCAATTTGAGGCCGGATATACGTGAGCAGTCGTTACCTCGTCGCACAAGACCGGAGTGCTGGCAATTGGGGAGGGGTCCATATACGGACATTCGCGCCGGAATGCCGAACGCACTACGGCTCTTCGAATCAATCGCTTGGCGGAGTATTCAACTCCGCCGGGAGGCGCCAATCCCAGGAGTGGATGAGCCGGTTACGTGAAATCAATATGGGGCGCGGAATGCCGCGCTCACAGGCTGTAGGGTCTCGTGCCGAGCCTGTCGCGACATCAACCAGCGCAGCACGCGTCGGCCCTGGGATAAATTAGCCCACGAGCCGCCTGAGAGAAGCGGCTGAACGCCCGCTAGCGTCGTGCGCAGCTGCACGGTTTGGGCGCTCGGCACGATGCGCGTCGCCGCATACTGCAACATCTCCCGGGGCGACCGTGCCCATTCGATTCCCGGAAACGCGCTGATCCACAAGTAGGAAAGCGAAGCGGACGACAACGTCTTGTCTCTATAGACGCACTTCAACAGCCAGTGGCAGTGGCTCGCGGCGCGCGCGAGTACTCGGTCCGGGACGCCGCGGCAGTAGCGAGTCGCCAGCAGGAGCGGTGGAAACACCCACCACAGACTTGCATCGGCCGTGCGCTCGCCCTCGTGGAATACTTGGTCCCACTCCGCATCGGTCATGCTGCGCGCGAGGCGCCCGATGTCGTGGAGCTGCAGCAATCGCAGCGCCCGACATGTCAAGGCACCTGCGGCGTGCAGAAGCAGGTGGATCAGCAACGCGGCTTTCGAGGCGTAGGTGTTCAGTCCAGGATGCAGCTGCACCGGAAGCACGATCTCGGAGATATCCACCGCGCGTAGCGGCAGCTGCTCGGCGATGCGGTAATGTAGATCGATCTGGATGCTGTTGTCGGAGTGTTCGCCCAACGCCGCTGGCGCTGCTGCGGCGGCTTCCTGGAACGTCGAGCTCCTGTGATCCTGCATGATCCCTCGAAATCCCAGCTCCATGAGTAGCCGCGCGGCGCGTTGTGATTCGGCGTCCCGCACCAGCAGATCGACGTCTGCCATCGGCCGTTCGCCCGCTGCGTAGACGCCGCTGGCGTGCAGCGCGGCCCCCTTGAGTGCAACCAGGGCGATTCCCTCGCTGCGGGCAACGCCGTCAATGAGCTGCAGTAGCTGTTGGATGCGGCAGAAGCGCTTCGCTGTATGGGCCTTCTGCTGCGCGAGAAACTGCGTCCAATCGGCGGGCCCGCGCCACTGCAAGGCACCGGCAAGTAGCGGCGACACCCCGTGAATCGAAGCCACCGCCCGCGCGACGGACCACTCGGTCGGCGACCACTCGGGAGCAATAGCAGTCGGGCGTTCGAGCTCGTTCGCCAACACTTCGGTGGTCTTGACCAAGGCAAGCTGCAGCGCCTTGAGTGAGGGCTCGCCGGAGCGCGCTGAAGCCGAGCCGCCGGTAGCGGTACTGCCTGCAGGCTCATGCGCGCGATCACCCATGCGTAACATGACCCGCGGCATCATCCGTGGCGTCGAGCCTTAAGCTCGTTGCCACCGGGCCTTCATCGCGGCCAAGTCCTTCGGAAACCCACCGCGCAAGCTCACCGCGGGATCGGGCGTAGTAGAAGTCCGCTGCTCCCTCCAGATAGGCACCGAGCAACGCACGAGAATCCTGCGGAGTAACCGCATCGCGCCATAGCCTCGACGGCGACACGTTCCTCGCATTGTCCCCGCGCACCCCAGAATGGATAAATCGGAAGCGCCGTCGGGCCACAGCCAGGGCCCTGGTACTGAAACTAGCTACGTTTCCAAAGGGGTAAGCGAAGTGCTCAATCGACACACCGAGTCGCCCTCCCAAAGTGTCGGCACTGGCGACGATTTCGCGTTCGAGTTCAGCTTCAGTTTGAATCTCGGACAACCGCGCATGAGTGGCTGTATGACTACCGACACAGTGGCCTTGCTCCAGCAGTGCCTCCAAATCCGACCACCCCATGTAGGGGAGATGACCAGAATGTCTTTGAGCCTGGGACCTCGTTACAGAGCGTCCAGCGATAAACGGAAGTGCATCGTCGCCAAGTTTGTCGGACACCAAATCCGGCGCAACAAAAAACACCGCGCGAATCCCCATTGGCTTCAGAACCTCCTCAGCTATCCGTCGTTGCGATGCAACTCCATCGTCGAACGTCAAGAGTAGGTTTCGGCCAAAAACTGGCTCACCGCCGGAACTCAGCGCGGCAAACTGGTCCGGTGAGACAAACCTCCAGGACCGCTTTAACCACAGCAATTGCGAGACAAATAGCGGCTGCTCCTGTGGGGAAATATCATGATAGATAAGCACTCGCAGAGAATTGCTGGAAGTCAACCCCAGCAATCTCCCCATAGTCTTGACGGCCTTCAGAGGACCATAGAGGCCTTCGATGAAATGATGGTGAAGTGCCATAGAACCCTGCGCGCCTCAGTCCCTGCAAATGCGCCCGACAGCCACCCACAATAACCTTCCAATATGTACCCCGAACGCCCCGCAGGGTTCAATTGGCGCTTGAGCGGAATGCTAGAGCCATCGGCGGCGCAAGGGTCATTGGAATGGGGCGGAGGACTGGATGCTCGGGTTCGTCAGCGCAGCGGGCTACTCCAGCATGGCTGGCAACCTCCTGCACACCGACACCGATGCCATAAACGCGTGGGTCGACAACTACTGCCGGGATCACCCGCTCGACCGCTTGGTCGTCGCCGCCGAGAGCCTCGTTGCCACGCTTCGGGAGCCCAGGTAGACGCCATCCAGGGCGACTGACCAACGATTCATTTGTTCCCTGCTCGGGTGTAAGTCCTTGAAGGGTAGGGCGGCTCGGCAGGGTGTCTACCCATCTTCTTCCCTGCAGACGGTCTATGAGTTCGGCTCTGAATCGGGTTGCGTTGGGGCGATAGGCTGAATCGCCCGTGCGAAGAGAATGCCAGCCAACACGTAGGCATTCGTCAGGTAGCGCGGCTCGGGTACAGGATAGAGTACGAATCGCGCTAATATGTAAACGGCGAGAGCTGCCGAGAGTATGAGCGCTCGTTGATTGAACCCGTCTGCCCCGCGTGCTGCGCGAACCCGTCGCTCGCGGCAACATGCAATGGCCAGCAAGCTCACGGCGGGCAACATCAGAACGTACTCGAAGCTCTCACCCAGAGTCTGCAAGATCTGATGAATGACCATCAGAACGTAGCCGTGTAAGTCCGGCACGAGGTTTGGCACAACGTCGCGGGACCGCTCGACAAGGAAGCTCAGACTCTCGAGGTCTGCGTAGCTGCCCGAGAGCTTCTGAACCACCAGATAAGTTGCAAGCGCCGCCACGAATGCGAGTGTCGAGATCAGTCGGTGGCGCGGCTCAAGCAGCCATTCCACCAACATCAGAAAAGTCACCAGTAACAGGGCATCTGAGCGCGTCGTTACCATGAGCACGGCAAGCAGCAGCAAGCAGGCCGCCCGCACGCCTTTCCACGGTCCTGCTGCTGAAGTCAGTACGAAAATCAGGGTAATCAGCGTCTCGAGCGCGTCTGGCGTGGAAAGGCCCGCGAGGTTCAGACCCGCTGCCGCGATCCAGATCACTGGGATCGCCAGCCGCCAACTTCCCACCAGTCCGGCAATGCCGGCTATAACGTACGACAGCAGCACCGCCAGCGAGGCGGAAACGGCGGAGATGATATAGGTTGCGGCGACATCACTGTGGACCAACGACCCGACCACGGAGCACAGGGCGATGTAGAAGGGACGGATTGAGTAACGCCGCAGATTGGCCTGAAAAAAACCGTCGTCCCGATACATCCGCTCCCTGTATGAGCCCGACACATACTCTTGAAAGCGGCTGGTTCCGACCTTCGAAGCGAGTTCCCGATAGGCTTCAACCTTACCCCCGTCTCCGCGCATCTCCTTAGCGAGCGTCACGTAGGTAATTACGTCGTAATTCAACTGCGGATGGAGTATCCCGCGTACCAGAAAGAGCGCTGCAAGGAGAGCTGTTGCTATCGGCGCCAACGCTGACCGGAGAGCAGTATCCAGGGGGTATCAGCTGTGCGGCAGCCAGTGACTCCAACCAAGTCAAAGAGTAGCAGTTTCGGCCTCTCAAGACTTTGTTATGAAGTCCGGCGACTCACCTTGATCTCTCTTCACCCGGAGGTTCACGCGCAGCTGCAGACGCTCACGCAGCTGCAGGCGCTGTCAATTCGAGATCAACGCGGGACTTGCGGTAAATGGTCCGCGGGCCCGGCAATCCAATCATCAAGTTACGGGTCAGAACCGGACCTGCCGGCCGGTTGGTGCGCTGGTGGTGCCACGACAACGCCCCTTCCTGAACCGATCGCAGCGTCGCCGACACTCAAGCAGTAATACCGCCACCGTTCCTACCGGCCGGGAGACCAGGGGTATAAGCTGAGAGCTGACTCGCGCGCGCCTGACCATGACCCGAGATCCTGGCACAGCCTGCGCCGAGGGTTCGCCCACGATGATTAGGTAGTGGCCTACATGGGAACAGCACACTCGGCGCAAGCCGCGAGTCGTACCTCGTCCCTGATCCGAATGGTGGTTGACCGGGCAAATCGACGAGATTACGTTGGTCCGCGCCAGGGGCCGGAGCTCATCCAGCGATGAATGCGGAGATACAGGCGCCGGAGGTGCTGCTGAAATTCCGCCGCTATGGCGCTACCCGTCGCGCCATCGGCAAGATCATTCACTGGCACTACCGACTATTTGAAGAGAGAAGGCACGACAACTCTGTCGTGCTTGAACGCGCCGGCGATTTTCCCCTCGTTGTCCTCCCCGGGGTGCTCAACCCCAGGCTTGCGCGCAGCGGTGAATTTTTCGCGTCGCAATTGAACGCCGGGCTGATAACGCCAGGCACTGAGGTGCTCGACATGGGCACCGGCTCCGGCGTTTGCGCGATCGCCGCCGCACGCCTTGCGCGCCGAGTGGTCGCCATCGATATCAATCATGCCGCGGTGCGCTGTGCGCGCATCAACGCGCTGATCAACTCACTCGAGGACACGATCGAAGTGGAGCAGGGCGACCTGTTCGGTCCGGTAACAGGGCGCCGTTTCGATGTCGTTCTGTTCAATCCGCCCTTTCTACACGGCGTCCCGCGCAATGATGCGGATCGAGCCTGGCGATCGACGGACGTCGCGGAGCGCTTCGCCGCAGGCCTGGCGGAGCATCTCACGCCGGCGGGCTGTGCGCTGATCGTGCTCTCCACGTACGGGAACGCCGATCGGTTCTTAGAGCAGTTGCGCCGCTGGAGATTCGATCTCACGATCGTTTCGATGCGCGCTTTCGTCAATGAGCGGCTGTTTCTTGTGAAGCTGACGCCGCCCGATGTTCGGGGTCGGCAGAATGACTGACTCAGTAAACCGCGCGGACGCAACGCGCCCGCGGTGCGTACTCCTTATCAACCCGACCATCACGGCGCGGCGCAATGCGCGCTTTCCCTTGGCCATGTTGAGTCTGTCACGGGCGCTCGAGGGCCGGTACATTACAGACTTGCTCGACGGCAACGTCGATCGCGACTTCGTGGCGAGCGCGTTACGCGCCATCAGCGCGAGCCGCGTCGACGCGGTGGGCGTGACCATCATGGGAGGACCCCAGTTGCGATCGGCGATCGCCGTTTCGAGGGCGATCCGTGCGGCGGCTCCTGGGATCCCGATCATCTGGGGTGGTGCCTTTCCGACCAATTGTCCCGACGCCGCGTTGAACACGCCCTACGTCGACTACGCGGTCCGCGGACAGGGTGAGGACACGCTCGTTCAGCTTCTGGATACGCTCTTCGGGCTGAGAGGGGAGACTCTTGCCTCCATTGCGGGGCTCAGTTGGCGCTCACAGGGAAAGATAATCCACAATAAAGGCCGGATGTTCTCGGCCGCGAGCCTATCGCGGCGGCTGCCTTACGAGCGTTTGGAAGATCCGACGCAATACCTCTCGAGCACCTATCTTGGCCGGCGCACGGTGGGCTACCAGGCCGCACTCGGTTGCCGGTTTCGCTGCACGTTCTGTGGGGTCGCAGCGATGTTCCGCGGCAAGATGGCGCTGCCGTCGGCCACACGGCTCGAGGAGGACTTCGAATTTCTCACCACGCGTTTCGGGGTCGATGGCGTTCAGTTCTACGATCACAACTTCTTCGACCGCGAAGTGGACATGGATCCGCTGCTCGAGGTGCTGGCCAAGTACGAGCTGCCGTGGTGGTGCTTTGCGCGCTCCGATGCACTAGCGAATCTGTCCGAGCGTTCGTGGGAGCTGCTCAGGAAGAGCCGCCTGCGCATGGCGTACATCGGTGCCGAGTCCCCGAGCGACTGGTTACTGCACGATGTCCGCAAGGGCACGCGGCCCGATCAGACATTGGCGGCGATCGAGGCCTGTCGGGGACACGGCGTCACTCCGGAGCTGTCATTCATGCTGGCGCCACCGCAGGATCCCGAAGGTGAGACGGAAAAGACGCTCGAATTCATCCACCTGATCAAGCGTCGCTATCCAGAAACGGAGGTCATGATCTATATCTATACGCCGTTGCCGCCCAATCCCGACAGTCCGAAGGCCACGGTGGTGCGTGCCGCGAGTGAGCTGCGTCATGCCGATGGTACCCCGGTCGTATTTCCTGGCACCGCGGACGGGTGGGCCCAGCCGGAATGGCATGCTTACTGGTGTCATTCCGGGGCACCGTGGCTTTCCGCGCGACTGCACCAGCGAATCCGCGACTTCACCACAGTGTTGGGATGCCGCTTTCCGACCATTATGGATATTCGTGCACCGGCTGTCGGGAAGACCGCTTTGCGCGCGCTGGCGTCCTGGCGCTATGCGTATCGAAAATACAATCACCCTTGGGAGCTGGACCTCTGCAAGCGGGTGATTGGACTGCGCGATCCGAGAGTGTTGAGTCTCTGAGCCGCTCTGTAGGCGCGGAGCGGGGCGGTAATGATAAGCCCGGAAGTCACCATAGTCCTGCCGGTCTTCAACCGGCTGAGCTTCCTGCGGCCGGCAGTGGCATCGGTTTTTGCACAGACCTTTCCCCACTGGGAGCTCATCGTTGCCGACGATGGCTCCAGCGGCGAAACCGCTGCCTATCTGGCCGCACTCGCCGACCCGCCGCGCGTGCGCGTGCTGCAGCTACGCCATACGGGCAATCCCGGTGCGGTACGCAACGCCGCGCTGCCCGCGGCGCGCGGTGAATACATCGCGTTCCTGGACTCAGACGATCTGTGGCTGCCGCAGAAGCTTGCCCTCCAGATTGCGTCGCTGCGCGCTCACCCGCGCCGGAGCTGGAGTCACACGACATTCGCTGCTATCGACGACAGCGGTAAGCTGATGACGGGGGTGCAGGCGCGCGCCTGGCCTGCCGCCGAGGGGTGGGTTCTCGAAAAGCTAATCACCACGGAGCTCGTAATTGCGCCTGCGAGCGTTGTCGTGACGCGCCGTGTGCTCGAGGAGCTTGGCGGGTTCGACACCCGGCAACGGGCGTGCGAGGACTACGACCTATGGCTGCGCCTTGCGCGGTTGAGTGAGATTGATGGTGTGGCGCAGACCCTGACGCTGAAGCGTTGCCACCAGCAGCCCTTTTATACCTCCGCCATGGTATTCGAAGACCGCGCGCGTGCCTTGGAGAAGCTGCTCGCCGTCAAGACGGACCGGTCGGTCCGCGCCGTGCTGCGGCGGGAGCGGGCCAAGGCGGCCGCCGGTCTCGCCTGTGTTCAGGCGGTCTGCGGGGGCCGCTGGGCGGCATTGCGAACGCTGGCGAGAAGCTCACGCTACTCCTGGGGCTATCGGGAGTGGTGGTTGGGGGGTGTCAGAGCAGCGGTTCATGCGCTAACACCGGCCGGTGTGCTTCGCGTGGTGCGGGCGGTAGTACGCCGTAGCCCGCCCGTACGTTCAGCGTCCGCGACCCGCTCCCGCGGATGACCGGGGCCTGAGCGCACAGTGTCAGTACTCCAGTCAGTTTGGCGCCTTCTCGATCAGCAGCAGCGTCGCGGGCTGCTCGGGCTGCAGCTGCTTTCGATCATCATGGGCCTGTCGACGGTCGGTGGTGTCGCCGCCGTGCTCCCATTCTTCACGGCCCTCACCGACCCGGGCGCACTCAGGCACAGCGCAGTCTTGGGCGGAATTCTGCAGCATCTGCAGTTCGAGGGCGATGGCACTCTGGTAATTCTGCTCGGCGTGGCGTTCTCGGTCATTGTTCTCATCGCCAACACCGTCAATCTCTTCGGTTTCCTGGTAATCAATCGGTTTGCTTTGCGTGTCGGCGACACGCTCTACATCCGTCTGTTTCGCGAATACCTGCGTCGCGACTACGAATTTCACGCACGCAACAACAGCTCGCTACTGGCCACTAGGGTCTTGCATGAGACCGCACGGGTGACATCCGGGATCCTGCAGCAAGGGCTCCTCCTCGTGACCAATGTGGTGACGATCGTTTGCGTCGCGGCCTCGATGCTGCTCGTCAACCCCGTGGCAGCTGCTGCCGCCGTGCTGGGACTCGGCGCAAGCTACGCAGCGATCTATACGGTTGCCCGCGGGCAATTGCTACGCAACGGGCAAATCATAAGCCGCTCCGACGCAGCGCGTACCCAGACCGTCAACGAGAGTTTCGGGGCGATCAGGGAAATCATTCTGCTGCAGGCGCGCGATGCCTTCGTCACACGGTTTACGGAACAATGCAGGGCGATCTCCCGGGCGATCGGCAGCACGACGGCTATTTCCTCCAGTCCCAGATACGTCCTTGAGTCCATTACGGTCTGCTGTTTGGTCGGGGTGGCACTTTATCTGCACAGTCGCACCAACAGCGATGGTCCGTGGATAGCACAGCTGAGTTTTGTGGGTTTCGCGGCTTACCGGCTGCTGCCGGCGTTGCAACAGTCATTTTCCGCAATCGTCAAGATTCGCGCTGAGCGCGCGGCGTTGTCCGGAATCGAGGCGGATCTGGCCGGCGCCCCGAGTACGCCGGGCGAAGCGCGCGCGCCGGCGCCGGATCATGGGTGGCGTGCCAGACCCCGAAGCGAGATTCGGTTGTGCGAGGTGTCGTTCCGTTATGCGCCCGACCGGCCCGAGGCGGTGACCGAGGTGTCACTCGTCCTGCCCGCGGGCGCGATGGTCGGCTTCATAGGTCCCAACGGCTCGGGTAAGAGCACGATCCTAGATCTGCTCAGCGGGCTGCTTACTCCGCAGGCGGGGCACATCGAGGTTGATGGAGTACGGCTGGCGCGGGAAAACCGTGCTGCGTGGCAATCGACGATTGCCTACGTTCCTCAGCAGGTGTTCTTGTTTGACGCCACGCTGGCCGAGAACATTGCCTTCGGAATCCCGGTCGGGCAAATCGACCATGAGCGGATGGAGGCCGCGGTGCGGCTGGCGCGCCTCACCGACTGCGTGGCGGGTTTCGCGCAGGGCTACGAGGGGCGGCTGGGCGACCGGGGATGCCGATTGAGCGGGGGACAGCGTCAGCGCCTGGCGATTGCGCGCGCACTGTATCGCGGGGCGTCGCTGCTGATCATGGATGAGGCGACGAGCTCGCTGGACACCACTGCCGAGAGTGAGATCGTGGAAACGCTGCATGGCTTGCAGCCCCGCCGGACGATCCTCATGGCCGCGCATCGTGCGGGCGCGTTGCGGCGTTGCGATCTGGTCTTCGAGATGCGTAACGGCAAGATTGTTGGAAGTGGAACGGCGAGCCAGATCGCGGCGCTGAAGAGGCGGTCCAGTTGACGCAACCGCCGCTGGTATCCATTGTCTTGGCGACGTTCAACCGCCTGCACTACCTGCGTCCGTCGCTGGACTCGGTGTTCGCGCAAACATTTCAGGATTGGGAGTTGATCATTGCCGATGATGGGTCGGACCTCGAGACAACGTCGTACCTCGCGACCTTCGCTGATCTGCCAAGGGTCAAAGTGCTCCGGCTAACGCACACTGGCAAGCCTGCCGTGGTGCGCAATGCCGCGTTGCGGCAGGCGCTTGGCGAATACGTCGCGTTCATGGACTCCGACGATCTCTGGCTGCCCAAGAAACTGGAGATCCAGCTTGCATCGCTGCGTCGCCGCAGCGGCTGCCGATGGGGTCAAACGACGTTTGTGCTGGTGGATCCCTGCGGTGCTTCGATCAAGGAGATGCCGGCGGCAGACGGCTGGATCCTGGAAAAGCTCCTCAAGACCGAAACGGCCATCGCTCTGCCGAGCGTAGTGGCGGAGCGTACGCTCATTGAGGAGGTTGGCGGATTCGACGAAGAGTTGGTCACGGGCGAAGATTACGACCTGTGGCTGCGACTGGCCGCACGGAGTGAGGTCGATGCTGTCGATCAACCACTCACGCTGGTGCGTCGTCATCAAGAGCACTACGCGAACGAAGCTACGGCAATTCGCAATGTCATCCGGGTACTCGACAAGGTATTGTCCTCCGACAACATCGGCGAGCTCGATCCCATCGTGCGAAAACAACGCGCTACGTTTGCTGTCCTGCTTGCCAGAAGCTATGTGAGTACCGGACACCGCGTCAGCGCCCTGGGCACAGTCCTGTCGACCGCACCACGTTCATGGCGCTACCAGGAATGGTGGTCGGGTGCACTGCGAGCCATAGCCTCTGCCCTGGCGCCTGAAACCATGAGAAGGGCCGCGCGCAGGTACCGAAGTCGCCGAACCACCAGCTGACGATTCGACTGCGACGCGCCTGTTGAACTGAACAATTCAGGGTAACCGAGCGGCACGCAAGCCGCCGAAGACATCTTGCTCAAGTATCATCAATTCCGTGCCAGCTTGGGCATGGGAGATCTCCATCCCGGCGGGGCCTCGGCTACGTTGAGGATTCTGCGGTGGCTCACCGAATTGGACGTCCGCCGTGTTCTGGAAGTAGGCGCCGGGATCGGTAACACGGCCGCGCGCATGGCCGCGCTTGGGTGGATGTGACGGCAATCGAGCCGGATCCGGTACTGTTTGACAGGCTCAATAGCCGCCTCGGTGTGGCGGCGCGATGTGAGCAGTTCCTAGACCATCGCCCGGCGGCGCCGTATGACGCAGTGGTTGCAGAGAGTGTGTTCTTCCAGATGAATCTGGCCGACGTCTTTGCGCACACCAGGGCTATCCTCCGCCCTGGAGGATATCTGGCGTTCGTTGAAGCCGTCTGGACCGAGAGCGTCGACGCCGCGACCAGCAGACAGCTGCACGAAACGACCGAGCAGTTGTTTGGAATTGCGGTCGGCTCGCGTGAGCCGATGACGTGGCGGGACTGGTCGCGGCAATTGACACGGTCCGGCTTCGAGACCGTGCATGCCGAGTTGTTGCCTCGCGGCTCCGCGGGCCATCCACCGACCGCTAACTGGCCCGCATCCATCGCGGCGATGATGCGCGATCCGCGGCTCGCCCTGTGGTCAGTTCGTTACCGGGCGAGAAAGCGCATCGCCAGAATGCCCCCCGGGATGCAGGAAAGCCGGATATTTCTGGGCAGGAGTATGGGAGAGAGTGTGGGTCGAGCGATGTGAGAGTGAGGCGGAACGCCCCGCCATCAGGCGACGCTTCCGCGTGTGATGTCAGCACTGCCGAAACCTCGGAGGGCTCCGCCTGCATGTGGGCGAAAGTTGTGCGCCTGTTCACGGAGCGAGGCTATGCGAGCCGCGCAGTCGTGGTCAGACTGCCGGTTGCGCTGCGCGGCTGGCTCAGGATTGACACTCCAATGCTCACGGAGGACCGGAGAGTCCTCGAGCAGATCATCTTCGCACACTATGGCAGCGATCCGCGCATCAAGACCGTACTGTTCGTGGGCTGCGATTGGTTTACGGCGCACTATCAGCGCCGCTATTTCACTGCGCACGACTACTGGACTATCGATCCGGATTCAACGCGTCGCAGATTCGGCGCAAAGCAGCACATTGTTGCCCGCTTGGAGGAGATTGAGCAGTACTTCCCCAGCGGCTTTTTTGATCTGATCATCTGCAACGGGGTGTATGGCTGGGGTCTTGACCGCGCCGAAGACTGTGAGGCGGCAATGTCGCAGAGCTATCGTTGCCTCGCGGAGGCCGGGCACCTGCTGCTGGGCTGGAACGACATGCCGCAGCGTGATCCGGCGCCACTTTCGAGCGTAGTCAGCCTCTCCCGGTTTTCCCCGTACCCGTTCCCCGCATTCGGCTCGTGGCAGTATCTGACCGACACACCCCATCGGCACACGTACAATTTTTATCAAAAGAAAGAGCGGCGCGAGCCGACTGCCTCACATAGCCGGCGATAGTCGGCAAGCTCCAGGGCGTGGAACGCTTCAGCGAACCGCCCGCAGTGATCTCGCAATCCTATGGCGCGAAAGGCGTTCAGGCCGAAGCCGTAATGGCGATAGTCCACCAGCGCGATTTGGCTCTGATAACTGTTCAGGGCCTGCTCCTTCAAGTGGAGGGTCTCGTCGATCCTCACCAGACGATTCGGAAAGAGCGGAGTGCCGACCTCGTACCCTCTGCATTCAAAGTGCAACGCGCTGCCGTTGGTGGCCCGCAGCAGTACGCCGGTCGCTGCGCGGTGATCTGGATGCTGCTCCAGAAAGAAAGGCAGGTAGACAATTTCCGGGCGTTCGCGTTCGAGAATCTCCTTCAACCCCCGTGCCACGTGGGGGTCGGAGCGCAGGCGGGAGTCCTCTGCATCGAGGAACCTGACGTCGCGCACCCCGAGAATCTGCGCTGCACGTCGTGCTTCCGCCTTTCGGACACCAACGATCTCTTCTTGAGACACGTTCGGTCGACCGCCAAGACGACCGTCCGTCAGAAAGATCACCACGACATCCGAGCCGGCCATCGCATGCCTGGCAATGGTGCCGCCGCATCCCAGCACCTCGTCATCCATGTGCGGTGCGAGCACGGCAACTCGGGCCTTTTCGGGCTCACACTGCGAGAGCGGCAGGTCGTAAATCGAGGAGGTCTTGATGAATGCACGCAATGTTTGCCTCATTCGCTGACCGGCTGCACTTCGCAGCAGGCTATGTAGCAGCGATGCGCTCATTGGCTCTCCAGGACTTGGCGGCGGTTGATCAAGTCTGCCAGCAGTCGTGCCGCCACGTTCATATCGGCGGTACACCCGGCCGCGAGGTTACAGACCGGTCCATTCCGGGACCCAGGTCTGATTTGAAGGTAGCGAAAACAGTGCTGACACGCACGCTCGCCCACGTCCGTATCACGATCGGGGCCATCAAAATCGTTGTCCGCCAGGATCACAACCACAGCGCTGCGTTCCCCTGACGTCGCCACACGTCGCGTTTGGACCTCCACGTCCACCATCCGCTATCATCTCCACAGCAGATCCGTGTCGGTGCCCTGCGCCGGGAAATTGACTTTGGTGGTCTCGAGCTGCTTGCTGGCAGAGCGTCCTTGCTCCGCGGCCTGACGGCCGCCTCACCCCGTAAAGCCCGCACCGAAAGATTGAATATCGACTGCAGACCATGGACAGAGAAGCACGCGCCGCGGCGCGTGCTGGCCATTCGGCTGCAGGCGCTCGGTGACGTTGTAATCACTCTTCCTTACCTGCAGAGCCTGCGAAATCGTTTACCGTCCGATGCGCGTTTGGATCTGCTGACCAGGGAGGAGGTGGAGGATATTCCCAAGAATCTGGAGCTCTTCAACCACGTCTACAGTATAGGTGGAGCGCGAAATCCGCAGCGCCAGTTGCTGAGTACCTGTCTGTTACTGCCGAAATTGCTCATGCAGCGATACGACGTCATCATCGATCTGCAGAATAGTATGCTCAGCAGAATCGTGCGCGGGACCCTCCGCCCCACCGCGTGGTCTGCGTTTGACCGGTTCTCGCCCCGGTCTGCGGGGGAAAGAAGCCGCCTGACCATCGAGGCCATCGGCCTGGGCGATATTCGACTGGATAGCTGCTTGCGGCTTCGCCGATCATTCCCGGCGACGGTCCTGAAGGATCAGGGGCTCAAAGACACTGATCAACTGGTCGTGCTGAATCCGGCTGGGGCGTTCGCCACGCGTAACTGGGAGATGCACAAATATGTCCTGTTCGCCAGACAGTGGCTGCAGCGGTGGCCGCACACCAGGTTCCTGGTGTTGGGCACGTCTTTCATCGCAGAGAAGGCGGCTTTTCTGGAGGGAGAACTGGGAGAACATCTCATCAACCTGGTGGGCAAGACCACGCCCTCAGAGGTATTCGCGCTGCTACAACGAGTGACGCTGGTGTTATCGGAGGATTCGGGTTTGATGCACATGGCATGGGTCTCAGGGACGCCTGTCGTCGCTTTGTTCGGCAGCACACGCAGCGATTGGTCAAGGCCGCTGGGGCCGCGTAGTGTTTTCCTCGATTCGTCCGACTTGTCGTGCGGAGCCTGTATGCAGGCGACCTGTCGGCGAGGCGATGTGTTTTGCCTGAGCCGGCGCAGCCCCGAGGAAGTATTTGCGCGCGCGGTCTCTCTACTCGAGCAGAGTTAGCGTGCGACGCAAGGACCCCGCGAGTGCTCGACATGTGAGTGCCAGGCCAGTGGCCGCATCGCGTGTCCGCACGCTGCTGGAACCACCCGCCGATCCATTCGGGGAGCGACGGCAACCTCCGGTGCGTGTGCGCGCACAGGTGCTTGGTGGTGAGTTCCGCTTCGAGTGCGATGATCCCGCGCTGTTACCCATCGTGCAGGCGGCGTATGCGAAACTGCCGCCTCACCGGTTTGCGGCGCCCGCACCGCGGTTTGTGGTAAGGCTCGCTCTCCTTCGGGCGCCGCGAACTGTGAGAGCGGTCAATGACGAACCGGCATCGGTCACGGCGCTCGCCGGCGGCGGGATTCTGTGCGGTGCAGTAGGAGACTCGAGTTTCGTCGCGCTCGACCCGGCGCGGCGCTCCGCACTCGTCGTGGTCAGCCGCGCTATGCTGCAATTTCCCTACCACGTTCGTTACGAGCTGCTGGAGTTTGCCGTCTTTACTCTGGCGGTACGTGCCCAGAGACTCGTGCCGCTGCATGCCGCGTGCGTGGGTCTGGGGGGAGCCGGGATCCTGATCCTGGGTCCGAGTGGGTCCGGAAAGTCAACAGTCACACTACATTGCCTGCTCGCGGGCCTGGACTTCCTCGCCGAGGACAGCGTGATGGTCAAGCCAGATGGCCTGCTGGCAACCGGTGTTGCCAATTTCCTCCACGTGCGTCGCGACTCATTACGGTTTCTCACGCACCTCGCGGACGCTGCGCGGATCAGGAGCTCATCCATCATCCGCCGGCGCAGCGGGGTGGAGAAACTCGAGATCGATCTGCGCAGCGCCGGCCATCGCCTGGCGCGCGCCCCGCTCAAAATCTCCGCAATCGTGTTCGTTACAGCGAAACGCGCAACCGGACAACGGCTGGTGGCGCCGGTGAGCGAGGCAGACCTCGTCAGGCGCCTGGCTGCAAGTCAGCGCTACGCTGCCGGACAGCCTGGCTGGAGCAGCTTTACCCGGCAGGTGCGCCGCCTGCCTGCCTACGAGCTGCGCCGAGGACGTCACCCTGCCGAAGCGGTCGAGGCGCTTCGGCAGGTGCTGCGCAACGCCAAATCCTGAGGGTCAGCGCCTGCGCATCACGATCAAAAAGTGGTCACCTACGTGTCTAAACAACGGCCAGCCGGAGAGTCTGCGATCGAGACGCCACGACATTTCGTACATTTTGAAGTGCCGCTCGCGTAGCCACGTGAGATAAGGCGGCGGGGCAAACACGCACAAACCACGGAAGTGTGTCAGCACGAAATGCTCTCGGAAGGAGCGATAGAATTCGCGCGGACCGTAGTAATGGGTCCACACCGAGTGGCCGTTCATGTTGACGGCAACGAAACCGCGCGCATAGCGAACTGTCGCACGTGACCAGCGCCGCCGCCGCAGGTAGTGGGCGAGCTCCCAAGGGCAGATGCGACCGATTACAGTGAACACGAGTGCGCCGTCGGGCTTCAGCAGCCGCGCGCATTGCCGGGATAGGGCGGTTAGATCGGGTACGCAATTCAGCGGGCCAAGGTTGGAATAAGCACCGTCATAGCTTGCTATGCCATCGAGACGCTCGAGCTGGTGCGCACCCAGGGTCAGTGCCTGTACGCGCGAAGTCAGCTGTTCCTGCGTGATCCGCTCGCGGGTACGCTGCACCATCCGTGGGGACCAGTCAGTTGCAGTGATTTCGTGCCCGAGTCTTGCCATGCGCACCGCATCAAGCCCGGTCCCACAGCCA
>Ga0306925_10002290_pt1 | contig 16376 bp, 17 predicted proteins | sample flu12Cox44000176_FD_203755 | JGI IMG/M metagenome (GOLD analysis project Ga0306925, IMG submission 203755) | Lab enrichment of tropical soil microbial communities from Luquillo Experimental Forest, Puerto Rico - flux8day.12C.oxic.44.000.176 (v2)... | ecosystem: Environmental > Terrestrial >... | reverse complement strand
AGGAAACTTACATATCTCCCACGCCTAGGGGCATGAACGTGTGGGTTTATTTGTCCGATCTCCTAGAAAATCGAATTTATGGTGGATTTCACAGGTCGACCAACATTGGCTTTTTTTACTGCAATCTACAGGGCAAGGAATGTCACTCCGAAACCGAGTGGGAAGCACTTGTGAAGTCGTACATTGAATAAATTGGATAGGCACGTGAGCCGAATTACGCGGTGAACGATCCGGGCAAGGAGCGCGTCCGCATGTGGCTCCTCGGCCTCGATGACGCCCAACTGCAATCGGGCCTCGGCCTGAGGCCGGAAGAAATCGCTGTCCTACGCGGCGGTAGTTCACGAAATCTGGGTCGCCCGCGCGCTGTGAGATAAACGATCTGGGAGAACGCGATGTCAAATGAAGGGAGACTTCAGATGCGCAAGACCAGCTTATTTGCATTGCTGCAACTGTGATCGTGGCTGGGATAGGGGTATGGGCGGCCTCGACCACCACCACCGCCCGTGTCGCCCCTTCGACAGGTGATGGGATCAAACCGTTCCAACTGATGCTGAACGCAAAGGCACTACCTACCGTGGAGTTCGCCGACTATACCTTCGTGTTCCATTGAGCGGGCAACAAATTGAATTTTCTTCTGCCATCGAGGCGTAGCCAACCCCTCGATGGATTGCGCCGGGCGTCGCAGCGCCGGGTCTTTTTCATTATCGGACATACCTGCCCATGTGTTTCCCAAGTCGAATTCCTCATTCAAAACAGTAGCTCTCGTTAGCGTTGTCAGCCGCCAATCTCTCGCTTTGATCTGAGTAGCTACATGCCTGCGACAATCTTGATCTGAGGCAGTCCTGCAGATCGCTTCGAAATTGTCGCTCTGAGCCTAAAAGCTTGGGAGGTTGTACGCTGCGCTTTGGTTGAAGCCGCCCTCAAAATGATGACAAGGAGACGGACATGAGTGATTGGCTGCATAATCTCCCAGTGCTATGGATGAGCCTAGTAGTTTTCGGCTTCACCTATTTGGTCACGGCAGCAATTTATGTGGCGGTATCGGTCTCTGCCGTGGGCGAGCGAGGGCGCTCGTTCAAGGCAATCTCCCCTGGCTTGCTGCCGCCCTTGGGCATCATCTTCGCCCTTTTTGTTGCGTTCACCGCTGCCCAGGTTTGGACGGACAACGAAAAGGCGAGGACGGAAATCGATCGCGAGGCTAGCGCGCTGAGAACTGTTGTAATTCTCGCTACTACCTTTCCGAGAGAGGCGGAAGCTCAACTTCGCGGCTTGATCCGCCGCTACATTGCCGATGCCACAACTCAGGAATGGGCCATGATGGCTAACCGCACGGCCAACCTCAGGGCGATCCCTGGGGTCCTCGCTGAGGCACTGCAGGCAACTCTTGCTCTGATGCCAAGCAGCGAAGGTCAGAAGACTGCGCAACGCGAAATCGCCACTTCCCTTGAGACCGCATTGGACGCGCGGCGGCAGCGCATCGTCATAAGCCAATCGCAAGTCAATCTGCTGAAATGGTTATGCCTGTTCATGCAGGCAGTCTGCGCTCTGGTTGCAATTGCCATGGTCCACAGCGACAACCGGCTTGCTTCTATTATCGCGATGGGGATCTTCGCGACCGGCGTAGCCGCGTCAATGTTGCTAATCCTCGCCCATGATCGACCTTTTATTGGGGAGATATCAATCAGACCCGATGCTCTGTTGCAGGTGATGCCCGAGATAGGAACCTAATCGTGCTCACGGCTTGGCGGAGGCGCTGAGCCAAAGGCAGCAGCTCGCTGGCTGGAGTCGTAGGACACTCGGCAGTGTCTCATGAGACACCACCCGCGGCCGGGGCGAGCCTTTAAGGCAACGAGTCCCGCGCAGGACCGTGACAGCCTTGCCGCCGATCATGACGCGATCGGCTTCGATTCGGACGCTGACGTATTGCGATTTGAACGCGGATTGCCGCCGGATCGGTTACGACGGGCCGGGGCTTGTCACAACGCGCCGGACGACGGTCGCGGCAGACTAACTAGCCACCGTCCTCCGAAACGTAAGGCAACGCTCACTGAGGGAACACGAAGGTATAATCGACAAACTCCACAACAGGGAGCTCCTTTGCGTTCACCATCATTTGGAGCGGTTCAATGCCTTGAACTATTGAGGGGGAAACAGGCGCTTTGGCGGGCGAGGCCGCCCATACTCCGAACCCAATCGCGATCAAAGCCGGGGAAAAGGCAAACAGGCTGATCTTGCGCATCTCAGAGTCTGTCCGAAAACATCAGTGAGGATTACAAAGTTTTCGGAGCATGAGCCGGATTGAGGCGAGGCGCAAAAACGCGAGCGCTGTGCGATTGAGGTTCTCCCAATCCTTGGTGAGTCTGCGGCAGCGGTTGAGCCACGCCAGCGTGCGCTCAACGATCCAGCGCTTGGGCAGCACCACGAATCCCTTGGCCTGATCCGAGCGCTTGACGATCTGCGTTCGTAGGTGAGGCAAGATTTTTTTGAGCGCGTTGTGGAATTGGCGCCCTTGATAGCCGGCGTCAGCGAACAGTGTCTGCAAGAAAGGATACATCCCGAACAAGGTTGCAAGCAGCAGGATGCCGCCGTCGCGATCCTGGATGTCAGCGGGATGGACGATGGCGTGGAGCAACAAACCCAGCGTATCTACCAGAACGTGGCGCTTCTTGCCCTTGATCTTTTTGCCCGCATCATAGCCATGCGGATCGATGCAGGCCCCCCTTTTTCGGCGCTTTTCACGCTCTGGCTGTCGATGATGGCAGCGCTCGGGCTCGCTTCGCGTTCCGCCTGCTCGCGGCAGGCGACATAGAGTGCATGGTGGATGCGATCGAGTGTGCCGTCGCAACTCCACAATATAAAATAGTTATGTACCGTGCTCTTCGGCGGAAGGTCCTTGGGCATGGCACGCCACTGACAACCCGTGCTCAAGACGTACATGACCCCGTTCATCACCTCCCGCACATCAACCGTTCGTTTGTTGCCGCCCGGCTTGGCAGGCGGGATCACAGGCACGACATGCGCCCATTCCTCGTCCGTCAGATCACTCGGATATCGCAACCGGCTGCGGTCGTAACGTTTGCGGTTCTGCGGCGTCCACATCGGTGACCCTCCCCGAATCAGGCCACCACCTTTGAATCACAACAGATTCAAGGGATTCAATATGTTTTCGGACAGACACTTAGCAGACAAACATCCGCGTTCGCCTCCATGGTCGGGCTCGCAATTGGCACTGATCAGGGCAGGTTCGGCAACCTTGTGCGATCCATTCACATGACCGAGTGCACTTTGATCGTGAGGCCCCAATATCCCTCATCGTCACGTTCAAGCGGGTCCTCCCGGTATAGGTCGCAAAAGATGATATAGGCCCATTCCGCCGCGGCCTGAGCCTGTTCCGACGTTGCGAGCGGCCCCTTGGATCCGCTAACCGACACCGGAAGGTGGCCAGGCCAATGTCTTTTGCGCAAATTTGGGTGGCCTCCCTTGGAGTCGTCATCGGTGCCCCGTCCCACCCAGCAGCGAGCAGTATATGGACGTGCCGATAAAGGCTCCGCCTCATCAACCTGAAGAACGCCATGCTCTTCAGCGCCGCGCGTGAGAAAATCACCAACCCGCCAGATTGATTTCTCGTCGAGCATGTGACGGCGCCTTACTTCAGCTAACCGAGCAGCTTGATGGCGCCGGCGTCTTTCCGAGCGGCAAGCGCGGGGATTCCACCGACGACGAACGCTGCCACCGCGCGTAGGAGCTCGGCGAGCTGACGGGCCGCACCCGGATCGAAGCGGCAATAGGCACCATGGGTCACCTGGGCAATGTCCCGGAAAACTTGCTCGACCTCACGATCACGCCCCTCTTGGAACATGAAGGCTGGCACCTTGAGACGTCCGAGCTCGCTCGCCTCGTGAATGAGCGCGTCTGGGTTCTCCTCCATGGCGTCGCCGACGAAGACTAGGGCGTTCACCTGAAGCAGCTTGGTTTCCTTCTTGGCGTGGATCAGGAGCTTCTCGATTTGGGTGTGCCCGGCCTCGCACATGATCTGCGACATGGTCTTGGCGAGCTGGTCGGGGTGGGAGATCCAGCGCGAGGCCCGGCACTCGCCTAACCCCCGGTAATGGACCAGCTGCATGTCGAGACCACCGATGGTGGCGACCTCACGAAACATTTCGGCCTGCAGTTCGCAGGCGGTATCCCAAGTCGGCTGCCGGCTGGCGGTGGCATCGAGGGCGAAGACGAGGCGGCCGCGAGTGCCTACCGTGGTCGTGGTGCGACCCTTGAGTTCGGTCAGGAAGGCGTCAACCTCGGAGCGTGCGGGCGCGCTCTCGCCACGCGTTGTTACCGAGGCTCTGCCTTGGTCGTTAGTAGACACGCGAAAATCTCCTTTGTTTTCAGTGCAGCCACGGTGGACCGGTGGAGTGAACAGACACTTGTTATTAGCTGCGGTTTTTTCGCGCGAACATTCCTGGACTGAGTACAGATGTCTGATAGGTCCACCGGTCCGCCAACATACTAGGGCTAGTTGACTTCCGTCAGGCGATATCGGGCTCGACCAGAAAGGGCATGCGGCTCCCTGACCAACCGAAACCTGCGACCATCAGCGATACGCACAACACGCCCGCTGTTCCGATGCATCCACTCCCCCAATCGTTTGGGTGAGATGTTGCCATCCTTGTCTCCGGCTATTCGCAGGAGAAGCTCTTTGATTGGATTCGGATTGAACCCAGCAGGCGGAACACACGCAGCTTCGATAAGGCCCGCACTCGTGTAGATCTTGTCAGGCACGAACTCGCTCACGCACCACTCAAACAGCTCACGGATATCAGCGAGTCCGGTATCCTCAGCCTGAGCATCATCCACACTTGCAATCGGGTCAGGCTCACCCAACCAAATCAACGGAGCGCGCACCATCATCGACCATTCCGGATAGCTGCCGAATGGTCCGCATACCTCCGGCGCCCCTGCGGCGAGATAGGCGCGCATGACCGTCAAACCGGCCGCGACATAGGTCGCGCGGTTGCCGGCGGCTTGCTTAAGCACGTTGCGATTGAACCTTCGCAGCTCAGGCCGCTCGTCGAGTGCCTCAAGATTGCACACAAGACCACGACGAAGCATGTCGTCCTTGAAGGTGATGTTGTTGCCGGTGGCGTAAACCGCGGTATGGATTTCGCAGTCGGGCGTCTCACTACGGCCCAATATCCTGATCTTGACGATCGGACGCTCAGCAATCTGGCACAGGAATTCGCCACCGATATCGTGCGCGCAGTTGTCGAGCGAAATCATTGGGACGCCGCTCAGGATGACGGAGCCGAGCCGCTTCTCGGTCTCCTCCACGCTCTTCAATGCGGTGATGACGGGGCATATCCGGCCGGTTGCGACCACGGCGATGGTATCGACAAGGTGGCTCTTACCTGTTCCTGCCATGTGCGCGCGAATGAGATGCATCGGTGCGGTGGGGAGCGATCCACGTACCAGCGCGGTAAGCAGCCCAGACAACGCGACGGAGCGATTGAGCCGTTTCTGGCGCTCGCCCTCGATCTGCTTGAAGGTGAACTCGGAGAGCAGATCGATCAGTAATGTGAGTGCCGCGCGAGCCTGATCTTTGGTCGGGGATTCCGGTATCGGCGGCAGTTGAAATCCCGGCAAGAGATAGAGCTCAGTCTCGGGGTCGTGGCCGGGATCGATAAGCAGCGAACCATCGGGGCGCAACGTAGGCGTGGTGATGACGCCGGTGACGTGCGGGAAGCGCCAACGCCGCTCGCTCGCGAGAATAACGCGCGCGTGCCGCAGCGGCGGATCGGTATCAACCCAGTCGTTGATCCTGCGATTGTATTTTTGAAACGTGGCAGCTTCCGCGGCCGGTCCCAAAAAACTCTCGGGCGAGAGTTGGCGCAGGCGCGCGACCACGGTCTTGCGCCCATCCGCTGCGGACATGTTTTCGGCGACCGGCTCAACCAGCATTCCGGCGCGCGAGAAGATCGGTAATCCCGATGCCAACAGCGCGTCCTCGGCCTCATCGAGAATACGGAGTAGATCGCCATCCTGGATTTTAATGGTGGGGCGAGCGCCCCGCGATAGCGGTTGCGGTCGTGTGCGCGGCTGCTGGCGGCCAGCTGCGGCACCGCTATCGATGGTGGCCAACACCGAGATCGGACCATCATCGGCGACTAGGCCGCAGGTCTCTGCCGCCTCGTACAAGCGGTCGCGGACCTCTTGTTCGTCGAGGCCGCGGCCGGCGACAATCTGGAATAGATTGAAGGCGGCGGTATTGAGCGTGGTGTTGCGCGTACCCGGCTGCGCGGAAGCGACCGCCTTGCACTCACGTTCAAGCGCTGCCTTCGCCCACGCCTTGGCCTTGGTTGGTTTGGCGAGCGCAATCAGCCAAGCGGGCGCCGGCGCTGCTTGCTTGGGGCCACCCGGAGCCCAGCGATATTCCCCACCGTTGGCGCTCTTACTTGGCGGCAAGCAGACATAACCGCCGTTACCGCGAACGTCGATGCCCGGACCAATTTTGCTGGCGCTGTTACGGATATCGATACTGGAATCCCAGCTGAAGATGAGGTGTTCGCCGCCGCGCGGCGTGATCGTCTTCAGCGTGTCGGGTATCGGACCACGCTGCGCGAGGAGCTGCTGGAATGTCGCCTTACCGTCGAGCTTCTTGACCGGATCGAGGTCGAGGTCGACCACCCACATGCCGCTGGCCGGACCGGTCGGCGCGCCAATCATGGCGTTGGGCCACTGCGTCCACCAGGCGCGGATCTGCGCCTCGTCTTTGCTCGCGTCTTTGAAGCCGTGCGCCGTGAGCGGCTTCTTGTCGAGCGGATTGCACGGGAAGACTGGCATGCCATGGCTCGCATATTCGAGCGCGGCCTCGAGCTCGCTGGGCGGCGTGTTGGCTTGCGGCTGCGGGCTCATGTGATTTTCCCTCCGAGCTTGTAGAACAGGCTGTGCAGGTATTGGTGCTGCTTCGGCGTTGGCTCGCGGCCGTACACAGTGCGCGAAGCCATATCATCGACGAACTCGTGATGCTTTTCCGGAAGCCGACGCTTCTCGCGCTGCACGTAGAGCGCGACTTCGGTCCACTCGAGCGTGCCGTCGGTGTTGCGGAAGGCGCCGGTGCCGTGCTGCTTGCTTTCCGCCGCCTTCACGCCTTCGGCATAGCCTTCGATGCGAGCGCTCTCGATCGCGGCGCTGATTCGCTGCTTGTCAGCTTCGCTCAAGCCGCCGCCGTTCTCGACGTGCTCGGCAAGAGTGTGAAAGCTTTGCTGATAAGCCTGCAATAAGCGCGCGATCGCGCACAGCGCAGCAAAGGCTTCACCCTTGCTGTCCGACGCCAATAAACGGATCGGTTTGGCAAGCTTGACGGCAAGGTCGTGCGGCAGTGTCACGGCTTTTACCTCCAGCATCGCTCTTTGTGTGAGCAAACCCGGCAATGCCAATCCTCAGGATCGTCATAGCCGCGCGGAAGTAGCTCACCAGCGCGCGTCGCCTCGATGATGTTGACCGCACGGTCAGACCAAAACTGTGCGCGCTCGGCGTTGAACGGCACGAGGAAATGCAGCCACTCGCACGTATCGGCGTTGGTCACCGTGAACAGCGCCGGATTGGTGATTTCGAGATAGGCTTGGTAGAGCGAGACTTGCGCAGCGTACTGCGGGAAGGTCTTTTCGAGGCCGTTGCGTTCCACCGCGCGCCAGTTCTTGGCGTTGACCGCCTTGTGTTCCCACACCAAAGGGTAAATTAGATAGGCGCCCGGCAGGTCAGGGCCGTGAATAATGATTCCATCGGCGTGGCCGCGGAGCGCACCGCCTGCGGCGCTGAAGGCGAGCGCTTCCGGTGGCGCGAACTTAAAGCCGGCGGCGATGAGCTGTTGACGCGCGCGCAACTCAAAGTGATGTCCGCGCCCGAAGATCTCGCGCGTCCTGGCCGCGAGCACAGGTTTGCACCACCAGTCGAACTGCACTCTGCGTAAACATTCGTGCCCTACGATAGACGCGCCCAAATAGGGGCGCGGCAACTCCGCCGCCGTCGCCGCGGCACGCTCGATCGCGTCGTTGATGGCGCCGTTGATCGGCTCGAGCGAGAGATTGCTGCGGTTAAAATCCATCGCACGTAACTCAAAGCTTGATCTCGTCGTTGAACTCGTCCGCGGTCATCAACGGGCCTCCCGCCGCCGCGTTGGCCTGGCGCGCGATCGCGCTGGCGCTTGATTTCCTGGTGATGCCCTTTTCGCTCAAGTCGCGCGCGATCACGGCTTTGCGGATCAGCGGCATGGCCTTAAGCAGAAATTCGATGATGGTCTCGCGCGGCCATTCGGCAAGCGGCTTCGACCAGTCGACGATGCCCGCGCAGGCGTCGGCTAATTCCGGCAGGATCGCCGCCACCGCACCGGCGTCCCATGGCTGCGGATCGAGCGCGGTCATTCTGATCGTTCGCTCAGTGTCGAGGTTTTCCGCGGCCGCCTGCTCGGCGCGCTTGCTGATCCAAGCGAACAAAGCCGCAGAAAGGATCCAGCCCAATTCGGTATCGCTCAATCGCCCGATCGGCGTGCCCGGCGGGATGGGGCCGCCCATCTGGACGACCCCACGCATCGCCGCGATAGCGGCAGCGGTAGCGTCCCGCTGCCACTGGTCTTCGAGCGCGGAGATCGAGACCTCTCCGATCGTTCGGACTTTCTTCTTCACGATGCCCACCCCGGCCGCTCGACAGGGGGCGCAGCATTAGCGGGCGCAGCTTGAGCCCCACCGCTTCCGCCGTTGAACGGCGGCGGCTGCTCGACCGGGTGCCATTCCTTCTTGTCGGGCGTGATGGCCGCCGCGAGGATGTTCTTGTCGTCCCAGAACTCGCCGGGCTTGTCTTTGTTTGGCCCGCCCTTCTCGACCCCGATTTTCGCGATGAAGCTCAGGTTATCGAAGTCCTTCAGACTTGCCGTACGTGCTGTACGCGCCTGCGGACTCATGTCGTCGGGCTTGATGCCGCGCGCGGACTCAAGGATGCTCCGCAGCGTGGAGCGGCTAATTTCCGCGGCCTGGGCGTGTCCGTCGGTGGTGCCCTTGAGCACCATGTTTCCAAAGAACTTCCGCCGCGCGAACGTTCCGTCGACAACGGTGAACACGGCATCGAGCATCTCGGCGTCGCCCTTGGCCGTGAGCTTGAGCATGCCGTCTTCGCCCACCCCACCAGGGCGGAGATGCATCGCGACGGTTGCGATCGTGCCGTGCGGGATCAGTTCAAACTCGCGTGGCGGCGGGGCATCTGAGTAGTCATAAGGCGTAGGCATGGGTGCCTCCTATGTTTGAGCGGATTGCTCGGGTGAAATGACGGTGAAAGGCTTACGCTGGCCGGGGCCGGTGAGTTTTTCGATCAACCGGCCGAGATGCGGAGGTTCAAGCTGTTGGAGCCGGCCAGAGCGATCTTTGGCCGGATAGCCCCACGGGTTCGGATTGGTACAGACGAACGCGCGCACCGGCTTGCGATCGCCGAAATCGATCCACTGCATGGTGATGATTTCATCGACGATCGCCGGCAGTTCGCGGCCGGTTTTTCCGCCTTCGATCTGCGGCTGCCAGGTCGCGATGTTGAAGTCGTCGACGTTCTTCTCCAGCACCGCCACGAAGATGACGGTGCGCTCGCGCGCGTGCTGCAACTGGCTTAACCAACCGATCATGTTCCGCGCGTGTAAGCCGTAGATCGCGCGCAGGTCCTTGCGGCCGCGGTCGGTGAGACTTTCGGGCATCTGCTCGGCGTGTTGGAAGCAGAGCCGGCCGGCGCCGGTTAAACTGTCGATAAAGAGGATGCGAAACGGTGAGAGCTTTGCCAGCTCGGGGTTCTTCATGACCTCGGCATAGTGTGCCTCCGAATAGGCAGCAGTCGGCGGCAACGCCGGATTGGGACCGCCGACGGCGCACGCGATATTGCGGCACTCGTCCCATGTTCGCGGACGTATGCTCGCCACCGGAAGGTCGGCTACGGCGAGGAGGCCGGCCTCAATATCGATGACTGCAGTTGAGGCCAACATTTCCGCGGACAAGGTCTTCAGCTGCGAGGTCTTGCCGACACCGGAGGGACCGACCATCAGGATTTTTGGGCCGCTCTTCTCCGCCAAGCGCTCGTCCGCCGTGATGATCTTCATGGCGCGCCCTCTTTGGACAACACGTCCAATTCTTCGCGCTCGTAACTTTCGAGGACTTCGCCATCGCGCTCGTAATGCGCCTCGACGATCGGTGGCGATTTCTGCTTGGTGCGGCTTTCATATGCCGCGCGCGCAAGACGCACGCCGCGGGCGAGATCCAAGGCTTTGGTCTTTTGAAACGTGGTCATACGCGTGACCTCACCATCGGCGAAGGTGGCCGCAAAGGTGGGGGAAGTGTTCATGCTGATAGGAACCCTCTAACCTTTCGCGATCTTCCAAATAAGCGTGCTGGGTATTAGGCCCAGCGCCTTCGTTTCCTATTTGCCATCTATCAAGCGCTCTTCGCGCAGTTCGACGAGATAGCTTGTTGCCGCGCGCAGTCGGCGCAAAAACTCTCGCGCATTATCGTTCACTCGCCTCCATTGCCATTGCTGTAGCGCTTGCGGGCAATCAACGCGCGCGTCGCCGTCACCCAATTGTCCTTGAGAGAGACCAGGGCTTGCCTCTCAGCGTCTTCGTCGATCTCGGGTTGGGGCACCTCGATCTCCGGCAGATCGAGCCCGTTGGTGGCGAGATCCAGTTGTTCATTGAGGTCGGCGATTGCCGACCTCAACTCGGAGAGCTTCGTGGTCGCCTCCTCGCGCACCGCGGCCAAGGTCGCGGGATTGATCTGCGCGTTGATCGCTTGCTGCGCCTGCTCCATCCACGCGGTTTTGGCCGTCTCGACGCGATCCTCGAGCGTGTCGTCGTAGTAGGGAGCGAAGGCGTCCTCGACCATCTCGCGCAGCGCGTCCGGCCGAAGGACAAGCAACGCGTCGATCTCGGTCTGCTGAATGCCGAATTCTTCGACCCATCGGCTCGCGCGCTTCTCCTTCTCCTTTAGCGGCGTCGAGGGAAGTCCAAGCTCGCGCACCTGCTCCGGGGTCAACGCGACCGGCACTACCTCGAACTTGAGTCGAGGGAACAGCAGGTCACGGAAGGCTTGGAGTTTTCTGCCGATCGAGATCGGCATCTGGTACCCGGCCGGATCGCAGTCGGACACCGTGAAGATCGCCAGCGGCCGGCCATCCTCGGCGGCATCCTTGGCGATCCGGAAAAGCAACGTGTCGGAAATTTCGCCGGTCGGCAGATACAAGTCCGCTTGCTTTGCGCGCGCGATGGGAAGGAGGACGGGCTCAAGGCTAGCCTTCTCCCCAAAGATGACGAAATGGAAACTCTGCCTAGCGACGAAGCCCTTGGCCACCGGCTTGGGCTCTAAGTCATCGACGTTGGGGATCGTGACCTCGATGCCGACCGAGATCGTCGACTGCGGCACAATGCTAGCCTTGTGAAAGATCACAGGGTCGGCGTTGCGATTGTCGGTGATGCGCTCGAACGGAATGTAGCCGAGCCAGCGCGCCGCCTTGCCAGCGGTCTCGGACAACCATGTCCAATCCTCGTCATTATTCTCGTAAGGCTTGCCATTGGGCTTGGTCAGACTGGTGGTGGAGACGAGCAGGTAGTGCAGGCCCCGCCAGTGAATCTGTTTCGTCGGTGCCACTAACTGATTGAGCAATTCGGCGATCCATTTGCCATCGCGATGCCTGGCATCCGTGTCAAGCCGATACGGGTCGACCGCCACGGATAAGACCGTGAGCTCACTCAGGCCGGCGCCGGTCTTGGTGCACGCCTTCTCCAGCACGGGAGCGCAAGGTGCCATTGCCGTTGGTCGCGCGCGCCAGGCCAGCTTTCAGGCTAGCCTTCGGGCTTGCCTTCGTGCGCTTGGAGGAGGAGGCTGGATTTGACGGCGAAGAGGGGATATATGTCATGATACGTTCCTTGAGCTTTGGACGGTGATAGGGACGCACGAACAAGAAGCCCCCGGTAAATCGCCGGGGGCTTCGCGTTTCAGTTAGGGAGAAAGCTCGCTCACCGGCAGTGCGCCGCGGACGCCGAGTTCTGCAGCTCGCTCGCGTTGACGACGCCACTGGTCATGGGCCTCAGGGGTGATACGAACGAGACGTCCAATCCATGCTTCGGCCGGCGCCCAGCCGTCCCGCCGCATGGCGTAGTACTGCGACCTCGAGATCCCTTCGGCCTCGCAAAATTGTTGAATTGTCTCTGACGCGCGCATGATTCCGAGCACTCCGCGGTTGCCCCCACACCACGGTGTACGCGCCTGCGCTCGACTGTTCGCGGGTTACTCTGGTAGGTGGAATCAGGCTTCCAGAGTTACGATGCAGCCTGTGCCGAGCAAACTCGGCTAATGAGGATCAGCGACGTCGAAGGGATCTTATCTTCTCGCGGCCGCCGGCCGCGGCCTCGCGCGCCTTCGCCACCTGCCTGCGCGCGTATTCCTCCGCGTCCTTCTGGTCATAGACGTGATCGGAAATCCGGTTACCCCTGTCGAGCAGCACCGCAACAATCTCGTCCTCGGTCTTGTGCCGGATTAGCTCGTTGACGACGAACCGCACCGCATTCAGACGGTCGTTCCCGAACAGATCGTACCGGCCGTGCCGGATGACTTCGTCGAGGTCAGCTGGTCTGTCCCATCGACGTGCCGGATGTCCTTTCCAGAATTTGGCACGGTAGTTCCTGAGGTCATCGCGATAGCCCCTGATGATCTTGCGGATACCGGGGCGACTTAGTGCTTTGCGTGGCCCCAAGATCGGATTAACCGCAGCCTCGAAAAAGCGCACAAGCGGCCCGGTAACAATTTCGATTCCGTCGGTACCGGTACTATGCGAGGTCCCCAACTCACCTCTGAGCAGGCCGTGCCATGTTTCGATAACAAGCCCGTACAACAGCTTCCGAAAGAGATTGGCGGTGCCGTGAAAGTGCCTGCTGGTCAAGCCCTCCAAGAGCCCATCCCAGGCGGTCATCCACCGATAAGCAGGTTCCAACTTTGCCCTAAGCTGGTGGCCGAGAACCGGGAATGCAATCTCTATGTCCTGCACTAGCTTGATCAAGTCGCGCAGGCGCTCGTATTCAGCATCTGACGGTTTACGTGCGCGCTGCTGTTCCAACGCCCAGTAGTCGCGTCCGATCTGCTCCAAATCGAATCGAATCTGCAACCAGTTGAGTCCCGGAAGACAATCCTCCCTGGTCTGTACTGCCCGCTGGATCTCCGCCCACTCGTCGTCGGAGTAGCAAACGAACGTGCGGGAAGGCGGCTTCACCCCCGACGTCCGAGCAAGGTGACCGTATCGTCAACCTTGATGCCGAACCGCGGGGCACCGGCACGGATCGCCTCGGCGATGTAACTTGGCGCCAAGTGTCCGTAATGGAGCTCGACCATGCGGGTGTCGCGATGCCCCAGATTCCGCGCCACCACCATCAGCGGCACGCCAGCCATTACCGAAAGACTTGCCCAGCTATGGCGCAGAACATGGATGCTGACCGCCGGGGTGATGCCGGCGCGTCGGCAAGCCTCGCGCATGCGCGCGTCCTGGTGCGACTTCCCCCACGCCGTGCCGTCGTCCTTGCGCAGCAACAGCTCGCCTCCGGGACGACCAGCCACCAGGCGCGTGAAGAACGCCACCCCTTCCTCAGTCAGGGCGATGTGGCGCGGCTTGCCGCTCTTGCTGGCGCGTACCTGCAACGTTCCGGCGTCGGGGTTGAAGTCGTGGACCTCCAAGCGCCCAAGCTCACCATAACGACAGCCGGTCGCTAATGCGGCCTGCACCAGCAGCCGGAAGTCGGACGGCGCGGCATTGATCAGGTGCTGGGATTCCGCCACCGTGAGGTAACGAATGCGGGCGGCATCGACCCCCCGGAATGGTTTGACTTGCCGCCAGGCCGCATCCGAAGCAACCTTGCCGTCGCGATAGGCCAGATTGAGCGCCGCAAAGAGTATCGTGCGGATACGGTTAGCGCTCACCTGCCGACAGCGAAGAAATTCAGAACCTTTGCCGTGTCGATGTTGCTGGGCCTTTCCTCGCGCGGTGCGCAGGCGCGCCGGCGCCTTGGCCAGCGCCATCAGCCAAGCACGCAGGTAATCGGGTTTGAGTGCCGCAACCTCCAGGTCACCCAGCTCCGGGTAGACGAAAGCGTTGAAACGATAGCGTGTGTCGGCGGCCGACTTCCGGTGGACCTCGAGAAACTCGAGGTAGTTCTCGCACGCCATCCGCACGGTGAGCGGGCCGGTGATCCCGGCCGCCGAATGCTTCCGCTCGATCAGCCGGGTACGGACCTGCGACTGTGCCTGTCGACAGTCCAGCACCACCACGCCGTCGGCGTCGGCGAAGTCGTCGGCGGTGCCGATCTGCTCCTGCACATACTTTTGATTGCCGATGTAGAACCGCCCGAGCCACAAACCGGAACGGACCTTGCGGGCGTAGCCGAGATGGGCACCGGCCTCCAGCTCTTGCCAATAGGGTTTGACACGAACGGCGAGACGGCGGCGCGCGGCGCGCGATTCGAGCCGGCTGTTGCGAACGGTGCGGGCCATGAATTTCTTTTGTGAGCTTGCCGCTGTGACACGACGGTTAGAGCCAATCCAATATCAATCCAATATACGGTCCTGTACTCGCTTGTACAGACCCGATCTCTGGTGCATCATTAATCGGAATTATTGAGGGTTGACTGTGCCCGCCTGCGCTCGCCTGCACTTACTCGCCGCGCACGCAAACCGGCAAGCTGCAGCGTTTCGAGCTTCGCCGCATGGCGGCCGACGACGCCGCGCACAAGCTGGCGTCATGATACTTGCTCCGATCCATCTGCTTTCCTCACCGCAAGTCTTCCCGTCACCCGCGGGCTTGACCCGCGGGTCCATCCTTTTCGTAAGGACTCTTTGCGAAGAGATGGATTGCCGGGTCAAGCCCGGCAATGACGTGGACCTATAGGGAGACCACAGTGGCCGAAAGCTCGATCCGCGGATCGTCCGATGACGGCGCTCCTCACACCGTGCTGCAGCCCCCCGGCTGGCCGCAGCCGAAAGGCTTCGCCAACGGCATTCGCGCGCGCGGCGAAATGGTGTTCGTCGGCGGCATGATCGGCCAGGACAAAGCGGGCCGCTTCGCCGCGGGCTTCGTGGCGCAGATGAAGCAGGCGCTCGAAAACATCGCCGCGGTGTTGGCGCAAGCGGGCGCCTCGCCGCGCCACATCGTCCGCTTGACCTGGTACGTGCGCGACATGGACGAATATCTCGCCGACCTTCCCGCCCTCGGCGCCGCCTATCGCGAGGTCATGGGCCGGCATTTCCCCGCCATGGCGGTGGTCGAGGTCAATCGCCTGGTCGAGCCCGAGGCGCGCCTCGAGATCGAGGCGACGGCGGTGCTGCCGTAGCGCCGCTTGCCTGGCGGACGCCGATCTCAGCCCAGCACGTTCGGCAGCCAAGTTGCGATCGCCGGAACCAGGATGATGATGACGAGCAGCACCAAGCTCATCGCAACGTAGGGCACTACCGCGCGAAAAATGTGGGCCATCGTGACTTCCTTCGGCGCGACACCCTTCATCGTCATCAGCAGAAGCCCGTGCGGCGGCAGCAGCAGGCCGAGCTGCATGCAGATCAGGTAGAGAACGCCAAACCAGATGAGATCGATATCGAGGCGCTGCACGATCGGCATGAACACCGGCAAGGTGATGAGCATCATGCTGACCTGGTCGACAAAAATACCGAGAAAAATCAACAGCAGCATCATTCCGGCCAGAATCGCAAACGGGGTGAGCCCGGCACCGAGGATGTTTGAGACGATGCCTTCGGACGATCCTGAAAAGCTCAAAATTTGCGAGAAGGTGGTAGCGCCGAGGATGATGAAGAGGATCATTGCCGAAATTCCGACGGTGCCCCGCAGTGCTTTGAGCAGCGCGTCGAAACTCAATGCCCGATAGGCCGCGGCAAGCGCCATGGTGGCGAGCGCCCCCAGCGCGGCGGACTCCGTCGGCGTCGCAATGCCGCCGGACATCGCGCCGATGACCACCACGAAGATCGAGACGAGCGGCAGCACGTAGCAGACGAGCAGCTCGTATCTCGCCCAACCCGATCTCTCCTCGACCACGGTCGCCGGCGCCAGCGCCGGATTCGCGCTCGCGCGGGCGATGATGTAGCCGACGAATGCCACGCTGAGCATCAGGCCCGGAACAACGCCGCCGATCAGCAGCTTCGAAATCGAAATCCCGGACAGGCTGCCGAGCAGCACCGTGAGCGCGGACGGCGGGATCAGCATGTCGACCGCGCCGATCGCCATGATCGGTCCCGTCGCCAGCACCGGGTTGTACCCGCGCGACAGCATGACCGGCAGCATCAACGACCCCAGCATGGCGGTGGTCGCGA
>Ga0306925_10002282_pt1 | contig 16399 bp, 14 predicted proteins | sample flu12Cox44000176_FD_203755 | JGI IMG/M metagenome (GOLD analysis project Ga0306925, IMG submission 203755) | Lab enrichment of tropical soil microbial communities from Luquillo Experimental Forest, Puerto Rico - flux8day.12C.oxic.44.000.176 (v2)... | ecosystem: Environmental > Terrestrial >... | reverse complement strand
CAGGTCCACCACCGACAGGTCGATCAGCTCGCCGTTGCGCTCGAACTTCAACAGCGAACGCGGGTAGTTGTGCAGGGTGATCGCTCCCGGATAGGACAGGCCGAAGGAGTACAAGGTGTTCTCCAGGCCCAATCCCCGCAGTGCCGCGTCCGCCTTGTCGCCTTGGATGTCGAGGAACCCCCGGGTGCCGAGGGCCGTCCCCGTCCGGTGGTCGGCGAACCGGTACTCGTCGGGCAGCAGCGGGTGCATCCGGTAGACCGTGACGAAGTCCTCGGTCAGCGAGTACGGCACGCCGTTGTGGTCCGGCATGGTCTTCGGGATCCCCACGGTTGAGTGGGTGTCGATCAGCCACAGGCCCAGCCGGGTGAGCCAATCGTTTGCCGGGGGCCCGTTCCAGTTGGTCTTGAGGCCGACGTCGATGATCTCGGTGCCGAGGATCGCCGGCGTCCACTCCACCGTATGGATCTTGGCGATCAGCGCGGAGACGATCAGCCGTGCCGTCTGGTAGACGCGCTCGTCGCTCCAGTCCTTGTACTGGACACGCAGCTCATCGCAGAGCAAGTTGTGCTCGCGGGCGAAAAGCGTGTGCAGGCCGCCAAGACCCAGCCACCAGCTCTGGTTGAAGCCGGTGATCACGAGGCCCTGCATGTCGTCGGGCAAATAGCCGTCCGGGGTCATCCGCAGCTTCGCGCCCTCTCGGAGCTGGTTGCCCTTAGCGGCGTCGGCGCCGTAGACCTCGGACCCGTCCCACCACGGCGTGGTGTTGTTGGGGAAGACCGGGCTCATCCCGGTGGCCGCGTGGCCGGGGTAGGCGATGTTTCCGGCGATCCGCATCTCGTGCTCCAGCGGGCCGCCCGGGGTGTTCGACCACTTCATGCCCTCTGGCAGCGGAACCCGGACGTCGGCTTTGCCGAGCGGGTACCTGGGGTGATCGACCCAGTCATGCACCTGGAACTGGATCCACGCCGCGGCCAGCATGTTCAGCGAGCGGGCCGGCAGGAACTGCTCGCGGTGCAGCAGTTGCTGGCTGACGACGACGGGGTTGGGCTCGTCGAACTCGCTGGGCCGGAAATCCGGCCGCAGGTTCCGGCCGAACGCCGTGCCCACCGAGCCCATCGCGGGCGCGGCAAGGTCGTTGCTGGTCCCATCGAATGTCCGGGTGACCTGGACCTGCTCGTTGGGCGGGCCAGGCGGCACCGGCCGCGCCTTCGGCGGGGCCTCCCGGAACTGTGCGTCGAACAGGTTCCGTGTCCGCAGCACGTACCTGAAGGCCTCGAGGTTGAGCAGGGCCAGCGGAGTTGGCAGCCGGTGCCACGGCACGTACCGGTTGATGACGGCGAACATCGCGCGCACCCCCGCGCCGATGACCACGTTCCGCACCGGCGGATCGGCTTGGAAGCGGTAGCCGAGTCGTTGCGCGGAACTGGCGTCGTAGACCGCCTTGCGGGCCCGATTCAGGTTGCCGAGCGGCCGGAATTCGTCAGTGGTGTTCCACGGATTGAACGCCGTCCGTTCGATGACCTGGGCCTGCGCCAGCGCATCGACGCTGCTGAGGTCCCCGCGTTCGAGGGTAAGCACGGCAACCGGCTCGACCGCTGAGACCTGCTCGGTCCACGCCACAGCGGTGTCTTCGATCGGCGTCGAGTCCTCGTTGACGTACCGCTGGATGCACAGCTCGAACCGGATGTCTCCGGCAGCCAGCCGGCGCGCCGCCTCGGTGGACAGGTAGTTCGGGTCGTCGGCAGGCGGGCTCGGGGCCGGTACCGTGTCCGGCGCGGGGCGGAGCAGGTAGCGCACCGCCAGGGCCGGTCCCCACCGGGCAGCGCCGCGGCTCCAGTACGTCTCGGTGGCCACGCTGCTGACGGTGCGCCGGCGCGCGGTCATGACGTTCTTCAGCATCCGCACGGTTTCTCGCAGGCCAAACAGCCAGATCAACCGGAGCATCCCGAGCAGCTGGGACAAACGCCCGCCGGCGGTCGCCTTGGCGAACTCGACGAACTGACGGGCGTTGCGCGCGTGCGATACCGGGAAGTTGGTCATCAGCAGATCGTGCGATTCCCCGGGCGACACATGGACCCGCAGCGCCACGCCGCGCAGGTCTGGCTTGGAGTCCGGCTGGCCGGTGCCGTTCGCGTTGGAGAACCGGACCGTCACCGGATATGCCCGGCCGGGCTGCGCAAAGCCCGCCTGCAGCTCGCCGGGGAGGCCAGCGAAAGCCAGTTCGGCGCGGTCCGTGGCCAGGGTGGACTTGGCATGGAACGTGCGGTCGGGCCCGTGCGGGACTCCTTGCGCGCTGGCAGTCTTCGCGTTCTTCAGCTGGACCAGCATGATGTCGCGGGCCAGCCGGTCGAACTCGGCCCGCTCCGCCTCAGGGCTGCCCCCAGCCATGGTCTCTTTCCAGGGTCCTTGCATCTGCCCCTCCCTGGCGTCGGTGCCGGGCACCGGATGTGCGCGGCGCGGTGCGAACTGCGGTGTCATCGGGACCGGAACCTGGCCTCGAGCGACTCGACGAGCCCGGCGATCACGCCATCCGGCGACGGGCTGTAGTGCGGCACCGCCCACCGGGTGATCTTGGCGTCGATGACGGCCGGCCGGCCCGAGGCGAGCGCCGCGCGGAAGGCCTCCTCGAAGCCCTCGAGGGTGTCCACCCGGTAGCCGTCCGCGCCGCAGGCTCGTGCATATGCGGCGAAGTCCGGGTTGGTGAACTCGACCAGGCCGGTCTCGTGGTAGGCCTCAAGCTGGTAGAGCTTGATGAGCTTGAACTCCTCGTCATCGAAGATGACCCAGATGACGGGGATCTGATACTGGACCGCGGTCATCAGCTCGAACCCGGACAGCGAGTAGCAGCCGTCCCCGCAGCCGACGACGACCGTCCGCTCGGGGTGGGCGACCTTCAGCCCGAGGGCGCCGTTCACATGCCCGGCCATCGGCCCGAACTCGCCTGCTTTGCGGAAGTTCTGCCCTTCTTCGAGCTCCACGTAGTAACCGAGCCAGGCCAGGTGCGCGCCGGCGTCGGCGAGCAGGACGCCGCCGGGCGGCAGCATCTTCCCGATCGACTGGGCGAGCCGGCCGGGGTGAATCAGGCCGGTCAGGCGGGTCACGTCGAGCTTGATGGGCCGGGCTTCGTAGTCCTGGTGGTGCACCTGCGCTGGCGCCACCTCGCCGACCTTCGTCTCGAGCGCGTCGGCGAGTGCCGCGACAGCCGGCCGTGCGTCTGAGACAAGCGCGTAGTCGGCCGGGTAAGCCTTGCCAATCTCGGTTGGTGAGATGTTGACGTGGATGAGCACCTTCCCGTCGAACAGGCCATCGTGGTAGTTGAACGTGGCGTGCTGGTTCAGCGCGTTCCCGATGCACAGCACCACCTTCGCCTCGCGGAAGGCCTTCCAGGCGCTGGAGTGGCCACTGTCGCCGAAGACACCGGCGCACAGCGGGTGGGCCTCGGGCACGATGCCCTTGCCGTCCAGGGTGGTGATCAGCGGAATCTGGAACCGCTCGATCAGGCGTTTCACTTGATCGCCGGCGCCGCTGCGGATGGCGCCGAACCCGGCGAGCGCAACGATCGGATCGCGGTTCATGATGGCGTCCGCCAGAACGGTCGCGATCTCGTCGACGCGTGCTGGATCCGGCAGGATACGCGGCACGTCGAGCCGGATGTCGCGGTAGTTCTCGACCTCCATGCCGCGCTCGGTGAGGTTCTCCGGCACGTGGATGTGCACCGGGCCGGGGCGCCCTTCGAACGCCAGGTTCACCGCTTCCTCGAGCACGTCACAGGTGTCGGCGATGTCGGTGAGCAGGAAGGACTTCTTGGTGGTGGCCGCGAACATGGCCTGCGAGTCCGGCGTCCGGTTGACCCCCGAGGTCTCGTTGAGAGATCCTCGCCCCCGCCAGTGCAGTGACGAATAGCCCGAGATCGCGAGCACCGGATAGGAATCGGACATCGCGACGGCAAGCCCGGAGAACAGGTTGAACGCCCCGGGCCCGGCCGTCGCGAAGCAAACACCCAGCCGGTTGCTGTACATCGCGTAGCCACAGGCCATGAACGATGCGGCCTGCTCATGCCGGGCGATCACCGGGCGGATCCGCTCGGAGTGCTTCAGCGCGATCATCAAGCCGGCCGCGTTCTCCCCGGCGCCGCCGAACGCGGCGGTGACCCCGACGCCTTCCAGTCCTTTGACGATGGCCTCGTAAACCCGCATGGGCCCTCCTTGTGTGCGTGGCCGGTCAGTCCGCCTCGGCCATGACGGGGTTCGCCTGGATGCTGGATGCCTGACCAACCGGTTCTGATGACCTCATGCCATCCCCGTATGTTCTGACTGAACCTGGCCCTGGATCTGAGGGCCTGACCCCGATGCCATGACGCGCCGCCCCCGCGGCCGACACCGGATATGGCCTGTATTAGTTACAGAGCCGACCGGGGCCGATCTGATACACGCCGAAGCCACGCATTGACCTGACTGTCATCTGCCGGTGGCGGATGACACGTCTCCCCGGAATAGGCGGCGTGAGCCGGCTCAGGCTGGCTGGCTGTCGGCGCGGGTGTAGACCTCCAGTTCGGTTGCCTTGACCGAGAGCCATACTTGGCTGCCAGGGCTGAGTGACAGGTCTGCTACCGCTGCGGGTGTGATGTCTACCAGGGCAGGTGGCTGGCCTTCGAGGTCGAGCCGGACCCGGTCGGCCAGCAGCGTGAGCCCGGTGATTTTCGCGGGCCAGGTATTGCGCGCGCTGCTGGACTGGGGGTGCTGGTTGCTGACGACTATGGCGGAGGGGCGCACGGCCACGAGCACCTCACCGTGCAGTCCCTGGCTGGCGGTGACGAAGTTGCCTCCTGCCGTGAGTGCTACCTGGGAGCCTTTGGCATCGCCGGTGTACAGGTTGAGGCCGACAAGTTTGGCCACGTAATCGGTGGCGGGCTGGCGGGCGATCTGCTCGGGGGTGCCCTGCTGGACGATGCGCCCGGCTTCGAGGACGATGAGCTGGTCGGCGAGCACGAGCGCTTCGAGCGGGTCGTGGGTGACAAGCACGCACGGCCCGGTGAACTCCGCCAGGTGCCGCTTGAGTTCGGCCTGCACGTCAAGGCGGGTTCCTGCGTCCAGGGCTGAGAGGGGCTCGTCCAGCAGCAGCAGCGCGGGCTGCCCTGCGAGCGCACGTGCCAGCGCCACCCGCTGCGCCTGCCCGCCGGACAGCTGGTCTGGCTTGCGCTGGGCCAGGTCTGTCAGCCCGAGCCGGCTGAGCCAGTGACCGGCAGCCGATCTGGCTGCCTGCCGTCCCATGCCCCGGGCCCGCGGTGAGAACGCCACGTTCTCGGCCACGGTCAGGTGCGGGAAGAGCCGGTAGTTCTGGAACACGAAGCCGACCGGCCGCCGCGAGGCCTCGACAAAGGTTCCGGCGTCCGCGTCGTCCATCACCTGGCCGGCGAGGGTAATGCGCCCGGAGGAGACGGGAGTCAAGCCCGCCACCGCGGCGAGCAGGGTGGATTTTCCGGAGCCGTTGGGCCCCAGCAAGCCAAGGACCTGGCCAGATGCCGCGGCGAGGCTGACGGTGAGGGTGAAACTGCCGCGCCTGACCTCTGCATCGACGACGAGGCCGTCGCTGGCCCCTGGTGTCATTGGACCGAGCCGCCCCGCAGCCAGCGGTCGCGCAGGGAGACCAGGACAACGACGGAGACCAGCAGCAGTACGAGGCTGAGTGCGATCGCGGCGTCGGGGTCGTTTTCGAGTGCGTAGTACACGGCGATGGGCATCGTCTCGGTCTGGCCCGGGAAGCTGCCGGCGAAGGTGATCGTCGCCCCGAACTCACCGAGAGCCCGCGCCCAGCAGAGCACAGCCCCAGCCCCCAGGGAGGGTGCGATGAGGGGTACGGTGACCCGCCGGAACACGGTCATCCGAGTCGCTCCGAGCGTGGCCGCGGCCTCCTCGAAGCCCTGATCCGCGGATCGCAGTGCGCCCTCGACCGTGATGATCAGAAAAGGCATGGCCACGAAGGTCTGGGCCAGAATGACAGCCAGTGGGGTGAACGGGATCGTGAGCCCGAACCAGGAGTCCAGGTATTGCCCGACCAATCCGACCCGGCTGAATGCCAGCAGTAGCGCAACGCCGCCGACCACCGGTGGCAGCACGAGTGGCAGCGTTACCAGTGCACGGAGGAGCCGCTGCCCGGGGAAGGTGGTCCGGGCCAGCACCCATGCCAGCGGCACCCCGAGGACGAGCGAGATCCCGGTGGTCACGGTCGCGGTCCACAGGGAAAGGATGAGGGCCTGGGTGGCATCGGTTCCGCTGAGGGTGGCCGCGATGTGTCCCCACGGGGCCCGGATCAGCAGCCCGGCCAGGGGCAGCACCAGGAAGGCCACCGCGATCAGTGCCGGCGCCAGCAAGGGCGGCGGCACTGATCGCGAGGCACCGCTTCGCGCTGTCCGCCTGGCTCGTGCCCGGGCTGTCAGGTGCGACGGCGCGGTGCGGGTCACCATGGCGGCTCCGGGTGTTAGGTCAGGGCTTTTCGAACCCCGCGGCGGTAAGCACCTGCTGGCCCGCGGGCGACAACACGTAGTTGACAAAGGCCTGGGCGATGGACTTGTTCTTGCTGTTGCTGATGGTAGCGATCGGGTAGAGCGTCGAAGCGTTGTCGCTGGCCGGGATCGTCACGCCCTTGACCTTGCTGCCTGCCGCCATCACGTCGGTGACATACACCATGCCCGCATCGACGTTGTTGGTCTCCACCTGGGTCAGCACCGACTTCACGTCGGGCTGCTGCGTCACCGGCTTCACGGTGATGCCGACGTTCTTGAACACCTCTGCCGCCACCTCTCCGCACGGCACCTGCGGCTGGCACAGCGCCACCTTGACGGATTTCTTCGCCAGGTCGTTCACCGATGTCACCTTCGCCGGGTTGCTCGGGGGCACCGCGACTTCCATGATGTTCTTGGCGAAGTTCTGCGGGTTCGACGCATCCCCGGCGGAGACAACATCCTGCATGGTCTTGGTGGACGCGGAGGCGAAGACGTCAGCGGGCGCGCCGCTGGTGATCTGGGCTTCCAGACCGGAACTCGGCCCGAAGCTGAACTTCACCGTGTCACCCTTATGCGCGGCCTCGAACTGCTTCCCGATCTGGGTAAACGCCTCTGTCAGCGACGCGGCCGCGAACACGGTTATCGTCCCGGTCGCCGGTGCGGAACTACCCGTGCTTGGAGCCGTGGTTGAACTGCTTGAGCAGCCCGCCACGGCGACGGCCACCAGCCCGGCGGCGATAACAGCGAAACGGCGCATCTTTACTCCTTGTCCGATACTGGCGAGCCGGATCAGCCGGCCTGGGGAATCTCGACTGAGACGTTGGTGGCCTTAACGGACGCAACGGCGAGCACCCCCGGCTCCAGGCCAAGTTCGTCCACGGCCTCGGCACTGAGCAGCGACACGAACCGGTGCGGCCCGGCCTGGATCTCGACTTGTGCCATTACGCTGTCGCGGACAACCCGGCTGACCAGGCCGCTGAACCTGTTCCGGGGCGAGTGGGCCACCACCACTCCCCTGCGCTCGCCGTGATCCGCTGACTCGGCCAGGTCTTGTGCGAATCTGGCGAGCGTCACCCCGTCCACTGCGCGCCGCCCGGAGGAATCCATCGTCGTTTCGATCCGCCCACTGTCCGCCCAGCGGCGCAAGGTGTCCGGGCTGACCCCCAAGAGGCTCGCAGCCTCCTTGATCCGGAACATAGGCATCCTGCGACTCTAACGCAAATGCAGCTACAGGCTCTAATGTCAGGCGCGTTCGCGACTGCTATCGCTTCATCGAGCCGCATCCGTGGCTGTCACGGCTCTGTCAGGCACAGGCGCGAGGCGCTAACGCCCTCCTGCGTCCTGACCTGCGGCGGCGATGGCTGACAGGATGACCACATGCAGACATCTGACCCGATCCTCGGCCTGATGGACCGCTTCACCGCCGCGATCAATGCGCACGACCTTGATGCCGTCCTGGCGCTGGTGACCGAGGACATCGTGTTCGAGGCCACCTCGCCGCCCCCCGACGGCACGCGCTACCAAGGCCGCGCGGCCGTCGCGCAGGTCTGGGGCGACCTGCTGGCCTCGACGCCGAAGGCCCGGTTTGCTATCGAGGAACAGTTCTCCGACGGGTCCGAGCGCGCCGTGGTGCGCTGGCGCTACGACTGGGGCGAGGGGTACGTGCGCGGCGCGGACATCATCCGGGTCCGAGACGGCCGCGTCGCCGAAAGCCTGGCCTATGTCAAGGGGTAGCGCGACAGCACATCAGGCCAGCAGCCCTCAAGCCGCGCATCTGGCAGCCGTTGCGGAGTGTCCCAGATGCTGCGCAAACAGCCCCTGGGCTGCCGAGGATGGCCGTAAGCTCTGTGGCCTGGCGCTCGCCGGGCGGGCGCTCGATGGGGTGCGTGTGCATCCTGGCGGCACCGGCCGCCAGGGTCTCAGGGCTCTGCTACGCGCCGACGGGGAGGGCACATGGTCCTGGATCTTGTGATCATCGGGCTTGCGATCACGCTGGAGCCGCTGACCCTTGTGGCGTTCATCCTGATCCTCAGTGCCCAGCGGGGCATCCGGAAAGGGCTGGCCTTCATTCTCGGCTGGATGGCCTGCCTGGCCGCGGTGATCGCGGTCGTGGTCCTCGTTACCGGGGGCAAGCCACCGGAGCCGCACACCGCGCCCACGACGGCCGCCCTGGTCGTCAAGGCGCTGCTGGGCGGCCTGCTGATCTGGGTCGGTCTGCGGCAGCGGCACCGGATGGGCAGGCCCCGCAAGCAGCCGGGCTGGATGGCACGGCTGGACCATCTGTCGCCGTGGGCCGCTGCCGGGCTCGGTGCGTTTCTGCAGCCATGGACGTTGGTGGCGGCCGGAGCGGCGACGGTCGTCCAGGCCAGCCTGTCTACCGCGGGCGACTGGCTGGCTCTGGTGGTGTTCTGCCTGCTGGCCACGTCAAGTTTCCTGGTCATGGAGCTGTATGCGGCATTCGCCCCAGCTGCGGCCGCAGCTCGCTTTGAGCAGATTCATAAGTGGATCGACACCCACCAGGACCAGGCGATCGTGGTGGGGTCGCTGGTGGTGGGCGCCTGGCTGCTGGGGAACAGCATTTACCTGATCGTCTCCTAGCCATGCAATGCGGGTGAACTCAAGGCGCCTCCAGATGTGCGGTCCCGCAGCCCGCCGCACGACTCCGGCCACGGAGCTACCCATGTAGCGGATCCGGCAGCCTCTTGAGGTGGATCTCGTAGCGCTCGCCATCCCGCACGTAGAACAATTCAGCGCTATCTTCGACGTAATTGAGGTCCCGCTCCGCCACGCGGCCGCCAGCGTCCTCGATTGTCCCGGCCAGCCAGTCGAGCTCAGCCTTCAGGTGCCCAAGGTCCATGGTCCAATGGTGTTCCCTCCACGCCACGCTGGCACCATCCGCAGGGTCAACATCCGGACAGCAACAACAGCCTCAGCCGCAAGAGCAAGCGTGACTGCGGCCCGCTGCAGGGCGCCGTTCCAGGGCTGAGCCGCGCGCGAGGCGAAAACGGCCATGGCCACGGCGCTGGCCAGCGCAAGAACCAGGACCAGGCGCCCCGCTACGGCCCACTCCGGGTCAGCGCGAAACCGCAGCCACAGCACCAGCGGCGCGGCGGCCCAGCGATGCCACCGCATCCTGCCAGCCTGCTGAGTTTCATCACCTCGGCGCGCCTCTCCAGCCAGTCCCGGGCCACTGACAGGACTCAAGTTCTGCACCATACTGCCGGTTGTACGACGGCGGGAGGGGAGACAGGAGGAGCCCATGACACCTGATGACCAGCCCGTCGGCCTGCGCCCGGAAACGGTAGTCATCTGCGCAGGCCGCCCCAGCCACGCCGGCGGCGGGCCGCTCAACGTTCCCGTGGTGCTGGCCTCGAACTTCCATGCCAGCCCCACGTCAGCGGCAGGCACCGAGGAGGGCGGCCGCGCTTACGCGCGCACCGACGCCACGCCGACCTGGGAGGCACTGGAGAGGGCCGTGGGCCAGGTGGAAGGCGGGTACGCGGTGGCTTTCTCCTTCGGCATGGCCGCGGTCGCTGCCGTGCTCGACCTTGTGCCGACCGGCGGCCGCATCGTTGCCCCGACGGACTGCTATTTCGGGGTCGGCGAACTGCTCGCCGACGGCGAGCAGCACGGCCGCTGGGCCGTGGACCGCGTTGACCTGACCGACACCGCGAGCGTCCAAGCCGCCGTCGCCGGCGCGGACCTTCTGTGGCTGGAAACCCCCTCCAACCCGCTGCTTGACGTTGCCGACCTTCCCGCCCTGTGCGCGGCCGGCCGGCATGCCGGGGCACTCGTCGGCGCCGACAACACCTTCGCGACGCCACTGCTGCAACAGCCACTGGCCCTTGGTGCGGACGTGGTCGTACACAGCGCCACCAAATTCATCGGCGGCCACTCCGACCTGCTGTCCGGCATCGCCATCGCCCGCCAGCAGGCTCTCGCCGGGCGCCTGCGTCACCGCCGCGGCCTGTCGGGCGCAACCCCCGGCGCTCTCGAAGCCTTCCTGGCGCTGCGCGGCCTGCGGACCCTTGCCCTGCGACTCGACCGCGGCCAGTCCAACGCCAGCAAACTCGCCCGCCGGCTCGATGCGCACCCCGCCGTCAGCCGCGTGCGCTACCCCGGCCTTCCCAACCACCCCGGACACGGCATCGCCGCCGCACAGATGACCGGCTTCGGCGCCGTGCTGGCCTTCGAAGTCGCCGACGCCCCCACTGCCGACCGAATCTGCAGCACTCTCCAAGTCATCGTCCACGCCACCAGCCTCGGCGGCGTCGAAACCACCATCGAGCGGCGCAGCAAACTCCCCGGGCAAGGCCACCTGCCCCCCGGGCTCCTGCGCCTGAGCGTCGGCTGCGAACACATTGAGGACCTCTGGAACGACCTCAGCACCGCGCTGGAACAGGCAACACGACCGCAGAACCCGACGTAGATCCGGGCAGCATCCGGCGACCAGCGGGCACGCCCGCCGGGGACTTCTAGTCACGAGGCGCCGGGCTGACCGGCCTACGAGGGACTGTCATCGGTGTCGGCCAGGAGTTGACGGGCGGCGGCTTCATCGGAGGGAGGCACCAGCACGCGAACACCCTGAAGCTGCAGCTGTGGTTCCTGTCCCCCGGCGTCGTCTGCCGACAGGACTGCTCTCACGCCGTTACTGCGGAGCATGCCGACGATCAGGTCCGCCTCTATGCGGCTGGCGGCGATCGCCACGGGCACACTCGCAATCTCGCCGGCAGCCTCATGAGAAGTCCCTGCCACTGTGACCACCTCCGCCTTTCCGGCCGCATCATCCTGATCTCGAGCACATAAGACACCGTTCTTACGGTCTCGCCTGAGGATGTTCCGATGCAAGGCTGCCGGGCCGCTCTTCCGGGACGCTGCCAGTGCGTGCCAGCAACCTGGGCACCTGTCACTGCCTCAGCAGCAGTGCACGGTAAGGGTCTTGTTGCCGCTGCTGCTGACGTAGTTACCGACCGCCCAGATGTTGGTGACGGAGGTCGCCGCTACGCCGCTCAGAACGCTTTCACCCGGGTTTGGGCTGGGCACCTGCTTCCACGCGGTGCCGGTCCAGCGCAGGATCAGGGTCTTGGCGTGGCCGTTGCTGCTGTAGCCACCGACCGCCCAGGCGTTAGCGGACGAGGTCGCCGTAATGCCAGATAGGAGGGCGCCCCCCGGGTTCGGGCTGGGCACCTGCTTCCACGTGATGCCGTTCCAGTGCAGGATCAAGGGCTTCGCGCCGGGGATGGGGTTGAACTGCCCGATGGCCCAGGCGTTGGTGGCGGAGGTGGCCGTCACGCCGAAAAGCACACTGTAGGTACTGGAGGGGTTCGGGCTGGGCACCTGCTTCCATGCGGTGCCGTTCCAGTGCTCGATCAAGGTCCGGTGGGCGGTATCGCTGTTATTGATGTAGTCACCGACCGCCCAGGCGTTGGCAGCGGAGGTCGCCGCCACGCCGGTCAGCTCGTTGAACCCCAGGCCGCCGGTGGCAGGGTTCGGGCTGGGTATCTGCCGCCACGCGGTGCCGTTCCAGCGCTCGATCAAGGTCTTCTCGACCCGGCTGCCGGCGTACTCACCGACCGCCCAGGCGCTGGTGGTGGAGGTCGCCGCCACGCTGAGCAGCAGATTGTCGACAGTGGAAGGCTGTGGGCTGGGCACCTGCTGCCACGCGGTGCCGTTCCAATGCTCGATCAGGGCCAGTGTCGGGGTCGGCCTGGTGCTGGCATACCTGCCGACCGCCCAGGCGTTGGTGGCGGAGGTCGCCGCCACGGCGCTCAAGGTGTTTCCGATAATCCCCGGGCTTGGGCTAGGCACCTGCTGCCACGCGGCGCCGTTCCAGCGCTCGATCAAGGTGTGGTACGGCCCCTTGGTGTTGAGATACTCACCGACTGCCCAGGCCTGGCACGAGGACACAGCCGCCACACCGTTAAGGGAGTTGATGTCCGAACCCGGGCTCGGGCTGGGCACCTGCTTCCATGCGGTGCCCGTCGAGGTCGCGCAGGCCGATGCCAACGCATCGCCCTGTCCGAGCCCGGTCAGCACCCCCGCCACCACCAGCGGCGCCACGAGCGCCCTAAGACCACATCCGGCAAGCCATCGCGCGCGCATGACTCCCCCTCCTGCCGGTCGATGACGGGGAGTGTCCTCCCGGTCAACTTCCCGGTCATTACCCGAACCGGCTGCGGGCCGGGACTATCACCTCTTCAGAGGGCCATCGGGGGTGGCCTGATACACACTCAGGCCAGGAATGCCTTCTCGCCCAGGTCGGCTGCCAGAATCGGCACATGCAGGATCGTTACGCCGGTGACCTGGGTGACTACCTCAAGTTCGGGCTGGGCGTGGCCGCTTAATGCTGCAACGGCAGGTCATAGGTCATGTCTTGCGTACGGCGCTGGTGAAGCCGGCGATGAACAGTGCTGCGAAGACCCAGGCCAGGACCCGCAAGACCCAGCCGAGAGCGGTCAGCCAAGCCCCGGTGGTACTGGCCGAATCCTTGGTCAGGTCGCAGCTCGCCCGGGCCACACTGGTGCCTACCGGCAAGTTGAGATCCAGTCCCACGCTGACCTGCTGCACCACCGTGCACGACCGGCCAGGAGTCACCGTCTTGCTGGTTTGCGCCAGTGCACCATGCGCGCCGAGCACGACCGCGAGCACGCAGGACACGGCCACAACCCCGGCGAGGAACCACAGCGCCCGCCACGGCTGGTACCCATAGCCAAGGGTGAACCTGGTGATCCAGCCCCACCATCGCTCCGGCCGACTGGTGTCCGCGCGGGCGAGCTGGTCGTCGCGCTGGGCCATCAAGGTCTGCCGAGCCTGCCGGTCGTCGCCGCGCGCCCGGTACCCGGCGGCCAGCTGCTGGTACGGCTGCGCCGTATAAGCGCGGGTGCCGTGCCGCAGCAGCTCCCGCCAGCCCGCGGCCGAGACCGGCTCGGGTACACCCGTATAGGTCAGCCCGTCTACCGCGAGCCGCCGGCGGGAATCGGCGTTGTGTTCCGCCCCTGGCAGGGCGAACAGGAACGCTCCGCCCACCCGCACCCCGGCCAGATCGACCGCAACGCCCTCACCTCCGCCGGTGGCGCTGAACCCGCGGGTGAGGTACATGCCGTGATCGACCTGCAGGCTGTAGGCGGCCAGCGCCGGGCCGGAGTCGTTGCGCAGCTCCCCCTCGGCGCAGTCGAGATGGCCGCCGATGTGCGCGCCGACCAGGTAGATCGTGCCGTAGCCGCTGCGACCGGTGGCGGTGAACCCGTAGCGGAGGAACATGGACTGCTCGACGTGCAGACGGTCAGCGTACAGGGCAGGCCCGGAGTCGTTGCGGAGCTGCGCCCTGTCACATTCGAGGCTGCCGCCGATGCGAGCGCCCGACAGGCGGACGGCGCCGAGGTCGCCGCCGCCGGTGGCGGTGAACCCGTAGCGGAGCAACATGTCCTGATCGACTTGCAGGCTGTCAGCGGCCAGAGCGGGGCCGGAATCATTGCTCAGGTTCGCCCCCGTGCAGTCGAGGTGGCCGCCGATGTGGGCGCCACGCAGGTCGACCACGCCCTCAGCAACAAACGGCTGCTCGTGATCGGGACCTCCGCGCGGGCGGCAGAACATGTCCTGGCCCACGGTCAGCCGCGACGCGGCGAGTGCGTGACCGCCGGGGTTGCTGACCTTGGCACCATCGAAGTACAGGCGCCCGCCGATCTGCGCTCCCGGGAGCCGGACCTCGCCGTGGGCGGTGAAGCCGTTGCGGCAGAACATGGTGCCGTCGACCCTCAGCCCATCGGAGGACAAGGCGATTCCGGCGGGGTTGTTGAGGGTCGCGCCCTCCAAGCTGAGCTGCCGGCCGATGTGACCGCCGAGCACGACCCCGCCATCGGCGGTGAGGCGGTCGCACTCCACGTCCTGGCCGACCTGCAAGACGTCAGCGACCAGGGCCGGGCCGGAGTCGTTGCGCATTTCCGCTCCGGTGCAGTCGAGGTTGCCGCCGATGTGGCCGCTGACCAGGCGGACGGCGCCTCTGTCGCCGACGCCGATAGCGGTGAACCCGCGGCGGAGGAACACGCTCTGGCCGACATGTAGCCCGTAAGCGACCAGGGCCGGGCCGGAGTCGTTGCGCAGCTGCGCCCCGTCGCAGAGGAGGCTGCCGCCGACGTGGGCGCCGGTCAGGCGGACCGCGCCGAATTCGCCGGAGCCGGTGGCGGTGAACCCTTCGCGGAAGAACATGTCCAGGCCGACCTGCAGGCCGTCGGCGACCAGCGCGGGGCCGGAACCGTCGTGCAGGTACGCCCCTTCGCATTCGAGGCTGCCGCTGATGTGGGCGCCGGTCAGGCGGACCGCACCACGACGCAGGCGGACCGCGCCGGCGCCGGTGCGGCCGGTGATCGTTGCCCCGGTGAGGGCGAGCACGCTGCAGGTGAGCCGGTCGGCGGCCAGCGGCGGCTCGGTGGGGTGTTCGAGCCGGCATCCGGTCAGGCCGACGAAAGCCAGGCGAGCGCCCCGGGCGAGGATGCCCTCCTCCAACAGGCAATCCTTCAGCTCAAGGTTGACCTTCGTGGTGAGGTTCTCCAGATCCAGCCGGCCGGTGATCCTGGCCCCGCGAAGCCGCAGCCCGTGCGGGTCAGGGCCGGCCGCGAGCCGTCCCCGCAAGATGTCGCGGATCACGGTCGCACGGCAGGTCCGGGACTTCCCCCAGGCCCGCATCGCGGCCTCATCAACCGCCCCGCCCCCGCCAGCAAGGTCGAGCCATTCCCCACGGCCGACGTGCTCGACCAGCGACTGCTCTACCGCGGTCAATCCCCGCGCGGACACCTGTGTGACCACACAGGAACTCTAATCAGCAGAGCCTGGCTTGAGATCGCGCCGACTACATTGCGCCGCCCAGCAGGCCACCGGCCTGCGCGACCAACCGGTGCGGTGCACTGCCGAAGCCGTCCACGCCCTGACCCGAACCAGTACGGTTCGGCGAAGGACAATCCACTCACCGGACACAACCGATCTGAACCGCCCCGGGCTTTCCGTAGTCCGGACTCAAGTCGGCGATTCAGGCAGCCCCATCAAGCGACGCTTGACGACGCCGAGAATCTGACCGGGTCAGGGGGCAGGGTTGTGGGGTGCAGAATGGCCGAGACCGGCCAGTGGCCGGGTGGGAGGCCAAGCATGAACATCGCGGTCATCGGGACAGGGCGCATCGGCGGCACGCTCGGCCAGCGCTGGCACGCCGCCGGGCACCAGGTGGCATATGGCTCACGGAAAGGCTCCGGGACCGGCCCGGGCGGCGGCCCAGTGCTGCCGGTAGGAGAAGCGATCACCGGCGCCGAGGTGGTGCTGCTCGCGGTGCCGGGCGGTGCGGTAGCCGAGGTGGTGGCCGCCCACGGCGCGGCGCTGGCCGGCAAGGTGGTGATCGACGCCGTGAACCGCATCGGCGAGCCGGTGGTCAACAGCCACGCGGCCATCACCGCGGCCGCACCCCAATGCCACTACGCGCGCGCGTTCAACACCTTGGGCTGGGAGAACTTCGCCGACCCGCCCGCAGGTGCCGCGATGTTCTTCGCCGCCGATCCCGGCGCGCGCCCGGCCGCCGAGGAACTCATCACCGCGGTGGGACTGGAGCCGCTCTTCGCCGGTGACGCCGGTGCCAGCGCCACCGTTGATGCCCTGCTGCCCTTGTGGTTCGCACTGGTCCGGGACAACGGCGGAAACCGCCGGATCGCGCTGCGCGTCACCCGATAGCCCACCTCGGCGACCGAACCCATTCGACGAAGACAAGCCTGCCGAGGACAACCTAACAGCGGCATTATGCACGTGATCTTTGTCAAGTTGATCATGGCTTGTTCCGGTAGCGGCGTGCTGCTGTGGCGGCGGTGGTGCCGAGTAGTTCGCCGATCTGGGTCCAGGTGAGTTCCTGGTCGCGGGCGT
>Ga0306925_10002278_pt1 | contig 16407 bp, 17 predicted proteins | sample flu12Cox44000176_FD_203755 | JGI IMG/M metagenome (GOLD analysis project Ga0306925, IMG submission 203755) | Lab enrichment of tropical soil microbial communities from Luquillo Experimental Forest, Puerto Rico - flux8day.12C.oxic.44.000.176 (v2)... | ecosystem: Environmental > Terrestrial >... | reverse complement strand
CTACAAGATCGTCGAGGTCGTCGGTGTCAGCGACAAATCGTGGGAGGAGGCGGGCCGTAACGCGGTGGAAACAGCAGCCGGCTCGCTGCGTGACCTGCGGGTGGCCGAAGTGACGCAAATGGACATGAAGGTGGAAGACGGCAAGGTCGCCGCATTCCGCACCCGCGTGTCCCTCTCCTTCAAATACGAAGCTTGACGCGTCAGCCGCACGACGGCGCAGGAGACCGCAGAAGCCTTGTAATCGGCCGGTTTGCGGCGTAAACCGTCAATGCGCTGGCGCACAAAGACGCACGAAGCGGCAGGACAAGCCTGCCCATGACCTGCCCAGAGGAATCCCATGAAGCTGACCACCACCTCGATCAAGACGCTCACGCTCCCCACCGGGATGGGTGACAAAACCTTCTTCGACGATGATCTCCCCGGCTTCGGCGTGCGCGTGCGCGCCGGCGGCTCGCGCAAGTTCGTGGTGCAGTACGACCACGCGGGCAGGACCAGGCGCGTGCCACTCGGCGCCGTCGGTATGGTTGAGCTGGGTGCCGCGCGCAAGGCCGCAAAGGACATCCTCGCTGCCCGCACGCTCGGGCGTGATCCTGCTGCCGAGAAACAAGAGAACCGCATCCGCGCGCTCGAAACCTTCGGCGCGTTGTTGGCCCGTTACCTCGTCGGCAAGCGGCTGACCCTGCGACCGCGCAGCTATGTCGAGGTCGAGCGCCACCTCCTTGTCAACGCCAAGCCGCTGCACCATCGTCCGGTCGCGGATATCGACCGCCGCACCCTCGCCGCCCTCCTGGTCGCGCTGACCGACAAGCACGGACCGACCGCCGCCAAATGTGTCCGCACCGACCTCTCCGCCTATTTCGCGTGGCTGGCCGGCGAGGGCCTGATCGACAGCAACCCGGTCACCTTCGTCAACACCCCAACGACACGCGGGCCTCGGACACGTCTTCTCACCGCGGACGAGCTGCGCGAGATCTGGGTGGCGCTAGGGCAGGGTGATTACGCCGATATCATTCGACTGCTGGCGTTCACCGCCGCCCGCGCTGGCGAGATCGGCGCGCTTTGTTGGGATGAAGTCGACCTCGATCGTGGCGAGCTGGTGCTGCCAGGGACGCGGACCAAGAACCATCGCCCGCACACGATCCCGCTGGCCGCCGCGGCGCTCGCCATCCTGTCGGCGCGCCCGCGCAATGAACGCGCCTCCGTCTTCGGCCGCGGCCGTGCTGGATTCGCCGGCTGGAGTCTCTCGAAGCGCGTACTCGACGAGCACATTGCCACCAACCGCAAAGCTGCAGGCGTGCTCGAACCGATGGCGCCCTGGGTGGTGCATGACCTGCGCCGGCTCGCCTCAACCATAATGCACGACCAGCTCGGCGTTGCGCCGCATATCGTCGAGCGCGCGCTCGGCCATGTTGGGCATCAAAGCGGCGTCGCCGGCGTCTACAACAAGGCGCAGTATCGCGACGAGCACCGGCGGGCGCTCACGCGCTGGGCCGAGTACATCGAAGAAACCGTAAACGGCAAGCGACCGGCGACAGTCGTAACATTACGAAAGTGAAGATACGGCCGGCCGGAGCGGATTGCCCCCGCTCCGATCGGCCTGATTCAAGCCATCGAGTGGTTCGCAAATGGCAAAGACTGTTTCCAAACATACACCCCGGGTCACTTGGGTGTTGCCCAAGGTTGCGCGCGAGCGCGTGGCCGCGGTCCTGGGATCAATCGGCCACGCGGAGCGATGGATCATCCGCGAGCTGCCCCATATACGTCGGCAGGTGGTTGACTCGTACCCTTCGGACGAGCCGCACGATTGGTTTTGGCGAGACCCCCTCCCCCCCATCAACTGGGTGGAGTCCTCAACGGCCTACAACAAGGTCGCCGCCAAAGTCAGCGCGGAAGACCCGATGATAACGTTCACAACCATCACCGTCTATTTCTGCCTTGCCTGGGAAGACATTGCCGCGCGAATACCGGCCAATTCAATGGCTGCGACCGCGGCCACGGTCGCGCCGCCGCCCTCCTCGAAAAAAGAATGGTTTGCGAAGGCAAAGCAACAGCACCCGCGTAGGCCGGGTGAAGGTGCCTCTGACTACGCCGATCGGCTGATGCCCATCCTGGAAGCCGCCCTGGGTGAAAAGGCGTGGTCAAAAGACAACCTGGTGCGCCGATTGTACGACCCAGACGAATAAGCCGGCTGTTGCGGCCCTGCGCGCGCGCAAAAGTGCGCAAACTAGCCCCCTGAATTTGCGCAGTTGCGCAAAAAACCCTGATTTTACGGGTGCGCAAAATCGCGCAATTGCGCACATTGCTTTGCGCATTTTGCGCTGTGCGTAGTGGGCCGGCATCAATCGCGCTGCAATATGGCGCCGACATCGAAACAATCCGACGCGCGCTTTGTCGCGATTCCCATGGCCGGCCATCTGGGCCGTTGGGGGCAGCACTCGATGCGATCGCCGAGGCCTGAACCATGGCCCTCGATCATTCTTGTCAGGTGCAACCACACCCGCTCGCCGAACGCGGACTCGATCTCTATGAGACTCCCGCCGTCGGAACGAAAGCGCTGCTGCGCGTAGAGCAAATTCCGCATCGCGTTTGGGAGCCTGCAGCCGGGCGCGGCGCGATCACGCGGGTGCTGCAGGACCACGGTCACGAAGTCGTCAGCGGCGACATTCACGACTACGGATTTTCACTGCACTTCGTCAGCGATTTTCTGGTGCAGGAGCGGATGCCGGCCGATTGCGACTGCATCTTGACCAACCCGCCCTATCAAATTGTCGAGCCATTTGTCGCGCACGCGCTCAAGTTGGCGCCGTTGGTGATCATGTTGCTGCGACTTGCGCTCCTCGAATCCGAGCGCCGCTGCGACATCCTCGAAGGGCGCGGACTGGCGCGCGTTCACGTCTTTCGCAAGCGGTTGCCCATGATGCACCGCGATCAATGGGCGCGGACGCAAAGCGAACTCGGGGATGGTCTGGGAGCGCGGCTACACCGGCCCCACCACGGTCGATCGCATTTCTTGGGAACGCTAATCGAGGAACAGAGCATCGCGATTCACACCCCTTCCCCCTCCGCACGAGGGCGTCCACCGGGACGCAGCCCGGCACCAGTAACAGTCATCGCAATATGAGGAGAACTCATCAATGAACACGCTACAACAACCGCCCGGTGGCGACGATAACGACGGATTTTCACCCTCACTGCTAAACGTAAGCGATCGTCTGATCAGAGGAAACCTCGCGGGGTGGAACGATCAAAGCAAATGGCATGACCGTGACGGTCTACCACTGCCGAGTCCGATGCTCGTCGGTGGGGTTAACACTGCTCTACAACGGTGGCAAAACCAACGACCGGAAATAATTCTCGCCAAACCGCTGCCCGATTCAGACACGCTCAACGGCACGATCCCACAATCGGAGTGGGAACTCGACTTAAACGGCAAACCACGGCCACCGTGGCAACTCGTCTTCGCGATCTACCTGCTCAACTTAACGACGGGCACCATCTACACCTACCTCAACGGGACGGTCGGCGCTCGAATTTGTTACGAGGCACTGCAAGAATCGGTCTGCATCATGCGCGCACTACGTGGGAGCAAAGTGCTCCCACTGGTGAACCTAGAGCAGCGGCCGATGAAGACCAGCTACGGGCCACGTTCACGGCCGCATCTGGAAATCATCGATTGGCGTAGCCCCGGCAGTGACGGTGGCGGCCTCCTGCTGTCACCGCAACGGCCAGACTCACAGCTCACCGGACCAACTCCCGCTCCGGCTGCAGCTGCGACCCTTGACGCGATGAAACCGGTGAAGCCGACCACGGTCGCGGAAACCATCGCCGACGAACTACCGCCATGGGCCTAAAAAAAAATGCGGGGGGCTGACAGCCTCCCGTTCCTCCAGGGAGGCTACGATGAACATCTATTGGGACATCGAAACGTATTCTCAATGCAATTTGAAAGATCACGGCGCTCACATCTATGCCAGCGATCCGGCGACCGATATTCACTTTTTCTGCTACGCCATCGACAATGGCAAAGTGCAGATGTGGAGGCCTGGTGATCCACCACCAGAACCATTCGCTAATCCCGTCGCCTACCAGTTTGTTAGCGATAATTGGGAATTCGAGCGCGCCATTCACGCGCAAATCCTGGTCAAGCGCTACGGGTTTCCTCCACTTTTGATCGAACAGCAGGATTGCGCCCAGCGCTTAGCATTAGCGAGCGCCTATCCGGCCGAACTCGGACTGCGTTGCGAAGCGCTCGATTTGCCCTATCGCAAGGACGAAGAGGCGCGTAAAGCGATGCACCGCCTGTCGCGTCCGCAGACCGCCAAGAAGCGCAAGAAACCCGAAGACCCCGCCGCCCGCGAGCGCGATCTCGCGCTGCTGCTGGAGCGCTGCAAAAACGACGTTTGCGCAACGCGCGCCGCCTACAATTCTCCGCGGTTGCGCCCCCTTCTGCCGGAAGAGCGTCAGCAGCTCTTGCTCGACGCCAAGATCAACGCGCGCGGCGTCGGCGCCAATGTGCCGTTCCTCGAGGCCGCTCGTGCGCTCGCAATCCAAGAGCGCAACGCCATCAACACCCGACTCAACGAGCTGACCGCCGGAGTCATCACCTCCGTTGACCAGGTGAGCCGGATCATGGAGGCGGTCAACGCCTGTGGTCACGGAATGACATCGCTCTCTAAGCGTTCGGTCGCCACCACTCTCGCCCACCAGCCCACCGGCTTTGTCCGCGAGCTCTTGGAGCTCCGCCAGCGCGGTGCCTTCGCCAGCACGCGAAAATTCAAAAAGCTCCTAGATTATGCCGATCCTGATACGCATCGATTGCGTGGCACACTGCGCATCTATGGTGCTGGCCCCGGACGATGGTCCTCGATCGGAGCGCAGCTGCATAACTTGCCGCGCAATGACGCCGAGTTGCCATCGTCCCTGATCAATGCGCTCCTCGCCGGTGATCGGGCCGAACTGGCGCGATTCGGCAACCCGCTTCAGGTCGTCAGCGGAATATCGCGTGCAGTGCTATGCGCCGCTCCCGAGCACACGCTCATCTGCGCCGATTTTAGCGCCATCGAATCCCGGATCACCGCGTGGCTCGCCAATGAAACATGGAAGCTGGAAGCCTTCCGGCGCTTTGACACCACCGGCGACAAAGAGCTCGACCTCTATCGCGTCCTCGCGCACCGCATATTGCGCAAGTCCACATCCATCAGCGAGATCACCGCTGCCGAGCGGCAGCTCGGAAAATGCGCCGAGCTCGCCTGCGGCTTCGGCGGATCGGTCGGAGCATGGCGTCGTATTGCCCACGACGCCGACGACCGCAGCGACGCGGAAGTCGAAGCCATCATCCGACAGTGGCGCGACCAGCACCCCGCCATCCGCGCGTTCTGGCGGAATCTGGCACAGGCCGCCCGCGTCGCAATCCGCACCGGACGGCCGATCCTGGTCGCACCCGCACCACGACCGCCGATCGTCGCCGCCTTCGATGGCTACGCGCTAACCCTCACGCTGCCGAGCGGCCGCACCATCAACTATCCGGGCGCACACCTAACCCCGAACACCAAGTTCGAGGACGGCGCGCCGGATATCGAATTCTTCGACAACGCCCGCCGGCAGTGGAAGCCGGTGCGGGCATGGTTCGGAACTCTCGTGGAAAACTGCGTGCAGGGTCGCGCGCGTGACCTGCTCGCTGCGGCCATCATCCGCGCCGAGGCGCGCGGCTGGGCGGTCGTGTTTCATTGTCACGACGAGCTCGTCATCGAAGCGCCGGAAGGCACGGTCTCAGAGCAGGACGTGCTCACGCTCCTGCTCGATCCACCGGCATGGGCCGCGGGTCTACCGCTTAGTGGCAAGGTTCATAGCGGCCCGCTCTACCTCGAAGCGCCGGAAACAGCGGATCCGCCAGTGCCAGAGACCGAGCAGGAGATCGTGGAACACGCGGTCGACGCCTTCGTCGCCAGCACTCCGCCCAATGAGGCGATCGCACGCAGCGCCGACGAGGACTTCCTCGCCAGCCTAGGCTCTACGCTCGCTCCGCTGACCGACTTCGTGACGTTGCCAATGGATTCGAGCGGGCGGGTGTCATGCCCATTCCACACCGACCCGCAACCGAGCTGCAAAATCTACTCCGACCATTGGCATTGTTTCGGCTGCGGCGAGCACGGCGATCGCATCGATTGGCTCACGCGGGTCGAAGGCATGACCAAAGCCGAAGCCATAGACGCGCTGTAGGACTGGTCCGGCCCGGCGTCAACCGAACAGCAGCATAACATTGCGACGCGTTACGCCTTCGCGCTGCAGCTCTGGAACACTGCGCAACCGCTCACCGGCACACTGGGCGAACGCTATCTGGCCGAGACCCGCGGCATCGACACCGACAAGCTGCCGCCGACAATCCATGATGCGCTCCGTTTCCATTCCCATTGCGCCGTCGGAGCACGAACCTATCGCCCCTGTGTCATCGCCCTCATGCGCGACCCGACCACCGATGCGCCGGTCGGAATCCATCGCATTGGTTTGGCATTGAAGGATGGTGAAGTCGTCAAGCTCGACCGCATGGCGCTCGGTCGCATGGGCGTGGTGAAGCTTTGGCCCATGAACGGCGGCGAACGGCTCGTGGTCGGCGAAGGAATCGAAACCACGCTCGCCGCTGCTACCCGGATCTCATACCGCGGTGCACCACTAACGCCGGCCTGGTCGGCCGTGGCCAAAGGCGGGCTCGGGCGCTTGCCGGTGCTGCCGGGTGTCGATCGGCTCGTTCTATTGGCTGATCACGATATGAACGGCGAAGGGCAAAAAGCCGCCGACTGCTGCCGGCAGATCTGGTGCGCGCATGGCCGCAGCGTGGCGCTGCTGGTGCCGAAGCAGGCGGGTTGGGACTTCAACGACGTCATACTCGGGAGGCCGGCATGATCACGATCGAGGACTTCTTCGCGCTCGCGCCCGCAAATCGCTGCATCTACCGGCCGACCAAAGACACGTGGTCAAACGAAGCGGTCGACAAACGATTACCGCCACGACCGTTGCTCGACGGCAACGGTAATTCGCTGCGCAACGCCAAGGGTAAAGTGATCATGGTCCCAGCGAGTGAATGGCTGGCCAAGCATCGCAGCGTCGAACGCACGGTTTGGGATCCGGGCGAACCCGAAATCATTCGAGATAAGCTCGCGGTCGACAGCGGCTGGATTCCCAAACCGGGGATGACGACGATCAATCTTTATCTGCCGCCCCACATCGAGCCTGGCGACAAGACACAAGCGACGCGTTGGGTCGAGCACTGGCACAAGCTGTATCCCAACGAAGCTGACCATTGTATTGCGTGGCTGGCGCACCGAGTGCAATATCCGGGACGCAAGCCGAACCACTGCATCGTGCTGGTGGGCGACCCCGACATCGGCAAGGACACCTTGCTGTATCCGGTTCGACATGCTGTCGGACCGTGGAATTTCCACGACATCGCGCCGCATCATCTGCTCAGCCCAAACAATGATTTCCTCTGCGCTGTCGTCATTTGCGTAAACGAAGCGCGCGATGCCGGCGACAGCAATCGCGGCCACATCGATCGCTATACGCTGCACGAACACATGAAATCACTGCTGGCAACACCGCCCGTGACCCATCGCATCAATCGCAAGTATCTGCCGGAATACATTGCCTTTAATCTGGCGGGAACGGTCATCACGACCAATCATTATGACGCGCTTTTCATGCCGAACAACGATCGTCGACACTACATTACCGCATCGGAATGCAAGCGGGCGGATTTCTCCGCCACGTATTTCGACGAACTCTATGTCTGGTTCGACCAGGAAGGCGGCATCGGACACGTCGCTGCCTATCTGCGCGAATACGATCTCGCCAGCTTCAATGCCAAGACCGCACCACCCAAAACCGCGGCGTTTTGGGACATGGTCAACGTCGAGCGCAACACGGATTACGGCGAGCTCGTCGATGCCATCGAGGCACTCGGTAACCCGGAGGCACTGACGCTCAACGAGCTGATAGCCATGGCGCCAAGCGCCGAGTGGCTGAGCGACCGCAAAATGAGCCGCACAATCCCACATCGCCTTCGGCGTTGCGACTACGTGCGCGTGCCTAACCCTGACGCTAAGCGCAATGACGGAATGTGGAGCATCAACAAAAAGCAAATGATATCTACGCGCGTATGGAGCTGACACCCGGGAAACGCGTAGACGCCGCCCGTCGACTGAAAGACAAGCTCACCCAAAAGCCAAAGTTGACCATCGTCGGCAAAGAGGAAGACTAACAGGCCTCCGGAAATAATCACCACCATGACGGGTGGAGCCTAACTGGTGCCATGACGGGTGGGGCCTAGCCGGCAGTGGAGTAATTGGAGTGATCTTCCTATTGTGCTTCCCCCCTTGTTTTCTCTCTTCTTTTTTAACACTTCGATAGAGGAGCAAGGGTTAGGGAAGGAAAAGGGAGGAGCACAATAGGCGGATCACTCCTTTCACCCCACCGCTATTCGAAAAAAATTTTCCAATTATCACCGGTTTCACCGATTCCACCGATGTTACCAGCGGGCAGGCTCCTCGTCATGGCGGCGATTGGTTGGTCATTTGGGTACAACCGCTGCGGTTGTATCGGCGATGAGGCCGTTTATGCTACACGGCTCGATATGCTTGTAAGCCATTGTACCTATTGGACTATTTTATCGTCGGCCGATGGTCGGCAAGCCATTGGATTGACTTGATAAAATTGGTAGCCCATCGCCTGTAGAAAATTTCAAAGTCGTCGTATTCGAGAGCCAAGTTCCACGGGAATCGGCGGCTATTCGGCCAAAGCCAGCGCCAAAAAACTGGGAATGTGGTCGACTTGGGCGACTTTTCAGGGCCAGGGGGGGATGGTTTTTGAAATAAAGTTGCGCACCCTCCGGGCGCGGCTGCGCCGGAAAATTAGTTCTCGTTGCAACCGGTTGGGCGCCGGTTTTTGCCCTATTTTTCGGGCATTTTGGAGTAGATTTTTCCTTTGGCCGGGATGGTGTTAAGCTGGTTGTATATGGCTGGAACGGGCAGAAAACCGTACGAATCGACCGACGTTGCCCCATTTGGCGCCGAATCCCGTCGTTTGGCACCCCCGGAATGCCTTGGGAACCTGCAAAAACAGGCGTTTTTGGACCTAATCACGAGCGTTCCCCGCTCCCAATTCCGCCGCTGCGACCTTCCCCTGCTTTGTCGCTGGTGCGAGCTGACCGTGCTCGCGGAGCAGGCGGCGTTCGAGCTGGAGCAAGCCGGCGCCGTCGTCGACGGTAAGATTTCGCCGTGGTTCTCGATTCACCAAGGTGCTTCAAGGGAGCTGCGCGCGCTCTCGCAGCGTCTGCAGCTCGGCCCGCGCGGTCGAACACCGAAGGCGCCAAAGATTAAAACCGGGTCGGTTTCGTATTACGAGCGCATGGATTTGGAGGGTGAATTCGATGACTCCAATTGACCGCGACGCGTTCGAGCGTGCCATCGCGATGGCGCGCGCCAAAGGCCCCGCGCAGCAGCGGCAGATTGACGAGAAGCTGGCAACGGACCCGTGGGCCAAGGTCGGGGAATTTGCCGCCTACGGCTGCCAGATGGACAGTCTTCATCTCAAGCTGTGGCAACCGCCGCCGTGCTGGATCAATAATCCCAAGGCCGTGCTCGCCGTCGGCGACGACGGCATTATGGGCAATTACGCGGCGGCGCGGCTGCTGCAGAAAATGCTTGCGGCCGACCTCAGCAAGTATGAGCCTGACCCTTTGAACGCTTTATTCGATGCAGCAGCACAGCGGAAAAGAAAAGATGACCACGCCAATCCGCCTCACTGACTCTCAGCTCCAAGCGTTGCTGCAGGCTGCTGAGATTGTCCCGCGCGATCGCCGTGACGCGTTCCTGACTCGCGCCGCCGCGGTGCTCAACAGCGAGGAGGTCGGTGATCCTGTGTGTATCGCCTTTGCCGTTGCGCACGCGATCCTTTCGGAAGCCAGCTAGCTCCGGTGGACTAAGTCTATCGGTTGCGATTTTGCGATCGCAGCTCGCGCTCGCGCCGATCGGCGATGGCGCAAATGCGATCGGCCCAAGCCTTTGCTGTCGGCGAAACTTGATACGTGCCGGCCTCGATGCCGTCTGCGATGGCACGTATTCTGCGGGCGAGCGGGCCGAGCGGCGGACGAACAGGTGGGCGCGCCCGTAGCGCCTGTTCGAGGGCGTCGAGTTCGAGCTGCTTGATCGCAAGCTCGCGTTTCAGGCGGGCAAATTCCTGTGGGTCGACCTTGCGCTTCATTTTACCGCGACCTCTCTGGTCACGCAGGAGACTCACGTTCTCGACCGTGTCCGTAGCTCGCCAGGCCGCCGGCCATGGCAAACTCGCGTCCTTCATAAATCGCCGGAATGGCATGGCGCGCTGCCAGCGCAATGACCTGATCGCGCTCGTCGTTAAAGAACGGGTCGGAGCCAACCAGCAGTGCTCCAGCGCCTGATTGAGTCACCGTTGCCAACGCCACGTCGATGTCGCGTTCGGTACTCGCGCTGAGGATACTCACTTGTTGCCTGAGGGTGCGAGCGGCATCCTGAACACCCCTCAACTGAGTTTGAAAATTCGCATTGGTTGGGTTGAGCAACACTGCGATCAGCGCGGCAGCCGGAACCAGCCCGTGAAGGAGCCCCAGTCGCTTTCCCTCCAGCACCTGCTGAAGGATGTAGACCCCGGTTGCGTTGGCGCCCGGCCGATTGAGGTTCATGACCAGGCCGGATGTGACCGGATCGACGCCATTTACGAAGACAATTGGAATCGTTGTGGTTGTCGCGTAGGCCGCAAGTGCTGCGGCGCCGCCTCCCGTCGTGACGATCACGGCTACGCGCCGGCCGACAATATCCCCGGCCAGCGTTACAAGTCGGTCGGTCTGACCATCCGCGGAGCGGAAATAAATCGCCACGGTCCTGCCTTCGATGTAACCGGCCTCTTTCAGGCCCTCGCGGAATGCCGTCATTAGGTGAGGGTCAAAGGACTGGCCGTCGAGAAATCCGATTACGGGCATCGCCGGCTCTGCCGCGCGCGCCCCTCCTGGCCACACCATCGCAGCGCCGCCGAGCAGCGTGATGAACGAGCGCCGCTTCACTGCCAGGTCCCTTCCGTGCTTTCCGACCGATAGGATAGCACACAGGGGGAACTGCTGCGCGGCGGGATTTCGGTCAGACCTATGTCGCAGATGGGTCCCAACTCCGGTCTTTGAAGTGATGTCCGCTGCTCCGGTTGGTTCGAGTCCCCGAGCACGGCGATGACTGCGTCTTTGGGAGCGAGCTCGTGCAACAGCCCCAGTTGCTTGGCTGCCAAATCGCCGACTGTATGGACCACGCCGGTGACGTTGCCGCCGGGCCGGCTGAGGCTGACGACGAAGCCCGTCCTGACCGGATCGAAAACCGGTGGTGAAGACGATCGGGATCGTCGCAGTGGCCGCTTTGGCGACCGGCGTCGCAAGTCCGTTGGCCACGATCACGGCGACTTGGCGGCGGACGAGCTCCGCCGCCATCGCCGGAAGCCGATCATCCCGATCCTCGGCAAAGCGATACTCGACAGCGACGTTCTGCCCCTCGACAAATCCGGCCTCGTTCAGGCCCTGCCGGAATGCGCCAACCAGGTTCTCGGAGCCGGCCGCCGCCGTGGAGCGGAGAAAGCCGATCACTGGCATCGACGCCTGCTGCGCGCGCGCAGCGAGCGGCCACGCGGCCGCCGCGCCGCCGAGCAGCGTGATGAACGCGCGCCGTCTCATTCGATCACCTCGTCGGCGCGGCCGACCAGCGGCAGCGGAATGGTGAGGCCGAGGGCCTTGGCAGTCTTCAAATTGATGATCAACTCGACTTTGGTGGCCTGCTGGACCGGCAGATTGGCTGGCTTCTCGCCCTTGAGAATCTGGCCGGTGTAGCCACCGGCCAGACGGTGCGATTCCGCAATATCACCTGAGTAGCTCATGAGACCGCCGGCCAACGCAAACGCACGGTATTGGTAAATGGCGGCCACCCCGTGGCGACTCGCCAATGCACCGAGCTGTTCGCTCCTCGTGTTGAAAAATACATCAGGGCCAATCACGACCCCGCCGGCTTTCAATTGGGAGAGGGCTGCGAACGCATCATCGATCTCTCGTTCGGTGCTTGCTCGTAACACATGCAACTGCAGTCCGAGGTCGCGGGCCGCTGCTCGCAGGCTCTTCAATGTGGTCTCGACATTGGAATCGGTCGGGTTGACGAGAACGGCAATGATGTTCGCGGCGGGGACCAGCTCGTGCAACAGCTGCAGTCGCTTCGCAGCGAGCTCCACGCTTCAAAGAGCCCGACGACGTTTCGATTGCAGCTGCCATCGAGGCGAACGATACGTTCATTGACCGGCTGAAAGCGATTAGTGAGGCTGCGCAAGGGCATACACTAGATCAGGATGATTGAGTGAGGCGGTGGCGCCTCGCGCATCACATCGCCCGCCAATCGCTCGGATGTTGGGGTTTTAGGCGCTCGCCGCATCACGCTTGCAGGCGCGATATCGTCGCCTGCGAGACGCCATAGGAACGGGCGAGATCGGCCTGCACTTCGCCATTGGCAAGCCGCTGAAGGGCTTCTGCGCGCTGGTGCGGTGTGAGAGCAGCGGGACGACCGAAGCGCACGCCACGGGCTTTAGCACGGGCTCTGCCGTCGCTGGTACGGGCGAGGATCAGCTCGCGTTCGAATTCGGCCAAGCCAGCAAGAATAGTCACCATCAGGCGGCCATGCGCGTTGGTCGTGTCAGCCCAGGCGTCATGCAGCGACTTAAAGCCTGCGCCACACTTGGCGATGTCATCGAGGATATTGAGCAAGTCCCGCGTTGAGCGTGCCAAGCGGTCGAGCCGCGTGACGATCAGCACATCCCCTGTGTCGAGGCGCTTGAGCACCTTGGCAAGCTCCGGTCGGTTGCTGCGAGCGCCGCTGATCTTCTCGGCGTAGACCTTGGCGCAGCCTGCAGCATGCAGTTCGGCGTCTTGTGAGGTTAGGCTTTGGCCGTCAGTTGATACTCGTGCGTAGCCATAGACAGTCATGTTCCCCGGCTCCTTTTGAAAGCGCTTTATGCATTGTAATTCATGACTGGAATCAATGCCAGCAAAATCATTCAGAACTTACAATTTGTGCATAGCTTTGCACCGCATCATTGCTCGCGAGTGTGCTGCTCTGTCTTTGAGCGGCCGCTAAGAGAAAGAAAGAAGGAAAGGAAAGAGAGAAAGGAAAGGGGGAAAACCTTTTCTGCCTAATTTTCATTTTTTTCCTTTCTGAAATCGGGTCCGGTGCAAACCGGTAGGCCCCCGCCCGGCGAGAGGGGCCGGGTGGCAGTCGGAGTCTCTCTGCCTGTCCTCAATATGGGGCCAGAATCCGAGACTGGGTCGCGCTCTCCGGCGATACCTATCCGGAAATGGGAGGTGTGTGCTTAGCGTCTTTTACTTCATTGCCGCCACCACCCTTCCTATCCACGTTCCGCGTGTTCCGCCTTTTCCCAAACTTCTTCGGCAGCACCTCGCCATTTTTCTTTCCTCCGATCAAAACTCCAAAAAGCCAGGAACACTCCGGAACAAGTGGAACAAGGAAGGCTTTTCAATTAGTTATTCTGTTCCGGGTCTTGCTTGTGTTCCGGGTCTAACGCGGAACAGATGACTGTTTCCTTTCTCAAGAGTTGTGTTCCACGTTCCGGGTTGTTCCGGCCGTTCCGGGTCTTTCTGAACTTTGGCGGAAGTAGCCTCGCTTGGTCGCCTCGCCGAAGCGGAGCTTCTTGGGACCGCTCCATCCGAGACGCCGCATGGAGCGCTTCAGGCGCAGCGCCTCTGCGTGCTGGGTCTTTGCCGGGGGCAGCTCCAAGTAGATCTTGAACAGCTCCTCGGAGCTGATCCGCTCCTCTTCGGCGCCGGTCTCCTCGTTGACATAGATGCGCCCGCAGACACTGGCCAAGGTGTCGTCCCAGGGGTCTTGCAGACGGCGCTCGTCCTGGGCGGCGCTGGCATCGCCCCATTGGTCCTTCGGCAGCACCAGGGGCGTGTCCTTGGCCTCGGCCTCAGCCGCCTCCGCCCAGAGCTGGTCGCGATCGCGGCGCAGCGCCTTGATGTCGATCGTGCCAGTCTTGACCGGCCAGAACCGGCGGTTGCCGGTCTGCGACTGCAGATATTCGTCCTCGTTGGTGGTCGCGATGAAAATGCAGCGCCGCGGGGCATCAACCCGACGTCGCCCATAGGCCGGACGCACTCGATCGTGGGTGCGGCTGACAAACGCCTTGATCTTCTCTACGTCAGCGCGACGCATGCCGGCGAGGTCGGCGATCTCATAGAGCCAGACGCCGCACACCAATTCCTGCTGCTCCTTGTCGCTCTGCGTCAGGATGGTCTGGTCCGAGAAGTTATCGACCCCAGCCAAGGTGACGATGGAGGTGGACTTCATCGTCCCCTCGGCGCCTTCCAGCGTGGGGATGTGATCAAACTTGCAGCCGGGTTGCCGCACGCGTCGCACAGCTGCGATGAGGGTCAGTCTGCCGACAGCGCGATTAAGCGGGGTGTCCTCGGCGCCGAGATAGGTGACAAACCAGTCGTCCAGCCTGGGGGTGCCGTCCCAATCGAGTTCGTCGAAATAGTCCAAAATTGGATTGAACCGCCCTTCGAGGCACAGCTCGGTTGCAGCGTCTGCGATATTGTCCTTGCCGGGGTCGAAGCCGAAGCGGTCGATGATCGCCTGTCGCAAGATCACGCTGACTGCATCGGATAGCTCGCCCGCCCATTGGTTGATCGGGTGGCCGCCCACGATCATGCGGTCATGAAATTCATCGTAGGAGCAGACCACACCTAGCGCCCTGATCGCCTCGCGCGCGTTCCGATAGGTGCGGCTCGGCAAGCCCTGCTTGTTGACGTCCGGCCACTTTTCCGAAGTGGCCTCAGGAGGATTTCTCAAGCGCCATTTGTGGTAGGAGCGTTCGACCTCACGCCGCAGTCGCCGGCTGGTCCGGTCCATGTATTTCGCGGCAATGCCGGTTGGATGGCTGAGCAGCTCGTCGTGGATCTGGTCGACCGTCCAGCCTCGCCCGGCCAGTGACCACACTACCCGGCCGAAAGCTTCGCTGCGGAATGGACGCTCTACGCCGTCCCTGATTAGGTGTTCGATGTCGGCCGCTGTCGATCCGGGCGACTTCTTTATTTCCGGTTCTGGTGCCTCAGGTCGGTCGTGCCGTCGCACGACGTCGTCGATGACGCCATCGATATTCGGCAGCGCCGCGCAGGTCCCAAGTTGGGCACCGCTGATGGTGATGTAGCGGGTCGCGCCGCGGTAGACCTCGACACCCGCACGGTCATATCCATTTGCGATGCCAAACCGGCGATGGACCGGGGCGCCTTCGGTAGTACCGATGATGCGCAGCCCTTCACCCGAAACGGTCACCTCGCGATAGCTGGTGGATGCGAGATCGAGGATTCCCTGCGCCCATCCCGCTATTTGACCGGTCAGCGGGTCTCGGCAGCCATCGAGGTCGACTGCGCCGATGTTGGTGCCTGTGAGCACAAATCCGATTCCGTGTGCGTGCCCGGCGAGTACCGCCGCCACCGCCATGCGATGGGTGGCCCAGGTGCGGTTGTCATTGTTGGCGGCGAGTCGGCTTGGGTGATCGGCGCAAAATGGCGGTTTGGTCCATCTGCCGCTTCTGTCCTTGACCCACCGCCAGATCACCCAGTTCGGCTGATGGCAGAGAGGCGTGAGCGCGGAAGGCGGCTCCGCCAGGTCACCGCAATGGGTGCGCGGCGGGCTCTCGGCGGTAAATTGGGCGCGCACGGCGATCACCACGGAACGGCGGCGGTCGAGAGGCCCGACGCAAAGGGAGGCGAGGAAGCGAGGGCCAACCCATCGACGATCTGCGCTCCGGTGAGGGCGCGATATAGCCAGCCCTCCAGCCATCCGACGTGCCGATTGCAATTGGCACACGTCAGCGAACCGAAATGCGGTCCCTTGCTGCTGCCAACGATCGCCTCGAAACACCTGCATCGCGGGCACGTCCGTTCCAGCCGGATGACGGCGCCGACAATGGTCGGCGTAGAGGACGGGAAGAGGTCAAGCTGCCGAACGCCGCTATTGCGTGCCAGCGCGCCTTTGCCTAGAAAAGACATTGCAAGGTTCTTTCCTCACATGACTAGCCCCGGCGCGCGTGACGGCGTTGCCGGGGTTTCCCTTAGCGACGATGTGCATGAAGGCGCGCATTAGCGGCGTCGCTTGCGACGGCATGTTCGGCGGCCGACCGGCGTGGTGCGCTCAATCTCTGGCGCGCCCAATCAAGGGACTCGCCCCACCTGTAGAGCGCGCGCGGACCGAAAAGCTGGTAGGGAGGCCCGCCACCACGGCTTGCCATCGTTGTTAACGTCGCGGGATAGCCCGCCTCACTTAGCGCGGCGGCGGTTTC
>Ga0306925_10002276_pt1 | contig 16412 bp, 18 predicted proteins | sample flu12Cox44000176_FD_203755 | JGI IMG/M metagenome (GOLD analysis project Ga0306925, IMG submission 203755) | Lab enrichment of tropical soil microbial communities from Luquillo Experimental Forest, Puerto Rico - flux8day.12C.oxic.44.000.176 (v2)... | ecosystem: Environmental > Terrestrial >... | reverse complement strand
CCTCCGAAACACGGACCTGCCCCCAGGCCGGCTGCTCGACCGCCACAGTGACCACCGCCTGTTCGATCTCGACCGGCGTGCGGTTCTTCAGCACCGGCTTGCGGCGGCTGATCTCCTGCAGCGCCAGCTCACCGCCTTGATCGTAGAGCTCCTTGAAACGATAGAAGCTATCGCGGCTATAGCCCATCATCTTGCAGGCTTGGCTGACATTACCGAGCTGCTTGGCAAGCTCCAGCAAACCAACTTTCGACCGAATGATCTTTTGCTCTTGCGTCATTTCGTGATCTCCGTCCCGCCGAAGGGCGGGTCATGGTCCCAGCTCGGGGTGAGAACCGCGCCCCGCCCTCCGGCTCCCTTCGGAAACCAACAACGTTTGTCAGATTAAGTCCAAGCTATTACACCTCACGCGCATGCGGAGATCCTGTCGATTGACACCGCCGGCGCTGCGGTGATGCCGGGTATCGAGTGCGTCCTAACCGGCGAGGACGCCCGGCGGTGGACCCAGCCATTCACCGCCGCCATCAAGTCGCCGATCGAGCACTGGTGTCTAGCGGTCGATCGCGTTCGGTATGCCGGTGAGCCTGTTGCCATGGTCGTCGCCGACAATCGCTACCGGGCCGAGGACGCGCTCGAAGCGGCTCTGGTGCAAATAGCCGTCACGAGCAAAAACGCTTCCGTGCGCGCCGTGGGGACCTCAAGCGTCAAGCACGGCGTTGCAGACCTCAGACGCAGGCTGGCCTTGAACGCCCAGACGTCCCAGTCCGAACTGTCCCTTCCGGATGCGGTGCAGTAGCTCGATGCCGGCGATCGTGATCGCCGCATTCCCAAATTCTTTGAAGCCTAGCATCACAGCAATCCTCTGCTTCACACCGCGATGGTCCTGCTCGATCAGGTTGTTCAGGTATTTCGACGAGCGCAGCTTCGTCTCCTCAGGGAGCGAGCAATCGGCTTTCAGCTCGCGCACCGCACGGTGCGATGCCGCGTAGCCGTCCAGGGCGATTGTCCGCGGGCAGCGCTGTTGGCTTTTGATCGCTTTACGAAAGAACGCCTTGGCGGCCGCCACATCGCGCCTGGGGCTTAGCCGGAAATCAACGGTCCTGCCCGCCCGGCCGACCCGCCATGACCGGCCGACCGCCCGGGCAAACCGGCGCCAGCGTTTCTCGAACTCCGGGGCGTAGCGCTGCACCCAGCGCATGATCGTTGTATGCGCGATCGACAGGCCGCGCTCGGCCATCATCTCCACCAGGTCGCGCAGACTGAGCTTGAACCGAAGATACCAGCGCACGCACAGGATGATGACTTCGCGGTCGAAGTGGCGACCCTCGAACAGCTCCGCCACCGCCTTCACCTTGCTCATCGACGACCTCAGCCCGTTCCGCATGCCAGCCTAGCTGATCGGACCGCATCATTTGCACCAGAGCCGTGAAACCGACGTGACACTGCACGACGCGAACGCATCCTACGCAGACACCGCATCCTTGTGGCCTGTTCGGTGTGCAGGGATCTGCAGTTTCCTATTGTCCCGAAATTGACAGCGCGCTCGCGGGATACCGGCTGTAAGGATGCGTAGTTTGCGTAGTTTGCGTTTACGGAACGGGTTCGACGCGAAAGAAACCACCATTTTTGGCTTCATCAGGGGCGTATCGCAACACCAGCACGTGCTTGCCCACCAGCACCGGGGCATCGATGAGGGCCTTGAGCCGCCATGTCACGGTCGTCGAGGTAATGATCGGAAGCAGCTTTCCGGCGGCCTGTTCGAGCGCGGCTTTGAACTCGATGGCGCTCGTCTCGGCCTCGCCGGCATACGACGAAACATGGCTGGCCTTGAAGCCGTTCGGCCATCGACTCCACAACGCGTCAAGCACGGTGGCGAGGGCGCTCGTCTGCTCCTCATCCTGTTCTCCGTCCAGAAACATGGCCTTGAAGCTGATCTTCGATGCCGGGCAGGTCGGGTGCTTGTCGGCAACGAACCATTCCGCCTCTTCTGCAGCCAGCTTGGCGGCATGCTCGACGGCCGAGCCGACGAGATGCCACCACGTCTTGAACCGGGTTTCGGCCGGCGGCGGGTTTTGGGCGCGTAACCGCGGGTTGCCCAGCAGGATGGTATACAGCGCGCAGAGAATATTGCCGCGGTGATTGATGGTCCACGCGATCGGGTCAGGATGCGCATAAAGGCGGTTTTCCGGGTCCGGACGATCCACTGCGAGCCGAACGTGCAAACTCCGCGACGCGAGGTCACCGCGCGGGGCGATATTGTTACCGGTAAAAAGCATGACGGTAGTGGCGGGAACCGTGCGGATGCCGGTCTCTCCGAGGACGCGATCGCTGTAGAGCAACGCAGTCAAACACTTTTCGATTGACGGGCATGATATCAGCGCGCCTCGCGGGATGTTGTCCCATACGACCGCGGCGACACCTTCGCTGAGGTATGAGAAAAGGGCCTTCCGCCTTTCTTCCTCGCTGGTCGACCACGCGGCGGCGGGGGTGTGATAGCCCGTCGCGGCGACGAACAGCATCTGCAATGTCGTGGTCTTGCCGCCGCCGCGCTGTCCGGCGGTGACGAAGAACGCTGGCCGCTCCGGCAGGAGAACCCGTTCGAGAATGGTAAGCGCCGCGGCAATAACAATACATTTGCCCGCGTAGTCGGTGGAAACGTCACAGAGCCACACGTCGGTTAGGAAGCGCATTGCCGCCGAAACCGCTGACGACGTGCAGTCTTCCGGCACCGGCAATGCCGTAATCAGCTCGGGCTGGAGGCGAAATATGATGCCGCGCTTGCGGTCGAGTCCTTGGGTCGCGAGCAATGTTCCGTCAGGCAGTACCAAGGGAGAGGTCACAATCGCTGTCACCACCGGCAGCTTTGAGTTCCTGTATTTCATAAAGTGCCGGACGAAGATCGGGTTGAGCGCGACAGTGCGCTCGTCGCCGTCAGCATCCCTCTGGTAGAATTCGATCTGGCGCTCAATCAGGTGCGCCATGGAATATTCGTCATGCCGCGTCAACAGCGGCATCGCTGGTGCCGGCAGGCGGGTCGGCTTCGTCAATTTCAATGTCAGTCTCCAATAATGCGTGCAACATAACCGGAGAGCGATCCTGGATCTCGGTCGGGCACCCTTCAGCATCGCGCATTGGCGGTTCGGATTGCTGCAGAGCCGCCAGGACCTCATCGATCGCCGTCACGACCGGTAAGCGTTCAGCATCGGGTAGCGGCGCGGGAAGGCGCGGTCGTGGATCGGTTCGTTCAGCAAGGCGCCGTTCCTGATGGTCGTGGGCCAGCCGATCAGCGTGTTCTTCCCGTGCCCGTTTCAGTTTGGCGTTGAGAGCGCGCTTGCCGATACCAGCGCGGTTGCTGACCATATCGCGAAGCCGCTCGACTTCATCATCGTCGAGGTCTCCGGCGAGCACGAGACGCACAAACAATTCGGGCAGCCCGTCTATCGGTGCCTTCATTAATGCCGCTTCGATGCTGCGGGCGTCGTGCTTCAGCTCGTAAATGATCCGCCCGTGGGCGAAGCTGTGTATCCAGGGCGAGCCGTCCGCTCGGCGCATGATCCGGGCCTTGCAGACGCCATATTCGACGCCTTCGAGCGGATCGGCGAGGGTTTCGCCTTCGAACCGCGCAGGGTTCGCCAGCACGTCGCCGACGGTGGCGCCGGCTAGTTCGGGGGCATCGAATGGCAGGATCACATCCGGCAAAAGAATGCCGGCACACTGCCGTTCGACAATGATGCGCGCTTGGGCCAGGTCCGTGCCGGTGCGCTCGGCGACCCGCTTGGACTGCTTCTCGATGAAGTATTCCTTCGCTTCGGCGACCTCGGGCGCGAGCGGGTGCTTCTCCTTGGCTCGCATTTCTTTGAGCTGTTGCTCCTCGAGGATGCTGAGCGGCGGGCAGGCGGCAACCGTATCAAGGGGCGCGCCGTCAATGGGTATCGGGCGGCGGCTCCCCTGGTCCTGCGCAAGCGGCGGTACCAATATCGGCGGCCCTTCGAAGACCAGCCGCTCAGGACGACCAACGACGCGGTCCACGATGCTGCGTTCAAGAAATTGCCCGCCGGCGCCGACAATCATCCAGCCGAACCCGGCCAGCGAACAGCGGGCATGCAGGTTTTTCAGGAACCGCTCGATATCGGCGCCGTCGCGGACGGCGACGAAGACATGCATTCCGTTCGACCCCCCGAGATTTCCGCCGGTGTCGGTCCGGTACAGGCCCGCGCTGGTTGACCGGCGCAGCACTCTTGCCGCCCGCGCCAGCTCGGGAACTATGGAGACCAAGGCCGGCCAAAAGCCGCCGCGCTCGTCGAGTCTTGCCGCCACGTCGGCCGGCATACCTTTTGTGTCGTAATCGAGCAGCGCAAACGCCGCCGTGCCGGGGCGGTAAATGATGTCGCTGCCAGTGCGCGCGATAATATCGGGCCGAGCCGCGCCGTTGATTTGGTCGAGGCTGCGTTTGGTGACGATCTCGACCTGCTCGGGCAGGCCCTGGCGCAATGTGCCGAGAGCGAGGGCCTCGGAAGAGTGCATCCGCTCGATCAGCTCCGCCAGTTCGCCAACGCCGACGAGCTCGACGCGCCGCGCAGTGCCGCGCGGCATGATGCACGCGCTGCCGTCGCTCTTGATGGTACCGTCCGGCGTCAGCGAGATCTGTTTGGTGAGCGAGCCGTCGTGCTTCGAGAACACCGTGATCTCGAACACTGGATGCGCGGTCATGGCGCGAACGCCCGCTGGCGGCGGAGAATGTGAGAGACCCAGCGAGGGTTGTACCCGTGGACGCGCGCATAATGGCGCAGTTGGGCTTTGGAGAGCCCGGCATGGACTGCCTGCCAGTATGACATCCTGGCCACTGCATCGAGCCGGTCATCGCTCAACTCTTGTAGCTGGTCGTCGACCTCAGCGATCTCGCGCTGACGCCGCACGACTTCGCCGTTGGCCAATACGGTGAGCGAATGCTTCTTGGCCTTCTCGATACCGGAGAGCGACCACTTGCGTTCTTGATCCGGCAGACCATGCGAGACGACGTTACCAGCGTGATCCAGGACGATGAGCGCCTGTTTGCCTGGTGCCGGACGCGTCCCGCGACCGACTTGTTGCAAATAAAGCGTCAAGCTCTTCGTAGGTCGCAGCAGGATGACGGTGCCGACGCTTGGCACATCGAGCCCTTCCGAAATGAGATCGCAGCTCGTCAGCACCTCGACCTCGCTGGCGCCGAGTCCGGCAATGAACCGGTCACGATCAGGCGCGCTAAGGCGACCATGAACGCAGGCAGCGCGATATCCAGCCCGCCGAAACGTCTCAGCGATCCGCTCGGCGTGATGGGCGTCGCAGCAATAGGCAATTGCCGGGTGATGATCGGCATGAAGTCGATACCGTTGGATTGCATCACCGGCAATCTCGGGTCGGTCGACGCGCGCGACGAGGTCGGACACGACGTAGTCTCCGGCTCGGCTCTTAACGCCGGTGAGATCGAGGCGCCGGCTCGGCACGAAGCAGCGCGTCGGCGCGAGATAACCGGCAGCAATCAATTCCCGCATCGAGGGGCCGGTCACCAGCGCGTCGAATACACCGCCGGCCTCGACTCCGAGCCCTTTCCCATCGAGTCGTGCCGGGGTCGCAGTGACGCCGAGTAGCCTGGCGTTGGGTTGGCTATCGAGCACCTGCTGCCACAGATCGGCGCGTGCATGGTGGCCCTCGTCGATGACGAACAGGTCGACATCGGTGAGCGCTTCGCGGTGGCGGGCGAGGGTCTGCACGCTAGCCACCTGTACCGGTTCCTCTGGGCTGGTAGGAAACCCGGCGGCTATGATGCCGTGTGGCACACTGGCCCATGTGAGCTTCACGGCAGCCTGTCGGAGCAGTTCGCGGCGGTGGACCAGGACGACAACACGGCGCCCCTTGGCACGCGCACTGCGCGCCACTTCAGCAAATACGATCGTCTTTCCGCCGCCGGTCGGCATCATCAGGATCGGGGCGCGCCTGCCCGCGGCGTAGGCGCGGCGCAGTGCCTCTATACATTCGATCTGATATGGCCGCAGCCCGAGAGCTGGCGCCGGGGTGGGTGATGTGATAAATGATCGGGATCGCCGCCCAGCGATAGCCCAATCGGTCCGGGTGCCGCCGCCAGCGGCACCGGGCCTAGCTTTTTCCGGCATAGTTCAGACCACCGCCTGATTGCCGTCGGCTTCCGCTGCCCGGTCTCGTTTGGAGGCGATGTAGCCGTCGTATACGGTCTCGTCCCACGCGATACGGCCGGCCCGGCCCTCGCCGAGCTTGATCGGCCGGGGGAATTTGCCCTGAGCGATCAGGCGCTCGGTGTGTCGCCGTGAATAGGGATGGCCCTTCTCGGTGCAGAGATCCCGAAATGTCAGGAGACGCATAGCGTCCTCTCGCGTCGGTTAATGACGCGGGACTGCCTACTGGTGCCGCGACGATCCCGCTGGCGAAAACCCGGTGCCAGTTATGCTCACGCGGCCCTGTTTCTCAGATCAGAAATTTTCGCCCCGACGACCGTCGGCGCCTTTTCGCACTGCGGACCAATAGCGCCGCAGGGCATAGGCTGCTGCTTCGCTCGGGTCTGCCGAAACGTCCAGCCATTGAAACGTCGAATGCACCAGATCGCCGAAGCCGCTGTTATCGCTGCGGCCAGGCTCTGGTGGCGAACCAGAGGCGCAGAGCCAATCGAGCGCGAGATGCATCACCAAATCCCGCCGCGCGCTCTCGCCGGGCCGACCGCCTTGATTCTTTGGATCAGAGCCGCCGCGCACTGTTCCGGCGATCATCGGCTCCATTTTAAGCCGCGAGCGTTTTCCTCCGGCACGGCTGCGCCCGGCGACAATGCTGGCGCCGTCGGCAGTCAACACCTGCAGCGCCGTAACCAATTTGCGACCGTTCGCCGTGGCACCCCAATCCAAAAATCGATCGAAGGCGTGCTCAGGCAGATCGGAAATCCCGGTTCCTATATTTTCGCGAAAGAGCCTCGAAATGACCGTTGGCGCCCGGCGGCCGATATATTCGGCCGCTTTCGGGGGTAGCCGCTGCAACCGCGCCCGGATCAAGCCGATCGGCGGATCATCGTCGTGCGCCAACTTCCAGAGCGACCGTAATGCGTCGTGCGCCGCGCGGGACGTGCCTTCCGGCCCGGCGGCAAGGAAATAGTCGATCGATGTCTCGATATCGCCCACGAGTCGGTCAAACTGGTTCGACGGGAGCTGCACCTGTCCCTTGGAGAGACAATCGCGTAACCGCGCCCGCTGCTCCGCATCTAGCCGGTATCCGGCTGTTCGGGACATAATGCGCCTCCTGTCGGCGCCCCTGTGGGTTATCGGCGCGGCGGCCCGTACAGGAACCGGGCTTCTCGGCGGCCAAACCTAGCCGCGCCGGTGTGAATGCTACCGCGCCCCGCTGCGCAGTGGAATGACGTTCGCTGGAGCGGGGTTGACGATCGCAGCGAGCCGCACCGCCCACCGCTCCAAAGCATCGCGCTTTTCAGGCAAGTAAGAATAGAGGTCGTAAACGCCTTTGATGCCGGGGCGAGCGTGTGCCAGGACCGCCTCGGCCACGACATCGGACACGCCCAGTTCCGGCAATTTGGTGCGCACCGTCCGGCGTAGATCGTGAAGCGTCCAGGGCGGCATCGGTTCAATCTCGGCGCCGTCCGCTTCCTCGCGGCGGATCTCTTCGACGAGGCAATCGAGTTGCCGCTTGAACTTGCTGAAGCCACTGATCGGTCGCTCGCCGTGGGTAGTCGAGAATAGGTAACCGTGGCGACGGGTCGGCTGTTTCAGCCTCTCCCGCAGCAGATCGGCGGCGGCAGGCGCAAGCGGCGTCACATGCGGTTTCTTCATCTTCATCTTTGCCGCCGGGCTATTCCATAGTGCCTTGTCGAGATCGGGTTCCGCGCGCTGCATCGTCGCCGTCTGAGAGAGCCGCTGCGCGGTCAAGAGCAGCAGGCGGACGAGATCGCCGTAAGGCCCTCCAAACCGCTCCACTGCTGTCCATACGGCCCGGATCTCGCTTTCGTCGAGAGTGCGCTGACGCGGCTCCTTTGCGCCGATCAGTTTCTTCGGCTTCAGGCTGTCAAACGGGGACGCAGCCAAGTCAATTTCATCCTGGTCGAGCGCCCAGCCGAACATCGTCTTGGCGATTGCAAATGCGTGATGCGCCGCCCACGGACCGCCGCTCACGCGGCGTCGGCGGCCGGGATCGGGCTCGCCGCCCCGGTTCATGATGTCTCGGATCAGCTTGGCGGCATCTCTGCGCGTGATTTCGCCGATCGGTCGATCCCGCCATTTGGGGAGAAGTTCGCGGCGGATGATCGCCTCGAACTCGCCCGCGTTGCGCAGGCCGCGGCGCTTCATGTCTTTGATGAATTCCTCGGCGACAGCGCCGACCGTGTTGGCGAGGCGCTCGGCTTCCTCGCGCTCGCGCCGCTGCTGCTCCTCCTGATGGCGTCGCTGCTCCTCCTCGCGGCGCCGCTTTTCCTCTTTCGGCGAGGTCCCCCCGAGAATGAGGCCCAACACCCGCCGCGCCTCGTCGCGCGCCTTCGCGAGCGGCAGCACCTCAGGATGATCGGGATGATAGCGGCCGATCGTGTGGCGGATCGGCTGCTTTTGTCCCGGCAACCGCCGCATCACGATGAACGAGATGCTTGCCGCCCTGCCCTTCGCGTTTGGCCGGTCGGTGACACGGACGCCGAAGCCCGGCACCGTTGCATCCCAGATCACATACCGTTGCCCGGCCTGCGCCGGCTTCACCGCCTTCAATAGCCGATCTGTGAGGATTTTCTTTTGCGAGTCGCTGCCCGCGGCGGATTGTGTTGTCATGGCCGTCGGTTTCTAAACCTTCCGATAGCTTGATGCCCAGGGTTCGGGGCAACGCTGGGGCAACAAGTCACTGCGTCTTTCGGTGTCGCGTGGTGTCACATAAGATCGCATAGGTTGGAAAGGTTGTCAACTATTTAAGGCGGTTAGCGATGAGCTGCGTCGTCTCTTGTCGCATCGCAACGCAAGTAGACATGGGATTTGTAAACCGAAGGTCGGGGGTTCGAATCCCTCACCCGGCACCAGCAATTTGCAGCATATAGGTGGCGGCCCATGCGGCAAAACAGCTTTGGTAAGCTTCCGCGAGTCTCGGCGCTGACTTTGGGCGGCGGCGGCATTGGTATGGTGTGGGGCGAAACGACATTCGACGAATGCGTCGCGACCGTGCATGCAGCTGTTGCTGCTGGGATCAACTTGATCGACCTGGCGCCGCGCTACGGGGACGGCAAAGCCGAGCGGGCCGTCGGCGAAGCCTTCGCCGGCCGCCTGCCCGGCGGGGTGCGGGTCACCAGCAAATGCAATCTCGGCAACGCCCCGCCTGAAGAGATCGAGCAGCTTCTTCGCCAATCCATCGACGGCAGTCTCCAGCGGCTGCGACTGCCGCGGCTCGACCTCTTTTTTCTCCATTCGAATGTGGTGCCCGACAAGAGCCACATAGCGCAGCGGCCCGATGCCGCCAGCCGCATGACGCTCTACGAAACCTTTGTCGAGCATGTCCGTCCGGTTTTCGAGCGATTGGTTGGCGAAGGTCTGATCGGTGCGTGGGGCCTGACCGCTATCGGCCACCCTGACACGATCATTAAGCTGCTGGGGGAACGTCCGGCGCCCGCGGCCGTGCAGTGCATCGCCAATTTGCTGGATTCGCCGGGCGCGCTGAAGTTTTTCGACGGCTCCGCGAAGCCCCGCACCATCATGACAGCAGCCCGCGCGAACGGGGTCGGCGTCATGGGTATCCGCGCGGTGCAGGCGGGTGCACTGACCCAGCGCAATTGATCGGTCCTTGCCCGCCGACCACCCAGAAATGCGCGATTTTGACCGCGCAGCCGGCTTCCGAAGACTCGCCGAGGGGCTTGGCACCACTCCCGCCGCATTGGCACATCGCTATGCTCTATCGCTCGACATCGACACACTCGTGCTCGGCGTAAAGAACCGCCGGGAGCTAACCGAATGCATAGCCGCGGCTGAAGCTGGCCCGCTGCCCCAGGAGCTGCTGGCCCGCGTCGATCATGCGGTCAACGCCGGCTGAGGAAAGCGCAGGCCTAAGAGGCGCCCTTTCTGGCCGAACGGCAAACGCTTTCGACCAACAAGATCAAGCACCCGAAAAGCAGCACGGCGCCGCCGACCAGCGGATTGAGACCGGCAACATCGACCACAGATCCCGCCGCCGCGACGATCGCGAGGACCGCTATCGTCAGCCACTTCTCAGCGGCGAACATGCTGATCAACTCGGCGGCGAGTTCTTTGAGCATCGTCACTATGCGAACTCCACGGCAAGTCTGCGGGCAAGGGTGGAGCCGATCATCCCCGCCCCGAGGAACAGGGCGGCGAACAGTAACAGCGCCAGATCCTCCCCCGGCCAAGCGATCCCGAGCCCTTCGCCGGTCCAGAACACGCCAAAGGAAGACAGCATGACGCCAACGCCGAATTTGAGCGTATTCTCCGGCACACGGGAGAGCGGCCGATGAACGATCGCCCCCGCAACCAGAACCACCGCGCAGGCAGCGAGCGCACCGAGGCTGGCGGGAACCAATAGCCCGCGTCCGGCGCCCACTGCGATGACAATGAAGACGACTTCGAGACCTTCGAGCAGCACTGCTTTGAGGGTGGTAATCCCGGCCACCCATTGCAGGTTTTGGCGCTGCCGGTGCGCATGTTCACTGAGCTCAGCGGCCTCGGCGGCAAAGATAGCATCCTCATCGTGCAAGGGAATAACGCCGGCGGCGCGCAACGACGCCTTTCTCAGCCAGCCCATACCGAACAGTAGCAGCAATATCCCGATCGCCAGCTGCAGGGTGGTGATCGGGACGCGGTCGAGAACCGGCCCTAAAATCAGGACGATACCCGCCAGCACGGCGAGGCCGGCGGCGGTGCCCAAAACTGCGGGTCGCCAGCCGCGTAATGTCGCAACGGCGAGCACAATCGTGAAGGCCTCGACCACCTCGACGAGCGAAGCGAGAAACGCTGCACTTACTGCCGGTACTGCAGTAGACCAGGCCATCAGGATCCCCTCGTCATCGGTTCTCGTCATGCGCGTCGAAGACGCGCTGCGCATAGTCGTCGAGCCGGCTTTCGCAGCTTTTGAGCCGCTCTGCGGACGCGGCGGCCAGCCCGCCGCCGTAAAAATCCAGCTTTCTTATCTTTTCGAGCCAGCTTTGGAGCTTCTTCAGATCAACATCGTTCTCTTCGAGCTCGTTGTAGGTGAAGTGCTCCTTCGCCGTTTCCTTGGCGATCTCGCTTTCGAAATCGTCACATTTGTCGAGGAATTCGCGATAAGCATCGTCGCGATCGGCCTTGAAGCGGGCGACGACCTTGTCCTCCTGGGCCCGGTCAAGGGCGACCGTCTCCAGAATGACCGCATCGCCTCCCATCTCGGCGATGTCATTCTCCAAAATCTTCAGCCGCCGCGCGTGCTCATCGGTCTTGGGTAAGAGGCAGACGCCATTCTGCAGATAGACGGCACCCATGCTCTTCAGGCGCCGCCACAACGCCACACGCCTCGCCGCCGGTTCCGGCGGAACCTTGTAGGTCAGGAGGAGCCAAGGGAACGTACGCATCGGCTATAATATGCGATACTGCCGTAACATTTCAAGAGTAACACTTCACAACGATTGGCCGGTCTGCAACCGGGGCGTGAGCACAACTAATGAGCCTTATTAAGGCCATCAGGGGCGTCTGGACAGTGACCGGCCGGACGGCAGAGCGCCTCCGATAGATCAGAGCAGGTGGGAAGCGTCAGCGCCAACGAGACGACAATCGCAAAAAGGGCGAGGATTCGCCTGGTCATTTTGTTTGATCCCTGTGCGGCGACGTCACCCGCGGTCGGCTACACGGTATCCTTTTGGGTAGTTTAAGGCGGCGGCGCTGGCGCGCGTCATTGGCGGGCTGAGTTCAGATTTGACGAGGTGTGATCGGAACGCGGCCTCCGCAGCCGGCTTATCTCGGGCGGATCCAAGGCGGAAACAATTCTTCGGGATCGTTGACCCAGACGAACGGTATGCCGTGCTGGTCTGCGCAGTCCACAGCGAACCGGAACTCTGTCTCTATGGTTCTGCCGAGCTTGCTCTGGTCAATTGCTATTCCGCTCTCGGGAAAGCGCCAACTTGCCGCAGCATTATCGGGATCAGTCGGGCTCCGGCAGACTTTGAATTCGATACACCGGGCGCCACCCGCTTCTCCCTTCTCGTCAATGACCGCAACCACAGCCGGCTCCTCCATGTAACGGGCTTTACCATTGCGGCTCTTTGGCGGGCCACGCCCGACAATGATCAGCATTATGTCTACGCCGCAACCCTATGATATGGGGTGCTGCCGTGGTGTGTACGCCAGGCCCAAATGAGCGGCGATGCCGTGTAGCCGCTTGTCATTCGTCCACAGCTCTGCCCCCTTCGGTCAGTCGCGCCCCGGCGAGCAAATGGGCATCGACATAGCCAATTCCACGCCCGAACAGGCCATGGCGACCGATGAAATGCAGGACTTCGGCATCGGTGGCGATGCCGGAGCGTGGCAGTCCGACAGGGCGTTTAGCACGATTTCGCGCCCACGCAGATTGCCCAACGCGAGCTCACCAATAACGAACGGGTGCGTCAAAACCATCCCGGCATCAAGCCAGCCGGCCAGCGCCTTTTCACCGGCGCGAAAATGATCGACCCAGACGGACGTATCGACCAGAATCACGCGGGGGTCGACCGTCGCCGCGGCGGCGCCTCCAGGTCAGGTTCGCTGCCGCCCAGGCGCGCCAGTCGCCGCGCGCTCTCGCGCTCTATGAGAGCCTTCAGCGCCTCGCGGACCAGGCTGGATTTCTCCTTCAGGCCAGTGAAGGCCTGAGCTTTGGCCACGAGCTCATCATCGAGCGCTAATGTCGTCCGCATTCACGTCTCCGTATTTGGCACGATCTCATCATCATTTGATACCGATTCCAATGCTGATTCCCGCTGAGCAAGGATCTGCTTGTTGACCGACCCAATTCGACCGCCCGAAAAGTGGCATTGAGGGTAATCCAGTGTCGGAAGTCCGACTGGCGGCTTCCGGTCGATCCCAGCCATCGATACCATGTGGCAATCGGCGACCACGTCGCAGAATTTCGCGCAATCTCGCAGAATCGGTGGGATGGCGGAGGGAGCGTCCGCCGAATAATCAAGATAACGCCAATGTTGAGATAAAACTCGTCGGATACTCCCCCATTTGATCCCCTATCACCACCGCACTAGGTCGATATGCCATGATACAACCAGATACTGGGCATGCACTTTAACGCATCCAATCGGCGCGCCGCCACCCTTGGTGCGGGCACATCGAAGACGCAGGCGAGCGAAGCGCCGCGACCGCCGCATTACCGGGTCGCGTGGAGGCGACGGACGCCGCTTCTGCAATGGCTCGGCCCCCTCGCCCCGCCGCCGGAATAATTCGATAGCGGCTATCTTGGTAGCCGATTCCGGTAGGAGATGCAGGCCATCGCTCAATTGAATGCACCGCTCCTTCAAGTTTCGGCGAGGTGATGGGACGCGCGCGGATGGCCCGTTGAGGAAACCTTCCATCCGTTTTACTGGGTGCTGGGTAACCGGTCGCGCTCGCTGCCGAATCGGTATCACATCCATCTTACCGTTCAGAGCGGCAGTGGTTGCAGGTGTCCGGCTTCGATAAGCGCGTTGATATGCCGTTCGATGGCGGCTGCAATGGCGCTGTCCGCCGTCACAATCCCGATCTCTATATTGCGAAGCTGGGCCGCCTCGGTCAGGTTTGCCGATCCAATAAACGCTTTGGCACCGTCGACCACGACGCATTTGGCGTGAAGACTGGCTCGCGGCCCATCGCCGCCGGCAAGGCTGCGAGGATCGTAGAACAGCTCGGGCATCCGCGGCCCTGGCCATTCCTGACGCATAAAGCGTTCGGCAAACCGCCGCAGCAACGCGTCCTTTCGCGTCGTGTCGCCTGGGGCGCGCCGCACGTCGAGGCATAGACGAACCGCCAAATCGGGGAGTTGCCGCATACGCTGGGCAAGGACGGCGAACACCTCGCGCCCCTGTTGGACAGCGAAGCCGATAATCAGCACCCGCCGCTCGGCGGTGGCGAAAATCTCTCTGAGCACGACGCCCGTATCGCGCGTGCCACCAACCGCATCAGGCCCGCTTGTCACGAGTTCGAGAGCCGCCGATCGTTCCGGCGATGACCGCTCGGCGGCGATCGCTCCAACCAGCAGTGCCGCATGTTCGGGCGCAAGGCCGGTCGAGAGCAACGAACACAGCTCTTTCGCGGCATCCTCGCTGACCCCCGGTACCATGTGTCGGATCATGAAACTCGAAGCGTCGGCGGCTATGTGGCCGAATCTCAGCCCGCGAGCGAGGTCGCTCAACGCGCGCCGGGATAGCGCGCGAAGGGCTGGGATCGGCTCCGGGCTCACGGAAAAAGCGCAGTGTCGGCGACGGCCAGCGTCGGCACGACGAATGCCCGATCGAGCCACTCATTTTGCTGTTCGCAGCTCGTCTCGGCAATCAGCAGACAACCGTGGCAGGCAGCGCCGTGCAGATGCATCGGGTCGTATTCGCTCGCCGGATCATGTTCGGCGCAGACCGGATCGTTCGAGCAGAGCCGAGCCTCGTCGAGCGCCGCGAGAAGATGCTCGCCCGCCCGTCGGCCAGCTTCCACCAGGCCGCCAAGGGTGCCTTCAGAGCCCGAGGTGCCAGTGTGGATAAGAATTCCGTACATGCCGATGTCGGTGAGCGCGTAGATGCGCTCGCGCAGCGCCGCCGCTGGATAGCCGCAGTCGAGCGCAATCCTGGTCAGCAACATATGCGCAAGCGAATGCAGCATAATGTATGAGGCGCCGAGGGGTTTTCGGTCCAACCCTGGGCGGTCTTTCTTCCACGCAGTGATGCCGTTGAGAAATTGCGTGCCGCGCCGCTGGACTCCTTCCTTCTCGCGCCAAGCCCCAATCGCCGTGGCCGAGATCACGACGAAGATCCCTTCACCGCTGTTTTCAATAGCGGGGAACCATTGCGGTTCCGACGACAACGCGGCAAGAGCTACACCCTCAAGGTCAAGCTCGCCTTTTTCATCCGTGCCTACTGGCTCGAACCGTGTAAAGCCGACGAGTGCCATGACCTCACGCAGACGATGCACGAGGATGACACGGTCGATAATATGCAACGTCGGATTATTGTTGGGGTCCCACACTGCGCGAGATAACGCCTCTGCGAAGAACAGGCTATCGGAATCGTCGCGGCCGCGCGTCCCAGCAGCCACATTCAACACCTCGAATTCTGCCTGCTTCACCGAGACATCGACACCGCCGCCGGCGGCTGATCGACGACGCTCGATTAACGCCATCGCCTGTTCATCCGTCAGACCTTCGAGCGCCTTCGCGACATCGGGGATGGTGCGAAAAGGTGGCAGCGTCGCAATAGTCGCGGCGCTCAGGATATGCCACACCGCATCCAAACGTGCGGTCAGCGCCGGGTCCTCTTCCGGCAAGGACAGCACGCTGAAGAGCTGCGGGAAATACGCGTTGCTCGCGCTGCGCACCAGCAGCCGGTAAGGTTGCTTGCAAGTCTCCTCGGTGTTTGGACCGAGCCACGGACGTTTACCTTGGCAGGTGCCAAGAGACCGACTCTCGATGCCAAGCGCGTCATACAGTGACCGGGACGTGATGCCGCAGTCACAACCGACCACGGTTTCCGCAATGTCACCGGTTGTCCCGCGCTCTTCGATCCACATGCGCCGACCGCAGCTCGGGCCTCTTTGCCGGTGAGCAAACGTCCGCCAGTCAATGTCGTCAAGATGCCCGGCCGGACAGCCGCAGACGAAGCGCACAGGTACGACCTTTTTGGGGCGAGACCTCTCCTCGTCGTCGGGGAAGCGCCCGGTGCTGTTGAGATCAGACCACCGCACTAGCCGTCGGCGCCGCCATTGTCCTCCCGGCCCGGTTGGCCTCGCTTCCTGAACCAGGAACCAGGTCGGAAAGATCCGCGCGCCGATCGTCGAGGTCTTCACGCCCGGACGATCATCAAACGGCGGTGGCTTGACCAGCCGCACCGAGGGCAGCCCGAGTTTTTCTCGCAGCTTGGCGACGAGGCGCGGCTCCTGCACCTCCTGTCTGCCGCCGCTGAACCGCCAGCCTTGCAGTCCCTCGATTAGCACAGCGCGGTCGGGGAGATCGACCATCGCCCCCGGCCCGAATGTGGTCAGCACCTGGCTTTGCCGCAGAAACTCTTTCATGCGCCGCCTCAGTCGATTTCGGCGCCGGTCGGCGCGATTTTGCGCAGCAACACCGCAGGTTCGACATCGCGGAACGATCGCGGCGCTCGAAAGCGGCGTTCCCGAAGGTCGGCAAGTTCGAGGCCCGGCTCCAGCACCTCGTGCAGCAGCGTCTTGGTGATGCCCGGT
>Ga0306925_10002272_pt1 | contig 16424 bp, 17 predicted proteins | sample flu12Cox44000176_FD_203755 | JGI IMG/M metagenome (GOLD analysis project Ga0306925, IMG submission 203755) | Lab enrichment of tropical soil microbial communities from Luquillo Experimental Forest, Puerto Rico - flux8day.12C.oxic.44.000.176 (v2)... | ecosystem: Environmental > Terrestrial >... | reverse complement strand
CGTCATGGCGGGAAGTACCGGCGGCGACACGACGACCGCCCGCGCGCGGCTGTCAGCCAGCATGAAGGCGAACTCCTCGGGCGATAGCTGGGTGTTGACGGCGACCGGCACGATCCCGGCCTTGATCGCCCCGAGAAAGGCGGTCGGAAAGTCGATCGTGTCCTGCAGGCAGAGCAGGATCCGCTGCTCCCGATGAACTCCGAGCCGGCGCATGCCATTGGCAAACCGGCTCACCCGCTCGGCGAGCTCGGTGTAACTGCAATCCCCGCGGTCGTCGATAAAGGCCGTTTTCGCACCGCGTCCGGCGGCAAGGTTCCGCTCGATCAGATCGGCGGCAGCGTTGTAAGTCGTTCCGTCCTCCATCGGCGAGCCTCCCTCCCCGGAGGTCGTTGCCAGCGATAAAATCATTATATATCCCGCATGCGCGCTTCAAACACACGCCGCTCCCTAATCAGCGCCCTCGCCTTCCTCTTCGTATTCGTCGCCTCGATCGCCGCCCATGCGGAGATCGTTTCGGTACCGCCGGCGGACCCACCGGGCTCGGCAGCCTCGCTCCCGCCCCCGACGGTGCTGCGCGGATCTCCACCGAGCACAGCCAACCCGTTCCCGATCTGCCCACCCGGATACACCCTTTCCCCGGACTACGGCTCCGGCTGTGTCGGGCCGAGTAGCGGTGACTATACCGAAGGCTCGCCGGGTTACGACTACTGGCCGGATTACGGCTACGGCTATCCGTTCGGCGGGTTCCCCGGCTTCGGATTTGACGCCGGTCGCTTCCATCGGTTTGCTGGGTCCCACAATTTCCATCGCTTTGCTGGGGTCCAGAATAGCCGCGCTTTTCACGGCCGAGCGGGTTTCCGTGGCGCAGCCGGGTTCCACGGTTTCGGCATGGGCGTCGGACATGCGGGTGGCTTCGGCCGGAGGTAGGCGGCTCGTTCACGACCGAATGTGCGGGGAGCCGGAGCTCGCGGCAGAAAACAGCACTTTGGCGGAGGCCGGATTCTGATGTTGCCCGCTTCCATGACCACCGGCTATCAGGGCCGACTCCTGGCCTTGCTTTTGCTGCTCGTGGTGCTCGGCGGGGTTTATCTCGTCGTCGCCACACCCCTCCTCGAGCTGTACGCGGGGCGCGCGGCGGTCTTGGAGAACAGGCGCATGCTGGTGCCGCGACTGAAGGCGGCTGCAGACGAGCTGCCCGAGTTGCGCAAGCGGGTCGCCGAGTTGCGTGCTACCGCGGGCGCGCGCAAGGTGACCTTGGAGGGCTCGAGCGATGCGATTGCCTCGGCCAACCTGCAAAGCCACATCGAAGAGCTCGCGACCTCCGCCGGTGTGACGATCGGCAGCACCGAAAGCCTGCCGGCGGAGGTGCGCGGTGGTTACCGCGCCATCGGCCTGCGCTATACGCTCAGCGGCCCGTATGAGGCTTTGGTGAAATTGCTCGCGCAGCTCGAAGCGGCTGCACCACCGCTGGTGATCGAGAACCTGCATATCCACGGCGTCTTGCGGCGGCCGGGCACACCGGCCGCCGGAGCGCTCGACGCAGGCCTCGACGTCTTTGGCTTCCGCAACAACGACAAGACACCCGCCGCCGCAAAGTCGTAACCGAACTCGGTTTGGGTAGTTTGGCGCAAGCCAACTGGGTCACGCCGAGCAGGTAGCCCTACTACACTGTTGCGATGAACCGACCACGGTCTGAATTTGGACGAAGCGCATTGATACCGATGGCAGCGTAGATGCGACCGTGCACGGTCCAGGCGAAGTGCTCCGCGCGCAGCAAGCCGGTGACCTTGTGATAGGCCGCGTTGTCGATCAACAAGGCACCGAGCAAGCGCTGCTCGGAAGCGGGGCCGCGGGGTGGCTCGTCCGGCGGCTCGGGCTCGACCCGCAGCGGCGGGTAGCGGCTTGTGACCACTGAGTGGCGCGGGGTGGCGTTGAGGGCGACCCGCGGCGGCAGCAAATACGCCATCCGTCGCCGTTGTAGGGTCATCGGTGCGGCACCTCTTTGACCTCGGTGATCTGTCGCGGCCGCGTGCCGCTTGCGGCGATGTGCTTGCGCGCGTCATACAGCTCGCGCGCCCGCTGCAGGTCGAGCCAAAAGTCGGGCGAAGTGTCGAGCGCCGTCGCGAGTCTGATGGCCATCTGTGCGGTGAGCCGCGGCGCGCGACCGTTGACGATCGCGTCCAAGTGCTTGCGCGAGACCCCGCAGGCCGCGGCGCATTTGGCGACGGTGAAGCCGTGCGGTGCCAAATAGAGCTCAACCAGGACCTCGCCTGGCCGGCTTGGCCCTCGTGTTCGCTTCCTTCTCGCCACTTCCTCCTCGCATCGGCTCGTCATGATCCCGGTAATGCCACCCTACCGGTAGAGTAGCTCTGCTGAGCGGACCGCAACTAGTTGATTAGCGCGGGTTAAGCGGGAAAGCGCGCGGTTTGGGCTGGCTTTCCCCCCGCCGGCCTGAGCTTTTTGGCCAGTTGCTCGCCCGGGTCCTCCCCCAGCCCGGGCGGAGGCCGATTCGCGTGTGGGGGGATTTGATGGACCGCCAGCGGCCCGATCTCAGCCTTGCCGTCGGCAATGGCACGCCCGGATGACTGCAGCGTCCGCTGAGCGAGCGGCAATGTTGATTTTCCCGCCACTGGCGCGCTAACTCGGCTTCGTACACCCCCCACGAATTACTTTGACCGGGCCCGCTTTCCCCACGGCCCCGGGTACGAACGCCGGTGACCGCCGGTGACCGGCGCACGTGGACGGGGTGAAGATGGAAAACGACCAGCCCGGACAATGGCTCACTTATGGCGAGGCGGGCCGGCGCTTCGGCGTCACGCCAGAGGCCGCGCGGCAATTGGCGAGGCGCCGCGGCTGGCGGCGACGGACGCCGAACGAAACCGAATGAGACCGCCCGGATATTTGTGCCGGATGACGCCTAAGTCCGGCCGCGGACCCCGGTGACCGGCGTATCACCCCCGTCCGCGCCGCCGGCGGCGAACGGCCTCGACCAGGCGGTTGAACAAAACGTTCAGGGGGTCGAGCTCGCCATTTCGGCATTGACCGCGCAGCTCGAGCGCGAGCGGAGCCGGGTCGACCGTGCTGAGCGCCTGCTCGACGAAGAACGCGCGCGCTTTCAGGCCGCCTTCGCCGACGCGATTGGCGCCGAGCGAATCGCCGCCGGCGAGGCCTCCGCACTGCGCGCCGAACTCGACCGGCGCCGCGAGTGGAAATTGTTGCGCCGGCTGCGGTGGGCGCTGCGCGGCCACTGATAGCGACCACACATGACCTGGCCGATGGATCCCAGAATTATCGCCGCGGCGGCAGGTATAGCAGCACTAGTCGTTCTCTGGGGCGCGTGGTGGCTGTGGTGGCGGGTGCCGAAACGGCAGATGCGATCGATCACGGCAGCAGACCCGAAGGCTCGGGCTGACATCGAGGACAACTTCCGTAAGACGATCGGCCAATTGCTCGGCGCGGCCATGGTGCTAGTCGGGGCAGGGGGAGCTGCCACGGTGGCGTATCTGCAACTCTCGAGCCAGCAGCAAGCCTCTCATGAACTGCTCATCAGCAATCAGGTTGCAAAAGGCTTCGAACAGCTGGGCCAGCCGGGCGACGACAAGGTCGTGGTGCGGCTCGGCGGCATCTACGCGCTCGAGGGCGTGATGAACACGTCAGAGGAATATCACAAGCCAGTTCTAGAGGCGCTGAGCGCATTCGTGCGCGATGGCACCAGAACCGAAACCGGCGACGGACCGCCGGCTACTGATATCCAAGCTGCGCTCACGGTGATTGGGAGGCGTGCAGCAATTGGAACGGGGACCCCCGATTTAGCTGGTGCGCACATCCCAAACGCCAACCTGGGCCGCGCCAACCTGATGGGCCGCGCCAACCTGAGCGGCGCCAACCTTACCTACGCCGATCTGAGCCGCGCCAACCTGGGCAGCGCCAACCTGAGCGGCGCCTACCTCTTCTACGCCGATCTGAGCCGCGCCAACCTCTTCGACGCAACTATCTCCCAGGCACAGCTGGATCAGGCGTGCGGGACAGACGTGAAACTCCTTCCCGGGCGGATGATCAAACCCTGCCAGAAATAGCCGAGTATGGGATTTCCGGGCCCGCTTCGGGATCCAACAGTCGCGCCAGGCCACGGAGGACTGACTGTAACAGAATTCGAGAGCCCGCGTCGGGGCTCGCGGATTTGCTGGGCTTGGCCGGCGGCAACGGAAACGGCTTTTTGCCCGGGTCAGCCGAATAGGTTCGTCAGAATGACAAACCTGTTCACCCGATCAGCCGCGCCTGCACTTGGGCCATTGCCACCTGGTCGTCCTCGGCGCTCGGCCACAAATGGCCGTAGCAGTCGAACGTCATCCCGATCGACGAATGGCCCATCAAGGCCTGCACCCGCTTCGGTGAGAACCCTTGTTCGATGAACAGGCTCGCCGCGGTGTGTCGCAGGCTGTGCAGCCCGTATTTCGGCGCCCTCGGATCGGCCGTGATGCCGGCGGCGAACTGCACCCGGCCGAGCCCGGTCGACCGGTGAATGTTGTGGTGCGAATCGACGTTCCCGTCGCTGTCGGGAAACACGAACCGAAGCCGCTTCGCGCCGTCGGCGGCGAGTCGGGGGCAAGCGAGCTTCCACTCGCGCAGTGCGGCGACGACGACCGGGGCGAGCGGCACCTCACGCTTGCCGGCATCCGATTTCGGCGGTCCGAGCACATCCCATCGGTCGGCACGCTGCCGCACGGTCAGCACCCGGCGGTCGAAATCAACGTCATCCCAGGTCAAACCGCGCAGCTCGCTGGACGTCAAGCCGCTGAAGATCGCGGTCAGCAACAGCGGCCGCAGTCGCCCGGCATGCTCGATCATCGCGCGCAGTTCGTCCTTCGTCGGCAGGTCGACGCCGACCTGCAGCTTGCGGGTGTGGCGCTTTTCGACCCGGGCGCGCCGGCGGTCACCGCCGGCCTGCTCGTGCACGACATTCCGCGCCACCTGGCCCCTGGCCATTTCCTCGGCTAGGATCGAACCCAGTGACGAGACGACCTTGCCCGCCAATGACCGCGAGCGCCCCTGACGCATTAGCACATTCCGGAAGGACTGCACGGCGGCGGGCGTGAGATCGGCAAGCTTGTGCAGCCCGAGGAATAGTTTGATGTGCAGATCGAGGTGTGTCCGGTATTGATGGATTGACGCGCGCTCAAGGCCGTCGGCTTCGGCTTGCTCAATCCACGCCTCGCCAGCCTCGATCACGGTCGGGCTCTTGTGCGCCGGTGTGTGAATGCCCTGCTTGATCTCGACGACCGCGTTGGCCAGCCAGGCAGTGGCTTCCTTGCGGGTCGGGAATGTTTTTGAGTGCCGCTGCCGCTGGCCGCCGGGCCCCGACGGCGAGAAATAGTCGCAGACCCAGGCGGCGTGCTCGCCGGTTTTCGTCTGCCATGTGCGCTTGCGAACCTTTGCCAAAGTGCGTTCCTTTCAGTCGTCGAAATCGGCCAATGAACCACTAGAAATTGTACCACAATGCACGCTTGCACGCATTGGGAAAAGCCGCGGTTTACCTTGGTTCCCAGCCGTGCAGTGGTCCCCGCTACAAGGCGCCGCAGACGCCCGGTTTGTCTATTGAATGCGCGCCACTCAGTGGCGGCAATGGACTGGTGATCAGTCGCCCACTGCGTGTTAACTGAGTATTTCGATTGACGATGTGTGCACTGCCACGGGGTACTGGGCCCGATGATCGCTCAGTGGTTCACCCAGCACGAGCACGGCGGCTTTCCAATCGAGCGCGCGGTGCTCGGCTCCTGCGATCTCTCAATGCTGCACATCGGCGGCGAGTGGCAATGGCTGGTCCGGCTAGACGGTCGCGACGTGGCCGAAGGTGCCGCGTGCACTGCTGTCGACGCACAGCGCGCAGCGGAAACCGTTGCGCTCGAGTTCGTCGGCTGATGGCCTTCCTGACACGCACCGACCCGGCCCGAAACATCAACCGGTTTTATGTCGTCGACGTCACGCCGACGCTATTCGGCGAATGGGCATTGCTCCGCGAGTGGGGCCGGCGCGGCTCACCCGGAACCGTGCGGCTCATCAGCTACGAGCGGCGCACTGAGGCCGAGACCGCCGAGCGGCGCACGATCAAGCGCCGGCTGCAGCACGGCTACTTTCAATCTCAGCCCGTTCGTGGGTGATTGCCCGGCGCGATCGGCACGAACCGCGTGAGAATGGTCGTTTGACAAGCTATATGGACCGATGAGCGAAGAACCCGAAAACGGGCGGGGAAATGAGCGGTCGGTTTTTGGTTTGTTGGCTCGCGCGCCGGGAGGGAGCGAATCGATCATGAAACTTCATTCAAACGCAAGAACCCTGGCACTCGCTACCGCTGTAGCCCTCGGTCCGGCCGCGGCGCACGCGCAAACCGGCCAATTCTTCATCTTCGGCAGCATGGTCACCGACTACGGCTTGGCGCTCAATGTTAATATCAACTTCACGGGGGGCGTCGATCCGACCTCGGTTTGCGGCACGGACGCGAGTTGCCTTGACCGCCAGTCAACCGTCTACATCGATCTTCACGCCTCGGCCATCGCAACCGCGACGTGCCTGCCGCCCGGCCAGGGCACCGGTAACGGCAAAAATCATCAAGTGACGGCTCCCCGCCCCGATCGCTGTCGCCTCGGCCGGGGTGACCGGCGGATTTCCTCTCCCGGTGCCACCCGGCGAAATCATCGGCGTCGGGCTTACCACACCCCCGCCGATGAACCTCACGATTGCCGGGGCGCCCGATTGCCCCAACCGAAACTGGTCCGAGATGATCACCGATCTCGCCTTTACGAACGCGACGCTCAGCCTCACCCAGGGCACGCCGACGATCGCCAGCGGGCAGCTGGTGTGCAGCTTCAATCCACCGACGACGAACGGCTCGTTGACTGAGGCCGAAATCAACCAAAGCTGCACGGCCCAATGACACGCTCCGTGAACTGCACGAAGTTCTAAGTTTCAATCAGTGGCGAGTAGACGAGATCCGCGTCCTCGAAAAAGGGATGCAAAATCCTGGTCGTTGCGTCACCTGTTGCGACAATCTGCGTGGGCGGCGGCGGCCCGACGTCGGTTCCGCCGTCCGGGCTGTCTGGTGGCAGTGCCACGAGTTGCGGCGCCGCGCACGGTAGATCTCCCGTGCAATCCAGCTCGGGAGGATCGGCTTGCGGCGAGGGGGTTACAAATACTGCAAGAACGGCGGCGATAATCGAAAGGAGCAAGGGCGTGAATTTCTTCATTCAAAGGAGATAGGCTCCGGCGCGATTGCATCAAGGTTGAAACACCGGCGCACGATCAAGCGCCGCCTGCAGCAGGCTTACTTTCAATCTCAGCCCGTTCGTGGGTGATTGCCCGATTCGACCGACACGAACTGCGTGAGAATGGGCGTTGGCGATTGGGCCGTGCGGCATTGATTGGAGCGCTGACCACGAATAAGCGCACTGAAGCGACCTCCTCGACGAGCTCTTAGGAGGCCTGCTTGAAGGCCGGCATGAGTTGCGGCCGCCGGTCAGAGGTCGTCAGACGCTCTTGTGCGTCGTACAGATCGACCGCGTTCTGCAAATTCAGCCAGTATTGCGCGTTGGTGCCGAGCACCGCCGCAATCCGTGTTGCCATCTCAGCGGTGATCGCCGCATGGCCGTGAACAATACCGCTCATGTGCTTGCGGCTGACCCCGCAGGCCTCGGCAAAGCTCGCAATCGAGATCTGGTGGGGTGCCAGATAGAGTTCGCTCAGGATCTCACCCGGCAGGCTCGGCCGCCTGGTGCGCCGCTCTCTCGTCGCCATGGTGTCCCATCGTCAGTGATAGTCCTCAAAATCGACATCGAGGATGTCGCCGGTCGTGCCGTGCTCGAAGCGGAAGGTCAGCCGCCAATTGCCGCTGACCGACATTGCGAAGGTGCCGGCCCGTGCCCCTTCGAGGGCATGAAAGCCACGAACCCCGCGCAAGTCGACGATGCCGGTGGCTCCGTCGAGCGCATCGAGCAGCAAGCTCATGCGCCGGTGAAACCCGGCTCCGACGCGGCGCGACCTCCCGGTAAGGAAGACTTCCTCAACGCCTTTGTGCGCGAAGGTCTCGAACGACATCGAAAAGGCCTCTTCATCGTCGTGAACTGGACCACCTCGATCTCCTATCTACCGAGTAGCCGTAACCCCAGCGGTTACGATACCCGATAGGTAACGCGTCGGGGGCAGTTGTTCAAGGGGTATGCGCGCCAAAGGCGGGGATGATGACGGGCGAGCTGTTGGCGGCCTTCAACAGCCGGCGGCCGGGCCGGGAGCGGCGCGCCGGTGATCGTCTCGACCGTCGACACGTCACACCGGATCGTGGCCGGTCAGGCGAGGTGAAGGGTCGAGGATTTCCGAACAGCCGGCAAAAAACCCCATTCCATTGCCGCCAATCAGCGCCCCGCAACGCACTGATGTTCAATGAACACAACCGGCGTTGCTGCGCATTGATGCAATGCCGGCGACCGGCATAGCGGTCAATCTCTGCCAGAGTCGTCAGCCATTACCAAACAGGCTAGAGCCCACCAACCAAGTACCCGCAGGCGAGCCATTCGACCTGGTTGGTGTTCCCGGTAAACATATACGAGTGTATGTATTTATTATTATACCCGTTTTAGTCGATCTTTATTGACAAATGCGGGTGTCCTGTGATAAATATATCGAGCGGTCGGGGCCTACCCTGAGAAGGGGCCCCAAACCGCGGAAAAACGAAAGGAGGTTAAGATGAAACCGGACCACTAAACTAATCCGATCCGGATAGCGTCGACTCTCCGTAAGACTGGCGCTATTCGCAGGTGCGTTGGCACCAATCAGGAGCGAGTTCGTCGTTCGCCGCGACGAACCTCTCTTCATTTCAGGCAATTATGCCTCGCTAAAGTGATGGTGTCACGCAAAATACTAATTTCAGATGAAAATCCTATGGTGTGGCGGTCATAACCCGATTATCGCGAGACCAGTAGGGCTCGCAAGACCTCCGATAACCAGCATTATCAAACCCTTGGTGACCTCCGATAATAATCCACGGACGGGGGATCGCCGCTGGGCGTGGCACCATTGGCGGTTTTCGCGAAGGACCATGACCCTGTGGCCACGTTTCACACGCTCCCTCTCGCCGCTCGAGATGCGGCTCCCGACCCGCTGACGCCGGCACGTCACCGGCTGCGCCAGGCGATCGCCCCTGTTGATCGGGCGCGCCGTGAAACCGAACCGGCGGCTGAGCAAATCCACCGGCTCACCGCCGTGGTAGCCGAGCATGATCGGTTGCAAGCGCAATTGCGCGAGCTCTACACGCGCGACCAGGCGGCGCGCGGGGAGTGGATCGCCGGAGGCCGTATCCAGGCCACCGAGGCCAAGACCCACCTTCCCCAGCTGCTCGACGAGGTCGAACGTGGCGAAACCATCATCATCACGCGCCATGGCCACCCCATCTCACCGATTATCCCGAAGCGCACCGTCGGCAGCAGGAGATCGATGAGGCGATTGCCGACATCAAGGAGCTCGGTAAACAGACCCGGAAAGCGACAGTCGAAGAAATCCTCTGGCTTATCCGTGAGGGTCGTAAGTATTAATTAATTAATGACCCTTGTAGTGGACGCCTCGATCCTCGTCACCTGGGCCTTCGACGAGGTCAATGCGGTGGCGGGCGAGGCGCGCGAGCGAATGCACCGAAGCTGCGGCGGCGCCTGCCCTCTGATGGTTTGAGGCACTAAACGCGCTTATCCAGGGCGAGCGTCGCGGACGGTTCACCGAGCTTGGAACAGCGCGCTTCCTACGGGACATTTCCCGCCTGGTGATCAATGTCGACCAAATGCCCGGCGAATATGCCGTCCTGACACTCGCCCGCCGCCATCGATTGACAGTTTACGATGCCGCCTATCTCGAACTGGCCCTGGGGGAAGCCTCGCCGCTCGCGACCCTCGATGAAGCGTTGGCAAGCGCCGCGTGTGCTGAGGGTTTGTCGGTCATCGGCGGCAACCCTGCCCGTTTAACTCAACGTCCGGCCTACCGCGGGGAGCAGCCATCGCCGGACGCGGCAAGGCCACGCGGCCCGCGGCGCAGCGTTACCGCGCCGCTTGCGATCCATCAAAGGCAGAGCTTTTCACCCCCGCACGGGAGCCGACCGGACCATAGTGGGACCCGATGGCGCCGGTGTCATCGGTTCCGTGCTCGGCCGGTTAAATTCCCTGAACGGGTGATTCAAGTCCCAGTTCGGGCGATTTAATTCCCTGTTCGAGCGCTTGGGAATTTACCGCTTGGTGTGTCGACATATCAATAACTTGCCGGCAAAGCTTAGGCCCTAGAACAGGCCAAATTCGGCCTTTTCGCAGTATTTTCGAGCACGGAAGCCGCAGGCTTCACACCGAGAAATATTTCGCCTGCGGATGGTGGAGGACGATGGCGGAGGTCGATTGCTCGGGGTCGAGCTGGTCCTCCTCGCTGAGGGTGATGCCAATCTCCTCGGCGCCGAGCAAAGCCAACAGCTGCTTTTGGTCGGCGAGGTTCGGGCAGGCCGGGTAGCCGAACGAGTAACGGCTGCCGCGATAGCCTTGCGCGAGCATCGCCTCGGGGTTCCGCGCCTCCTCGGCGGCAAAGCCCAGCTCACCGCGGATGCGCTTGTGCAGATATTCGGCGAAGGCCTCGGCCATCTCGACCGAGAGGCCGTGCAGGTAGAGGTAATCCTGATAACGGTTCTCGGCGAACCATTCGCGAGCGGCCTCCGAGGCTCGCCTTCCCATCGTGACCACCTGCAGGCCGATCACGTCGCGCTCGTTACTGGCCACGTCGCGGAAAAAGTCGGCGATGCAGAGCCCGCCCTCCTTGTTTTGGCGCGGGAACGAGAAGCGGGTCAATTCGCGCTCGCCACCCGTATCGAACAGGATCACGTCGTTGCCCTCGGCGGCGCACGGCCAATAGCCGTAGGCTGCCTGCGGCACCAGGATCTCCTCGCGGATCGCGATGTCGAGTATCCGGCGCAATACCGGACGCAACTCGTCCTTCGCCCATTCGCGGTACTCGGCCAAATTCCGACCGTCCTTCCGGTAGCCCCACTGAAATTGGTAGAGCATGCGCTCGTTGAGGTACGGGACGACCGCCTTCGCCGGCACCCGCTCGATCGTGCGCGATCCCCAGAAAGGCGGTTCGGGAACCGGCACATTGCGGGTCAATTCGGCGCGGCGCAGACGGATCTCCTCGGCATCGACCGGCCGCAACGGCTTGGGGTCGGCGGCGCGGCCGAGCTTGCGGCCTTGGTTGACCGGCCGGCCCTCGCTTCGGCGCCGGACCTCTTCGAGGTGGATATCGAATCGGCCTGACACGATCTTGTCCATCAGGTCGAGACCGGCGAAGGCGTCGCGGGCGTAGGCGACGCGCCCGGCTTCATAGGCCTTGGCGCAATCCTCCTCGACATAGCGCCGGGTCAATGCCGCCCCGCCGAGCATGACCGGCAGGCTCAGACCCTGCCGGCTCATCTCCTCGAGGTTCTCGCGCATCACGACCGTCGATTTGACTAGCAGCCCCGACATGCCGACGGCGTCGGCCTTGTGCGCTGCTGCCGCGTCGAGGATCGCGCCGATCGGCTGCTTGATGCCAAGATTGACGACCCTAAAGCCGTTGTTCGTCAGGATGATGTCGACCAGGTTTTTGCCGATATCGTGGACGTCGCCACGCACGGTCGCCAGCACGACCGTACCTCTCTCCTGCCCCTCGATCCGCTCCATGTGCGGTTCGAGCCAGCGCACCGCCGTCTTCATCGTTTCTGCGGATTGCAATACAAAGGGCAATTGCATCTTGCCGGCGCCGAACAGGTCGCCGACCGTCTTCATGCCGTCGAGCAGGATGTTGTTGATGATGTCGAGCGGCTTGTAGGTGTCCATCGCGAGGTCGAGATCGGCTTCGAGCCCCTGCCGGTCGCCGTCGACGATGCGCTGTGCCAAGCGGTCCTCGAGCTTCTCCGGCCTGCCGCGTGCCACGCTCTTCTCGGCGGCACGGTTCTCGAACAACCCGATATAGGCCTGCAGCGGGTCGTAGCCCCCATTTGGTCCATTTGGGCGCCGGCGGTCGAAGATCAGATCCTCGGCGACCCGCACCTCCTCCTCGGGGATCTTGTGCAACGGCATGATCCGCGAGAAATGGACGATGGCGCCGGTCAGCCCGCGCTTCAGCGCGTGGTCGAGAAAGACCGAGTTCAGCACATGGCGGGCCGGCGGGTTCAGCCCAAAAGAGATGTTCGACAGGCCGAGGATGATCTGGCATTCGGGCATCACGCGGGAGATCTGCTCGATCGCCTCCAATGTGTTGAGGCCGAGCCTGCGGTCATCCTCGTTGCCGGTGCAGATCGTAAAGGTCAGCGGGTCGAATAACAGGTCCGAGGGCGGCAGGCCATGCTTGCCGCAAGCGAAGTCGTAGAGTCGGCGCGCCACGTCGAGCTTGTGCTCGACCTCCTTGGCCATGCCGGTCTCATCGATCGTCAGCGCGATGACCGCGGCACCAAAGCGGCGGGCGAGGGTGAGCCGCTTGTCGGCCGCTTCTTCGCCGTCCTCGAAGTTGATCGAGTTGATGATCGGCTTGCCGCCATAGAGCTTCAGTGCCGCCTCGAGCACCGGGTATTCGGTCGAGTCGATAACCAGCGGGGCGTTGACCGCACCGCGCAGGCGGGTCACCGCCTCGGTCATGTCGGCAACCTCGTCGCGCCCGACAAAGGCGGTGCACAGGTCGAGCGTATGCGAGCCCTCCTTGACCTGCTCGCGCCCCATCTCAACGCAGCCGTCCCAGTCGCCCTGCTCCTGCAACCGGCGAAACTGGCGCGAGCCGTTGGCGTTGCAGCGCTCGCCGATCGACAGATACGCGTTCTCCTGGCGCAACGGGACTTGGCCGTAGAGCGAGGCGACGGCAGGAGCCCAGACCGGCTTTCGCTGCCGCGGCAGAGGTCTGCGACGATCGCGGCCGATGCGCCGCAGCATCGCGTCGAGCGCGGCGATGTGTGCGGCCTCGGTGCCGCAGCAGCCGCCGATCATGTTGACCCCATCCTCGAGCACAAAGCGCTCGAGCCACTGTGCCAGCTCCGCAGCACCCAGTGGATAACGGGTCTGCCCGTCGACGAGTTCGGGGAGTCCGGCATTAGGCTGAACCGAGATCAGCCCGGGCCAGCTCTCGCCGAGCCACTTGACGTGCTCGGCCATCTCGCGCGGGCCGGTGGCACAATTGAGCCCGATCATCGGCACGTCGAGTGCGTGAATGATGGTCGCGGCCGCGGCGATATCGGCCCCGACCAACAGTGTTCCGGTGGTCTCGACTGTTACCTGCGCAAGGATCGGCGTGTCCTTGTGCGCATCCTCGCGCGCCCGCTTGGCACCGTTGACCGCGGCCTTGATTTGCAGCGGATCCTGAGAAGTCTCGATTATGATCGCGTCGACCCCGCCTTCGATCAGCCCGGCGCACTGGATCGCGAGCGCATCCTCGAGCGGCTGATAAGCGATGTGGCCGAGCGATGGGAGGCGGGTCCCCGGCCCAACCGAGCCGAGCACGAACCGGATGCGGCCGTCACGGGCGAACTCAGCGACCGCTTCGCGCGCCAGCTCGGCGGCAAGGCGGTTGAGGGCAAATGCCCGGTCGGCAAGCCCGAACTCGCCCAAGGTGATCGGCGAGCCGCCGAAGCTGTTGGTCTGCACCGCATCGCAGCCGGCCTCGAGATAGCCGCGATGGATCGCGCGAACGAGGTCCGGTCGGCTCTCGCAGACGATCTCGGTGCAGTTCTCGAGGCCGAGAAAGTCGCGCTCGACGTCGAGATTGCGCGCCTGCACTTGGGTCCCCATCGCGCCGTCACAGAGCACGACGCGATCGGCGAGGTAGTCGAGGAAGTGTGCCATCGGATTGGGCGATCAAACCACCGCAGCGACCGGCTTGTTGGCGCGCACGCCAAGCATGTGGCAGATCGCGACAGTCAGATCCGCCCGGTTCAGGGTGTAGAAGTGGAATTCGTGGACACCGTTCGCGTGCAGGCGACGACACTGCTCGGCGGCGATCGAGGCGGCAACGAGGCGCCGTGTCTCGGGGTCCTCGTCGAGGCCGTCGAAATGCCCGGCCATCCACTCGGGGATCGAGGCGCCGCAGGTCGCGGCCATCTTCTTGAGCTGGGCGAAATTGGTAACCGGCAGGACGCCGGGGACGATCGACACCCGGATCCCGGCGGCATGCGCGCGATCGCGGAAGCGCAGGAACAGATCGACGTCAAAGAAAAACTGGGTGATCGCCCGGCTGGCGCCGGCATCGAGCTTGGCTTTCAGGTTGTCGAGATCGCGCTCTGCACTCTGCGCCTCCGGGTGGGTTTCGGGGTAGGCGGCGACGCTGATCTCGAAATCCGCTACTCGTCTGAGCCCGGCGACGAGGTCGGCCGCGTAGGCGTACCCGTCGGGATGCGGCTCATAGTGTTCTGCTCCGCCGGGCGGGTCGCCGCGCAAAGCGACGATGTGGCGGATCCCGGCCTGCCAATAATTGGACGCCACCGCATCGATTTCGGCTCGGGCGGCAGCGACGCAGGTGAGGTGAGCGGCGGGCTCGAGCAGGGTCTCGTGACGGATGCGCCGGACCGTCGCATGAGTGCGCTCGCGAGTCGACCCGCCGGCGCCGTAGGTCACCGAGACAAAGCGCGGCGCCAGCGGCTCGAGGCGTTTGACCACCTCCCACAGTCGGCCCTCCATTTCCGCCGTCTTCGGCGGGAAGAATTCGAACGAGACGCGCGGCGGACCCGCATCGAAATCGATGACCGGGTCGGCGGCGAGCAAGCCGCGCGATTGGCCGGGGGAAGCGCTCTGACCTGGCTCCTGCGGCATCAGCGAAGCTCCCTCTCGAAAACCGCGTCTGGTATTTCTGTCCGGACATCACCGGCTATGCGGAGTCGGGCTGCGGCATGCCGCTGTGCGGTCCAGATGACAACTGTCAGTGGATCGCCCGCCAGGTGATGCGCCGGCGCCGGATCGAGGCCGGCGGCACCGCACCACTCGGCCACCTCGCTGTCGGCGAAGCCAAGCCGACGATGGGCGTGCTCGTCGCGGAGAAAATCGAGCGAATGCGGTGCGAAATCGACGAGCACAAGAATCCCGCCGGGCCGCAACACTCGGGCCGCCTCGGCGATGACCGCTGCCGGTCGGTCCGCGTAATGCAGCACCTGATGGATCACGACGGCATCGAAGGAAGCGTCAGGCAGGGCCAACTGGTACATGTCGCCGAGCCGGACCAGCCCGTTCTCCAGGCCGGCCCGCTCGAGATTGACCCGGGCGACGGCCAGCATCTCGCGCGATTGGTCGATGCCGAGCGCTCGCTCCGCCCGTGGCGCCAAAATTTCGAGCATTCGGCCGGTGCCGGTACCGATGTCGAGCAGATCGCGCGGGTCGGCCGCGACGATGATTTCGACGAGTGCCGCCTCGACCTCGCGCTCGTCGACGTAGAGCGAGCGGATGCGGTGCCATTGGGCGGCGTTTTCGCGGAAATAGGCGCTCGCGAGGTCCGCGCGCTGGCGCTTGATCGCGCCCAATCGTTGAAGATCGAGAGCGATCGTCGGATCTGCATCGCTGCACGCGGCCACCAGTTGGCGTGTCAGCGCGCCCGCCGGGCTCGATTGGCGCAAGCGATAAAAGACCCAGCTGCCCTCACGAAAGCGGTCGAGCAACCCGGCCTCGCACAAGAGCTTCAAGTGGCGCGAAACTCGCGGCTGGCTCTGCCCCAAAATCTGGGTAAGCTCGCTCACGGTGAGCTCGCCGCGGGCGCAAAGGACAAGAAGCCGCAGCCGGGTCGGCTCGGCCACCGCACGCAGTGCTGCCAGTAGATGCTCCATGAGGCCAGACTTTTACGCGTTACCAGTAGCAAGATATACACATATCTTTATATCGACAAGGGCATTATGCACGGCCCTGCGTATGATCGAAAAACCGCTGTGACACCCGACCCTCCCCGGCACCACTTGCTGTTACGGCGAAATTCCCGCAATTATCTCGCCTGACGAGAAGACGACAGCCTGATGCGAGATGGATCGATGAACCTTCGCCCGCGATACCTCGTCTTCTCGAACCTTATTCTCCTCTTGACTATGATACTGCCCGGATGCGCTACATCGCCGAACAACGCACCGCCCGAGACCGCCGAGGCCGAGGATTTCAACGACCCCTTCGAGGATACCAACCGCGCGATCTTCGACTTCAACCAAGTCGTCGACCGCAACGTGCTGGTGCCGGTTGCCAAGGCCTACCGTACGGTGCTGCCCGAGCCGGTGCGCGATTCGCTGCGCGACTTTCTTCGCAATCTGCGTGAGCCGATCATTTTCGCAAACAACGCGCTGCAGGGCGACTTCGACCACGCCGGACAGACGTTTGCGCGCTTTACCCTCAACTCGACCCTCGGCGTGGGCGGCCTGATCGACGTCG
>Ga0306925_10002270_pt1 | contig 16428 bp, 15 predicted proteins | sample flu12Cox44000176_FD_203755 | JGI IMG/M metagenome (GOLD analysis project Ga0306925, IMG submission 203755) | Lab enrichment of tropical soil microbial communities from Luquillo Experimental Forest, Puerto Rico - flux8day.12C.oxic.44.000.176 (v2)... | ecosystem: Environmental > Terrestrial >... | reverse complement strand
TAAATATTCGCATAAGGTGTCGTTGCCGGATTGAATAGGAGTGCTGCGCGGGTGACCTGCGGTGCAATCTCTTTCAATAGCTCTAGCCACTTGCTTACGATCGTAGGCTCCATGATGGTGAATCCAGTGGCGTTTCCGCCGGGGTGCGCGAGGCTCTTGACGAAGCCGCTGCCCACCGGGTCGGCGACAATCACGAAGACGACGGGAATCGTGCTCGTTTGCTGAAGCATTGCCGCCGTTGGAGGCGTATTTTGGGTAACGATGAGATCCGGTTGTAGGGCGACGAGCTCTTTGGCAGCTCGTTGTCTCGCTTCCGCGTCGTCGAGCGCACCCCAACGCACATGTATTGTCATGTTGCGCTCTTCGATCCACCCAAGTTGCTTTAGACCGTCTCGAAACGCTCCCAAATAGTCCTGAAATTCCGGATCGCTCTCAAGGTGCGCCATGAGCACGCCTATGCGTCTCATTCGCTGCTGCGCTCGTGCCGGCTGTGCCAATGCGGCCGCTGCACTGGCAATAAGCGTGATGAATTGACGTCGTTTCATTTGCCGCCCCGGCTGAAAGCTAGCCGCACTGAAAGCGGCCGCAGCTTATCACAATCAACGGCATGGAAGGGTCGTCACATTTTTCTACCGGCATATCCGCTTGTGTCTAAAGCAGACATTCTGCGCCATCGGCAAAGAACGCCGTTATTCGATCACCTCGTCGGCGCGCAGCACGAACTGGTCGGGGATCGTTAACCCGAGCGCCTTCGCGGTGGTGAGATTGACGACAAGGGCAAATCTCGTTGGCTGCTCGACCGGTATGTCACCGGGCTTGGCCCCATGCAAAATCTTGTCAACGTAGTCTGCCGAGCGCCTGAACAAATCCGTGTAGTTTGGTCCGTAGGACATGAAACCGCCGGCGTGGACGAAATCGCGGGTGCTGAAGATCGTCGGCAATCGGGCGCCCAGCGCCAGCGTCAGGATACGCGGCAGGTTGGCCACCATCAGCTGATCGATGGCGACGTAAAGTGCGTCGGTTTGGCCCTTCACCGCGTCAAAGGCAGGAGCAATATCCGATGCGCTCCGGATTTCGAGCGGCGTGACGGCGAGGCCGAGGGCGCGAGCAGCAGCTTGGGTCTCTTCCATCTCCAGCACCGGCTGGGTATTGCCCGCGTTAAAGATGATCGCCAATCGATGCAGCAGGGGAACAACCTCGCGCAAAAGCTCGATTCGCTTGCCGGCGAGATTGGCGGCTTGGAGCGATAGGCCGGTGACGTTGCCGCCGGGTTTGGCCAGACTAGCGACCAGTCCTGTCCCGACCGGATCGATCCCGACCGCAAAGACAATGGGGATCGTGCTGGTCGCCTGCCGCACCGTCGGGACGGCGCTGCCGACAGTGACAATGACGTCGACGTTCAATCGGACAAATTCGGCGGCGATTTCGGCATAACGCTCGGTGCGGCCCTCTGACCAGCGATATTCAATGGCGATGGTGCGGTTCTCGATCCAGCCGAGTTCGCGCAGGCGCGCGACGAAGGCATTTGTCCAGGGGCTGAAAGCCGTGGGATCGGCACCAAGGAATCCTATTGTTGGCAGCTTTCCCGCCTGCTGCGCACGCACCGCCACAGGCCACGATCCTACCGCGCTTCCAACTAGCGCGATGAATTGACGCCGCCGCATCTGGTTCCGCCCCCCGGCTTAGAGACACGCGAAGCTACACGAAATAAGCGCCCAGTGCGGCCAATTCTGCTCAGCCGCCCACCTTTTGGCAATGTCCGCTTTGCCCTCAAAGCGGACATTTGATCGATGGCGTCGAAAACGATTTAAAGAGACCGCGGTCGATCAGCGGTGCTGACCTCTCGCTTCTTTGATCCGCATTCTGCTTCGGTCCCGTGACAGACGAAGGGTCCTCAGGCGGTACAGGTTTTTGACCAGAGCGGCCCGCCTTTCTTCTTCGAGCTTTATCGCATCCCTTATTTCCTCGCGCCTCTGCTCGAAAAGGGTTTCTGCGACTTCGCGTTGCTCCGCCTCTGACATAGCTTAACCGTGCAGCCCGCCGAGCAACCAGATCAGCAGAATGATCGGCAACGGAATGCCGATCAGCCAAAGCAACAATCCGCGTCCCATGACGTTGATTCCTGTTTCCCGTTACACAAGCTGAAGGCAACAACGATACTGGAGCTGAATCGTTCCGCTTGTGATCGCTCGCGCTTTTTTCGTTCGTGGCTCGCTTCAAAGTTGTCGCGAGATTCATCTGGCGCATTGAGTCGCCGAAAGCACAGGAACTAATAACCGATGATAAATGTTATGGAGCTGAAAAAATCCTACGCCAAAAATAGCAGGCCAATATGCGCTGTCCTTCATGTCACCTCGTAATCGATCCAAGGATTGCTTGGAAAAGCTCGACTTCTCGTTTTTATTGCAGCGAGTTTTGCGCCGATTCCGAAATCGCTGCGCCTCTCGAACAATGCGCGCGGAAGGAAGTCCTTGACCGACAATATGTGGAGCGGCTGCGACGGCTCTTGCCGTTTTTTCAGGACTTAAAATCAGCTCGTGGTTCCCCGATCCGTCGGCGCACTCCAATGACAGCGACGCTCCAATGACAACAATCGTACGCCTGCGCGACCTCTTTACCGTCGCTGAAAAAGTTAACGGTGGCTCCTTAAGCTCGCTATGCTGCGACCACTGCCGCGCAAAGCTTAGATCTTCCGTGCACCATTACTGGCGCATGCGGTTCTGTTCCGCGGCATGCATGGACGCCTACCGGCGACGGCTGGGCACGCACACGCTGCAGAAAATATACGAGATCGACGGTTGTCCCCCGTCGTTGAAAGCCGCCGGCTGAACGCACCCGGCGTGGCTTCACGAACAGCCCGATAATTCAACGGCCGCCCGAGAACTGACAGCTCCTTATCGGAATGGGAGCAGTCATTCGCGCGTGATTCAATGTCCGGCCATGCGTATTAAGCGTATGCTCCGCGTTGGGCGCTTAAGCGTAATCACGCTAAAGTCGGGCGCGATGAACGTGATCGAAGCTCCACGGCTTGCTTTCCCGATCAGGCAGGACGGACCGCTTAAATTTCGGCAGTTCCTCCGCCTCGTTCGCGAGAATACGCTTGCCACCTATCCGCCCGAAGCCTTCGATGAAGACATAATCGCCGGGCGTTTATTGTGGCGTCGGCGCTTCATCATCAATGAGCCGCGCGGTATCCGCCACGTGCTGCTCGACAATGCCGCAAATTACCGCAAGTCCGAGCTCACGCGCCGGCTGCTTGAACCGGGCTTGGGCCGCGGTCTCTTGACGAGCGAGGGAGACACCTGGCGGCGCCATCGCCGCATCATGGCACCGGCCTTCGATCGGCGCAGCATCGAAAGCTATGCGCCGGTTATCACCGCGGTTGCGCACGACTTGCTTGAAAAATGGGATGCGTTGCCGGAGCGAAGCGAGATCGATGTCGGTGCGGCGATGATGCACACGACGCTGCACATCATCTCGCGGGCCATGTTCTCCGCCAATTCCGATGAAATCGTCGACGTGGTGGAGCGGGGCGTCGGGCGATATCAGATGGCGGTGCGGCCAAGTCTGCTCGATTTGCTCGGCTTCCCGGCGTGGATCGCGAACCTTTTTTCCGGCCGGCGCGGCAGCGCCGCGGCGTTCAACGAATTCGATTCCGCCGTCGATGAATTGATAGAGAGCCGCGCTCATGGCTCAGCTCATGGCTCATCGCATGGCCCATCGCCTGCCTCAGCTGGTAGCCTAGCGAATGGCCCGAGCGCACCACCGAAAGATCTCCTGGCGCGACTCGTCGCTGCACGCGATGCTGAAACCGGCGGTGGAATGACGTCGCAAGAAGTCCGGGATGAAGTGGTTACGATCTTTATGGCGGGGCATGAGACTACCGCCCAGGCTTTGACCTGGACCTGGTACCTGCTGTCGCTCCACCCTTCGGTTGAAGCTAGGCTCGATGAAGAATTGCGCGCCGTCCTTGACGGCCGGACGCCGCAATATGGAGACATCGCCAAACTGCGCTACACGCGAATGGTGATCGAGGAAACAATGCGGCTTTATCCGCCGGCGCATACGATGGCGCGTGAGCCAATCGCGGCCGATTATGTGCTTGGGCAGCGCATTTCGCCGGGCGCTATCGTCTTGATTTCTCCCTGGCTCCTGCACCGCAAGGCGTCGCTCTGGCCCGACCCGCATCGTTTCGATCCAGACCGATTTAAGACCGAGCCTCCGCGGTTTTGCTACATCCCGTTCGGAGCCGGTCAACGGATTTGCATCGGCGCGGCCTTTGCAATGACGGAGGCGATTTTGATCCTGGCAACGATCGCACAGCGCTATCGGTTTAATCTCAAGCCGGGCCATCCTATCGAACCGCAAGGTCTCATCACCTTGAGGCCGCGCTACGGAATGCCAATGACCCTGGAACGGCGGCAGTGACGACGGCTCAATAGCCAAGGAAGAGGCTCGAAATGCTCCTGGCGCTTACGGGCGCGACCGGCTTCATCGGGCAATATTTACTGCGTGACTTGTCCCAGCGCGGTCACCGGCTGCGCGTGTTGCTGCGCCATCCGTCTGCGGCGCCCATGCAATGCGCGAGTGCAGTCATCGGCGATCTGGCTCGACCGCGAAACATGTCGGCAGCGCTCGAAGGCGTGGACGCAGTGATCCACTCAGCGGGGTTCACCCATGGCATGTCCGGCGTTCCTGAGCACGACTATCGCTTGCTGAACACCGAAGCGACGATCGGCCTGGCCCGCGCTGCGCGGCGAGCTGGAGTCAAGCGCTTCGTTTTTCTTTCCTCAATTCGCGCCCAATCCGGACCAACGGCCGAGACTGTACTGACCGAGGCCGACGATCCCAATCCGACCGATGCTTATGGAAGATCCAAGCTCGCGGCAGAACGCGGTCTGGCTGATCTTGACCTCGATTGGGTTTCTCTGCGGGCAGCCCTGGTCTACGGACCTGGCGCCAAAGGTAGTGTAGCGCAGCTCTTGCGACTCGCCCGCTCACAGTTTCCATTGCCGTTGCGCAGCATCGGCGGCCGACGCTCGCTCCTTGGATTGGAAAATCTCTCAGCGGCGATTGAGGTCGTACTGAAAACGCCGGGAAGGTTGTGCCGCCCCTTCATCGCCGCCGATCTCGAGGCGCTCACGGTCGGGGAAATGATCGCGGCAATGCGGGATGGCTTGGGACGCCGGCCCGGCATCTTTCCGATGCCGCCCGTGCTCGTCGCGCTTCTCCTGCGGTTGCTTGGCCAGGAAGAAATCTACCGGCGAATGTCCGGTTCGCTGGTCGCAGATCCGTCGGCATTGATCAAGTTAGGCTGGGCACCCGCAGTGACCGCTTCGGACGGACTCCGCATGTTGATGCGGGCGGGCGAAAACCCGCAGTTCGAATCCGGTCACTGATTACGAAATCCACCCTGGTTTCTGATCGCGCCGAGATGCTCGTTGATGCGAAACACGATGAGCACGAATTCGGCGGCGATGCGCGACATCACGATGCCCATACCGACGCCGAGCACGCTCACGATCAGAAAGATCAGCCCGACAAAAGGATTATAGGCCATCGTCGTCAGCGAACTGACCACGCCTGCGAATCCAAGCAGGACGGAAATCACAACGGCCAACCAGTAAAAGACCTTGATCACAGTGGGCGTGACGAATCGCTCCCACTGGAACAGGTCACCAAGGCCGAACATGAAGCCTCCCGATCGCCCACGCCCCACTTGGGCTGGCAGACTGCACCGTGACATTGCGGTGGTCAATCGCGGCCGATCGCAGCCGTCGAAGCCGCACGCCCGGTCTTGTTGACGGGTCCCGGTGGGACATTTAGGACCTGAATCCATGGCGATGCCGAGGCTTTCCCTGGAGAAATTCGCTGGGCTCGCGCCGCGTATGTCGAGCGAGCAACAGCGCGCCGCTGCCGTGGCGGGCCTCGCGCATGCGCTGCACGACGGCTATACCGACCTCATCTACATCATGCTGCCGCTGTGGCAGGCCGAATTCGGCTTGACCTATGCCGCCCTCGGTCTGCTCCGCAGCACATTCGTCGGCGCCATGGCCGCCCTGCAAATTCCCGCAGGCTACCTGGCTGAGAGATTTGGCGCGGCGATCGTTCTGACGCTTGGCACCGCGCTCGCCGGTATCGGCTATTGCGTGGCCGGATTGAGCACCGGATTCGCGATGCTGCTCGGCGCGCTCCTTATGAGTGGAATTGGCGCCAGCACGCAGCATCCGATCGCTTCCGCGCTTGTCGCCCGGGCTTTCGCTGGAACGGGTTCGCTCAAGGCGATCGGCTCCTACAATTTCGCCGGCGATCTCGGAAAGATGACCGTGCCGGCGGCGCTGTCGCTGATACTGCTGGCGACGCCATGGCGTCCGGCATTGTTCATCTTGGGCAGCCTCGGCGTCGCGGTTGCCGTCGTGATCCTCTTCGCCGCGCCACGTCACGAATCCGAGCACGCGGCGACGGGCTCGGACTCGCACAGGCCAGAACTCGAGCGTAAGCGGCAGCCGCTGGCGTTTGCATTGTTGATTGGGATCGGCGTGATCGATAGCGCGACCCGAATGGGCTTTTTGCTGTTCTTGCCGTTCGTGCTCACGGAAAAAGGCGCGACCTTGCAAACCGTCGGTCTGGCGATGACCCTCATTTTTGCCGGCGGCGCCGCAGGCAAGCTGGCCTGCGCCTTTATCGGTGCGCGCATCGGTGCGATCGCGACGGTGTGGCTGACTGAAGGGTTGACGGCGGCGGGCATTTTGGCGCTGTCGCAGCTGCCGTTGCAGGCCGCGCTCGTCGTGCTGCCGTTGATTGGCGTTGCGTTAAACGGCACCTCATCGGTGCTGTACGGCTCGGTCCCCGATCTCGTCGAGCCGCAATGGCGAACGCGGGCGCTCAGTATTTTCTACACCGGCACGATCGGCGCAGGCGCGATTGCGCCGGTGCTATTTGGCCGTCTCGGCGACATTCTCGGCGTGTGGCCCGCTTTGATCCTGGTTGCCGCTTTTGTGCTGTTGACGCTGCCGATCGCATGGCTGCTGCGCCGGCTCTTGACGCTGACTTGACGCGGCGAGTCGCTGCAGAGAAATGATTTTCTGTTGATTCGATATTTTTGCTTTCGCTTGTTGTTTGAGCATGATCTTTTCCGAAGACTGGCAACCACCTCGGATCGGCCCCGAGGCAGGCTTTTTTGAGATCATGCCGTTAACGCGTCCAATTTGCGGCGCTGGAACCGCATTGGCGGCAATTTCAATCCGCTTGTCCACATAAGCCGACAATTGACCGGGTCCACCGCGACCTGTCCCGCGGAACGAGGAACGCGCCGCCACCGCCCGCGTTGGGGTTGTGGCTTTAAGTTCCATGGTTCGCGTTCAAACACAGGACTGGAGGAGGCCAATGCGATTTCATCTTGTTTATGCGGCAGTGGGCTTGGCAGGTGCGTTTGGCGTGCCTGCCGCGCAGGCACAGACCATGATTGCGACACAGCCCGCGCCGGCGGTGATCGCCCAGCCGCCCCTGGCCACCGCACCGGCCGCGGTGGTGCAACCCGCCGAAACCGTGCGAACCACACGGACGGTGCACACCGTCCGCACGCTGGTACCGGTCCGCGAGAGGATCGTCACGACCCGGACCGTGACACGCAGTGTGATGCCGGCAGACTCGGCGGTCGTGGCTCCCACAGTCGCGGCGGTTCCGGCTCCGCAAGCGCTCTACAATGTCGCACCCGCAGCAACAGTCGCGCCGGCCGCCGACATTTATTCGACGCCAGCCTACGACTACGCCGATCGCGCCCCAGGTTATGACTATGCGCAGCCGCTTTATAACGTTGCGCCGGCCCCGGTGGTGACTGCCCCCGCCGCCGTCGCGCCCGCGCCCGTCGTCGCTGCGCCGGTATTGGCAACACAGCCGGTCATTTATCGTTATGTCTATGAGCCCGACCGCATCCTGGTCGTCGATCCGACCACCAATATCGCTGTGCAGGCGATTCCACGATAGCGGCGCGGCCACGAAACGAATGAACAAGCGCGCCGCCATTGAGCGGTGTGTGCCTTGAGTTTCTTAAATGAGGAGCAGCGCAATGATGTCTCGCAGCTCAATGTCCCTCTTGTTTGCGGCGGCGCTGTTCGGCAGTGCCAGCGGTTTCGGCGCTAGCGCGCAGACCACCACTCCAAGTGGCCCTGAGGCGGCGGCCAACGATGCCGGCCTGGGCGGCGCTATCGAGCAAAAGCTCATTCTCAGTTCAGCGCAGCGAACCGCAATTTATGACCAGGTGAGCAAAGACAAGAGCAAAGTCGCGCCCAAGGATTTTTCGCCGGTGATCGGCGGCGATGTGCCGCCGATGATCGAACTCTATGCGCTGCCCGACGACGCAGTCGCCGGCGTTCCAGCGGCAAAACTCTACAAATACACGATGGTGGAAGGCAAAGTGGTGCTGGTCGATCCGACCAAAATGCGCGTCGTCGACGTCATCGGGCCGCCGCCATCGCATTGATTGCGATTGCGCCCAATCGGCGTTTCCTCAGGATTTGTGCAAGCGCGGGCGTCGCCGCTCTAGGTTTTTGGTGAAGCATGATCTTTTTGGAAAAGCGGTTCCCGCTTTTCCCGATCATGCTTTTCATGGCGCGGCGGCTTTCTTTCCCGCCTCGATGACGAACTTCGGCAAAGCGTCGAGGTAGGGACCCATGAAAAAGGTCTCGCCCGAGCCCTCGCCATAATACTGATCGTAACCGTCGATCATGGCGCGAACCGGCGTGAGGCAAGACGGCACGGACGCGACGATCAGGTCGCCGAGCGCGGCGGTGTCGGCTGCCCGGTAGCGAGGATTGGCGACCACCGCATGCACGATGCAATCGGTGGCGGACCTCACCAGCGTTTCCGTTGCCACGCCTTTCTGGTGTGGGGAGAGGTGGTCAAGTCCCATCGGATCGTCGATTGGACCGGTAGCGACGGCGATGACCATGGCCGTGCCGAATAGCGGTGCGAGAATCATTGGCTGCTTCCCTTACCCTCGCGCGCAGGCATAGCGGTAGCGCGTGGCGCCGGTCAACCCTGATCTCGCTGCGACATGGCGGTGTTTTTTGCAATGAGGTGATGTTATATTCAGCGATCAATGGAATGACGGAGTTTGGCCATGATATTGCCGCCAGCACTGCTTCTCGGTGCGAGTCTCCTCGTTCCGGTCGTCGACAGGGTTCCATCGTTGAACGTGGAACAAGTCTGCGACGGCATCGCGCAACAGGGCGGCGTTTCATTCCACGATCCGAATATCGCGGTAGAAAAGAAAAATTGCCTCGACAGCGAGCATGCGACCCGCGACGAACTCGTCAAGCAATGGTCAAGTTTTTCGACCGCCGATAAGAGCGCCTGCACTAACGAGGCAACGATGGGCGGCGATTCGAGCTATACCGAGCTCTTGACCTGTCTGGAAATGGCGCGCGATGTGCGGACGTTGCACAGTGAAGCGCAACAACCGGCGGCAGTCCCGGCCACTGTACCGCCGGCGCCGCCCGGTCACGCTCAGCCGAGGCCGTGAGCTCGCTCGTCTTCCTCGCCCGCAAGGGGAGGGAAGGATCGAGCGGCCCGACCAGCCAAATTCGCGATAGCTATCAATAGCCGATCAAAATTTCGCTCACCGCCGGCTTGGCCGTGCGCATCTCGGGATCTTCCGAACTGTACTCCTTGTCGGCCGCCAGCGCGGCGATCGTGTCCGCGGGCACTTTCGCGTCGGCGCGCAGATTCACTCCCGACTTGCAGCCGCCCGGCAGACTGGCAAGCGCGCCGCCGTCCCAGTCGCTCACGGTGGCGTTGCCGTCTTTGTCGAAGCCTTTGATCTTGAAAGCCTTGTGATTGAGCTTCTCGATCTGGGCGAGGTTGAGCCCGAGGCGCAATCCTCCGGGCGCGACCCAGTCGGATTTGCCGTTGATGACGATCAGATAAGTGTCGCTGCGCGCCGCGGGATTGGCCCACCAGACTTCCAGCCGCCGCTTCGGATCTTTCGGGTACAGCACCGAGGCCGGCACCTTGGTGCCATTGGCGTCGACGTCGGTGAAGGTGATGTTCTTGGAATCGTAGGTCATCGCCAGCTTGAGATGGCTCGAATCCTTGGCGAAGGTGCCGCTGCACGCCACCGTGTGGCCGGCCGCGGCCGGCGCTGGGGCCGCATGCCTCGCCGCGCTTGGCGCCGACACATGCCCCGCGCTCGCTGGCTGCGACACCGCCGCCGGGACTGGCTGCTTCATCTGCGACGGCGCGAGTTGATCGTCGCTGTCGAGGTCGGGATTGACCTGATTGATCTGACGCTGCGCCGCGCCCGAGACATTACTGGCGGCCAATGCGAGTGACACCCCAAAGCCCGCGGCCAATGTCATCCTCAGGCAGCCGCCAAACCATCCCCCACGCATACTCGCCTCCCGTTCTGGGTAACCCTACAACTTTCGATGCTTAGGCCCGCGCAGCAGCCGGCTGCGCCACAATCGCCCCGGACGCAGGATAGCACGGGGCGCCGCGTTCGGCACGGCCTGGTCTCGCCGCGACCACGGCTGTTTCCTTGCTCAAGATTCTGGCAGAACCAAAGCGAAAATCGGCAGGTTTCTCAGATTGTAAGGGCTCGAATGCGCAAACATCGCGTGGATGCAGGACCGGATACCGTTCATTGGGGTTATTTTGACGCAAGCCTTAAACCGCTGATCGCGATCGACTCTGGCGACGAAATCACAATGTCGACTGTGTCGGGGCCGCCCGAGGCGATGCCGAAAGCCGATAGCGGGCTCGCTGTCCCGCCCGTTTTGTCGGCCATTCATCGGAGCGTGCCGCAGCGGCTTGGTCCGCACATCATGACTGGCCCCGTCGCCGTGCGCGGCGCCAAAGCCGGCCAGGTGCTCGAAGTCAGGATCAAGTCGGTCGCGCTGCACTACGACTGGGGCTACAACGTGATCCGCCCGCTCGCCGGCGCGCTGCCCGACGATTTTGCCTCGACGCGCCTCATTCACATTCCGCTCGACCGCGCCCGCATGACAGGACGAATGCCGTGGGGTCTCGAACTGCCGCTCAAGCCGTTCTTCGGCGTCATGGTTGTGGCGCCGCCGCGCGCCTGGGGAGCGGTCGGCTCACCGCCGCCGCGGCGCAACGGCGGCAATATGGACAACAAGGAGCTTGTCGCCGGCAGCACGCTTTACCTGCCCATTCATGTCGACGGCGCGTTGTTTTCGGTCGGCGACGGTCACGGCGTGCAAGGCGACGGCGAGGTCTGCATCACCGCGATCGAGACCGGGCTGATCGGCACCTTCGAATTGCACGTCCGCGACGATTTCGCGTTGGAATGGCCGATGGCGGAGACGGTGAACGCGTTCATCACCATGGGCTTCGATCCCGATCTCGACGACGCGGCTGTGATCGCGTTGCGCAACATGATCAAGCTTATTTGCTCGCGCACCGGATTATCGCGAGAGGACGCCTATACCTTGTGCAGCCTGGCAGCCGACCTGCGCGTGACGCAGGTCGTCAACGGCTCAAAAGGCATCCACGCCGTGCTGGAGAAGAAGTATCTCGCCCGCTAGTGATAGCGCGAGCTCGAATCTACGGCCGCTCTCGATTTTTGTGCAGCATGATCTTTTCCGAAGACAGTATCCACCCCAGATCGAGTCCGGGGCAAGCTTTATCGGGATCATGCTCTAGACCACTTTCCGGAACTTGTGCAGCGAGCGCAAATTGTCGGGCCGCGGCTTGTCTTTGTAAGTCTGCGGCCAGTTGGTCCACGACACCTCGCCGACATAAAGGTCGCCGCGGCTGTCCACCGCGAGGCCGTGCGGCGCCAGGAACTCCGTTGGACCGAGACCCGGACCAAGCCCGCCGAGCCGCGCAATGCGCTTGCCGGTATTGTCGACTATAGTCACGCGCGGGCCGAGATTTGGCACATTGCGATTGACCGCCTGGGTCGACCCGAGTTCACCGATATAGCAGATCGGGCATTTCCCTGGCGGCATGAACAAGCCGCAGGGGCGATGCAGGTTATTCCACTGTGTCTCGTATTTGCCGTCGCCGTCGAACACCTGCACGCGATGGTTCTCGCGGTCGGCAACATAGACCCAGCCATCGGCATCGCAAGTTATGTTATGCGCGATGTTGAATTCACCCGGATCCGTGCCGGGCCCGCCCCACGACAGGATCAGCTTTCCGTTCGGCGCGTATTTGTGGACGCGCGAATTGCCGTAGCCATCGGACACGTAAATGTCGCCCTGCGGCGACATCGCGGTGTGGGTGCAGCGATGGAACGGCTCCCCGCTCATATAGGGCGCCGGTTTGCCGGAAATGCCGAGCGTCAACAGCACCTTGCCATCGAGCGTGCACTGGCGGACGGTGTGATCGCCATCATCGGTCAGCCAGATCGTATCGTCCGGCGCCATGAACACGCCGTGCGCGCGGGGAAATAGTCCTTCGCCGAACGAGCGAAGAAAGTTGCCGTCGCGGTCGAACACGATCATCGGGTGCTCGCCGCGATTGAAGACATAGACGTTGTCGTTTTTGTCCACGCCAACGCCGCCGATTTCCTTGAACGACCATCCCGGCGGGAGCTTCGCCCAGCTCTCCACCGGTTCGTAGGTGTGGGCGCCGTCGCCGACGACGGTCACGCCCGAAAGTTTTTTATCCGCTACCAACGTGGTCATGGCTGCAACACCTAAGGCGAGATGCGATCAAGTTTAGTCACCTTTGGATTTTTGCTCGAGCATGATCTTTTCCGAACACCGGTATCCACTTCGGATTAAGTCCCGGGCAAGATCATGCTTTAGCCGCGCGGCCAAACGCCGGCGTCTTCAAGTTCTTTCATGGCCGCGTCGGTGAATTCCGCTTTCGGGCCGTCGCCGCCGATGACAAACATGAGGATCGCGTCCTCGCCGGACGGACCGGGAGTGACATTTTCGAAGCGGCGGATCGCGCCCGGTGGAAACGATATCACGTCGAGCGGATCAAGAACGATCGATTCGACACCGCCCTTTTCGTTCTCCCAGCTGCAGCGCCAGGTGCCGGTCATCGGGATGAAAGTCTCGTTGGTGTCGTGGTTGTGCATCATCGGACCCTTGCCCGGCTTGGCGCGGCAATAGCCGAGATTGAAGCCTTCGGAGATCGGAATGGCCGACAAGCGCGACGCATCGTCGCCGACCGGCGACGTCACCGCGCCGCCGGAATCCTTCGGCGGCTGGAAGCCGATGACGTTGTAAAGCGTGCGCTCGCATTGCGGCGCTTTGCTATCGGGAAGCCCGCCGTCGGAGCCTTTGAGCTCCTTGAAGCGAGCGACGCGTCTGAGCATATCGGCGCGCGCGATGCCGGACCTGGGCAGCGTTTCCATGATTCCTCCCATGATTCGTTCCCTTGGCTCCTCGTTTAAGGCCGGGCGCAAGGGTCGCGGTCGCAGCAATGATAGGCCGAAGCCGGAGAATGCGTAAGTCTGCTTACGGGGTGACGCGGCGCGATTTTTTGCGCCTAACGCCCATCGGGGCGAAGGTAGAAAAAAATTGCGAATAGCGAAGCCACTACGCCGAGCACCATGGCGGCGACGGTCCAATCAAAGTTCAACGCGGCCTGCGCAAGCATTTTTCCTGCCGGCGAGGATTTTTGCCTGTCGAGACGTTAGCAGTTCAGGTCCGCTCTTACTCGGGATCGCGTCAGATTCTTTGGTTTAGGAAGTTGACTGCGGCGGCCATGATGCTGACGTAAGGCGTTACGTCCGCTCAATACGAGGTGCAATCATTCCCCACACTACCAGGACTATGATCGCGCCAACGATTGCACCGATGAAACCAGCGCCTTGTCCGGCCTGATACCACCCGACCGCCTGGCCAAGGTATGTCGCAACAAAAGCTCCAACAATCCCCAGCAGGGTTGTCAATATAAAACCCTTGGGCTCGTACTTGTTGCCAGGATGAAAGAATCTCGCGATCACTCCGGCCAGAAACCCAATTATGATGGTCCAAAGAATGCTCATTGCGATCTCCGGTTATTGGTAAGCCAGCGTCGCTGGTGCCTCGAGGCGAACGATTTGACGCCTTGCATTCGAGATCATGCACCAAACCGTCTTCAATAAGAAGCCGCATTTAAGATCAACATCGCGGCAAACACCGCGCCCATTGCTAGCCCAAAGATTTGCGTTGCATAACGATCGGAAAAAGCCGGCATGTCTGGGTCTCCCCTAAACATTGCCGAAGGCTAGATGACCGCGGGCTTATTGTAACATTGTACGTTGAGGAGCTGAGCCGATCCAAAGGTATTGAGGGCACGGCTGAAACTGCTCGCGCCTCTCTTCCCGCATTCAAGCGCGATTGTGTTGGCCCGCTGGGATTTCGCGGCCGCACAAGTCAGGAGTGCGCGCGCAGCGATAGCGTTGCCGCGAACCACATTGCAGAGGCGATCAAAAAGCCGATTGCGACATAATCAATTAAAGTCATGCCGGACCCCGCGATCCTGATGATCCTATTCCGGTCGGCGGGGGCCGAAAAGCTTGGTTAAACGATACGGTTAATTCCCGTCAGCCGAGCCGCAACTTGGTGACTACCGCGCCAAAACCTGGTGGCTAAACGTGGTAGCTGCGCTCAGTGACATTTGCTTTGAGGGTAGAGCGAAAAAGTCCGCTTTGAGGCCTGGGCGGGCTTCGTGCTTATCTGACGCTTAAGGGCGGCATAAACTAGCCCGTGTGCAATCCGCATTCCTTCTTGGCTTCGTCCTCCCACCACCAGCGTCCGGCACGCTCGGGCTCACTCGGCCCGATTGCGCGCGTGCAGGGAGCGCAGCCGACTGAAGCGAAACCCTTCGCGTGCAGCGAATTGACCGGTACATTCTTTGCCGCGGCGAACTGTTGAACCGTTTCGCGGCCCCAGTCGAACAGAGGATTGAGTTTGATGACGCGATAGCCGGCATCGGCGCCGACCACGGCCATATCGCGCCGGCCGGCCGACTGCTCGGCGCGTAATCCGGCAATCCAAGCCTTGGCTCCGGCCAGCGCGCGACGAAGCGGCTCGACTTTGCGGACGTGACAACAAGAGGCGCGCGCGTCGCGGGACTCGTAGAAACCATTGATGCCCTGACGCTCGACAAGCGCTGCAATCTCGTCTTGTTGTGGGTAGATCGCCCGAACGCGCCGGCCAAAGCGTTTCTCGGTCGCGGCCCATAATTCGTAAGTCTCGGGAAACAATCGTCCGGTATCGAGCGTGACGAGATCGACGTCGATGCCGCTGTCAACCAGCATGTGCAGGATGACCTGATCCTCCAGCCCGAAGCTGGTCGTAAATACGATGCGTCCGGAGATTTCCTCGCGAAGTTTTGTCATTCGCTCTATCGGCGAAAGCCTTTCGAGCAAGGGCGCAAGTCGCGCTGCCTTTGCTGCGATTTCGGCGCGCCATATTTCAGCAGTCAGTTCGGAATTTAGTTCGGAAGTTATTTCGGCGGTCTTGCGCGTCGTCCTTGCGGCCGCGGCTGCCGCGCCATCCGCGAGGCCCAGGATGAGACCTCGATCGACGATCCGGCCGTCACGCCCTTCCATTTCTTTCAAATGATCCATGAACGGTATTCCGACGAAACTCTCAAAATCCGACGACCAAACTTTGGCGGCGATGTCTTTCGCCTTTGATTCCGTAATTATGTTGCGGAACGATCTTTTTGAATTCCAAATTTCGACAATATCTCATCTTTTCTTTCTACCGATCGCGCGTTTGTAGATAGCTTTGTTCCAGTGCGCGTTTCTTGTGCGCCCGCCTTAATTTGCGTCACGAAAGCCTCAAGAGAACCAATTTCCAATTTTATGATTCGCCAGCGCATAACCTTCTTCGCAAGTTCGAACAAAGAGTGAGCTACGAGCTTGCTGTCGATGTTAGCGTTGCTAGATTCGCGAACGGCGTGGTGGCGCGAAGTGTTGGGCGCCAAAGTGCTGTGCGCCAAGCCGCCAGTGGAGTCACAAAGATGCCGTCACTCGACTCTGCCGTCATCGTTGTTGCCGGGATCGTCTTTGTTGCGGCCTTCGTAAATGGGGCGCTCGGCTATGGATTTTCTTCGCTCACCGTTCCGGTGGCGCTGGTTTTTTACACCAATCGCATTCTCAACCCTGCCGTCGTCGTGATCGAAGTCGTTATCAATATTTATGTTTTGCTGATGAATTTGAGCGGGGTGTCGGCTGTGTGGCGAAGAGCGCTTCCGATTCTCATCGGACTCTTGCCTGGCATCGGGCTCGGAGCCCTTGTCCTTACTTCTGTTCAACCCGGATGGGTAAAGTTCAGCACCTATACGATCATCCTGCCGCTGATTCTCCTCCAAGCCGCCGGCTGGCGGCGGCCAATCCAGTCCACATGGCTCAGTGGTGTGCCGTTTGGAACGGCGCTTGGCGTTTTGTATTCGGTGACGACAATCTCAGGGCCCCCGTTGGCAATTTTGTTCAATAGCCAGGGTCTGGTCAAA
>Ga0306925_10002268_pt1 | contig 16435 bp, 16 predicted proteins | sample flu12Cox44000176_FD_203755 | JGI IMG/M metagenome (GOLD analysis project Ga0306925, IMG submission 203755) | Lab enrichment of tropical soil microbial communities from Luquillo Experimental Forest, Puerto Rico - flux8day.12C.oxic.44.000.176 (v2)... | ecosystem: Environmental > Terrestrial >... | reverse complement strand
GTTTGAGGCGCCGACGGTTGCGAGCCTTGCCCAGCGGCTTGGGGACCGGCCTCAAAGGTCAGGCTCGAGGCAACTTGATCTTGAGGTCTTGTTGCCGATTAGGTCCGAAGGAAACTTGCAGCCACTATTCTGCATCCATCCCCTTGTGGGGCTAAGCTGGTCATTCTCCCGGTTCATTGGGCACATTCCGCCAGAACATCCGATTTATGGCTTGCAGGCGCGCAGCCTCACCCGACGAATGATGCTGCCCCACAATATTAATGAGATGGCCGCGGATTACTTGAGCGTTATTCAAACCATCCAACCGAGTGGACCTTACAATCTTCTTGGGTGGTCCTTTGGCGGTGCGGTGGCGCATGTCATGGCTACTCGGCTGCGGTCCATGCAGGAAGAGGTGTCGTTGCTCGCCCTATTGGACAGCTATCCATTGGAGCCGGCTGATCCGGCCCGCGACGATAATGAGGAAAGCGAACGCGCGCTCATGTCTGCAATGACCAATGGCACGCTACAGGGCATGCTGGACGCACTTGGACGGGTGGGACACACGGGCGCCCCGCTGACCGACCTCGACTATGAAGCCATGAGAAACGCATGTGAGAGCAATATTCGCATTTCAAATACGTTCTCACCGAAACGTTTCGATGGCGACCTTCTCCTATTCGTAGCCGGACGCAGCCGGCCTGCGCCGCCGTTCACAGCCTGGAAACCGTATGTCGATGGCCGCATTCAAGTGCACGAGATCAACTGTACGCATGATGCGATAATGGATGCGCAGCCCGCGGAAATAATCGGCAAGGTGCTCACCACGTGGCTGGGCAGGCAACGCGTGTTCGCGCAATCACCCGCGCAATGGAGAACCAAGTGACCAATCCGTTCGAGGACGAAAACGGCGTGTATCATGTCCTGATAAACGATGAAGGACAGCATTCATTGTGGCCAAGCTTCATTGACGTGCCGGCAGGCTGGACCATAATTCACGAGTCGGACAGTCGTGCGGCGTGCCTTGACTTCATAAATCGAAACTGGACTGATATGCGCCCTAACAGCCTGATAAGGCGCATGAAGGAAAGCGGCCAGGCTTAGCTTAGTGAGCGAGGACGTTCTGCTTGCCCCTGCGACCTTCTTCGCTTACATCTGACAGCGGAAGTCCTGATCCGGCCTGCCGCAATAGCTCAGCCGGTAGAGCACATCATTCGTAATGATGGGGTCACAGGTTCGAATCCTGTTTGCGGCACCATTCTCATCGATTACGACGAGAACTCGGCTCGAACGCTGGCAGTATGCTCGCCAAGCTTGGGCACCGCGCCGTAGCCGCGCGGCGCGCCCTCGTGGCGCGCCGCCGGCGCCGGATACGAGGCCGTGCCCGAGGGCGTAGCGACATCGATCCGCCGCAAGTGCGGGTGGCGCGCAAGCAGAGCAGTGTCATTCACGCGCGCAAATGCAATGTCGGCGGCGGCAAGCCTCTCGTTCAGTGCTGCCTCGTGACTAGCAGCAAATGCAGAGGCGACCCGCGCGTCGGTGTCTTGCCGTCGTTTGACCCGCTCCACATTGGTCGCGAAATTCTTATCCGTTGCAAGCGCATTGTCACCCAGCACCTGTTGGGCCAGGACCCGCCATTCCCGATCACTTTGGATGGAGATCAGAATGTCGGCACCATCCTCGGTCTTGAATACCCCGTAGGGAGCAATGGATGTGTGCGCAAGCCCCATGCGCTGCGGCGGGAGACCACCCTCGTACTGCAGAAGCGGAACTGTCATCCAGTCGGCCATGGCGTCGAACATGGAGATGGAAATGGTGTCCCCATTGCCGCTGCGCTCCCGGGCGATGAGCGCTTCCAGGATTGCCTCATACGCATCCATCCCGACGGCTATGTCGCAAACCGATACACCCACCCGTGCCGGCGCGTCGGCGCTGCCGGTTACCGAGGCGAGGCCAGTCTCCGCCTGAATGAGCATGTCGTATGCCTTGCGCGATGCGTAGGGCCCTTCCTCGCCATAACCAGATATCGAGCAGGCGATGAGCCGCGGGTGCTTGCGCCGTATCTCCCCGATCGGGATTCCGAGCTTCCCAATCGCCCCGGGCTTGAGGTTCTGTAGGAACACGTCCGCCCTGGCGAGCATGGCTGCAAGCAGCGTCTTGTCATCGGGTCGCGTGAGGTCGAGGCAGACCGATTCCTTCCCACGGTTGAGCCAGACGAAATACGCGCTCTCCCCTCCCGCAAGGCGGTCGTAATAGCGGGCAAAATCCCCTTCCGGACGCTCGATCTTGATGACGCGGGCACCCGCATCGGCAAGCCGGCAGCTGCACATCGGCGCGGCCACGGCCTGCTCCAATGAGACCACCAGTAGCCCGGAAAGCGGCAATGCCATGTGGAAATGCTCAGTTTGCGACAGTGTTGTCCTTGGGCCGCGCGATTTGCGCATCCGCTAGCATCTTGTATTGCTGGAGACGAGGCTTGGTCTTGTCCGCTTCGTTCACATACTGGAATGAGGATTTCCCCAACAACTCCCGCGGTAGGATCATCACGCGAATGAATCGGCTGGGTCTATCGGGGGCAGCCTGCGCGAAAACGGCTTCCGGTCCACTCTCGTACCAGGCAGCACCGGGTCCGAAGGATGTCGAGCGCCCGCCGGTGTCGATTCGAATTCCGCCTTCGATCAGGCAGCGAATCCCCGGCCCGCGGTGCCGATGCAAATGAGCGCAGCCGCCGGGGGGAAACGCGACGCTGTCGCCGCGCAGGAGAAGCTCACCTTCAGGCAACGTCTCGAGCTCTGCTGCCAGCTTCTCCGTCGATCGCACGCCCGCGGGCAAGGTCCCGCCGTTGGCGAAGCAATATGCGAGCTCCCACCGCCAGACGCAGGTGCCGGCTCGACCCGCGAGCAGCGTAATCGATTCTTCGCCGTGCAACGCATCGCCATTGTGCAACCCTCGCTGCCCGGTGGCCACGTCCCCATGCACCACGAAGATCATGCGGGTCAACGGCGGCAATGAAAGCGCCGCACCGTCCGACAGGATGTCCTCACAAAGCCGAAGGATCGGGGCACGCATCCGGCTGTTCCTTAAGCCTTTCCTTCACATGATCGCATGATTATACCCGCTCGACATCGAGGGAGAGACAAATGCGGGACATGCGGCTCGTCGTGGCTGGCGCTGGTGGGCGCATGGGACGTACTCTCGTTCATGCTATTGCAGCCAGCAAGGGAGCTACGCTTGCCGGCGCTGTCGATGCCCCCGCGTCGGCAGCGATCGGTCGTGACGCAGGCGAGCTCGCGGGGTTGGGCAAGAACGGCATCGAGGTCGCCAGCAATGTCGAGCCGTTGCTTGCAGGCGCGGACGGCCTGCTGGATTTTACAGTTCCGAATGCCAGCGTCGCATTTGCCGAGTTCGCGGCCAGGCGCGGAATGGTGCATGTCATCGGAACCACCGGACTGTCCGGCGAGCAGGAGAAGCTCATTGCAGAAGCCAGCAGGCGCGCGGTAATCGTCAAGTCCGGCAATATGAGCATGGGGGTGAATCTGCTGGCGGCTCTGGTCAAGCGCATGGCGCGTGCCCTCGATGATGAGTTCGACATCGAGATCCTGGAAATGCATCACAGCAAGAAGATTGACGCGCCCTCTGGTACCGCTCTCTTGCTCGGGCAAGCAGCGGCTGAGGGCCGACGAATCGATCTTGCCCAACATGCCGTGCGAGGCCGTGACGGTCACACCGGCGCGCGCCGGCCCGGCGACATCGGCTTTGCCGCGCTGCGCGGGGGCTCGGTAGTGGGCGATCACACCGTGATCTTTGCTGGACCAGCGGAGCGCGTCGAGGTTTCCCACAGGGCCGAGGACCGCATGATCTTCGCTCGCGGCGCGGTCCGCGCGGCGTTGTGGGCGCGCCAGCAGCATCCGGGATTGTATTCGATGGCCGATGTACTCGGCCTGGGTGAGGCCTGACGGCATCTGGAGAGCGAATAATGACAGATCGGCTTCTCGTATTGGTGCGACATGGTGAAAGCGAATGGAATCTCAAAAACCTCTTCACCGGCTGGAGGGACATTGATCTGACCGAGAACGGCGTTGCCGAGGCCCGCGCCGCCGGCCGCAAGCTCAAAGCCGAGGGCATTTCATTCGATGTCGGCTTCACCTCCGTGCTGGTCCGCGCACGACGCTCGCTCGACCTCATGCTCGATGAGTTGGGACAGACGAAAATTCCCATTTTCAGGGACAAGGCGCTGAATGAGCGGGACTACGGGGACCTGTCCGGTCTCAACAAGGACGATGCCAGGGCGCGATGGGGTGCCGAGCAGGTGCACATTTGGCGCCGATCCTATGACGTGGCGCCGCCCGGAGGCGAAAGCCTCAAGGACACGGCGGCGCGCGTGCTGCCGTACTACATCCAGGAGATACTGCCGTCGGTGCTGCGAGGCAATCGGGTCCTCATTGCCGCACACGGCAATTCACTCCGCGCCTTGGTAATGGTGCTGGAGCGGCTGTCACCGGACGAGATTGTCCGGCGCGAGATCGGCACCGGTGTTCCGCTCATCTACCAGCTTGCGGCCGATTCCACCGTTACCCAAAAAGTTGGCCTAGCGGCTTGAGATGCCCGTACGATGCTACCCCAGTATGGTTCGTGTCGGCCCGCGCTTTGCCTCCCCCAGCGCCGCAGCTAACGCCACGGCAAAGGTTTCCTTCTCCTTCGGCGCGAGGAAGGCTCCGATCGGCAATCGACGTTCGCGGGAAACCAGGAACAGTCGCTGGATGCCAAATTCCGCGTGCACAACCCGATCGAGTCGCACCCAGAGCGGATTGAGGGTCCACTCGGTGACGGCTCCGCGATGGCTTACCTGCCGCACGGTGAGCTCGGAGGCCGTCACGGTCACCTGCTCATAAGCTCTCGCCCGGCGATAGTTCACCTGAAAAGCCCAGTATATCAGCAGAACATCGAGCCCGCAAAAGCCGAACACCGGCCAGGCGCCGGCAAGAAAAAAAACCACACCCGTTATCAAGCTGATCCCTCCGAGGATGCTCATCAGCAGAAAGAAGCCGAAACGGCTCAACGAGCGATGCGGCGTAAGCACCGCGGAAAAGATTTCGACTTCGCCAATGACGCGATTGCCCGTTAGCATGGTGCCCACTATACAAAACTAATGGCTCGCAAAACAGATCGCGCCCGCAGACATCCCGGTGCAGCTCGCAAAGCCAGGGGTGTTCGGCCGCAAATCTCCCGCCGCGCTGGTGCCGGCAAGGCCGTAAAGCTCAAGGGCCCGGCTGCTCGTGTGGCAGCAGACAGAAAGGCCGCTGCCGGCGCGATCACTGAATGGACAACGGCCGAGATTAGGGAAGCGTTCCGCCGCTTTCGCTCTGCCAATCCGGAGCCCAAGGGAGAGCTCGCGCATATTAATCCGTTTACGCTGCTCGTTGCCGTGGTTCTCTCGGCGCAAGCCACCGATGCCGGGGTGAACAAGGCAACGCCCGCTCTGTTCGCGGCCGCCGATACCCCGGAGAAGATGGTCGAGCTCGGAGAAGAGCGAGTGCAGGACCTGATTAAGACCATCGGTCTGTTCCGCATCAAAGCCAAGAACGTTATTGCACTATCGAGAAAGCTGGTTGAAGAGCATGGAGGCGAGGTCCCACGCAGCCGTGAGGCACTCGAGGCACTGCCTGGGGTCGGTCGCAAGACCGCGAATGTGGTTCTCAACATCGCGTTCGGCGAGCCCACGATCGCAGTAGACACGCACATCTTCCGGGTCGGCAATCGCACCGGACTCGCGATCGGGAAAACGCCGTTTGAGGTGGAGAGCAGGCTCGAAGAGGTGGTTCCGACCGAATACAAACGTCATGCCCATCACTGGCTTATTCTGCACGGGCGCTATGTCTGCTTGGCGCGGCGTCCTCTGTGCGAGCGGTGCATCATTGCCGATCTCTGCAAATGGCCGGGAAAGACCGTTCATGCACACCCAGGCAAACTACCGCGCCCGCAACACGCGGCCGGGCCATCTGAGCTATAGTGCGACCGAAGCGCCTCAGAGGTAGCAGAATGCGTGCGCATTGGCAGAGAATTGCAATCGGTGCGGCGATTTTGGTCGTCGTCATTGCGGCAGGCGCCTGGGCCTGGAAATGGCTTTCCCCAGCCTATCGGCGACCCACCCTCGCTGCGGTTACGCCGCTCGCTCCGGTTACACGCAGCTCGAAAATCATCGCGCCCATCGCCATTGCGCTCACCGCCATTCGCGACGCCCTGGAGAAGCAGGCGCCGCGCGATCTTTCTGGCAAACCCGATCTGTCGTCTATGCCATTCATGGACAAGCTCGACATGAGCTGGTCGGTGTCGCGCGGTCCACTCACGCTTGAGCCGCGAGGCGAGAGCCTTGCGATCTCGACTCCGCTCTCGGGAAGCATGCGCGCGAGCGGCGGGCCGGCGGCAGGCCTCAATGAACTGCTCGGCAACTTATTCGGAAGGGGCCAGACCCCAAGGCAAGGTGATAGCCAACCCGAAAAGCGCGAGCAGCGTGCCGACATCCGCGGCGACGTGACGCTCATTGCGCGTCCGGCTCTCCTGCCGCAATGGCGCCTGGAGCCCAATCTCACATCTCAGATCAGCGTGGCCGAGGCATCCTTCGACATCATGGGCATGAAGCTCAGCGTGCCCGAGCAGGTGAGGCCGCTGCTTGAGCGCACCATCAACGCGCAGGTGGAATCGCTGCAGGCGCATCTGCGCAATGACCCGTTTCTTGAGCTTGAGGCGCGGGACAAGTGGGCCCAAATGTGCCGTTCGATCCCGCTCGGCGCTGCCGTGCCGGGCACGCCCGACTTGTGGCTTGAGCTGCGGCCCACGCGCGCGTTTGCGGCTCAGCCCGGCCTCGATCGGACCTCCGCCCTTCTGACGCTTGGCGTTGAGGCGGACACCCGCATCGTGCCGAGCCAGACCAAGCCCGACTGCCCGTTTCCGGCGCAATTGGAGATCGTGCCGCGCATGGAGCAAGGGCAAGTCAGCATCGGCGTGCCAATCGATATTCCGTTCACCGAAATTAACAGGCTCATTGGGGCGCAGCTTATTGGTAAAATAATACCCGAGGACAGGAACAGCGCCTTCACCGCCACCATCCAGAGCGTCAGCCTCGCGGCCTCCGGCGACCGGCTGCTGATCTCGGTCGGCGTGCGCGCCAACGAGCACAGGTGGTTCGGTCTCGGCGCCGATGCGACGGTTCATGTCTGGGGCCGGCCGATGCTCGATCCCGCCCGCCGCCAGATGCGCCTTACCGATGTGGCGCTCGACGTCGAAAGCGCGGCCGCCTACGGCATGCTCGGAGCCGCCGCGCGGGCTGCCATGCCGTATCTGGAACGGCTCGTGGCGGACCGTGCGGTGATCGACCTCGCGCCGCTCGCCGAAAATGCGCGGCGCAGCATTGCGGCGGCGCTCGCTGATTTCCGCAAGCGCACCGACAGCGTGCAGGTTGAGGCCGAGCTCGTTGATCTGCGGCTTGTCGATCTCGCCTTCGATGCGACCACCATGCGTGTCATTGCCGAGGCGGAAGGCACGGCGCGCGCCACCGTCCTGAAGCTCGACGCACCGTAGAGCCTTGCGCCCCGCTACGGCACGCGCGCGACCTCCTTTTGCGCCCCCCTCATGCTGCGCATGTGCACGTGCACCATCAACGCCATGGCAAAGAGCGGGGTCGCGAGGCTCACGATCGGGATGGAGACGAAGGCCGCAATGAACATTCCCGCCAGGAAGACCTCGCTCTGCATCTGCCGGCGCAGCAGCTTCGCCTCGGCGGGCGGCCGATAGCGCATTGCCGCTAGCTCGAAGAACTGGCGGCCGAGCAGGTACGCGGTGGCAACGAAAAACACCACGGCGCCAAGCCCCCCAACGAATAGAAACGGCACCGCGATGAGATAGACCACGATCGCCAGCACGGCGATCTTGCAACCTTCGAGCACGGCGCGTGCGGGAGCCAGCGGCGTGCCGGGCCGCTCACGCGGATAGTGGAGGCGCTCCACTTCGAGTGCCACATCATCGACGAAAAAGCTGCCGATCAGCGCGGTCACCGCCGGCATCAGGAACACAGAGCCCACCGCGATCCCGAGCCCTGCGGTGACAGACACGATCCAGGAGAGGATCACGAGCGGCGTATGCGCTGTTGCGCCGAGCGCGTTCTCGGCCCAATGCTCACCCAGCGCCGCGAGCCAGGCGAGCAGACGGTGCAGCGCAACGCCGGCCAGCACCACAAGCAGTAACCCCAACCCCATTGCCTTGAGCAGCAGCTCGCGCAATGGCGGCGAAAACATCTGCTGTAACGCCTTGATCACTGCATCGATCATCCCTGATGCTCCGGCGCCGGGCTCCGGCCTGTGTGTCACTGTGACGCGCGCTCGATCGTGCGGGTCGGCATAAAACGGCAAGCGCGCGGTTGCTCCGGGATTGCCTACCCGGTCGGTTCCATCGACGTCATGAATTTAGCACAGTGATCCGCAATGACCGGGCGCTTGAACCTGCTGCGTCTCGCCGCAGCTGGCTTCGTTGCCACATGTAGAGATGGACCCGCCGTGACCCGCCTCACCCGCCGATCACTGCTGACCGCTGGTCTTGCCGCCCTCGTGCAGCCCGCCTCCGCTGCGCCGCGCTCGCGGCCAGGCGCTGCGCCCGATGTCCCGCGCTCCGGCAACGTGGATGTGATCGTGATCGGAGCCGGCGCCGCCGGCATTGCTGCGGCGCGCCGGCTTGTGGGCGCGGGCCGACGCATTGCGCTCCTTGAAGCCGGCAACGCGATCGGCGGCCGCTGCATCACCGACACCACCACTTTCGGCATTCCCTATGATCGCGGCGCGCACTGGATCTATCTTGCCGACAATAGCCCGATCGCAAAGCTCGCGGCGCAGAACGGCTTCGATCTCTATCTGGCCCCGCCCGGACAACGCATGCGGATCGGCCGGCGCTATGCGCGCGAAGGCGAGATGGAGGACTTTCTGGCCAGCCTCGTTCGCGCCAATGCCGCCATTTCTGCTGCCGCACGCAAGAGCGATATCGCCTGCGCCCAGGTGCTGCCCAAGGACCTCGGCGAATGGGGGCCAACCATAGAGTTTGTGCTGGGAGCCTACGGCTGCGGAAAGGACCTTGCCGATGTCTCGACCGTTGATCTCTCCCGCTCGACGGAGCGGGACAACGGGGCATTCTGCCGGCAGGGACTGGGCGCGCTGCTTGCAAAGCTTGCGCCGGTCGAGGCCCTGCAGCTCGCAACTCCCGTCACCCAGATCGAGTGGGGCCGCGGGATGGTCGAAGTCGGTACCACCCGCGGCCAGTTTCGTGCTTCCGCGCTCATTGTGACGGTTTCCACCAATGTTCTGGCCTCGGGCAAGATCAAGTTCGATCTACCCAAGCGTCATCTCGATGCGGCCAACAAGCTCAAGCTCGGCAGTCACGACCGCCTGGCAGTGGAGTTGATCGGCAATCCGCTCGGCTTGCGCGCCGATGAGCTCGTCTTCGAGAAGAGCGGGAGCCGGCAGACGGCGGCCATTTTCGGCAACCTCTATGGATCGAGCGTCTGCACGATCGACGTGGCGGGAAATTTCGGCCGCGATCTCGCCGCCCGCGGACAGACGGAAATGTTCGAGTTCGCAACGGGCTGGCTGGTCGGCCTGTACGGCAGCGGCATCAAAAGCGCGCTCAAGCGCTATCACGCGACGCGCTGGGACCAGGAGCCCTGGGTGATGGGCGCGGCCTCGGCTGCCGTACCGGGGGGCCAGTCCGCGCGTAAGGTGCTGATGGAGCCCGTGCGCGACCGCATTTTCTTCGCGGGCGAGGCGGTGCACGAGACGCTCTGGGGGACGCTTGGCGGGGCTTGGGAATCGGGTGAGCGCGCAGCCGACGCGGCGCTGCGCCTCTTTGGCGGTGGCCGGCGCGGATAGCGGCGCCTCGTGCTGATTTTGATTCCACCATGCGGAACTGACGATGTTCAACGATCGTGCGAACTAGACGAGTGGACGCATCAGTCGCGGGCCGCCGCGTGAGCTTCGACGGGCGTTCAAGAGCTGCTCACATTCCCATTTGCTTTTGCTGAAATACTATGCCGGTTTCAATCTCGACCGCTCGTCCCTGCGTCTCATAGGGTCGAAATTGCCACTGAGCCAGCGCATGCTCGATGCTCTTGCGCTGTTCGGCCGTGGCCCGGATCACATGGATGTGCTTCACGTTACCATCGATACCGATGGTGATCCGTACCGGAATGGGCACAAAGTTAGACCCGGTGATCGCAGGCTCGACCTTGCGCAGCAGATTTTCCGGAACCGCGTAGTTCTTGACGCATGCTGATGCGGACGAGGGGGCGCCTTTTCCGTTGGCAAAGGAGAGGCCGTTCACGCTGAGAGTCAGGCTCGCCAACCGTTCCGGATCGCGGGTCGTCAGATTGAAGCTCACGAGGTGACACCGGGCCTCAGTGACGAACATGGAGCGATAGAGCCCGACTCCGCTGAAATCCACACGCTCCACCGTATGGTCGGCGATTCGCAGCTCCAACGGTTCGCGATCAATCGTCATGCCTTCAATTTCGTACATGGCGCGGCGGAAGTCGCCCGCCGCTTCGACCGCGCTGCTGAGCGGCTTCTCGGCAAAGAACATATCTTGGGCCGCGATCAGGATGTTCGCGTCGCGTTCCTCGTGTGGAATCAACGTCCTCAGCGCGTAATAACCAAAGTGCGAAGGTTCGGGCCCGGCCAGCCCCTCGGCCCATCCCTTCGGCAAGGGATAGGAGAGGCCAAAATAGTCATTTGAGTAGATACCGTTCGCGACTTTCCCATCCTCGGGATTGGGTATTGCCGGCGTTACGGCGCCGAAAAGCGAGATCACGCTGCCGTAACGCCATGCGAGCCAACCCACGAGGCAAATCGCGACCCCCAGATGCAACAAACGTCGCATGGCGGCAAGCAAATGCCTCACAGCGAGCGCAGGTAGTTCACCAGCGCCTGCTTGTCGTCAATGGACAGCAGATTGTAGTTCTGGATCACCTGATTGGCTTCTGATCCTTGACTTGCGTGCTGCTGAATTGCCACTCCCAGGTCCTTGGTGCGGCCGTCATGCAGGAAGAAAATGCGCTGCCCGACACCCCACAGCGGAGCAGTGCGGAACTCGCGGCCATTTGCGTTACCCTGCGAAATTCCGTCAGCCAGGCCTATCCCCATGTCGTGCAACGCGAAGTCGCTCAACGGCTGGAAGGTCACCTTGTTGAGTGCGGCGACGGCCGACTTTGCCGTGGTCAACGACGGAACGTGACAAGCCTGACAGCCGATGTTGGCGAACACCTGTTGCCCTCGGGCCGTTGATCCAGTCCACGCAGCGGGCGTAACGGGTGCCCCTGACAGCGAGGAGCCTGCGGCAGACGGAAGGACGCTTGCAATGTTGGCGGTCGCCGAAGCAACCGTGGCGTTCGAAGACGTCGCGGCAGTCGCCGACGATGCCGGGGTGGGCGGCGCCAGCAGGCGCATGAATCCTGTGAAGAGGACGATGTCCTGCGCGTAATCTGCGGCCGGGCTGCCGCTGCTCTTGGTTGGCGGTGTCAGCGGGGTCGTGCTTTCCGGCGTCTCGTTGTATTGGCAGCTCGGGTTGGTCTCCCGCTCGTTGGGAAAGTTGTCGTTGGTGACACCCATCTCGACGTTATAAGCCTCGCCGGAAAAGACCAGCAGGGACTTGTTCTGCGCCTTCCAACCGAATCGTGTGATCGTGCCGTCATTGCCGCTGTGATTGAAACGTCCGGAGACCCCCAAGGATTGCTTCTGTTGCGCATTGGCTGCGAGCGCCGCCTGCAGTCCCGAATCGGAAACGCTCTCCACCAGGCCCAGGCCGAAGGTCGGTGTTGGGATGCGAAAGATGACATTGTTGCGGGCGAGTTCCGCCTCGAAGTTGGGCTGCTGGATGTTGCAGCCCGGCGCATCCGAACGTCCGGTAATGACGAAGAGGTCGTGCACGCCGCCATCCGGCGTTCCGTCTGGGTTGCGGACAAAGCGGACCTCGCGCACCGGGCCGTTCGCGGTGATGAATGACGGTAAAACGTTCTTGGCGCCTTGTGCCGTGGCGACCGCCACTTCTGGATTCGTGACCGGACTCGTGCCGCCGGTGGCTGGTTGCGCATGGCAGCCGCTACAGCTGTCGAGATTGAAGCGTGGCCCCAAGCCGTTCGGCACCGTTTCGACTTCCGTAAAGATGCCCTTCGCGGCGTTGAAGAAGGCCAGCTCCGGGGCGCTGAGGCCAGGAAGCGGGCCTCCGGCACCGGCAGCGCCGCCGCGCACGCCCGGGTCAACCGGCCCGCGCGGTGCCAGAGTGTTGTTTGTTCCCGTGGGAGCATTCTGTGCGAGTGCCGATCCCGACAACGATACCGATGCCAGCATGACGCTGGCGACACCTGCGAACGAGCAAGCATGTGCGAACTTGATCTTTATCATCTGCAACTCCCCCAAACTGATAGTGCGCAGAAAGAGAGTAAATCTTACGGACAAATCTGAGACAGCAACTGTGCAAAACGTTGAACTCATCATGACCTTCTGCAAGCGAACGGAACGCGCCCCGAAGCAAATGGAATCTTTTGCCATTGCACCCGCGGATCGCAGCGAAATGATTCTCGAGGATTCCGAGCGTCGAGCATGCTGCGACGATGAAATTGCGGTAGAGCGATACGCAGTGCGCAATTTCAACAACTGGGGTAACACGCGATTGCATAGCAACCAGAGCGAGCTGGCACCGGAAATGCATCATCGTACTGCTGACAGATCAATCGCGCGCGTCTGCAGCCATCACCAGGAGCGCCGCGCTCACCGTCGAGCGGCAGCCGCGCACCGATCGTGGGGGTGCTAAAGCCGGCGGTGCGCCACCGCTTATTGCAACGCCGTGAGCAAATCTGGAATGATAAATATCAATCCGTTGGCGGTATTCGCGAGCTTTATCTGCGTCTCCTTGATGCGGCCCGCGGTGCCTCGGCTACCGGGGACGTCCGTAGCGCGCCATGTTGTTGCGCTTGGTCTCGCGGCTTGTCCGCCGCGGTCGAAACCGCATCGTCGGCGGGTCGCGTGCCGCTCGTGCGAGTGAACAGCGTGAATGCCGCCAGGCGGCCGTCGAGCGAGAGCAGCAGGCGGCGTGTTTCGATCTGGCTCACCTTCCATCCACTGATATCGTCGCCGATTTGCACGCGTTCAATCTTAGTCACGCCTGAACGAACGATGGCACGGGCGCCCTCGTGGGCTACGACGATGCCGAGCAGAGTCACATCCGGCGGCGCCGGCGGCGGCGCGGGCTCGGGTGCTGTCGGCGGAGGTGGGAGTGCCGCAGGACGACGGTCGGGCGTAAACAGCGGACGATCGCGGGTCGCCGACAGACTATCGAGTGATTGCGCTTGCAGGGGGTTGCCAAGAATACTGGCGAGCAGGTCGTGGGTTTGTGCGTTCGTGCCGGTAACGAGAATCGAGACGATCATCAGCACCAGAACGCTGGCGAAGTAGGTGTTTGATTGACACTGCTGCACACGGACACCTACTCGACTTTCAGATGATCGAGCGATCGTATGCGTGCTTCGTGGCAAGAAAGCGAATTGCGCGCGGGAGCAGATTACCTCGACGCGGGAGCAGATTACCTTAGTCGACGAATTGCGGAAGATTTTTCAATGAGCCAACATCAGGAAACCACTGCCGCGCAATTTGGTTAGCTGCGCGTCGCAGCGAATGCGTCTTATGCTACTGCGGTCTGATCAATGCCAACAGCAGCTCTTTGCGATGATAATTCTTGCCTCGGTTGAGATAGGCAAGATCATAAGCGCGGAGATCAAGTATTGTTTCGAGGATGATGATCTCGATAAGGTCGCGCACAACATGGCTGACGTCAAAGTGCGCCGTCTGCCCGTGCTAAATCATGACAAGCGCGCCTAGTCGGAATCGTATCTCTTGGCGACATCGCGCTCAGCGATGGCGGAAGGAAGGCAGGCGATGCGCTGCACGGCATCTCCGCGCCGGGCGGCCAACACTCGCAGGCTGCGCAAGGCGCACGAGCAATGTAGAGCGCAGCGTGACCCGCGCCGCTATTGAGTACGGAACATGCTTCTGGATCGGTCGAGGACCGAAGGAGACCCCGCTTCGGGCTGCCGCCTCGTCTATGTCATGCCAACGTGTATCTGATCGAAGGCCGCGCGGGGCTGTGCTGCTCGCTGGGCTGCTGCCCGGGCGAAAGCGGCGGCGCATCCAAGTCACGCAAGACGTGGGGCGACCAATCCGGTCCCTGTCTCTTCGCGTCTATCAGCTCCATCAGGATGCGGGCCGCAGTTACATATGTCCGATTGACCCTAAGCTCTTCCTTCCTCCGTGCATCCTCTATGGCGAGCATCACCAAGGTATCGAATGCGTCCTGGGGCAGTAGATCAGTTGAGTCAGCAACGCGCCCACATACCAAGCTCAGCTGGACATACCGGTTAAAAGGCAACGGTTGCTTGGGATGACCAAACGCCCAACGAACATACTCCCGAACGGCTTCGAAAAACTCCTCCCTTAGTCTCGGGTTGATCGGCGCTCGTGCCACTATATGCGGCCGCTCTCCCGACATTGTTTCGGCTCGGACTGGCACGTTTCACCTACTAGCTTATGTGGCTTGGGCTCGGGATGGTCTGGGCAATCGGCGTGCGTGTAACTGAAGGCCGCGACCATCCCAGCCTGGGTATCAACGCGGCCATTTCACGGCGCCGCGATGGCAATCCACAAGCAGATGGCGACGCGTGTGATCAAGGCATGGCGGCCGAGAATGCCGCGACCCCGCTCACCACTGCGGCAAATTGGGTAGGTGCGAACAGGCGATCAGCTTTTCGCCTAGCATACGTAAAGCTTTCAGTCCTGATGGCGGGACATCAGCCAATGGCGGGCCCAAGCAACTCCGGGGCAGCACATCGCATCGGTGTTGGGGAACCTTTGATCTGTGTATTCGTTGAGCATGCAGCCGAGGGATTGCGCTCGGGGAGGAGATCGAAAAATGTCAGAGACTATTCCATTGGTCTGTGCCGGATGCGGCGCAACGGTAATGAGACATCCCGCCATGCGATTGCGCCGGATCGTTTGTCTCGAATGCGTTCAGAAAGCAAAAAGTAATCTGAAGCGCGCTCGGCGGGAACGAAGGCTAACAGTACAAAGAGTCGTCCCAGAACCCGCGCCGTAAGCCCGTAACAGAGACAACTCTGCCTCTGCAACGGTAGCGAGCAAGAAACCCGTTGCTGAGGATAGCGAGTCAGCCTCAGCTGCACCTGGTAAGCTCGAATTGCCCCCCTCGCGCAGGTTGCGGACAATTAGACAGCCGCGAGTCCGTCGCTGGTTCCCTAAGAGCGGCCCAGAATTGATCGCCAACGCCTCTTGCGGAGCCGTTTGCGGTTAGATCGCACAGCACGATGATATACGTCGAAGAATCGGCGGCTAGCCAATGCTGGGTCGCCACGAAGGATGGCTTGTGTGCACTCAAGTTGAGCGTGAATGGCGGCCGCTTGCTTCTCCAGTATCATTCGGCGGGTCTCCGCCGCTGTCAGCTGCCCACTCATTGCGCGCGTCGATCGCTCGAGTACGACATCGCGTACATTCAGACCAAATTGCCACAGATTCGGTGCCGAATTCTTTCGCCAACGAAGCAACATTCGGCGGGTGAGTTGCATTACAATCGTCGCTAGTGTCGACTACATGCGCAGCGGAGGTACGACCATGAACTTTGCGATAAAATTCGTTCACCCCTGTTCGAGTTCCGAAAATTCTTATGATGGTAATTCGGTGCCGCGCACGTCGCCTTGGACGTAGACCTTTCGAGGCATAATCCCGCGCGGACGTACACCGACTGGATCGCACCAGCTTTGCCTGGCGCACCTATTCAATGAATTCGTCGGCGCATAGTAGGAGCGTCAATGGCATCGTTATGCCAATTGCGCTCGCCGCCTTCAGGTTTACGGCCAGTTCAAGCCTGACGCGCCTGGTTTCGAGCTGCACGTCGCACAATAAGAAAGCGTCGGCCAGCAGGAGCCTTCCAGGCCGACGCTTCCTAACCCTGGTGATATTCGGGGATGCTGACAGGGCCGAACGGTTTTTATCACGACGCCACACTCTGGCGTCAGTTCTGCGCTACCGCAGACCACCAAACAAAGGTGATGGTAAAGACAGTAGCGCCGGCCTCAATGCGTCTACCAATTTGAGACCGGCGCCCCCTGACCTTCCAACATAACGCAGAAGGTCCAAGCGCCACGCATAATACAGGCACCCAACGCCCGCAGCCGGTGCTGAGTTACCGAGAGGGAATTTAGAGCCGGGTGTTGCCTTTCGAGCATCTGTACACTCGCTGGCAACCCTTCAACACAATTACTGTTGCTCTCCGCGCCGGCTATTGCAATTTAGGGAAAGCCACTCACAAGACGGGTGTATATGGATACCCGTTCGTCTTGGGGGAGATGGCGGCCATGAAG
>Ga0306925_10002267_pt1 | contig 16435 bp, 13 predicted proteins | sample flu12Cox44000176_FD_203755 | JGI IMG/M metagenome (GOLD analysis project Ga0306925, IMG submission 203755) | Lab enrichment of tropical soil microbial communities from Luquillo Experimental Forest, Puerto Rico - flux8day.12C.oxic.44.000.176 (v2)... | ecosystem: Environmental > Terrestrial >... | reverse complement strand
TCGTGAGATTGCCGCTAACCCGCTGCAGATCGGCCTGTCGATGAAGGCCGAGGTCGATGTGAAGGGTGGCGACAACGGCGCGCGCCTGCCGGAGGTGGCGAGCAACCAGCCGACCTGGACGAGCACGGCGCTCGACACGAGCGAGCGCGAAGCGGATGCGCGCGTGCAAGCCATCATCGCCGCCAATCAGTCGACGTCGGGGACAGCGCCGACCGCACGCACATCGTCTGCGGTCGTGCCTGCGAGCCGACTGGCGCTGAACCTGCCCCTGCCGGGTGCCGCACGGCGCTCGCACTGAGGCCAAGCCGACAGACGAGGCGGGCGATGGCCAACGAGAATGCTGACAGACCGGTGAGCGGCGGCGCTCCGCAGGGAGCGCCGACCGCGCCACCGCCACTCACCGGCGCCACTCTCGCGCTCGGGACCGTGGCGCTGTCGCTCGCCACGTTCATGAATGTGCTCGACACGTCGATCGCCAACGTGTCGCTCCCCGCCATCGCCGGCGACCTGGGCGTTTCGCCCGACCAGGGCACCTGGGTGATCACCTCCTTTGCCGTCGCGAACGGCATCTCGGTGCCGCTCACCGGCTGGCTGACCCGTCGCTTCGGCCAGGTGAAGCTGTTCACCGCGGCGATCGTGCTCTTCGTCATCGCCTCGATGATGTGCGCGCTCGCGCCGACCCTGTCGCTGCTGATCCTGGCGCGCGTGTTCCAGGGGGCGGTCGCGGGGCCCATGATCCCGCTGTCGCAGGCGCTGCTGCTCTCGAGCTACCCGAAGAACCGCGCCGGCATGGCACTCGCGATGTGGTCGATCACGACGCTGGTGGCGCCGGTCGTAGGTCCCGTGCTCGGGGGCTGGATCACCGACAACATCTCCTGGCCGTGGATCTTCTACATCAACGTCCCGGTTGGCATCGTGGCCGCGCTCGCTACCTGGGCGATCTATCACAAGCGCGAGACCCCGACCGCCAGGGTGCCGGTCGATGCCATCGGCCTCTCGCTCCTCATCGTCTGGGTCGGCGCGATGCAGGTCATGCTCGATAAGGGCAAGGACCTCGACTGGTTCAATTCCCCGACGATCATCGCGCTCGCCTGCGTGGCGGTGGTCGGATTCGCGATATTCCTGATCTGGGAGCTCACCGAGGAGCATCCGGTCGTCGATCTGTCGCTGTTCAGATCGCGCAATTTCACGGTCAGCACGATCGCGATGTTGTTCGCCTACGGTCTGTTCTTCGGCAACGTGGTGTTGCTGCCGCTGTGGCTGCAGCAGTATATGGGCTATACCGCGACGCTGGCCGGCTGGGTGCTGGCCCCGGTTGGATTCCTCGCCATCGTGCTGAGCCCGGTCGTGGGCCGCTACAACGACCGCGTCGATCCGCGCATCCTGGTGACGCTCTCCTTTGCGATATTCGCGCTGGTGCTGTTCATGCGTGCGCATTTCAACACCGATGCCACGATCGCCACGCTGATGCTGCCGACCGTCATACAGGGCGCGGGCATGGCGGCATTCTTCATTCCACTGGTGTCGATCTCGCTGTCAGGAATGGCGCCCGAGCGCATCCCGGCGGCCTCGGGTCTGTTCAATTTCGCGCGCATCACCGCGGGCGCGGTCGGTACCTCGATCGCCACGACCCTGTGGGACCGGCGCGCAACGCTGCACCATGCGCAGCTCATCGAGCGGCTGGGCTCAGGCGACCCCGCGACGGCGGCTGCGCTCGGCACGCTGCACTCCGGCGGACTCAGCGCCGACCAGAGCTACGCGATGCTGAATCGCCTGGTCGATACCCAGGCGTTCATGCTCTCCGCGGACGACATCTTCTACGCGTCGGGAATCCTGTTCCTGCTCCTGATCTTCCTGGTCTGGTTGGCGCACCCGGTGCGGGGCGCAGGCGGCGCAGCCGCGGCGTCCGGCGCGCACTGAGCGCGCGGCGGCGCGAGCGCGCGCACTCGCCTCAGCGGACCGCGCGCAGCAGCTTCGGCGGCACCAGCCAGCGCAGCTCGCCGTGCCCAGTGCGGGGCGAGCCGTGGAACACAATGAGCGCCACCGCCATCTTGCGCAACTCGAACGCCGCGCTGGCCGCGCTCCCGGGCAGGCAGACGGCGATCAGGCGCCCGAGATCCGGTTGATGTCCGACGACTGCGAGACGCTGGCCGCGGGTCCGTGCGAGCAGGGCGAGCAGCTCCTGCGGCGAGCCACCCGGCAGCAACAGGGGACTGGGGAGCGCGCGCGGCCATCCCGCGTACTGCGTCAGGATAGCGGCGGTCTGCTGGGTGCGCACGAGCGGGCTTACCAGCACGCGTACTGGGCGCACCGCGAGCTTCTTCAGACCTGCGGCCGCGCGCCGGGCACGAAGCACGCCGCGCGGGGAGAGCGGGCGCGCACCGTCATCGGGCCAGCGTTTCGCATCGCCCTCGCAGGCGATGGCGTGGCGGACGATGAGCAGCTCCATCATCGGAGGCCGCAGCCGCTCAGTGCTTCAGGGGGCGCGTTTCGGGCTCGGGCGGCTGCCCGGCAAAAGTGGCTTCGGACGGAGTGAGATCGACGGAAACGGCAGGCGGCGCGGCAGCGAGCGTATCGCTCGCCGTCTCGGCGCTGTCGTGCAACGCTCCAAGTCGCGCCCGCAGCGCCTTCCAGCGCCTGCCGCGCACCTTGCGCCACGAGCGGGCGAGGGTACGGCGGGTCTCCCCGGTCACCTGTGCGTAGTGCTCGGCGAGACGTCCCATGAGGAAGAGGGTCGTGGGCGGAAGATCGCTGGGCGGATCCGCCGCGATAGCGGCAAGGCGGTTCTGTGCCATGCAGGCGTCCTGATGCGCGCCGAGCTTGTCCTGCAAACGGCGCAGGGCCTTCAGCATGTCATTCGCAGGTTTCCCGAACATGACGGCGCCGCACTCGGTCGCGTAGCGAAGCTGCTTCGCGCGGCGGCGCACCAGGTGGTAGTCCTCCATCGAGGATTTCGGGCGCAGCTTGCGCACCGACTTGCGCAGCTTGCGGAAGCGGCGCCGCACGCGCTCGGGCATCACGACCATCGCCGGATCGGCGCCATTACCGGCACCGCGCTCGGCGTTCGTTGCCTGCGTCAGCGTTTCCAGCCAGCGGCGCGTGGGCTCGGCGTCGAGGCTGCGAACCATGCGTGACCGCGCCCGCGACCGCTCCCGCTCGAGGAGCGCCCGCAGCGGCTCCGCAGCGGCACGCTCCTCCTCGGGAAGGTGCGCGCAGTAGCGGGCGAGCTCGCTCAGCTGCACATCGAGGTCGCGTGCCGCCCCGAGGCTGCGCAGAATGGCTTTGGTCGGCTTGCGCGCGCGCACGAGCGCTGCGGGGAGCTGACGCCTGAACAGTCCGAGTGTGGCATCGATGCGCCGCGCGGTGACGCGCAGCTGGTGCAGTTCCTCCGGATCCTCTCCGAGGCGCGCCCCCGGTTCATGGCGGCGCCAGGCAGCGAGCAGGCGGCGCAGCTCCGCGAGCGCCATGGCCGGCGCAGAGGTGGTGAGATCGAAGGCGTCGGCGCCGTCGGCCGGCGCGCCTGCCACCGCGGGGGTCGGATCGGCACTGCCAGCGTCTATCTGCTCTGGCTCCGGGGGGTCTGTGGGTAACTTCATGCCGGGTTGTATAGGCCGCTGGCCATGTCACCCCAGTGTAACAAAGCGGCAGGTGGCTCGTGACAGCCTATGGGCTGCGGCGCCAGGGCTTCGGCTCCGAAAATACCCCGGGACGGCCGAGCGGCGGAAATTGACGCTCCTTGAGCCGCTTACGTATGATTCGCGCCCCCGTGCGGCGGGGCCGGCTAGGGGCGCTTTGGGGTCGTGCCCGTAGCTCAGGCGGATAGAGCATCGGCCTTCTAAGCCGAGGGTCGCAGGTTCGAGTCCTGCCGGGCACGCCAGCCGCGCGATGAGGGACGGACGGTGGACGTAGCTCAGTTGGTAGAGCCCCGGGTTGTGATCCCGGTTGTCGTGGGTTCGAGTCCCATCGTCCACCCCAGATCGCTGGCGTGCCGGCAAAAGCCACGTCTTTTGCCGGCGGCCGACGGAGTGATGCCCGCTGAAAGCGCCGCGGGCGACTTTCTGCAATCGAATAAGGGCCGTTAGCTCAGCTGGTAGAGCAGGAGACTCTTAATCTCTTGGTCGTAGGTTCGATCCCTACACGGCCCACCAAATATCCCTTGCATCCCGCCCGTCCTGCTGATCGAAACTAAACGGCGCCTGAGGCTCACAAGGGCAACCCCAGGCAGTCCGACTCCCAATAGCGCGAGGCTCGGGGGCCGAAGACAGTCGTTGACTGAGTGGCTGATCGCGTCAGTCAGGTGCATTCAGGACCTGCAAGCCGAAGACAGGCTCCGCGGCCCTCGGAACGAATTAGCCACAGGTAGCGAGAAATGGACACGAGTGAAAATAAGCGAGCGGCGCGGCACTGCGAACGGGGCGACCTTTCTTTTGAGGACTCCTTCATACAGTTAGGGTCGAGTGGGACGAGCGTCGCGTAACAGTTCGTCGGCTTGATGACTATGCCGCTGCCGATTTTGAACACCCTTGGGTCATGTCGCATCTGTGGTGGCGGCCGCACCCGGTGTATCGGCGAAAAGACTTCTGCGTTTTCTGACATGAACTTTGAGCTGTTTGAGTGCCTCGATTGCTCCTTTCAGTTCGTGCGCCCGGTGATTGACCCGGCAAGCGTCTACACGGCCGATTACTATCGAGGTAGAGGCGCGGACCCCATTGTTGATTACGAGGAAGAATTCAGAAATCCATTCCATACACCCCGATTGTTCGAGTTCAACAATCTCGTCCAGATTGTGCGAAATGTCAAAGCCGAAGGGACATCGCAACAGTTGCGGTGGCTCGACTATGGCTGCGGCAATGGGGCTCTCCTCAGGTTTCTCACCGAGCAAAAAGACCTGCAAATTCATGCAGCAGGTTTTGACGAAAGCGTGGTCAGTCAGCGCTTGAAGGTTCAGGGGTTTGAATTTTATGACCGTAACGAATTACAGACGCTTCCGGCCGGGAGCTTTGACGTCGTCACCTGCATTGAAGTCATCGAGCACACGCTCGAACCGAGAGAGGTTGTAACGGAGATTTCGCGGTTGTTAAAGCCGGAGGGGCTTCTCTTGCTTACGACGGGCAACATGCACTCACCTGTCGCAAGGATGCGAGGGTTTCATTTCTCTTACTGCGTACCTGAAGTCCACATCAGCCTCTTTAATCCCAAGCTTCTCGAGAATGTTTACAGAGAGTGCGGCCTCGAACCCCGCTACTTTCGGTATTCCGGAGTCATAAGATTCAAAATCCTCAAGAGCCTGGGGCCCAGACTCGGCAAAAACAGAATTGCCGCTTTCGTGGCGGGTCTCAGGCCCGTGACGCTGATTCTTGATTGGCTCTTTGGGGTGTCGAAGATTCCCAGTGCTGTGAAGATGCCTTGACCACCCCGAAGGAATAGCGGTGAATTTACATGGCCACGATCACGATGATGGCCGCCGGCGCCGTTGTGCACTGCAGCAAATGCGACCGCGCGATTGACACACGCCACTCGCGAAACATTTCGCGGGAGTATTGTCTGGTTGCCGTTCCCGGATGGCGTGCGCTGACAGGGCGACAGTCGGTGAGTTGCCAAGGGATTCCGGGCATTGCGGCCTCGCGAAGCCTCATCGACCGGCCTTCCGCTGCATGGCATCCTGAAGCGGATTACGGGCCAGGTGAGGAAAACTTTCTGGTCGGGCCCAGAGACCTACGTCGTCGAATACTTGAGCGTTCCCCGGTGCGAGATTGAGCGGTGCCCCCATCCATCCACCAGTGCTTGGTATCGATCATTCTGCCGACGTTCGGGCGCCTGAAGTATCTACGCCCGACGATCGCCTCGGTCTACCGTCAGACCCTGGAGGATTGGGAGCTCATCATCGCCGACGATGGCTCGGACGAGGAGACCCGGGCGTATCTGCGTTCGCTCGAAGGTGACAGTCGCGTCAAGCTGGTGTGGCTCAAGCACACCGGCATTCCCGCCATCGTCCGCAACGCCGCGCTCCGGGAAGCGCGGGGTGAGTACGTCGCGTTCCTGGACTCCGACGATCTTTGGGCGCCCGAAAAGCTGTTACGGCAAGTCGAGACCCTGCGCGCTCGACCTGCCTGTCGTTGGTGTTATACGGCGATGTCTCACATCGACGGATCTGGGCAGCCGCTGGCCGAGCCAGTCTTTGGCCCCTGGTTGCCCTGTGACGGGGCGGTGTTTGAGCGTCTCGTCCACGGTCCGGTCGTAATACGCACCCCTACTGTGCTCGCGGCGCGGGAACTGGTCGCGCGAGTCGGCGGCTTCGACGAAACCATTCGCTCGGCCGAGGATTACGATTTGTGGTTACGGCTCGCGCTGGCGAGCGACGTCGCGCTTCTCGATGAGCCACTCGTGCAGGTGCGCCGACACGAGGCCAATCACAGCGGCAACTGGGAAATCGCCTTCGCCGGGCGCGATCAGACGCTCAGGAAGCTTCAGGATACAGTCGACATGAACCGACGCGTGCTGCTGCGAGCCGAGCGAACCGGGAACGCCTTGACGCTCGCGGCCAGGCACGCATCGCTCGGTAACCGCGCGTGGATGCTGCGCGCGCTTTTTCGGGCGCTGCCGTACTCCTGGAGCAGCCCACGATGGTGGTTTGCTCTGCTGAAGACTCCGCTGCGTCCCTACGTGCCCCAACGCCTGGTTGACGCCCGCCGCAACCGGCGACGCGCCGCCGCCCTATGAATCTGTTCCTGGAGCTTTGGCGCCTGCTCGACACCCGGCAGCGCCGGGGGTTCCTCCTGGCACAGATTCTTGCGCTCGTGATGGCGGCTTTCACCCTGGCCGGAGTGACAGCGGTCGTGCCGTTCTTCGCGGTGCTTGCCGACCGGCAGCTGATCGGCCGCAACCCCTTGCTGTACCGGCTCTACCAGCATCTCGGCTTCACGACCCAACACGATTTCGTTGTTGCCCTCGGCCTCGGTCTGCTGGTCGTCGTGCTGCTCGGCAACGTCATAAATATGTTGGGGTCGCTCGTGCTGAATCGGTTCGCCTATCGAGTTGGGCATCGCTTCTGCGTGGCACTGTTCGATGAATACCTGCACCGCGGCCTCCAGTTCCATCTTTCCTCCAACAGCGCGACGTTGTTCAACAACGTCATCTGGGAAGTGACCCGCGGGACGACCGGAATGCTCCAGTCTTTCCTGCTGCTGGTGACCAACATAGCGACGAGTGCCTTGATCGTCGGTTCGATCCTGATCATTCACCCGCTGATCGCCTTGATCGCGGGGGCCGCACTGTGCGGCAGCTATGGAGTCGTGTACCTGCTCGCGCGCCACCGCCTGCTGCGAAACGGACTGCTCGAGAGTCGGTATACGGAGGAACGCACCAAGATCGCGAGCGAAGCCTTCGGTGCGATGCGTGAAATCATCGTACTCAACGGGCAGCGGTTCTTTCGCGAGCGCTTCGCGCAGAGCGGCGCGGCGCTCAACCATGCTGCCCTCAACACCAGCGCCATTGCGCAAAGCCCGCGCTACATTCTGGATGCCATCATTGCGACGCTGCTCGTTGCCGCGGCGCTCTTGTCGATCGATAAGGGCCGGAGCGCGGGCGCCTGGCTCGCGCAGCTCAGTTTTCTGGGATTTGCGGCCTATCGGCTTCTTCCCGCGCTACAGCAGATATTCCATGGCGTGGTAAAAATCCGAGGCGATCGTGCCGCATTCACCCGCATCGCTGCCGATCTGCGCGCCACCCGCCACGGCCAGCGCCGGCGGGTCGACAGTGAGGCCGCAGCCGCATGGAAGGGTCGGCCGCACGGAAACATCGCGCTGAAGGACGTGGAGTTTCGCTACGCCGGTGACCGGCCGCCGGCAATCCGCGGGGTGGAACTCACCATTCCCGCCGGCGCGACGGTCGCGTTTGTCGGGCCGAGCGGCTCTGGTAAGACGACGCTTGCCGAGTTGATCCTGGGACTTCTCACGCCAACTGCCGGGGTAGTTGAAGTCGACGGGATTGCGCTCATCGCGAACAACCGCGCCGACTGGCAAGGCACGGTCGCCTACGTGCCGCAGCACGCCTTCCTCTTTGACGCGTCGCTCGCCGAAAATGTCGCCCTCGCGACCGAGGTCGAGCGCATCGATGTCGACCGTTTGAGCGACGCGCTGCGGCACGCGCGGCTCGATGAATTCGTGAGTACGTTGCCGCACGGACACCTGGAGATAGTGGGTGAGCGGGGCGTACGCCTGAGCGGCGGTCAGCGTCAGCGCGTCGGAATCGCCCGGGCACTGTACCGGCGCGCATCGCTGCTGGTCCTGGACGAGCCGACGAGCGCACTCGATGGACTCACCGAGAGCGAGGTCACGGAGACCATCGAGGGTCTTAGAGGGCAGTGCACCATCATTCTGATAGCACATCGGACCAGTACCGTGCGTCGTTGCGACCTCATCTTCGAGCTCGGCGGCGGAGCGATAGTCGCCGCCGGCACCTACGCACAGCTGTCGCTACAGTCTGAGCGGTTCGAAAGACTATTGCACGGCGGCGATGCGGCAGCGGCGCGGCCCGTCAGGGACTTGGTCGGCGCGGGCGCAGGCGTCCATAAGGACTAGCCAGGTGCAGCAGAAAGTTCCACAAGCCGCGCTCGCCGTTCACGAGGATCCGCGGCAGCCGCAGGCGATCATCGGACGCCCGTGCCACTCCCGGCACGACCGTGACTGCCGAGGCGTAGCCGGCGCGCCGCACCAACTCGACGGTGTCGGCGGTGAAGTCCCCGAAGGGATAGGCGAAGTGCTCGATCGGGACGCCGAGCATGTCTTGCAGCGCACTCCGACTCTCCGCGATCTCGTACAGCACTGCCTCCTGCGGCAACTGGTGCAGCCGCTGATGCGAAACCGAGTGCGAGCCGACCTCCATGCCGGCACCCAGCCACTCATCGAGCTGCGCGCGGCTCATCAACGGCTTTCTTTCCCGCAGAAATTCCGCATCCCAGCGATTGAAACCTCCGAGGGCTCCGCTCACCGCGTAACAGGTGGCTCGGAAGCCATAGCGCTTCAGCAGTGGCGCTGCCGCGGTGAGCGTATCGGCATACCCATCGTCAAAGGTAAAGGCGACGCACCCGCGCGCCGTGCCATCGCGCAAGCGTGCTATGCCTTCGCCCATGGAGACGCCGCGCACGCCGAGCCGATGCAATGTCCACAGCTGCCGTTCGAACCGGTCGGGCCTCACGTACAGCAGCTTGAAGCGCGCGTCCCGGGGCGCGATGGCCACATTGTGATAGCACAGGATAGGGAGCGCCGACATGGCCGCTACAATATTACCGGCATCGCCCGCAGGCACGGAGCGAGCGCCGTGAGCTCTCAAAGCGTGGGCCCGAATACTCTTCTCGATCACGCGGGACGTTGGCTGCAGTCGCTCCTGGACCGCGGCCGCCGGTCCGATGGCCTGCTGCAGTCCGCGCAGACCTGGGAAGCGCAATACGCCGCCGGGAAGTGGGACTTCCTTGCGGAGCTTTCCGAGCTCTCCCGCTTCAGCATACTGGCGGGCTATATATGCCATCTGAAGCCCGGCGCGGCTGTGTTGGATACCGGCTGTGGCCACGGAGCGCTGCTGCGCAGACTTCCGGCGCATTGCTACTCGAGGTATGTCGGGATCGATCTGTCCGCGAGCGCAATCGCCGTGGCACGCAAGCAGCCGAACGAGCGCAGCACGTTCCTAGCGGCCGACTGCGAGGACTACTTCCCCGAGGAGCGGTTCGACGTCATTGTTTTCAATGAAGTGCTCTGTCACCTGCACGATCCGCTGGGAGCCGTGGAACGCTATGTGCATTCCCTGAACTCCGGCGGTCTCATTCTGGTGTCCCTGTGTACGGCGGCCCGGGGCAGCGGCACGATACTCTGGCGACTCAGGCGGGCGTTTGACATCGTCGATGAGGTTCGGTTGGTCCACAGTCGCAGGAAAGTGGCTTGGGTGTGTGCGGCGTTGCGCCCCCGTTGAACCGATTGCACGACTTTGAGCCACTGAAGGTGTTAATGAGCTGGCTGGCAAGAGGTGCGGATGCTTGATGTGACGCAGGGACCGTCGACACCCTCGCTCGGGGATGCGCTCAGGCCTACGCCTTTCCCCCGGATCGGGCGACTCGCCGCCAGGGTGCTGCGCGCGGCCTACACGCTCACGGGCAGAAATCGCATGGGCGATCTCCGCCTCGAGCGAGTCCAGGGCGTGCCGGTGCTCGTCCTGCCAAGCGTCTTCAATCCAAAGCTGACGCGCGCGGGCGCTTTTCTCGCGGCGCAGCTCGACTCACGGCTGGTAAGCGCGGATGCGGAGGTTCTCGATATGGGAACCGGGTCGGGGGTCTGCGCCCTGTTCGCGGCGCGGCACGCGCGGCGCGTAGTCGCCGTGGACGTCAATCCGGTGGCTGCGCGCTGCGCGGGCATCAACGCACGTCTGAATCATCTCGAGCAACGCATCGAAGTGCGCCACGGTGATCTGTTCGTACCCGTGGCCGGTGAGCGTTTCGACCTCATCCTCTTCAACCCACCATTTCTGCGCGGTGTGCCCCGGGACGACTGCGACCGCGCCTGGCGGTCGACCGACGTTGCAGAGCGCTTCGCTGCCGGCTTGCGCGATCACCTGAAACCCCTCGCATCCGCGCTGGTGGTGCTGTCGACGTTCGGTGATGCACGGGGCTTTCTCAGCGAGTTTCACCGGCACGGTCTGACGATCGCGGTACTCGCCGAGCGCAGCTACTTCAATGAGCGGCTGGCAATCTTCAGGCTGCAGCTGCCCGGCTTGGGGAGTGAGGCGTGAGCGGATCACTCGCGGGCAATAGCGCTGCGCAGCGTGTGCTGCTCATCAACCCGACCATCACGGGAAAGCGTCACGCGCGCTTTCCGCTCGCGGTGCTGAGTCTGCGCACCGCCCTCGAGGGCCGGCACCGCGCGACGATTCTCGACGGCAACATCGATCGTGATTTCGTTACCAGCGCCGTACGCGCTGTCGGTGAGGGCGTCGATGCCGTGGGCGTTACCGTGATGGGCGGTCCGCAGCTGATCTCGGCCATCGCCGTTTCCCGCGCTATCCGCGCACGCGCGCCGCAAGTGCCCATCATCTGGGGCGGCGCGTTCCCGACCGTCTGTCCGGAAGCGACGCTCAACTCGAGCTACGTGGACTACGCCGTCCGGGGACAGGGAGAGGACACGCTCACGGAGCTGCTGGACGCGCACGCCGCGCGCGAAGCCGCCGCGCTGAGCGCGATTCGCGGGCTCAGCTGGCGCCGCGAGGGGCAGTCGGTACACAACAAGGAACGGCCCTTCTCCGCCGCCAGCCTCAACCGCATGCTGGCGTACGATTCGCTCGAGAATCCACGCCAGTACCTGACGAAGACCTACCTCGGCAAGCGCACGGCGGGCTACCAGGCGGCGCTCGGCTGCCGCTTTCGCTGCACCTTCTGCGGCGTGGCCGCGATGTACCGCGGCAAGATGGCGCTACCGCCGGCGGCTCGCCTCGAGTACGACCTCGCCTTCTTGCGTGAGCGGCTCGGAGTGGACGGGATTCAGTTCTACGACCACAACTTCTTCGACCGTGAAGTGGACATGGTGCCGCTCCTGGAAGTGATGGCAAAGTTCGAGATACCGTGGTGGTGCTTCGCCCGCTCGGACGCACTGGCAAACCTATCAGAGCGCTCGTGGGCCCTCGTTCGCCGGAGCCGGCTGCGCATGGCCTACATCGGCGCCGAGTCCCCGAGCGACTGGCTGCTGCACGATATCCGCAAAGGCACGCACTCCGATCAGACGCTCGCCGCGATAGAGCAGTGCCTCAGCCATGGGGTGATCCCGGAGCTGTCCTTCATGCTGGCGCCGCCGCAGGACCCGGAAGGCGAGACCGAGAGAACCCTCGAGTTCATCCGCATGATCAAGCGGCTGCATCCCGCCACGGAGGTCATGATCTACGTCTATACCCCCTACCCCATGCGTGCAGACAATACCAACGCCCAGGCGGCGCGCATGGCGAACGCATTGCGCGATTGCGCCGGCAGGCCCGTCGAATTCCCGCGCTCGGCCGACGGCTGGGCCGAGCCACGCTGGGTCGACTACTGGGGCCATAAGGATGCGCCGTGGCTGTCCGAGCGCCTGCGGCGGCGGATCGTGGATTTCACCACCGTCCTCGGCTGCCGCTTTCCGACCATCATGGACATCCGCGCACCCCGCTGGGGCAAGTCCGCGCTGCGCGGGCTAGCGTCCTGGCGTTACCGCTATCAGCGCTACGACAACCCTTGGGAGTTGCGGATGTCGCGCAGGCTCATCCGCCAGTGGGATCCGCGCGTGCTGAGCCTGTGAGGCGACGCCTCACGCTGGCCGCGCCCCCACCTGACCCCTTCGGAGAGGGCAGACGCGGCGCGCTGCGAATGCAGCTGCAACTGCTCGGGGGACGGTTCGAGTTCGAGACCGACAGCGCCCGGTTGCTGCGTCTCGTACGGTGCGCCTACGCCGGACTGCGGCCACAAAAGCTCCCCGGAGTCCTGCCGCGCCTTCGCGTGAAACTGGTGCTCACGCCGCCGAGTCGCCCGCGCCGCGGCGCTGACCGCCGCGCTGAGCCGCCCGCCGTGCGACCGTTGGCAGCACGCGGCATCCTCTGCGGCGCTGTCGGTGGGGCAGGCTTCGTTACCCTCAGTGCCGAACAGCGTGCGGCGCTGATCGTCGTGCCACATGAGCTGCTGCGCCACGCCTATCACGTTCGATATGAGCTGCTCGAGTTCGCGGTGTACGTGCTGGCGGCGCGGGTGCAGCGTCTCGTCCCACTGCATGCCGCGTGCGTCGGCCGCGGTGACCGGGGAATTCTGCTCGTCGGCCCGAGCGGATCGGGGAAGTCGACGCTCGTACTGGAGTGCCTGCACGAGGGTCTCGACTTCCTCGCCGAAGACAGCGTGCTGGTGCGGCCGTTGGGACTCGTTGCGACCGGCGTCGCAAACTTCCTGCACCTGCTTCCGGACTCGCTGCGGTTCCTCGATCCGACGGCGCGTTCCGCCGTGCTGCGCAGCTCCACGATGATCCGCCGGCGCAGCGGGGTGAGGAAGCTCGAGATCGACCTGCGACGGCTGCCGTACCCTCTGGCGGCTGCGCCGCTGCGCATTCGCGCGGTGGTGTTCCTCAGTGCGCGGCGCGCCGGCCGCAACGCGCAGCTCGTGCCGTTACGTAAATCGGTCGTGCTCGAGCGTCTCGCTGCCAGCCAGCGCTATGCGGTGCGGCAACCCGGCTGGAGCGCCTTCAGGAGCCGGGTGAGCGCCCTACCGGCATATGAGCTGCATCGCGGCGCGCATCCCCGCAAGTCCGTTGCGGTGCTGCGCGGGCTGCTGTCGGCGCGGGGCAACCAGCGATGAGCGTCGCCGTCGGTTCAAAGCGGGAGTTCGCCCACGGCGAGCGTGAAGGTCTGAACGAAGTGGAAATCCGGACGACTTAGCGCGAACTCCGGATGCTGCGGATCGCACAGGCACGTCAGCGTTCTGTGATCCGCGGCCGACAGGTAGGGGCGCAGTCGCTCACCCCAGGTGCCGCGGAAGATGGCCTCGAGCAACCAGTTTCGTGAGTGTGCATCGAGCGGCGCACAGCGCTCGATGACGAAGGTCCGGACAGTCACACGGACCAAGCCGGCGCCGTGCAGCAGGCCGAGCATCCCGCGCACTGCCGTCAGATCGTGCTCGCTGAGGCGATAGCGATCGCGGTAGTAGGCGCGCACGGCCTCGTTGGTCACGCGTTCGAGCCTCGCGTCCCATGCAAAGTACATGTCCGGAAGCAGCGAGCTCTGTCCCAGCGCCAGGCGTCCACCCGGGCGCAACAGCGCAGCGAGCGTTCGTGCGCCCACGGCCGGGTCGGACAGATGATGTACCGTGTTGACCGACCACACGAGATCGAAGCTTCCAACAACGAGTGGCGCCCGCAGCAGATCCGCCTGCAACAGCAGCGCGTCGGGCGATGAGAGGCGCGCCGCGCCCACGTGGGTCCTGGAGAGGTCGACGCCCACGGCGAAGCCACCGGGTGCCACAGCCGCCGCGAGCCAGCCGAGCGTCTCCCCCGTGCCGCACCCGGCATCCAGTACGCGCATACCAGGTTCCAGGCGCAGGGCGGCGATCCCCGCACGCAGCTCCGGCTCTGCCATCGCGTTGAACAGGCGCAGCTTTAATGAATAGTCGCGCTCCGGCGTGTCGCCGAGTCGTCCGAACGTGGCACACGCAGTGGTCATCAAGTGACCGATCAGGTGGCTGCGCGCGCTCAGCGCGGCGCTGCCACTGCCTCGCGCACGTTGTGCAGCGGCCATGGCCGCGGCGTGCGCGCGCGCAGGGCACGCAGGATTCGGCGGCCCTGGGAGAGGCTACCCCAGTCACCCGACGTCAGTCCCGGGTCCACCGCCAGCGCGAACTTCCGGTCGGCTAGCACTTCCGCGCCCGGCACGATGCGGCGCGCGACGAAAGTCATGGCCTCGCCGACCGAGCCGGACCATTCGATGCCGGGAAAGGCCTCGAGCCACAGGTGCGACAGGGAAACATCGGTGAGGCGTTGCCGCCCGCACGTGCGGCGCAGGAGCGCGGGACAGCCGCTCCGCAACTCTGCCGTCACCGGCTGCGGCACGAATTCGCCGTAGTAGCGTTCGGTGATTGCGAGCGGCGGCCATGCCCACCAAGGCCGCCAGCCCAGCAGCCTGTCCCAGTCCTGGGGCGTCAGCCGCGGCGCCAGCAGCGCGATGTCGTGCAGCTGTATCAGTCGCAGGCTGCGATAAGCCATCCCGCCGGCGGCGTGCAACAGCAGATGGGCCATGAGCGCGGCGTGCGACGGATAGGGATTCAGTCCCGGGCGGGCGTCGCGCGGCGACATGAGCTGCGAGATGTCGGTGAGACGATATGGCAGTGGTTCGCAGATCCGGTCGTGAAGCTCCACTTTCACGTCGTTGTCGGCGTGCTCGCCAAAGCTGCGCGACGGGGTACTCTCGCGCGGCTCGAACACCCGGTGCTTGAATGTGCGGTGCGACTCGCGCAGCCCGAGACCTTCGAGGATCCGCGCCACGCGCTCCACGTGCTGCGGAGCGCAGAGCAGATCCAGGTCCGCCATCGTGCGCTCGCCGGGCCGATAGAGTCCTTCGTGGTGCAGCGCCGCGCCCTTGAGGGCCTGTACGGGGATGCCCTGTCTCCGGCAGTGCTCGGCGATGCGCTTCAGCAGCTCGAGCAGGCGCAGCTGCCGGCGCGCGATGTGCTCGCGTTGCTCGCTCAGGAACTCCGTCCACCCGGCCGGACCACGCCAGCGAAGCTCTCCCGCCAGCAGTCCCGAAACACAGTGCATGGCTGCTACGGCGCGGGCGGTGCGCCACTCAAACTCCGACCAGTCCGGCGCGTGTGGCCGCGGGTTCGCGAGCTCCCTTGCCAGATGCTCCGTGGTGCCGCGAAGCGCGGCAGCCACTTCAGGCATCGGCGGCAGCGCCGATGAGTCTCGCGCAAAACTCATGGAAGCTTTCGACATCTCTGCTTCGCTCGCACAGTGCGGAGCTCTTCCGGACGGGTGTAGGTACAGCAGTGCATTGTGCCCGGTTCACCGCGGCCCGGCCCGAAGGGGCCGAGCATCCCCGTCTGACGCCATAAGTCGCTGATTTTCATGTGCTTTGCATTTTGATCCCGGCGGTTGCCGAACACCGGACCGAGATCCGCCCGCGCGCTTACGCGATGGCCAGCGCAGACTATCGGCTATAATTACAAACACCCGACGCACGGCCGGTGAGGGCGGTTCCGGTTCGTCCGGTGCGCACGGCACGGGCGAAAGTGGCGGAACTGGTAGACGCGCTGGACTTAGAATCCAGTGGGGAAACCCGTGAGAGTTCGAGTCTCTCCTTTCGCACCAGTTCTTCGCGCGCATCTCCCAAGAGAACGCTGGCTACGGGGCTCGCAGCTTCGATGCCGAGGATTGAATTGATGGAAGTCTCTGTGTCAGAAACGGGCGGCCTGTCACGGCGTCTCGAAGTCGCCGTACCCGCCACCGAAGTCGCGAAGGAGGTGCAGCAGCGCCTCAAGCGGCTCTCGCGCACGGCGCGCCTCAAGGGCTTTCGCCCCGGCAAGGCGCCGCTCGCCGTCATCACCAAGCAGTTCGGCGAGCAGGTGCGCGCCGAAGTGCTGAGCGATCTTATGCGCAGCTCCTTCGCCGAGGCCGTCAGTCAGGAGAAGCTGCGGCCCGCTGCGGGTCCCCGCATCGAGCCGATCACGCTCGGGCCCGAGAGCGATCTCAAGTACGCGGCCCACTTCGAGGTGCTGCCGGAGATCAGCATCAACCCGCCGGAGTCGCTGGCGATCGAGCGTCCGAGCGCGGAAGTGACCGAGGCGGATATCGACGCCATGGTTGAGAACATGCGAGCGCAGCGCCCGGTATTCACGCCGGTCGACCGCGCTGCGCACGATACCGACCGGGTGCGGATCGACTACCAGGCACGCATC
>Ga0306925_10002265_pt1 | contig 16441 bp, 19 predicted proteins | sample flu12Cox44000176_FD_203755 | JGI IMG/M metagenome (GOLD analysis project Ga0306925, IMG submission 203755) | Lab enrichment of tropical soil microbial communities from Luquillo Experimental Forest, Puerto Rico - flux8day.12C.oxic.44.000.176 (v2)... | ecosystem: Environmental > Terrestrial >... | reverse complement strand
GCGCGGACCTGAATGCCTCGCGGACGGATGCACGGCTAAACCGCATTCGCACGGATACTGCAAGGTCCACTGGCAGCGGCTGTCCCGTTACGGCCGCCTGGAGCGCGTCAAGACGCAGTACGAGCCAGGGACGACTTGCTCCGTCGATGGCTGCGAGTCCCCCGTGAAGGCCGCAGGGTACTGCGACGTGCACTACATGCGCGTCCGGCGCAACGGAGAGCCCGGCACAGCAGCTTCCCAGGCAGGACTGCGACGCCGGAGCCAGTACGAGGGACTGGAGTGCGCGGTCGAAGGATGCACCAGGCCGGTAAAGTGCCTGACCTGGTGCAATATGCACTACCAGCGTTGGAAGCGCACCGGAGACCCGGCCGGGAAGTGGGGCGCTAACCCGCGGCAGAGCCAGGGATACACCACATCAGACGGCTATCGGATGGCACCCGACCGGCGAAACGGCCGTCCTGTCCTTGAGCACCGGCTGGTCATGGAGCAGGTGATCGGCCGCCCGCTGCACCGGCACGAGGAGCCGCACCACAAGAACGGCATCCGGGACGACAACGATCCGGGGAACCTGGAACTCTGGGTGAAGTGGCGTCAGCCGAACGGCCAGCGGCTGTCCGACCTGATCGAGTTCGTCGTGACGTACTACCCCGACGAGGTACGAACCGCTCTGGAGGCGACGTAGCAAGCAGCCCCGGCCCGCGCAGCGAGTGGCCGCCCGCGCGGGCCGGGGAGCCAGGAAAGCGAGGCTAGCATGCGCTCGGTCACGATGATCGTCAACCTGTCCGGCGGCGGCCCGGGCGGCCGGGACTGGCGGGACTTCCCGGCCGGGGCGTCGCTGGACGTGGAGGACTGGGAAGCCGAGGACCTGATCCGGATCGGGCTCGCCGTCGCCGGTCCGGAGGGGGGCGAGGGCGCTTCCGCCGCGCCCGAGCCCGAGGCGGAGGCCCCGGCCGCTGAGTCCGAGCCCGGGGCCGGGGCACCCGCCGAGCCGGCCGAGTATGAAGACGGCACGGGCGTCTCCCCGCTGGCCGAGGTGTCTGTGCTGGCCGAGACTTCCGGGACCGCGGCGGGGGCAACGGACCCAGAGCCAGAACCCCCGGCGCCCGCACCCGAGCCGGAGCCAGCGCCGCCGGAGCCGGAGCAGCTGCCGGACGAGGCGCCCGTGTCCCCGGAACCTCCCACCGATGGGAACAACCCGGAGCCGCCTCCGCTGGCCCCGGCGCCGCACCAGAACAAGCAAGCCTGGATCGACTGGGCGATCAGCCAGGGCGCCGATCCGGATACCGCTCACAACATGACCAAGGCCGACCTGATGTCCCGTTACGGTGGTCGGCTCTAGACTGTCCAATAAGAGGGATTGCCCGCGGCCTACGGGAGCCGGGCTCCGAGATAGGAGCCCATCATGGCTGACAGCACCCAGGTCCCCGGCTACGACCGGACCCTGGCCAACCGCGAGCCCCCGGGCCGGTCCGGTACCGGCAGCGGCGGCGACCTCGTCACCAGCGAGCCCGGCCAGTACCCGCCGGTCGCGCCGGGCGACACCACGATCTTCGGCGGGCCGCTGCCCACCGGGACCGGCGCGCCTGGCACCGCCGGAGGCGACTACGGCGGCCCCGACACCAGCCAGGCCGGCCAGCTGGGCGACAGCTTCACCGGGCTGTCCCGGGACGACATCACCGATACGGGCGCGCCCGGTACTGATGGCGCGGACATCCCGGCTGGGGCCGGCCCGGACACGGTGAAGTTCACCCGGCCCGGGTCCTACCTGTCCGGCAGCTACGCCCAGGACACGGTCCGCGGCAAGGTCGATGGCCCGGCCGAGTGGACCGAGGCCAACTCCGGCGGCTACGGGACAGACGGGCCGAAGCTGCCCGGGATGAAGGAACCGACCCCGGACGGCGGCCCGTTCCAGCCGGGTTCCGGCGGCCGGGTCATGCGCGGCGGCCGGGCCGTCCGCGGCTGAGCCGTGCCGTTCAGCTCGGGCACCGTGGAGATCGGCGATACCGCCTCGCCGATCTGCCCGGTCGGCCGGGGCCGCACGGTCAAGGTGAAGAACCTGGACAACAGCACGACCGTGTACGTCGGCGGCCCGGACGTGACCACGGACGGCGACGGCGCAGGTTACCCGCTGGACGGCCGGGAATCCGAGACGTTCAGCGCCCCGCTGCCGCGTGAGTCGGTCGTCATCCCGGCCCCGGCCGACGACATGGCCCCGGACGTGCTGTACGGGCGCACTGAGCGGGGCAAGGCCAGGGTCGCCTGGATCTCGGCGTAGGAGGAGCGATGCAGGACCTCAGCAGTCTCGCTGATAACTCTATAACTGCCACGTCACAAGCAGCGGGTAATATGACCAGCTCGAACCGGCAGGCGATGACCGCGCCGGGCACCCAGCCGGTCACTCCGCTGCCGCCCGCCCGGGACCAGGACAGCCCCGACCTGACCATGACCGCGGAGATCCCGCCGGGCACGTCCGGTAAGCCGCAGGCCAGCAAGCAGGCCGGGGAACCGAACCCGCCGCACCCGGCCTGGGGCAAGACCACGACCCCGGAGGTGGTCCGGATCCCGGCGCCCGTGCCGCCCGACCTGATCGGCGACGCCGGCCAGGCCGTCATCGGCGTGGCCGGCCCGGCCCGGGGAGCCACGTCCGGGCGCGCATCGAGCGCCGCAGCAAGCAGCAGCAACGGAGGTTGACATGCCTGACGCACCCAGCCCGATCACCAGCCCGCCCGACGTAGACGGCCAGCCCTGGGACGCCACGTCCGAGTCCTCGGTCGGCAAGTGGGACTGCCTGGAAGACGTCGCCGGCGAGATCGGTTTTGACGGCAGCCAGAGCGGCGACCACTTCGCCGGCGCCGACCGGCACGCCGGCGGCCAGAGCGGCCCGTGGAAGCAGACCTGATCATGGCCGACAACTCGCATCAGGGCAACGCCAACAAGGCCACGGTCGGCACGGGCGGCACGGTTAAGCCCGCCGGGCAGGAGCTGTCCACCGTCAAGAACGCCAACCTGGCCCATCAGGGCAACGCCAACCTGGCGCACTGATGGCCCAGCCGTGGCCGGACGGAGACGAGCCGGGCAACCCCGGCGGCCTGGAGATGGGCACCGTCAAGGCGGACGGCGGGGAGTGCGCCCGGGAATGGCCGAACGGGGCACCCGGCCACGGCTACTACGACCCGCCGCCCACTGTGCCCCCGCCGCCGTACGTGCCCGCGCTGGAGGTTACCGGGGTGCAACCGGATCACGGCGACGTGGCCGGCGGCGCCCTCACGGACGTGTACGGCGCGGACTTCACCACGGGCGGCACTACCACGGTCACGTTCGGCGGCGCGGCGGCGACATCGGTCGTGGTGGTCACGCCGGAGCACCTGACCTGCTTCCCGCCAGCCGGCACCGCAGGCCCCGCCGACGTCACCGTCACGACCCCGGACGGCTCGGCGACCCTGCCCGGCGGGTACACCTACGAGCTGGCAACCGCACCGGTCACGGCGGTCGCGGACTTCACCTACACCCCGTCCAACCCGACCACCCAGACGATGGTCACGTTCGACGCGTCGGCCAGCACACCCGGCGCCGGGCAGACGATTACCAGCTACGCGTGGCTGTTCAACAACTCGGCTACCCGGAGCGGTGTGACGTGCACCTGGCGGCTGCCCAGCGGTCACGGCGAGTACGACGCCCAGTTGACCATCACCGACTCCGGGAGCGCAACCGACAGCCTGACGCAGGTGATCACGATATGACCGAGCCCCGCATCCTTGTCATCACCCCGTCCCGGGGGCGGTCCGGGCGGCTCACGGCTATGCTGGACGCGACCCTGTCCACCTCCGGGCCGGGTACCCACGTCGCGGTGTGCACCGATGCCGACGACCCGGACCGCGGCGGGTACGAGCAGCTGGCCGCCGACGCCCGCGAGCTGTGGCCGGGCCGGACCTTCTGGCACCGCGGCCCGCGCAAGTCCCTGGCCGCCTGGACCAACTACCTGGCCGTGTCCTGGCCGCGCGCCGCCCGGTACGGTTACCTGGCCAGCCTGGGCGATGACCACGTCCCCCGTACGCAGGGCTGGGACGGTGTCCTGACAGGTGCGATCGAGGCGATGGGCGGTACCGGGATCGCCTACGGGGACGACGGCTGGCAGCATGAGAACATGCCGACCGCCTGGGTGATGAGCGCCGGCATCGTCCGGGTGCTCGGCTGGCTGTTCCTGCCCGGCCTCGGGCACGGCTACTTCGGCGACAACGCCATCCGGGACCTGGGCGAGCTGGCCGGCTGCCTGCGCTACTGCCCGGGGGTGAAGATCATCCACGAGCACCCGGACGCCGGCAAGGCCCCCGGGGACGTCACCTACGCCGAGGCGGTGCCGTCCTGGGCGGGTGATGAGCAGGCGTACCTGGCCTGGGGCCGCTCCCCCGGTGACGATATGCCCAGTCAGCGTGACCTGGACGTGATCGCCGTCCGGAACGTCATGAGGCTGCGGGCACGCACCGTGCCGGGGGTGCCGGCGTGACCCTGACCGCGCAGCATACCGCCAGGGCCGGGGGCAGCTGGTGTGATATCCAGGGCCACCTGGCGTTCCTGTACGCCCAGGCGGAAGGCCGGGCGGTGATCGCCGAGCTGGGCGTCCGCGGCGGGAACTCGACCTGCGCGTTCCTGGCCGCGATCGAGACCGCCGGGTCCGGGCAGCTGTGGTCGGTGGACGTCGCCTCGCCGGGTGTCCCGGTGTCCTGGCACGACCTGCCGTACTGGCATTTCCTGTGCGCCGATGACACCAGCCAGCAGGCCATGGACTGGCTGCCGCCGAAACTGGACCTGCTGTTCATCGACACCAGCCACGGGCTCGATCACACCCTCGCTGAGCTGACCGCGTACGGTCCGCGGGTCCGGTCAGGTGGCGTCATCCTGTGCCACGACACCTGCTGGCTGCCCGGCGACGTGGAAACCCGCGAGCCGGTCGGGCCGGTCGCCCGCGCGCTGGATGTATGGTGCCAGGCCCAACCGTATGAACTGTCTTGGAGCAACCGGGCCGGGTCGTTTGGCCTGGGCGTGATCGAGGTGCCATGAGCGACAAGGTGATCGTCGGCGACGGGTCCGCCCAGCGGATGGCCGAGTGGGAGGCGCAGTACGCGCACGAGTGCGCCGCGGTCGCCGAGGGCTGGTGCCCCGTGCACCGGACCGTGCTGCACCCGGTGGAGATCCGCGGCGGCGATGAGATGGTGGCCGGGCACTGCTCGTTGTGCAGCCGGTACTGGTTCTACGACACGAAACTGGCCGAGGTCGGCTGGATGCTGGACCACGATCCGCACACCGGAGTGTGGGTGCCGCCGGAGCGGCCGAAGCGGTGGCCCGGCTGGAGCCCGCTGTGAGCATCCTCAAGGTCACCGCGGTCACTGAGGGCCTGTGCCCGGTGCATGGCACCGAACTGCACCCGGTGCAGATGCAGTACCCGGTCCGGCAGCACGGCCGCGACATCGCCGGGCACTGCTCGCCGTGCGGCCGGTACTGGTTCTATGACCCGGACGAGGACGAAGCCGGCTGGATGCTGGACCACGATCCGAACACCGGGGTCTGGGTGCCCCCGCAACGCCACGAGTGGTCGGTGTGAGCCCCCGGCTGGCCAGCCAGGCCCTGGCCGTGGTGGCACTGGGAGCAGCCGTGTACGAGGCGGTTACCAGGCTGGCCCCGTCCTGGCTGCAGGCCATGTTCATGTGGTTCGTCATCGCGGTGCTCGCCTGGGGCCTGGCGAGGGCGAAGCGGCCATGACCGCGCGGTACTGGGTGCTCGCCTCCGATGAGCTGATCGAGACTATGGACCCGTCCCTGCTGCCGGACGGGATCAGGTTGACCGGCATCCGCGCTGACTGGGATCCGGCCGCGCACCTGCTGGAGCGGTCGCACTGGTACCTGGTCACCGACGACGAAGCGCCCAAAGACCTGGACGGCCGACAGGTGGAGCTGGTCCTGGGCCGGCGCGGGCGCGAAGGCGCGAGATCCGTGATCATCGAACGGCGGGTGGTCGCGTGAGCATCCCCAAGGTTCTCCCAGGTAAACTGGCAGTAAGAGCCCCGGCGAGGCAGCAACCTCCCGGGGCAGTGACCGAACCTGATGGAAGCAGGCCGGTATGCCCAAGGGTACGTGCTCGATCTGCGGTGACGCACACTACGCACGGGGCTGGTGCAGGAATCATTACCGGCGCTGGATGCGGTACGACGACCCTCTCGGCGGTACCTGGCCGTCAGCTGACGCTGCATGCACGATCGGTAACTGCAAGGAACCGCACCTGGCGCGTGGCATGTGCGAGAAGCATTACCGGCGCTGGCATAGGACCGGCGATCCGCTGGTGGTACGTGAACGGCCTCCGCAAGCAGGCGTCCTCAATTTCAATTGGAGAGGTGATGCAGTCAAGTACAGCGGGCTGCATCTTCGAGTACGTAAAGAACGCGGTCCGGCTTCAGCCCAGGTTTGCGCGCACGCTGACGAGACGTGCAAAGGTCGGCTGGAATGGGCGAATATCTCGCATGAGTATCTTGGTGTCGAAGATTTCATGCCGTTGTGCCAGTCACACCATGTTCGGTATGACAGGGAGGCTGGATGATGGGGTCTGAGCAAAGCCACATACCACGCGTCTCAGTAATAACACCAACGTGGCAAAGACATGACCTACTACTTAGCAGGACAGTTCCCTCGGTGCAGGCGCAGCGTTATCCGTCCGTGGAGCACATCATCGTCTCGGATGGTCCGGACCCCGAGCTCAAGGACAAGCTGGCCCAGCCCTGGACGGATGGCTGGCGGAACCTGTGGTACCACGAGCTGTCCGTGCACGACGAGGCCGAGCACTTCGGCGCGCCAGCCCGCAACGCCGGCCTGGAGCTAGCCAGCGGCACGTACGTCACCTACTGCGACGACGATGACAGTTTGCGGCCCTGCCACTGCTACCTGCTGGCTGAGGCGCTGACTCAGCATCCGGAAGCGGACTTCGCGGTGAGCCGGATGATGAGCCACGGCCCGTACGGCGACATCGTGATTGGCACCGGCCCGCTGGCCGCCGGGAACCTGGGTACCCCAATGGTCATGCACAGGCGGAACGTGCCCGGGAAGTACGGCACCTGGGGCGAGGACGGTTCCTGGGGGCCGGGTGACCGGTTCGAGGACTGGCACCTGATCTGGGCCTGGATCCAGGCGGGGGTTGAGTACGTGCGCGTGCAGGCCGAGACTTCCGATGTGTGGCCGTCGATCTTCCGCTAGGAGCTGTCATGACCATGCCTGATGAGTACGTGCCCTGCGTGGTGGACCCGGCTAACAGCTTCCTGTCGATGCCGCCCGGGCCGGCCGAGCTGCTGACCGGGATGGAGGGAGCGGCGGTCGGGGTACTGACCATCAGGACGCCGACCACCACGCTGACCGTGAAGCTGCCGAAGAACCAGGTGCTCGCCTGGGGCAAGATGATCACCGAGCTGGGTGAGGAGCTGGAAGGTTCAGGGCTGCTGGTGGCTACCCGTAAGAACACGCTGCTGCGCCCGTGAGCTACGAGGAGGTCAGCCAGCGAGAGGATCGGTAGTACTAGCGGAGGGAATAAAATTAGGATTTTCGCAGGTCACGACGGCGGCTCGGGTTGTAGCTACTATCGCATCGAGCTCCCTTTGCGGGAGATGGCCAGGCACGGGCACGAGGTGACGTTCGCCGACGCGGGCGACCGGAACCACCCGCCCGTGGTCACCCTGGACATGCTCCGCGGCTACGACGTGGTCGTCGCGCAGCGGTGGAACAAGCACGACGGGCTCGGTACCTGGCGGCGGGCCAGCCTGTGGGCGAAACTCGTCTACGACCTGGACGACGACCTATGGCACATCACGGCGGAAAACTGGAACGCCTATCAGCACTACAACCAGCCGGAGATCCGCGACGCGACTACCCATGCTGCCGAAACCGCCAGCCTGGTCACCGTGTCCACCGAGCCGCTGGCGGCGACGGTCCGCGAGGAGGCCGGGCACGACCGGGTGATCGTGCTGCCTAACTGCATCCCGGAATGGGTGACGCTGCTGCCCCGGCCGCGCCGGGACCGGCCCAGGGTCGGCTGGCAGGGCGGCGCCAGTCACGGCATCGACATCGGCCAGGTCGCCGGCCCGGTCCGCCGGTTCCTGCGCCGGTTCCCTAACTGGGACCTGCAGCTGAACGGCGCCGACTACCGGCACACGTTCCGGGCGCCCGCCGACCGGGCGTTCTTCACCGGCTGGGTGCCGATCCAGGAGGAGCCGGATAAGTACTACGCCTCGGTCGATTTCGACATCGGGCTGGCGCCGCTGTGGCCGACCCGGTTCTCGGCGGCCAAGTCGAATGTGAAAATTGTTGAATATGGAGCCAGGGGGATACCGAGTGTCGCAAGTGACTGTCCTGCCTACCGGGACACCATCACCCACGGCGTCGACGGGTTTCTCGTCAAACATGACCACGAGTGGCTGAAATACCTGTCTGTGCTGGCCAGCGACGATGCGCTGCGCGAGAAGATGGGCGCCGCGGCGGTCGAAATGGCCCGCCGGCACCTGATCGAGGACGGCTGGACCGCCTGGCGTGACGCTTACGAGATCATGTTCCGGTTACACTGGCCTCACTGCCTCCTTTCGGGTAGCCAGGTGATGAGCAGGCGAACCTGCCTCCGGGACTCCGGTCAGCGGGATGCGACCGGGGTCCCGTCGTGTCCGGGAACTGATAACGGGAGGCGCTTCCCCGTCCGGCCGGTTCCGGTCATTTTCTCTCCGGAGGTTATTCCGGCGCATTTGTCAGGTACCTGCTCGGCAGGACTCTCAGGATCAGGAGAAACCATGTCACTCACCCACGACGAACTCGCCCTCGGCCCGGACGCCTACAGCTCCGGTGGTCACGCCTGCTGCCCGGCTCCGGTCACCCGGGTTTACCTGCGCGGCGGCCACGTCGCCCACTACCTGGAGGCGGTGGCCGTCAACAGCTGCGGCGGGGAGTCGCCGTTCTCGCCGTTCCTGCGGGATGACTGGCTCGGCACCGGCAGCCAGCACGAGTACGACGTCGCGGCCCGGCTGCCGCTGTGCCCGAAGTGCTTTGCCTGGGCGCACCACGGGTTCGATGACGAGCGGCTGGGCACCGCGCACGGGGCGGTCATGACCTGAGTCCGACCCGGTATACAAGTAGGGTATACTGGATGTATGAGAATCGCAAACCCCGACAAGCCGGTCACCAGCAAGGTCCTGGCGATCCTGGCTGCGGCGGGCGATGCTGGCATCCTGGCCGGCGACATCGCCCACCTGAGCCGGCGCAACGTCAAGGTGAACAACATCCTGCGCACCCTGGCCGGGAGCGGGCGAGCCCGCAAAGCTGACCGGGAGGAGCGTAGCCCGCACTACCGCAACACCCCGGTCTACCGCTGGTGGATCACTGCGGCCGGCCTGCGGTACCTGGCCAGCGGACTGCGGCCGGACCAGGTCCTCGCGGCCGAAGCCGGCCGGGCTAGCCGCGCCGCGGACCGCCGCCGGCACGCGAAGCTGATCGCGGCGGCCAGGGCTGAGCACGGCAAGGGCGAGCCGGACCACGTCCGCGAGCAGGTGATCACCGAGCTGCGCGAGCAGGGCTGCAGCTGGATCGCGATCGGCACCGTCTACGGGATCTCCCGCGAGCGCGCCCGGCAGATCTACCACGGCCTGGGTGTCAGCCCGTGCCTGTGCGACATCTGCGTGCCGCCCGACCCCGAGATCATGGCCCTGCTGGAGGGCCTGATGCAGGGCCAGGCCAGCAGCCACGCCCGGCGCTACAGTCATCCCGGCCGACGCGGCCCGCGCCGTCGTCCGGCATAGACTGGAGCCACCCCTTGCAGGAGTGTGCCGAGCCCGGCACGACGAAGCCCCCGGGGTTGGTAGCCCGGGGGCTTCGTCATGCCCGGCCCATCCGCGACAGCGGACCAGTGACACCTCCAAGGGTAGCCCAGGGGGTGACAACCTCCCACCGATGGGAAGATCACGCAGCGAGCCCCGGCCACCAGACGGTGACCGGGGCTCGTAGCGCCCAATGGGGCCGGATTCTCCTCTCAGTATATGCGGAGGGGGTGACAGCTCAGACGTCGCCACGCGCGTGGTCGGCCAGGAGCCTGGCGACCGCGGCGTCGAAACCAGAAACGTCCAGCGTGCCCGGGTCGTCCGGGTCGGCGATCGTGAAGTCGGTCGGCGTAATCGCGATGACCTGGTGCCGCGCCGCGATGCCCGTCTGCTGCCGGTAGGCAGCCAGGGCCTCGTGCGGGTGCACCGAGCCGGCCCACGTCTCGTTATCAGTGTACGTGGTGAATGTGTCCACCTCCATGCGGTTCTTGGCCGCCCAGAGCATCGGCAGCGCGCAGTCGGTGCCGCCGTACGTCAGGCCAGCGACGCGGCGGGCCACGTCCTCCAGCGCCATGTGCGGCGACAGGTTCAGCGGCTTGATGCCCTGGTTGAAGCCGTACACGCCCCAGGACGGCTCGGTCTTCATGACCACCAGCGACATGGCCGCGGTGACCTCGGAGCACCGCAGGTTGTACCCGGCGGTGGCCGAGTTCATGGAGCCGGAGACGTCCAGCGCGATCATCGTCCGCTTGCCCGCCGGCTCCACCGTCCCGAAGGACAGGTAGAACGCGTCGTTCAGCGCGGCGGCGACCTGCGGGACCGGGGTCCACGTGGAGTCGCCCTTCTCCGACCGGCCCGTGACGTAGGTCTTGAGCGCGATCAAGATGGCGACCGGGTGAATCCGGCCGCGCCGCAGCACCTCGGCGTCGGTCAGCCTCTCGGTGACCATCGCCAGGTGCTCCGACATCGGCGCCAGCACGCCCAGCCTGGTGAGCCGCGGCAGCTGCCGCAGCAGCGCCCCGACCGGCAGGCCGTTCTCGATCAGCGCACGCCAGACCTCAGCCTGGGTGATCGCCTCGTCCGGCAGCGCCTCCCACGGCAGGCCCGGGTAGTCCCGGACCAGCTGCGCGTAGCCCTTGGCGGACGCGTGCGGCAGCTGGTCGCGGCCCATCTCGCGGGCCAGCTCGTAGCCCTCGATCAGCGCCGGGACCGCGCCGCGCGGCGCACGGCCGCACAGCCAGTCCAGCACCGCACCCTGGGCCGTGGAGTCCAGGGCCTTGGTGGAGTGCGCGGACCGGAGCACGTCACGGTGCGTCCAGTCGTACCGGTGCCGGTACTTGATCAGCTGGTAGGCCAGCGCGTCGGCGTCACGCTCGGTGTACCAGGACGCGAAGGCACGCCGCGCGCCCCGGCCCCAGCCCCGGAACTGCTCCAGGTAGCCGGCCGCGATGAACAGGTGGGTACCGATCCGCACGACCCGGCTGAACCGGGCGGCGGCAGCCTGACGGCCCTCGGTCGTGTTGCCGAGGCTCATGGCCGCGACCACCGCGAAGATGGCAGCGTTGTTCCGCGGCGCACGACCGGACTCGGAGACCTGCGCGGCCAGCTCAGCCAGCTGCTCCGGACGCTCCCGCGCCCAGGTCAGCACGACGTTCGCGTTGGCCTTGGTCAGCTTCCGCTCAGAAGCGTAGAAGGTACCGCCCTCGGTGCCGATGGTCAGGAACCGCAGGATACGGGCCTCGCCCGGAACAGCGAAGGTCCAGCCGCCGGCCCAGTTCGGGACCTGCCGCGGGTCGGCCTGCTCGCGCTGCGACGTGGCAGCACGGCCCGGCCGCGTGACGATCTGCGTCAGTGCGTCGTTCATGGTGACCCCCTCCTAGCCAGGTGATCGTGAAGGCAGAGCCCCGCGGGCATGTTACGGGTACCGGTGCGCTTGCGCGCTGTTCTCTCGTCAAAGGAAAGGGATAACCGACACCCATCCGGCCCGCGAGGTTCTGTCTTCAGTTAGCTGACGGGCATGTGTATGGAACCGACCGTTTTACGCGCTCTATCCGATTGAGCTACCGGCCCCATGTGGGGGGTCGGGCGGGACTCGAACCCGCAACCTCGCCATCTGCATTGGATAACCGATTCACGTCCGGCCCGTCAGGTGGTGCGCTCGCGGGCATATGCGTGGATTCCGGTCGTCCCGGTTTCCCGGGGTTGGCAGTTTCGCATCTGCCTGAGCAGGGCTGCCCCTGCTGGAGCGATAACCGAACTCCGTCCGGCCCGCGAGCAAGTGCTTGAGCTGCGGCGGGCATATGCGTGAGCACCGGATACCCTCGCCGTCAAGTGAGGGAGATCCCCAGCCGAGTGGGGAAGGCAGCTATCACACCGCCTGGTGGAGTCGAACCATCAGATAACCGACACTCGTCCGGCCCGCCCAGCGTAAGCAATCATAGCGTGAGCACCAGCGTCGGCCCTGCGGGACTCGAACCCGCGTCTGCCGCTTAGGGGGCGGCTGCCCTAATCCTCTGGACTAAGGGCCGTGGAGGGACACCCGGGAGTTGAACCCGGCCAGCTACGGTTTTGCAGACCGCACCCCGCACCAGCGAGATGTGCCCCATGGTGCGCTCGGCGAGAGTCGAACTCGCATCCTCAGCCTTCGGAGGGCTGCCCTCGATCCGTTTAAGGTACGAGCGCGTTGCGTGACAGGCAGGTCACGTGCTGCTAGGGTTTCCGGTGGCATCGCGGAGCTGGCCCCTACCGCCCATCCGGGAGGAGACCGCGACCCGGGGTTTTTCCACGGTGTCTACCCGGGCCGGGCCAGGATGCGATGCCAAGTGCCAGCCGCAGGGCTCGAACCTGCCATGCCGAAGCCACGGTTTTACAGACCGCTCCCTTGCCGTCTCGGGTCACGCTGGCTTGGGGTGACTGGCGAGGCTCGAACTCGCTTATCCGGGTTCACGGCCCGGCGCCTCAGCCTGTTTGGCTTCAGCCACCATGGATGTCCCGCCGCCCTGGCGCACTCAGGTTTACAGGCCACGGCGCCAGGGCGCCTCCGCCTCCGTATGCTCACGGGTCGCAACCCCGTGTCAGCGGGCATCGTGGGAACAGCAGGGATCGAACCTGCGACAGGCACTGGGTGTGGACCAGCCGCTCATACCGCTGAGCTATGCTCCCGTGGCGCGCCTAAAGGGACTCGAACCCCCATTACTGGTTCCGTAGACCAGTGCCCTATCCGTTGGACGATAGGCGCTTGGTAGTCACGACCGGAGCCGAACCGGTGTCCTCCCGCTTGTCGGGCGGGTGCTCATTCCAACTGAGCTACGTGACTATGGCGAGACCTACGGGAGTCGAACCCGCATCTACCACCTTGACGGGGTGGTGCATTAGCCAATTATGCTAAGGCCCCATGGCTCCGGTACCTGGGATCGAACCAGGGCGCTTCCGCTTAACGGGCGGCTGCTCTGCCTATCTGAGCTACACCGGATTGGTAGCGGAGGATGGATTTGAACCACCGATCTCTGGATTATGAGCCCAGCGGGAATGACCGAACTTCCCCACTCCGCGGTGACCCCAGACGGTTCCGACCCGTCTTCACGGCCTTGAAAGGACCGGATCCTAGCCAGTAGATGATGGGGCCTGGACCCGCCAGTCCCGTGGGAGGGCGGGCAGCAATGATGCCATGGTAGCCCCGACCGGACTTGAACCGGCGTTACGCGCTTGAGAGGCGCGCGTCCTGGACCGTCTAGACGACGGGGCCGTGTGTTACGTTGAGCGGGCGTATCGCAGCTTAGGTAAGCGCGTGCGGCTGAGACCCGCCCCAGAGCTACGGTGCGTCGCCCCGGACTCGAACCGGGAACGGCAGCGCCTCTGGCGAGAGTCGAACTCGCACGTACGCGTTTAGAAGACGCGGGCTCTGTCCGGTTAAGCTACAGAGGCATCCTGGGATCGGTTCCAGGTACGAACTCGATGGCAGTTCGCGCAGACGGGGTCGCACTTGGCGATCTCCTGGCGCAACTTTTCAAGGCTGAAGCGTCGACTGGCCATCGAGCCGACGTGCATGACCTTCTTGCCGCGGACGTGATCAAGGTCCATCACGTAGTACGGGTATCGTTGCCCGCAGTCCATGCAGGGGACGTCCTTGGCGGCTCTGACGAGCGCGTGGGCTGCCGCTTGATGGCGCACGTTGTTCGCCGCAACGTTCTCCCTCTGGCGCGTTCTGTTCGCCTCGTACCACTGGGCACTGGCAATCTTCTGGCAAGCGCGGCAACAGTTATGTCGTACCCCCTTGGCCTTGTTCCGCCAGGCGAACTGGTCAAGCTGCTTCTCCGTCTTACACGTTCCGCAGATTTTCACGCCTCTAAGTTTACCGCCTGCATTAGAAACCGCCTGCGCTGATCCATTGCGCCAGCGACGCGTGGTGGGCCGGCTGGGGATCGAACCCAGGTCGACGCGGGTTAAAAGCCCGCCGCTCGTTCCGCTGAGCTACCGGCTCGTAGGCCCGAGGGGATTTGAACCCCTGTCGCACGCCGTATAAGAGCGCCGCTCATCTCCAGACTGAGCTACGGGCCATGGTAGCGGAGGGTGGGGTTGAACCACCGGCCTCTCCCTTATGAGGGGATCGCTCTGCCAGCTGAGCTACACCGCCATGAGTAGGTGCCCGCGGAATTGAACCGCGCGATACCTGGTTATCAGCCAGGCCCCGTCGACCAGCTGGGTCGGCACCCATGTTTTACTGCGCAGAGAGGGCGGGGCTCGAACCCGCACGGGACGCACCCTTACCGTTTTCGGGACGGCTGCCATTAGTCCTCACTTGGCTTACCTCTCCAGAGCGGAGGATGTGCGATTTGAACGCACGAGGGACTAAGCCCAACTGACTTTCCAGGTCAGCGCCATAGGCCAGACTAGGCGAATCCTCCAGAGCGGAGAACGGACGACTCGAACGTCACGCCGCAGCGCGCACTCGTTAGCAGCGAGGCCCAGGCCCTGCCTGGTTCGTCCTCCATGAAGTACCCCGCTCCGGGCTCGAACCGGAAACCTCTGGTTCCTGAAACCAGCGCCTCTACCGAATTGGGCTAGCAGGGCATGAGAGCGACCGACGAGATTTGAACTCGCGCTATCACCTTGGCAAGGTGACGTGCTACCGCTAGACACTACGGTCGCGTGTTGTGAGCCGGCCTGTAAGCCGGGTTCTGTCGTGGACGGCCATCCATCTGTGCCGCCTACCTGAGACATCGGACGGGCCGCCCATCGTCTCGATCTGGCGTTGCTCCGGACGGGGCTTGCCTAGCCGGACCGGTCACCCGGCCCGCTGGTGGTCTCTTACACCGCCGTTTCACCCTTACCGGGTTGGTGTGGAGTTCCACATCAACCTGGCGGTCTGTTCTCTGTGGCGCTATCCCGCGGGTCGCCCCGGGTTGCCGTTAGCAACCGTCCTGCCCTTCGGAGCCCGGACTTTCCTCAGCTTGCGCCGCGGCCGTCCGACCGGCTCAGAGCCCTCACCGCGAATCGAACGCGGGACCTCACCCTTACCAAGGGCACGCTCTTACCTACTGAGCTATGAGGGCGTGAGCTGCTGGCTGCCGCTGAGTATCTGGGACAGCCTTTGCTCGGGATGCTGGGGTCGAACCAACGTCACGGAGGCCAAAACTCCGGGGCCTGCCATTAGCCGAATCCCGATCAAGAGCCCCGGGCCGGAGTCGAACCGGCGGCCCTCCGCTTACAAGGCGGACGCTCTGGCCGGCTGAGCTACCGAGGCAAAGTGTCCGAGGCGGGACTTGAACCCGCACGCCCCGAATGGGGCACCAGCTCCTCAAGCTGGCGCGTCTACCGATTTCACCACCCGGACATGTGGTGCGGTCCGCCGGAGGCCCGGCCAGGTCCCGGCGGGCGCTGCGCGCACGTGCGAAGCCGGGTAGGCTGCGCAGGCCCGGTACCGCACCATAGAGCCGTCCTCCGGTGTCGAACCGGACCTCCCGCCTTACGAGGGCGAGGCCGCGGCCAGCGCGCGACGGCATGGCTGCCCTCCCTGGGATCGAACCAGGAACCTCGCTGCTTCAGAGGCAGGTGTTCTGCCAGTTGAACTAGAGGGCATTGGTGGGCGAGGAGGGAGTCGAACCCTCATTCAGCTCATTTTGAGGGAGCCAGCTCTGCCGGTTGGCCTTACCCGCCCATGGTGCTCCGGGAGAGGATCGAACTCCCGTCGACGCGGGTTAAGAGCCCGCCGCTCATACCGCTGAGCTACCGGAGCGTGGAGCCCTGGACCGGAATCGAACCGGCATTCCCAGATTGGAAGTCTGGAACACTAGCCGTTGTGTTACCAAGGCATGGTGGCTCCCGCAGGTATCGAACCTGCCTGCCCGGGGCTTCAATCCGGAGCTAATCCGTCTCAGCTTTAGAGAGCCATGGTCGGGATGGCACGAATCGGACGCGCGTCACTTGGTCCCAGGCCAAGCGTGATGCCACTTCACTACATCCCGTGGGTGGACCGCCAGGGAGTCGAACCCTGAACCTTCTGCTTGCAAGGCAGTTGCTCTACCAGTTGGAGCTAGCAGCCCGTGGTGCGCGCTGATCCTGACCGAGCCGTCTGGCAACAACCGGCTCGGGCAGGTTCAGCACGTCCTC